>Ga0247842_10000498_pt1 | contig 80810 bp, 71 predicted proteins | sample LaCruzMarch2015__3_FD_192411 | JGI IMG/M metagenome (GOLD analysis project Ga0247842, IMG submission 192411) | Freshwater microbial communities from meromictic Lake La Cruz, Castile-La Mancha, Spain - LaCruzMarch2015_19m | ecosystem: Environmental > Aquatic > Freshwater > Lake | place: Spain... | reverse complement strand
CCTAACATCTATTTCTTCTTCTTTTATTCTTTGACTTTTGATTACTGTTTTATTAGCTATTCTTATGCCAAAAAAAATAATCCCCCTCTATTTCTCCCTGAGTTGTGCAACACGCTCTAACGGACTCCTTATGCTTCCAAAAATTCCTTAAAATCCGGAAATTACTTCACTATTACCATCTTTCGTGAAATAATACTTCTCCCCGTCTCAAGTCTGTAAAAATATATCCCGGATGCCAACCCCTTGGCATCAAAAACAAAACTATGCCTCCCCTCCTCCATTGTCCCCTCCGCAACCCTTGCTGCCTCTTCCCCCATTACATTGAATACCCTCAGCGTCACTCTCTCCCTTTGTGGCAGACTGAACTCTATTGTTGTGGAAGGATTAAACGGATTAGGATAATTCTGGCTTAACGAAAAACCAGAAGGAACTGTCCCGGTCTCTTGAACTATCGTCGGCAGATTGAAATGCATGAATGCCTCCTGCAGCGTCACATATTTTATCCTCCCCCCGTAATATGCATTCAGTGAGTCAAGCAGCTCTCCCGTCCATCTTATAACAAGCCCGTTTTCATAACCCTGTCGTATAAACGGATCGTGAAGCAGCAGGCAATAATAACCATTTGCAGCCACCGTACTCCTGATATTGCTCAAAGCAGAACTAAGCTTTGACGCATACTGTGCGGTTGTCAGTTGCCAGGTGTATTCATTGTTGGGCGCAAGATTATACAGCGTCTTATAGATATAACTTTTTGTTTGCCCGGTTGAGGAAAGAAGGTCAAAACCCCTCTCCAGCAAAATCCGGAATGTTATAGTATCGGCTACATGTGCGGGGGGAACAAAGGTTTTAGGGATTATATTCAGCGTATCAAGCAAAAGCTGAAGACCGCTGTCAATTATCGCTAACTGTTGCAGATAGGGAATCTGCTGCTGATTTGCTGTGCAGAACATCTCGTGGCTTGACTGATTGCACACGGAGCAAATGTGATTATACCCGTGCATCGAAATCTCGTGTCCGTTGAGAACTGTCTCCCGCAGCTCCTGAGCCACTACTCCGTCCTGGTTCTGAGTCTCAATCAGCCTGTGGGGAATAACTGCCCATGTGACTTTCGCATTCCGCTGTTCAACTGCCAGTTGGAAATCTTTTATGCTTCTCGGTAGTGTTGTGACGTTGCGGGATAATATATCATCAACCCTTATTACAAATAGAATTGAATCCTGCGGTAAACCGTATCCGGCGAACAGTAAAAAAAACAATAGGAATAATTTATTTTTCACCGTAAAAAAACCGCCCTTATTTGTATCCTGCCTGCTTCATAAACTGCATCAGGTTCTGGATTGTTTTAGGAGCACATCCCTCGTAATGATTGTTCACGTTGACTATCACATTTTTGGTTTCGAGCATCTCCACAATCATTTCGGCTATTTTTTGATTCTGAGCTTTGGGAAGTTTTATCTCATCCCAAATCTTTTTTGTCCTCAACTCAATCTCCTTACGGTCCCCTCCGAGCAGACGAATAATGACGTTCTCACCAATTCGTGACTTGTTTTTCTCATAAACCTCCGTAATTGTGGGGAGCATCTTCATTTCGGAGAGAACGGGAATTATATTATGTTCCTTCAGAAAATCAAAATAATTGTCGTTCAGGAATTCCTTGTTCCTTACCTCTATTCCGATAGGGAGATCCTTGGGGAGATGAGAAAAGAAACTGCTTGAACGGAAGAGGAACTGAGAGAGTGAACTGATCTTCTCATTTTCGAAATAAGGAAACTGGAATATTATCCCCTTCATCTGCGGCAGCAATTCTTCAATCGATTGCAGAAAAACATTGAACCTTTCAATCGACAGAAAATCGGGGTTAGGATTTAACACACCGTAATTAGGTATGTGGGTCATTGTCAGTTCACGGGGAACTTTACATGTAAATGTAAAATCCGCAGGAACATTTTCTCTGTATTCTTTTACTTCTTCCGGATTCGGAATCCCGTAAAACCAACTGTCCACTTCAGTAGATTTGAAGTGCTTTGAGTACTCTATAAGATAACTTGCGCTGGTTTTCCATCTATTCGAATAAACCAGCCCTAACCATGATTCATAGTTCCAGGAACAAGTTCCAATTCTAAACTTTTTCATAAAAATTAAATTTACCTATCTATTCAAAAACATATACTCAAAATAACCTTTTTTTAAGAAATATTCAAGACCGTAGTTATGCGAAATTTAAGTCGCACACCCCCCCCCGGGGAATTATTTCTCCTCTCCTTCCCGTATTGAAAGGGCTATTCTTCCCCTCTCAATATCAATGGATACGATTGTCACGTCAAGTATATCGCCGACATTAAGAATCTCCATCGGATTGACAACATATTTCTTCCTCATCTGAGAAATATGAATCAACCCGTCCTGCTTTACCCCGATATCCACAAACGCACCAAAATCTACCACATTCCTTACTGTCCCTTTTAACCTCATCCCTTCACGCAGATCCTCCATCTTCAACACATCGCTTCTTAGCATGGGTTTGGGCATTTCCTCGCGAGGATCCCTGCCCGGTTTTTTCAGGTTCGCAATTATATCCGAAAGGGTCGGTGCCCCGCAGTTAACTTCGGCTGCCACCCTATCGAGTCCTTTACGGCTGACAAAGAATTCTATCAGCCCCCCCGACTCAGTTACTTTCTCTTTAGGGATATTAACTAATTTTAAGAGATTATCTGTAATTTCGTAGGACTCCGGATGAATAAAGGTATTATCGAGAATGTTTTCGCCGTCACGGATTTTCAGGAAGCCCGCACATTGCTCATACGCTTTCTCCCCGATACCCGTTACATTCATTATCTCCTCGCGTTTTAAGAACTTTCCTTTCGAATCCCTGTACTTCACTATGTTTTCAGCCAGCCTCCTGTTTAATCCCGAAACATATGCGAGCAAAGAAGCAGAGGCGGTATTAACTTCCACTCCCACAAAGTTAACGCAGCTTACCACAACATCATCAAGTTTTTTCAACAGGAGTTTCTGATCCACATCATGCTGATAAAGCCCCACGCCGATTGATTTCGGATCAATCTTTACAAGCTCGGCAAGTGGATCAAGCAGTCTTCGGGCTATCGATACGTTGCCGCGCTGACTTGCTTCAAGATCAGGAAATTCTTTCTTCGCGATTTCGGATGCGGAGTAAACAGATGCTCCTGCTTCATTAACAATTATATAGTGGCATGGGAGATTTTCACCCTTTATCAGCTCAGCTATGAAGAACTCAGTTTCGCGGCTCGCCGTTCCGTTCCCGATTGCAATTACTTCAACATTATGCTTACTGATTAACTTGCTGACCACCTTCCTGGCATCGGCAGTTTTGTTCTGCGGCGGATGAGGATAAATTGTATGTCCTTCAAGATATTTTCCGGTCTCATCTATTACTGCCACTTTGCTCCCCGAATAAAACCCGGGATCAATCCCCATAATCTTCTTTCCGAATAACGGCGGCTGAATAAGAAGCTGACGCAGATTCCTGGCAAAAATTTCAATTGCGTGCAGATCCGAAACATCTGTGAGTCCGCTCCTGATTTCCCTGTCAAGCGAGGGGAAGATCAGCCGCTTGAATGAGTCCTCAATTACTGCCTGCAGAATTTCTTCAAATACCGATTCTGTGTACTGAAAATAAGTTCCGCGAATCAGTTTATGCGCGGTAATCTCATCAACAACCAGTTCCACCTTAAGAAATTTCTCCCGCTCCCCTCTGTTGATTGCAAGCAGCTGATAGGGTTTGATTCTCTTCACTTCAATTTCAAACTCATAATAAATTCTGTAAATGTCCTTTGTCTCTTTGGTTTTTAATTTTTCGTTTACAGAATCTTCGGTCACTTTGTCTTTAGTCTTAGACGAGCGCAGTTTTGCTTCTTCTGCAAGAAACTCCCTGAGCACTTTTCTTACACTTGCTTCCTCACTAATCATTTCAGCGATAATATCTTTTGCTCCGGCAATTGCTTCGGCTGCTGTGTTTACGCCCAGCTCAGGATTTATAAACTCAGCCGCCTTTGCATCAAAATCTCCTTCAAACTTGGGATTCTCAATTATAAACAAGGCAAGCGGCTCCAGCCCCTTTGCTTTGGCCACTGTCCCTCTCGTCTTACGTTTCGGTTTATAAGGAAGATATAAATCTTCAAGTTCCTGGAGTTTCAGCGTTGCTTTGATTTTTGCTTCCAGCTCGGGAGTAAGTTTCCCCTGTTCTTCGATAGTCTTTAATATTGTTTCTTTTCTGTCTTCGAGCAGTGTTAGATAATTTAACCGGTCTTCAATCTCTCTTAAAACTTCTTCATCCAGTCCGTCTGTTCTTTCTTTCCTGTATCGTGCAATAAAGGGTATGGTGGCTCCTTCACTGAAAAGTGTTATTACTGCATCAACCTGATTTACTTTAATGTTAAGTTCTTTTGCAATTACTTGAGGTATATTCATCTAAAGTCCTTTAAATTGAGTTAAGAGGGGGAACTCTTCCCCAGGTTAAAATTTAATCTATTGTTGTGAAAAGCTTATTTCTGCATATCTGCCATACGTTCCTTCACATCTTCAAGAAGTGAGCCATCCTGAAGGCAAACGTAAAGATTCTTCCCGGGGCAGTCCGTCTTTGCAAAGTCTTTATGTCCGCTTATTGTTTCCGGAGGAATCTGATATTTAAGGCAACATTGGGCAATTAGACTTACGAGAGCATCGTACTGTTCTTCGGGGAGAGTCTGCTCCTCAAAATTTCCAAGACAGGTAATCAGAAGGTGTCCGGTGGGATCATATTCGGTAGCTGTTTCTCCGACAGTGAAAACATTTCTTCCCTCGAAAACATTCCCGTCAAAGTCTATTATAAAATGATACGGGATATCGGACCAGTTGCGGGCTTCGCCCATTCCCCATGTCTGTACTTTCTTTATGTGTACAGCAGCAGATTCCTTTGAAGGATCAAAGATAGTCCCCTCGTGATGTATTGTTATCCTTTCGGGAATATGCTTTGCAAACGGCCTGGGTGAATCTGCATTCCATCCTTCCCTTCCAATGAAATTTAACTCTTTTACGGGTGAGCAGGAAATTAAAGTTATGCTCAATAAAATAAATATAATGTGTCTGTACATTTATAAAAACTCCTCTTTATCAAAACTCTCTATATGCTTGAAATAATTTTCGGGCAACTGCAGACTTGCGAAGTGAGCCGCACGGAAATCCGGGAATATCGCAAATACCGATGACCCGCTCCCCGAAAGAAGAACAAACTCCGCTCCAAGTTCATACAGCTTTCCGTGAAGTTCCCCTATTTCGGGATGATGAAGGAACACAGCCTCTTCAAAGTCGTTTATTACTTTCCCTTTTAATTCGGAAAAATTGCTGATCTTATTATTATCAAGTGATTTAAGATTAAACTCAGATGCTTTAGGTGTGATCTTTGAATATGCCCATCGTGAAGAGATGTGAATCATGGGATTTACTATCAGAATCGGCTTCTCAATTTCAAAGTGTATCCTGTGAAGCAACTCTCCTCTCCCTTCTGCGTAAGAAGGTTTGGGCTTCAGGAAAAAGGGAACATCGGAACCAAGCGTAAGGCCTATTTCACGGATCTTTTCGTTGCTTATATTCAGATGAAGAAGTTCATTCAGTGCCAGGAGTGTAGTGGCGGCATTTGAACTCCCCCCGCCAAGCCCCGCGCCTATCGGGATATGCTTTTGCAGGTGGATGATAATGTTCATTTTTTTGTGGGCTGCCTGCTCCAGTGCTCTCACTGCACGGGAGATAAGATTATTGTCTATTGTTGCGTTTAACTCCTCTGAATCAGTTTCAAAGTAAAAATTATCCGATCTCTCAAAAATCATTATATCGGAAAGCGAAATGGGATAAAATATGGTTTCAAGATTGTGATAACCGTCTTCTCGTTTGGAGATGACATTCAATCCGAAATTAATTTTTGCCTGTGATTTTATTGTTACTTTTTTCATTAAATAACCTCCAAATGGTTTTAATATGAGATGGTGAAGAACCACAACAACCGCCGATGAAAGAGGGATTATATTTAAGCGAACTTAAAACAATCTCCGAATACTTTCCGGGGCTGAGGTCACATTTAATTTCCTTAGCGGTGAGGTTACCGCTTCCACAATTTAAATAATACCCCCAATTATACTGAAATATTTCTTTATTTACTAATTTTCTAAATGTTTTCGGGAAAATACAGTTAACTCCGACTGCCATGGGATTATAATCTTTAATAACCGGAATTATATCGTAAATAGATTCGCCGCTGAGAAGTTTATCATCTTCAGTTACGAACAGGCTCATCACATAAGGGATATTCTCGCTTAAGCAAAATTCCAGAATGATTTTAATTTCGTCCTTATGGCTCTGAGTTTCATTAAGGACAAAACTACAGCCGGCTTCCATTAAAGCGTTTATGTGTTTTTGATGATTCTCCCTGAGTTCTTTTTTTGAAACAGTCCTGTTCACCTGATAACAATCCTCCGCAGGAGCATTAGAACCGGCTATAAGCACGGGAGTGTCCTGAACGGCTTCCTTTGCAAGGTTTACCGCTTCAATCATATTTTTTTTGAATGATTTGCTTAGTTTCGTCTTTTTATAAGCGGCTGGATTTGTACGGAAAGTATTTGTGGTTATTATATCTGCACCCGCAGCGACGTATTCCGTGTGCAACTTAAGGACATCCTCGGGATGAGTCATGTTGAAGTCCGCTGACCAGAGAGGTGAATTGTAAATGCCAAGTCTCTGCTGCAGCAAACTGCCAACCGCACCGTCAAGAATTAATGGCCTATTAATCCTCACGGCTAATGCGAAGGGATTAATTTTTATCATTTATTCTTAAGCTGTTTTTCTAAAAAAGGAATAAATTTTTCGGCGACATTTTCATAGGTAACATTGTCAAGGTTCGGTTCTTTGGTGACAATAACTTTATAATCAGATTTATACGGGTACCAGATTATATCTTCAGTGTTGTATTGAACATAGAGTCCAAAGACCGGTTTTCTATAGAGAGAAGCCAGATGAATAGTTGCTGTATCAGGCGAGAAGAGAAGATCGATCTTGGATATCATGCCGGTAAATTCGTCGAATGAGGGGGAGTAGAATATTTTTTTTCTGTCATGACAAATCTGAAGCGCATGATTAAGATCCCGGGTTGAGGAAAGGATCAGGATATCCACGGGGAAATTTTTCAAAAGCTCGCAAATTTTTCTGAAATTCTCAATCCCCCAGAACCTGGCTTCATTTCCTGCCGATATGTTAATCCCCACAAGAAACTTATTATCAGGGAAATTATTCTTAGTGAATGTTTCTGCTTTTTGAAGCGCGTTTTCTTCAGGGAAATATTTAATATTGGTTTCTTCGGCGTATCCGTTCATGTTGAAGATTTTCGAAAGATTCATTATCCGGTCAACAACATGGAATGTCCTAGGATCAAGTTTGGGGACTGTTTGTGTGTAGAGCTTGCTGGTCTCTTTCTGCAAACCAACTTTATTGGGAGTTTTAATGCATGCCAAAAGGTAACTGACGGTTGTTGAGACATCGTCATGCAAATCAATAACGGCATCAAATTTCAGATGATTAACTCTTTTAATCAGGTCCCGGAGGGGGAAAAACCCTTTTTCAAAAATTAATATTTCGTCTGCTAACTGGGGACTGTTGAAAACAAAATAGTTTTTGGAGTCCGCAAGCAGATAGACTTTGCAGCCTATTTCTTTCTTGACGGCATAAATCAGAGGAGTGGTGACAAGCGCATCGCCAATACGGTTGAGTCTGATAAATAATATTTTTGAATCTCTTGTTAAATTCAGCATCCCCTCCTTCTTTTTCGCGCTTTTGAGCAGAATCAGGAGTTTTAACAGGAATTTCCTAAAAAATATTTCGAGTTCTTTCATTTACGGGTAATTTCTTTAATCAGCATTCCAAATGTATCAATAATTTTCTCAATCGGTAACTCGTAAAAGCATCTTTTATTTATGGGGCACTTAAGAAGGTTACATTCGATACAGTCCAGTTCATCCAGTCTCACCCACTTATGAATCTCCCCGTAAGGGGCGTGCATAAAAGGGCTTGTAGGACCGAAGATTCCAAGCACAGGAGTTTTTACTGCTGCGGCAATATGCATAGGACCGCTGTCATTTGATATCATTGCATGAGAGCGGGCAATTAAAGCAGCCGACTGAAGCACTGTGGTTGGCGGAGCCAAGAAGGCCTGACCGGCTAACTCCCCGTTAATTCCTTCTTTTATCATAACCGCCTCACCGTAATCATCGGGACCCCAGAGTATGAGTATCTTAACATTAAACTTTTTAATTACTTCTCTTGAGATTGCGGTAAAAACTTCGGGAGGACATTTTTTAGATTCCCATCCGCCTGAAGGACTCACAGCCACGACTAAACCATCCGTTTTTAGTATTCCGTTAAAATACTCTTCTGCGAATCTGATACTTTCTTTATCTTCAGGGAAAAGGAGGTCTTTTTCGTCAGCAGACAGCCCAATGGATTTAAGAAATTCAAGATGAAGATCTGCGGAATGATATATGCCTCTCTCAGGAGGCCCGAATAAGTTATACGCATATTTTCTTCCCCGATAAGGAAAGCCTGCACGATATTTGGCAAAACTCAGATATGTAATTAAAGCAGTCCGGGGATTAGAGTAAAAATCAATTATTAAATCGTATTTCCCGCGCATTACCTCATAAATTGTTTTTAAGCCCCCCAGTTTTTCTTTATTTCTAAACAGGATGATTTTATTAATCTGTGGAAGGCCATTCAGGACGGGTATACTTGGCGGTTCGGTTAAAAAATCAATTGAAGAATCCGGAAAATCTTTCTTGAGATTTTTCAGGACAATTGTAGAGAGGACTACATCTCCGATTCCTTTGAGCTTGATAACCAGAATTTTTTTTACTTTACTCTTATCCAATTTTAGAATTCTTTTAACAGTTTAGCGAAAACAGATGTTGAGAATTTCCGGTCGTACTTTTTAATCACTTCCGGATCGGTATGGAAGCGGGCTGCTTCTTCGAAGAATGAGGAGGCATTCTCGTTATAGTTAAATATCTTTCCTGCATTAGCCTCGGTTAAGATTTTCTCTACTTCTTTATTATCATCACCAAAAGCAATTATTGGTTTGCCAACACGCAAGTACTCGAAGAGTTTCCCTGGGAGATGTCTTTTCTCCGATGCACAGACCAAAAGATATGAGGCACGGTGAAGTTCTTCAAGCATTTCGTGATATGGAAGAAAACCCGGAAACTGTGTTATCTCACTAAGGCCGTTATCGATGATTTCTTTTTTGATTAAGGGACTGACTGTTCCGATAAATTTAAGTTTAATTTTTCTTCCTTTAGAGATTTGCTTTTTTAACTCCTTCCAGAAGTTGAACGGATTCTGATAATCGAAGATATTTCCGGCGTGGACAATAACTTCCTCTTCTTTATTTGAGATTGAAGTATACCCGGCGAATTCATCTTCGCTGTAGCCCCAATAGAGTATGTGAGATTTGGGTTCAATTTCAGGATATTTGCGCAGGTAGTCTTCCTTCATTGATTCGGTCACAAACATAGCGGCTTTAGAGTTAAGGAGTACTTTTTTCTCAAGTGAGTTATCAATTGCGAGTGTTGCACTACTCCTCTTAAATCCCCGGTAATAGACGATATCAACCCAGGGATCTATAAAAACGGGGACATGAGGAAGACCGAAAATCTTACTGAGCTTCAAACCGATAAGGTGGGTTGAGTGAGGGGGCCCAAGAGTTATGATTACTTTGGGATCATATTTTTTAATCAGTTTTTTCCCTTCTTTAACACCGAAAGGATACCAGCCTATGCGGGCATCAGGTATAAACAGATTCATACGTATCCAGACAGAGATGCGGTGACGGAGTGATTTATTCTCTTTGGATATTGTCTCTGAAGGGATTAGTTGCTCATCTTCTTTCTTGCCAAGGAATTTTTTGTAGATCCCAAACGGTTCGAGCACTTTTGTTTTATAAACCGGGAGTTCCGGAGAAACTTCTCTGAGAAGTGAATTGTCTTTCTGACTAAACCCATCATCTTTAATTGTCACAACAATTGGTTCCACTCCGTAATCGGGGAAATACTTAATAATCTTCAGAGGCAGGTGAAGGGATGCTTTACCTGAGGGGGGCCAATAGTATGTAAAGAATAAAATTTTCATCTGTGACAGAGTAATAATAAATTACGGTTTTGAGCCGGTGAAACGGATGACAGCCGCTTCCCCTTTGTGTAAATCACCTTCGGACAGCTGAATAATCTCCTTACTAAAACTTTCAAAGTTATAATCAATACATAAATTGACAATATCCTCAAGAGTATAAAGCAATTCAGGGTCTGTGGGTCCTCCTGACTTATTTTTCAACTGTTCAATATCAAAAGCTTCCATAATCAGTTTTCCTCCGGGTTTCAAACCGTTGTAGATTGTTTTGAAAACCTCCATTTTTTCCCGGGGAGAAAGATGGATATATATCAGAGCGATGACGTCGTATTTTTCAGTGTCAGGGGTGAATCTGAGCAAATCTTCAATTATATAATTAACCACTACATCCTGAGAGCGGGAAAGTTTGAGAGCTTTGTTTTTCGCTTCGACGCTCCAGTCCACTGCATCAACTTTCCATCCTTTTTTAGCTGCATAAACTGCGTTCCTCCCCTCCCCTTCACCAAGCAGGAGCACCATTCCCGGGTTAATTTTGTTCAATTCCTGTTTAAAGTATTCATTAGGTTCAGTACCGTAAACATAATCTTCCCGGCTGTATCTTTCGTCCCAGTTTTGTTGCATGTTTTACTGCTTGTGATTAATAAATGTTATCCATTCCGTATTTGCCGCAGGAGTACATCATGAGGAGAAGGGCAATATCAACAAGGGCTTTTTTCTGATCTTTTATGGAAATCACAAGGTCATAGACTTCGGCAACAAAGCGCATGTTCTTCAAAATTTTCTTCAGTTCGGGATAAGTCGGGCTACCGTGCCAGTTTGCAGTTTGAGTAACGAGCAGTTTTTCATAGCGTCTTAAAAATTCCGCAAAGGAGATTGTCCGGTGCAGGTTACCGTTCATGGGTTTACATGTGTTTATCAGATCGTTAAAATATTTATCCCATTTTTCTGCGAGGTCCCTGTTGGTTTCGCGCATAACATATTTCGCCTGATCCAGAGAGAAGTGGGCTTTGGTTCGCACTTTGTAAGCCGGAATAACAGCATAACCATCATAACTGATTTCATCTGAATCAGCATCGGAATATTTCCAGCGTTTCAAGAGCTGGTTCGGGGAATAGACTACAATCACCTTATCCAGATCGCTATCTATTGCGATAAATTTATTCTTATGATAATTAACTACCGTAAGCCAGTGTCCCCAGTTTTCCACACTAAGTATTGAAGGATGACCATTTTTTAAGTGACTGATAAGAAACTTTAGGGCTTCGGCTTTATCGTCACTCTTAAAATGTTTCATTTTACATTTGTACGATCTGGAGGCTTTGGCAAGTCCGATTTCGTCTGTTCCATACCACCAGCTACTGCCAGCTTTGAGGCTGATATCTTTTTCATCCTTAAATTGCCCTAACATTACAAGAGCATATTTAAGGGCGAAAGGACCACATTGATATTTGTATGGTTGAGGGTAAAAACTCATATTATTTTTATAATTGTTCTGATTTCTTTTTGCCGCACATTAATTTTTGGAAGTCTTTTTATCTCTAAAAAAGCGGTTCAAATATAAAGAAATTTCGGATATTAAGCGAGGGTAAAGCGAAAAAAATAATTAAACAATTTTTTTTCTAAGGCGACCGGGCGGATGGAGGGGAGTCTTTTGCCAATCCATAGAAAAAAGGGGAGTTTTTGATGCGGGAAGTGAAAGAGGGAGGGACGAGTGAGGTACGGCTTTAGTACGGGTTTTGTACGGCTTTAGTACGGCTTTATAACGGGTTTAGAATGAAGGAGGAGAGAAGGAATGGGGAATTAGGAAATAATTGATAATGGTTGATGATAATTGCTTGGGGGGAGGGCGGAGGTTGAGTAACTTAGTGAAGGGGGAAAGGGTAAAAAAAAAGGATGCGGCGAACCGCATCCTTACCTTTGGGAGGTATTAACTAACTAACTACTTTATGAGGAGCATTTTCTTAGTCGAGAAGAAGTCCTGACCATTTACTCCCTTAGCTTCTATCCGGTAAATATACATACCGGTAGCCAATCCGGTAGCATTGAATTCGACCTCATGATAACCTACCTTGATATCGCCTGAGAAGATTTCCTTAACTTCCTGACCAAGCATATCAAATATCTTGAGAGATACTTTTGAATCTACAGGAATTCCGAACTTAATCATTGTAGTCGGATTGAACGGATTCGGGTAGTTCTGAGTCAAAGTAAACTCAGTAGGAAGCTCAAGTTTGGAAACTAAGATTTCCGACCAGCTCGAGTTTGAAATGGTAAAGGACTCACCGTTTCTGAGGGAAACTTTAAGTTTCTTTCCGTTGGTCTGAGCGTCACGGATTTCAAGATCCATACCCTCGGCTTTCAGGATTATAGGGAATTTATCTCCATTTATCCTGATTCTCTGAGGTTTGTCAAGATTCTGAGCGTAGGTGTCATCTGCAAAGCGTGCATCGAATACCTGAGTAGGCATAGCAGGGGGCAATTCGAAGACATCTTTGTTATCGTCTGTCTTTATATAAAGATTACGGACTTTATTATCAGGATTGGTGACGATTAACTTAGCCCAGTTATCCTGGACTTTGAGTATTGCCACACTATTAACTGTTCCGATAGTGGTTCCGGCAAGAGTATTATCGATATATAAGTATCCGGAACTGTTAGCTTTAACCCAATATCCTACTGCGGGATCGAAAGTTGTAGTAACGGGGTCATAAACCTGACCGGATTGAGAATCGAAGTATTTATAGAAAATACCGGTACTCAGGAGGCCAGTAGCCGAAGCTTTAAGTTTAGCAAGAGGAATTGGTCGGTTATAAATACCGAATAAGTTCCAGCCTTGTTTTACATAAATCTTTGAGGAATCGGGAACCTTGAGTCCGCACATCTGAATTGTTTTTGCATAAGGAGGAGCAGGGAGATTCATAAAGAGGAGATATCCTGTTCCGTTCTGCATTACATAAGTTGTATCAAGCAGGAAGTAATTACCTGTGCCGCCAGTAGCAATCTGATCCCAGACATAGAAGTTAAGAGCGTCATTTGTAAAGGCACCCTTATAATTCTTCATTCTGTCAAGACGCAGAGGTACAGAAACATACTGGAATCCGTGCTTGAGGTTACAATCAACACAGAGTCTCTTGCTGTAAACTATTTCGAGTTCCTTAACAGATGAATCTGTAACGTTGAAGTAATTAATAGTTCTCATGTTAACGTCACCTATGTTAGGATTATTAAATCCGCGCATAGTGAAGTCGCCTTCGGTAGGAAGAGTGTTAAGATCCCACTTAATAAGCATAGGATATTTTTTAGGAGTAAATTTATATCTCCAGACGATATAGTCGGCTGTATCCCTGAATTCAATAAATGATTTCAGATTACCAACTATGGGTAAATTGAAATATCCGCTGATAGGAGAAGGAATAACGGTGGCATTAAATTCACCGAACAACAAGTCGAGACCGTCGGTTGCATTAGGATCGATACCGAAAGTTAATTTGAAAGTGTCGGCAACGACTGGTGTTCCAATTGGGTGATCAATTAACCAGAGGTTTCCGTGCATTGGAGGACAAGAGGTTGAGAAAGTACAGGAGTTAGGAGGTGCCGGGCTCTGACCATATTGATTCTTAGCAATAACTTCCCATCTATATTTTGTACACATAGGCAGAGTTGATGCTGTATATATCGTATCAGTTACTGTTGTAGTGATTATAGGAGTAGGATTAAGATCCTGATATAAAGTGAAGATGTATTCAGTTGCATACTGAGCTTTTCTCCAGGTGAAAATAACTCCGGCATTGCTTATATTCGTTTGCTGACACGGACTAACAAGTACAGGTTTAACAGGAGTTGCGCACATCTTGAATTTCCATACATCTGAAGTTAAACCGGCTCCGCTTAAATTGGAAGCTGTAACTTTCCAGTAGAAGGAATCAAGAGGGGTGAATGTTCCGATAAAGGTGGTATCAGACATAGTAGTATCTTTGACCGGTGTTCCGACAGAGCTGTTTTTATAAATCTGTAATCTGTAAGAAACGGGTGCACAAGCCCTGGATTGGAACCACTTAAGGGTGACCGTGGTTGACTGGCAGAGAATCTCATTATTTAACGGGAGTGTCAGGGTTACTTTGGGGGGTTTTCCGCCAGTTGTGAAGGTCCAGATATCTGACCAAGCACCTGTGCCGATTGAGTTAGCGGCTCTAACTCTCCAGAAATAGACTGTAGTCTCAAGCAAATTGCTCCATCTTGTATAAGTATAAGCACCCATAGTGGTATCAAATACAGTAGTAGAGAAGGCTTGATTTGTTGATATCTGGAATTGATACGACACCGGGGGACAGTTGGAAACAGGAGACCAGGTAAAGACAGGTTTGACAGGAGCACAGGTTGTATTATTAGCTATACTTGTTAAGGAAATCTTGGCCGGTTCAATTCCAAGAGTGAAAGTTCTTGAAACTGAGGGATTGGAACCAAAATTATTTACCATGAGTACGCGCCAGTAATATGTAATCCCTTTTTTCAAAAGAGTATCGGTAGCGGAAACTGTCCATGAGGTTCCAAGAATTCCTGTTTTCTCATAAGCGATAGTTGCGAATGTTTGGACTGTCGATACCTGAAGGGTAGATTTAACCGGAGCACAACCAATGCCCTTGACCCATGAAAAGACAATTGGTTTCACAACACAAGTGACATTTGCCAAAGGACTTGATAAAGTTGCCTTAGTTGGAATATTACCGGTTTTGAACATATAAGTCAGAGAAGTTGACTGGCCAAAGACATTCGTAGCAGTTACAACCCAATAGTAAACTTTATTCAGTTGCAGTTGAACCGGAGGCGCTACTGAAGTAGCAATAGTATCAACAACAAACCATACAGGATTTAAAAAGTTCTGATTATCCGCCAAAACGAAAGTATATTTAACGGGAGGAGTGCCTGCAACCGGTTGCCAAGAGAATACCGGAGCCAAAGCCGTACAAGAATCTCCATTTGCAGGTGAAATCAGATTAACTACTGCCGGTGGAAAACCGGTAGTAAAATTCCAGATATCGGAAGGTGCTCCGAGACCAAAGATGTTAAGCGCTGTAACCTGCCAGTAGTATTTAGTGTTCTGAGTCAGCAAATTAGCAGCGACAGTAAACTGTGCTAATGTTAAGCCTGTTTGAGAGACAACCGGGCTTGAGAGATCAGGTAGTTTTGAAATTATTATGTTATAAGTAGCGGGAGTACAACCGACCAATGACTGCCATTCGAGGGTTGGAGTAAGAGTAACGCCTGTTGCATTATTTACCGGCAGAGAAAGAAGAACCTTTGCAGGGATACCGCCGGTCAGGAATGTAAATTCGCCCGTACTAACCGGATTACCACCCTGTGCTGTTGCAATAACCTTCCATCTGTAAGAGGTATACTGAAGCAAACTTATAGTTGATAAATAAGTAGTTGTTGTCAGGTTGCTTACGTTAATTACCGGGGTAGTATTGGCACCCTGGAACACCTGAATCTGATATTTAATAGCAGTGGAAGAACAACCGGCAACAGCAGCCCAAGTAAATTGTGGTTTCAGTCCAACACAAAGAGCGCCGTTTATAGGTGTTAGTAAATTAAAGTTTGATGTATTGGCAATATTAAATTTTCTTACTGCAGAAATGGCAGTATCAAGATAGTTCATTCCCTTAAATCTATAACTAATAACTCTCCAGTAATATGTTCCTGGAGCCAGATCCGGACTAATTAAATAAGGGCTGATTGCAATGCTATCATTTTTAATTAAGTTAGTAAAATTAATATCTGTAGCTAATTGTAACCGACGCTGAACCGGATAACATCCGACTAAGTAAAGGGGACCCAAATAGTTCCATTCCAATTGAACGGGATTAAACAAGCAAGCGTCATTTACGGGACTTAACAAAGTTGACGGTTGGATGGGACGAATGTTATAAGTAACTTTTAAGTCAAAGTCTTTTTGTGTGAATGTTCGGGGGATTCTCCAAATGCCGGCATCTGTAATAGTAATTAACAAGTTGCCGGTTGCAGCATCCTTAATATCTATACAAATGAAATCCGGAATGTTAAAGTATAAATCAATTGTATCATAAGCAGCAGGAGTTGTGATCCTAATTCGATGTTCCTGGAGGCCAATATAATTAGCGGGATCCGTAACACCTCTGACTACATAAGTCTGGTTATTAGGAACAAAACGGACATCAAATATGTCAGGAACAGGGCCTGTCCCAGCGACATATCCGCTATCTCCGGGAAGGGCTTTAATACCCAAGTAAACGAAAGCCTCTTGTTGAATAGCTCCGTTTATCTTCCCTTTAAATCGCAGATTTGTGTATCCGGGATATAACACTCCTCCATCCTGTGGAAGGAGGGGAATAGAAAATAAAAGAAATAATAGTAAGTAAGTTAGTTTTTTCATATAAAGTTCTCCCAAAAAGTGAAAAAATCGTGTCCTTTCCAGAAATAGAGAATGCACACAGTTTAAAATTAGTAAAAAGAAGTGTAAGAGTCAAGGAAAATCTTTAATTTTATTTTAATTTTGGTAAAAAAATAGTATTCTTTGATATGAGTCACAAATTGTGGCGATTTGCAACTATTTTTGAGGGATAAAGAAGCTCAGAGGAATTTGTGTTGCAACTGTTAAAATTAATTTATAAATTTAGTTTTTAATTTGATGTTTGGTTACATGCAGTTCAAATTCCTATTTGTTTTAATATTTTCCCTGAATTCTTTTCTCTACTCACAATTTTATTTCTTTGGCAGAAATAAAGTTCAGTATGATGAATTTGACTGGAAGGTGCTGCATACAAAACATTTCGATATTTATTATTACTCCGAAATCAGCGAAATTGCAGAGGTGGGGGGGACATACGCCGAGAATGCATTCGAAGACCTCAAGGGGGAATTCGACAATATAATCATACGCAAAATTCCTTTAATATTCTACAACACGAGCAATCATTTCCAACAGACAAACACAATACCGGGATTTATTCCGGAGGGAGTGGGAGGATTTTTTGAGTTCATGAAGGGAAGAGTGGTCATTCCGTTTGACGGATCTTTTTCCCGTTTTAAGCATGTGATAACACATGAGTTGGTACATGTTTTCATGACAAACAAAATTTTCAGGCTAATTAAGGATCACAGACTGACATCTGACCTGATGCCGCCGTTATGGTTTGTGGAAGGGATGGCAGAGTTTTTTTCGAACAAGTGGGATATGCAGTCTGAGATGGTCCTCAGGGATGCAGTAATAAATAATCATTTTACCGGAATTAAGGGGATTTATTCTATTTACGGGAGTTATTTGATGTATAAGGAGGGAGAATCGTTTCTGCGGTTTACAGAGGAGGAATTCGGCAGGAATAAGGTGATGCTGCTGCTTGAGAATATCTGGATGGACAATGATTTTGAGAAGATAATGGAGAGTACGCTAGGGAAGAGCATTGAGGAAATAGACAGACTCTGGACTCTTTCCCTAAAGAAGCGATATTATCCGCTAATGGAAAAATTTGATCCGATTGCGGGAGAAAGCCTGAAATTAACCAAAGAGGGCTTCGCAAATTCCCCCATTTACTACAGAAAGAAAGGGGATGCGCCTGATAACGGGGAGATTTATTTTATTGGGAATTACACCGGCTACACTTCCATTTATAAAATTAGAGAAGAAGACCTTGACAAGAAAGAGATAGAGACGATACTGATATTGCAAGGTGAGAAAGGGGAGATGCTGGAGGCATTTCACCTGATGCAGCCTTCGATGGATATCTCGAAAACAGGAATGATCGCATTTATTACAAAGTCGGGGGGAAAGGATGCAATACACTTTTACTCGATTGACGAGAAGAAGATATTGAGGAGTTTCAGGAATGAGGATTTGGTTACGATAAGCTCGCCAAGTTTTTCCGGAGAGGGAGACCGACTGCTTTTTGAGGCTTCAGATAAAAGCGGGTTCAGCGATATTTATCTGCTTGATGTGCAAACGGGAAAGTTTGAGCGGCTGACAAATGATTATTACAAAGATAAAGACCCAATTTTTTTGGATAACTATAATGTGATATTTTCCTCTGACAGAACCGCGGGAGAGAATGAGAAAAAATTCAATCTTTTCAGAATCAATTTACAAACCGGAGAAATACTATACCTGACAAATGTAAATGCCAACGTGGAGTCGCCCTCTTTGTCACCGGGAGGAGATAGACTTATCTGCACCATTGATTTCGACGGTGTGCAGAATATCTGGGAACTTGGGTTGGACAGCCTGAGCGATAAGAAACTCACCAGAGTGACAAAATTCCTTTCAAGTGCTTTTGAACCAGGTTATTCCGATGACGGAAGGCTTTTGTTTTCAGGATTTGAAGATTTTTCTTTTTCGCTTTATTTGTTCGATCCCCAAAAGAGCGGAATAGATCCGGGAAATGCAGACTGTGTAGAATACAGCACAAAGGTAACTGCTCCCAAATGGACAGAGAGTTTATATTCGGCAAGATCCGAGACAAATAACCCGGAGTATGAGAAGGAATATACGCTTGACTATGCTGCGGGGCAGGTAACTACGGATCCAATATACGGGACGAGGGGAGGGGCATTGTTTGCCGTGAGCGATTTACTGGGGGATGATAATTATTTTTTCGTGCTGTATAACACCGCAGAGGTGCAGAGTGATTTTCTGAGGAGTTTCAATATTGCAATGACGAAATTCTATCTGGGGGAGAGGACGAACTACGGATTCGGAGTATTCCACTTCAGGGGGAGAAGATACGATATTCAGGAGTCGGAGGAGTATTTTTTCGAGAGAAGTATAGGGGCAGCAGGTATGCTTAACTTCCCTCTTTCAAAATTCGACAGGATAGAGACTGCACTGACAATTGCTAATTCAGATAAGCAGATTGTGAGTAATCTTCCGGACAGGAAGGCTTTGCTGTGGAGCAACAGCATTTCATACGTGTTCGATAATTCGCTGTGGGCATCAAGCGGGCCGATAGACGGGAAGAGAATAATGCTGCTACTGGCTTATACGAGCGATGTGAAGTACAGCAATGTCAACTATTTTTCGGTAATAGCGGATTACAGGGAGTATGTGAGAATATCAAGGCGGAGTGCGATTGCTTTGAGAGGATCGCTTTACTACAATCATGGTAAAGAAGCACGAAGATATTTTATGGGGGGAAGCTGGGATTTGAGAGGGTGGAGCAGGTGGTCAATCCGCGGAGAGAAGATGTGGATCTCCTCTCTGGAGCTGCGCTTCCCTCTTATTGATGAGATAAAAATAAAGCTGCCGGTTGTGGATATCAGTTTCTTCGGGATAAGAGGAGCTTTATTTTATGATATGGGGAGTGCATGGGATAAAGAATATACGCAGACACTCGGAAGTTTTGGGGGAGGGGTGAGAATTAATCTATTTAACGTGATTTGTTTCAGGTATGATATCGGGAAGAAGATAGAGAATAATTTCAGACAACTGCAGAGTGGCTTGTTTTACCAGTTCTTTTTCGGGTGGGATTTCTGATGCGAAAAAGAATTTATAATCTGATAGCTGCGGCGTTGTTTTTTTCGGGATGCACTTCTTCTTTTATAAAGCTGGATTTTTCTCCGAAAGATGATTATGTGAGGCAATTTGGACTGACGGAGTCAAGGAATTTTTATTTGAATGCTGAAATCGGGGACAGTCTGATTCTGAAATGGTCTAATTCAACAAAAGGAGGATACAGAAACGGCAGTATAGTTGCAGCAGATAAATATATTTTTGTCAGCGATCTGGCAGGGAGGATATATTGCTTCAATATTGAAACAGGAAAGGTGAAAGGGTTCCTGGATTACAAGGGGATTATACTCGGGACTTCAGTGATTATGGGAAACATGCTTGTCTTTGCTTCGATGCCGAGAAACAGAGACTATACTGATTTAGTGTTCTATGATCTTCCGATTGCAAAGGAGATGTATGCCACAGAGATTGAGGGGAAGGTGCTTACTGAATTACTTTTAACTGAGCGCGGAATTGTAGTCATTAATAATGAGGGATGGATTTTCAAATACGGGTACCGCGGAGAGAAACTGTTTGAAAACAAGACCGGTCATATTACGGTTAGCAATCTTTTGTCAAAGGGAGATGAGATTATTTTATTGAGTGACGGGGGCGAAGTTGTTTTTATAGATGCCAAAAGCGGAAAAACAACAGATAGTTATAGCGTGTCGGAGACATCACTGAATAACGGGATGATATCGGGAGAGATACTTTACTTTACGGATTATGAGGGGATGCTTTACGGGTTTGATATTAAGCAGAGGAAGATTATGCTATCCAGAGATATGAAGGATAAATTCAGAATGACTCCAGTGGCAGACGATAAGAATATTTATATCGGGGGATTAAGCGGAAAGTTGTATGCGATTAATAAAGAGTCCTTCGAGGAGAGTTGGAAGGTTGATTTTGAGGGAGTACTGAATGCCACGCCGTTAGTAATGAAAGATAAAGTATTAGTTCCGGATCTGAACCGAGCGGTTTACTTTCTGGATAAAAGGACGGGAGATATTGAGAGAAAAATTGAATTTGATGAGAGGGTAAAGCTGACTCCACTTTATTACAAGGGAATGTTATTCGTAGGAACAGATGACGGGATGGTCTATGCTTACGAAGTTAAATAGTATTTTGATTGTTCTTGTTTTAGCTGGCGTCGCTGTTTATGGTCAGGATTGCAAGGGGATTGCCGTGATTAAGATTGATTCTCCCCTGTCTGTTATAATCATTGACGACAGCTTGAAAGCGGAAAGCGGAGAGAGTGTTTTAGTAGCGACAGGAGAGCACGTTTTGAAAATAGTTTGCAATCCTGAAGAGTGGAACAGTTATGCGGTGATTGATACTTTAAGGATTGAGAAGTGTGATTCTGTTTATAATTTAACATACAGATTGCGGGACATCAGAGAGTTGAGGAACGAGATTCTAACGGCTGATTCAGTGATGAATGAAGAGAAGCGGGATTTACTATCTAACTTCAGCGAACAAAAAAACTTTACACACTCTGCCGAGTTTAAGTGGCTGCTTGCCGGAGTAGTTGCCTTCGGAGGGGCAGCGGCATATCTGAAAATAGAAGCTGACAAGAAATATGATGAATACCAGGAGACGAGTGAGCAGAGATTTTTGGATGAGACGAGGAGATACGATGTGCTAAGCGGAATTAGTTTTGGTTTGTTACAGTTAAATTTTCTATATATGGTATTAAACTTTTTAATTTTTTAGGATAAGCATAATAAAATGGCATCAATATTAAAGAACCTTCATAAATTAATAGTGGTCGGAGACAAGATATTAATCAGACCATCGGAGGCTAACCAGAAAACGGACAGCGGGCTTTATCTTCCGCCGGGAGTACAGGAGAAGGAAAAAATCCAGAGCGGATACATTATTAAGGCTGGTCCGGGGTGGCCGATACCTATGGTAGTGGAGGAAGAGAGTTGGAAAGAACAAAGGGAGCCGGTTAAGTATATACCGTTACAGGCAAAGGAGGGGGATCTGGCGCTTTTTCTAAAGAAAGATGCTTTTGAGATAGAATTTGAGAAGGAAAAACTGCTGATTGTGCCACAGAATGCGATTTTGCTGCTTATAAGGGAAGAACTGTTTTAGAATTATGAATTATAAATGGTTCATAAGTATAGTTTTTATTAATATTTGTGGAATTCTTTCTATTATTTCCATTGCAAGAATTATTTAACGAGTATCATTTTCTTCGTGTCGGTGAATTCACCTGCTTGAAGGGGGTAGAAGTATAATCCGCTGGGGAGTTTAGCGGCATTAAATTATGCTTCAGAATTACCCGGGGATTTTCTTCGTTTACTAATGTGGCGATCTCATTCCCAAGAATACCAAACACTCTTAAGCTTACTTTCCCTGTTTGCGATATTTGATAACTAATTTTTGTTGATGAATTAAATGGGTATGCATAATTCTTTTCCAATGCAAACTCCACCGGCATTTGGTTTCTTCAACCCGAAGTGGAATTGCAGTAATTTCTAATGTGCAGGGATTTTGATATGTACTGCCATTAGCAGTCCCTAGAATCTCAACACAGTAAGTTGTACCTGCCACAAGATTCGGTGTAATCGTTTCTTCTCCGACAAATAAACCTAACGTTCCAGAACCATTGCAAACCCTATATAGGATTGCTCCGGAATTTGAACTTCCATCTGAAGCATAATACTATTTATTATTTTATATCATTAAATAATAAACAGCAGGTACCATAACTATACTTAATACAATATGAGCCATAACCAATGCTGAAGCCGTATCCGGCGCGCAGTCGTATTGCTTGGCAAATACCGGTCCGAGAACTGCTGAAGGCAAAGAACAAACCAAGACCAATACCTGAGTCTGCAATGATGATAAATTATATATTGTTGCCTGAACATGAGCTATCCATGGTTGAAAGCCCATTTGTATAAGCGCTGAAATAATAAATAAGGGGATAATTCCCTTAAGGGGAATGAATTTCAACTGCAGAGATAAAATCAGGCATGCCAAAACTGTTAATGCTCCGTTTATCATTTTCAGAGCTTCAAAAAAAGGTTCTATATAACTATGGTCCCGGTCAAAGGGGATAAATGAAAACACTATCCCCAAAACAACTGAAATAAAAATCGGGGACCAGAAGTATGACCACGAAAGAGCTTTTTTGATGCCAGATTGTCCGAATTTGTCACCAAAGAATATTGCAATTGCCGGACCAAGAATAAACATTGGCAAACCCACTCCCAATTCGCTTAGAAGAACGGCATCAGCCATTGCTTCGGGATTGTTTTGAAATGAGTAAGCTATGAAGGGGTAACCAATAAGCGCTGATGATCCAAATGATGAAGTAAGCATCAAAGCTCCAGTCCTGGCCCGGGAAAGCTTTAACAAGCTACCCAGGCCCCATGCTAAAAGCATTGATAAAACACCGGCAACAAATACAGCAAATACTAATAAAAATTGATTACTCTTTATAGGTGTGGCTGATAATTGAAGAAAAATAACAGCCGGGAGAACTGCCTTGGTTAAAAGATTAGAAAAGACTTTTCCGTCTTCTTCCTTAATAATCGAAAGTTTGCGTAGCAGCAGACACAGCAAAATGACAATAATAAATGCGAAAACAGTTTCGAATACTTGTAAATTCATGGATATCTTATTAGAACTTTATTTGAATACCTGCATTAATTCCAACGCTGCCAAAAGGAAAGCTTTCTTTCAGTTCTTTTCTTGGTTCTGAATGTGTGGTTGCAATGGCAGCATTGGTAGAATAATTATCAACGAAATCAATTTCCTTTTCTCTTGTTGTCATATTCGGCAAACGATTGGTACCATTTAAGATTGATTCTGTTAATTTTCCTTTAGTTGGGGAATAAGATAAATTAACCATATTTACTTCACCGAATAATGACAGCATTTTACTTATGCTATATATTGCTCCAACACCTGCATTTAATCCCCATGCTAGTCCTCCATTTAACACCATTTTTTCAGTCAATACGATTCCACCGGAAGAAGTATAATCATCTTCATACATAATTTTGCCGAAACCAATGATTAAACCTAATTTTGCATAAGTGTCAAATTCATCAAAACTAACCGCAAATACAACTGACGGATTAATTCTTAACATATTTGCAGACAAACTGTTATTTCGTATGCTACCATATAATACTTGTTTTGTCGTTGTCTTTGAGCCCAGCAGGTACGAAACACCTAATTCAGCTCCAACGTATTTATTAAACATATATCCAACAGCACCCTCGACTACAAATCCTTTTCCCAGAGATGTATTTGCTTGTTCATAAGAAGCAGAAACAGTATCAATTGTATAATTGATACAGTCGAAATAATCTATATTTTGCGAACTCATATTTAGTCCGTATCCTGCATTAATTTTAGCGTATATGCCTTGTGCAAACAGGTTATTGGCAAATAAACTGATTGCAAATACGAATGATACTATTTTAACATATTTATTCATTTTGATTCCTTTTAAAGTTATTTGTTTGAATTAGAATTTTAACCCGGTTATTTCCTTACTATCCTTACAGGAAAGCCGCAAAGTTTGACACCTTGACTAGAATTGACGTCAGGACTGTTGCCACTCATAGAGATATAATAGCCATATATTGGCTGATTTACGTTATAATTTCCTGTCCACCAGTTACCAAAATACGTATGTTGTTCAAAATCGCCATTAAATTCACGTATATTATTTGGAAGAGCAGTAAACCCTGTTGAATTTGTAGAAGTATTTCCACTGCCCCAATGTACAGTTCCGGCTTCTTTAAGCTTATTGGCTGCTCCACTTCCACCAAGATAGTAAGTTAAGAGATCCCAGTCCTCCTTAAATGCAACATGCCAGCCTGTAGGAGCTAATCCTCTCGGGTCAGCTACCGCATACCAATTATATAAAATACCTTGAGATGCATAATTAGCAGAATCGTTGTTGTAATAGCAGTAAGCGCCGGTCGTCATGGATTGCCATTCTGCATTATTTGTGCAATGATATATAGGGTCACCGTTCTGGTAATGTGTAACATTAAGGTTTTTGCTCCCCCATATTTGTGTGCCTATAGTAACCGACGGCACAGGTGTTATAAACTCGTTGCAATTCACAATTGTTTTTACCAAATCGTTAGGAACTGTACCATCATCGGAACCGCCGGCAAAATTAACGAAGATAACACCGCAATTATGCCATGTTGGTTTTGAAAGTAAAAAGGAATTTATTCTCGGATTGATATATGCCGCAATATTCAGGAGCGGAACCAAAGTTGCCGTTGCTTCGCCACTTGTAAAGTTCAGGTAGTAACATCTGTAAGGATAGGGTTCGTTGTGAGCCTTTGTAATACAGTTTTCAATTTCGGAAACCTTATTATCCGGGGCTACCCAATTCAATGAGTAATGATCCTGAACGTAAACAGAGTTTCCATTATCAGTCCATCCATAACTCCCCGGAGTGTTGTCGTTCCATATTAATGGGACACCCATATCATATCCGTGGGTCCATCGAAATTGCCGGGTAATAACTACTTTACCTCTTACTTCGCCAAGAGTAGGTATTCGGTCTTCCATCCAAAATCTACCCGGATGAGCCCAATTAAGATACCCCATAACTCCATTTGCAAAGTCATCATCGCTTCTTGAAGAGTGTTCCTGTTTTATCATCATTATAACGGTTTCTGTTGGATGATTATCTAAGAATGAAAGGACTTGATTAACAATGTCAGTAAAATTTTTATGAAGATAGTAGGGACCGTGATAGGTGGTCATAGTTCCGCCATCATCATTCAGACGAATATCAAGCCATCTCACGCCCAATTCTAATTGATTGGAAATACGGAAATCCTGTGCAATTGTAACATACCACATTGTTCCCTGCTCGGATGAGTGCAGATCGGCACATGCATCATGTGTTCCCGGGATGGTTATTTCCGACAAATATTTGCTGCCGGTAACATTTGCCATCCAGTTAGAATAATTGTATGGAATGGGTCTGTCGGCATCGTTTGGATGTGCACCAAGTGTGGGTGATGTTGGTGTTGTTTCTTCTTCTTTACATGAAAGATTAAGGAAACAACAAAACGCCAAAACGATAAACACTCCCAGAATATATGATTTTCTCATACGTTTCTCCGATTTATTTAAAAAATTAGTATTCAAATCTATCAACTTTACCTCCATTTATTAATGTCTTTACTTCAAAATCTAACTGTTTTGCTTTAAATGCATGTCTGATTATTTCCTCAAATTCTTTTTTTCCTGAATTTTTGGAAATGATATCTGTTATTCCTTTGTTTATCAGGTTCTTGGAGTAGCAGATTTCACTATAATTTGAAACGACAATTATCTTTATAGGGGGGAATAGTTTTAATATTTGCTCTTTAATCTGACTAAAATTCCCTTCAACAATGTCATAATCTATTAAAATAATATCGATTTTCCCCGTTTCGAGAAGTTGGGTTATACCTTCTGAGTTATCGCTGTCGTAAACCACTATAAAGTCTTCAATCTGATTCAAGACTGTTCTTAAACTTTCGCGGTAAAGTTTATTGTTCTCAATAATGGCGATATTCATTTTAGATACTTTTATTAAACACTCCGCAAAATTACAAATCGAGCAGCTGCCATGTAACAGGGAAAACCCGTAAATATTATAAGGGGAAACCCTTAATTTTGGGTAATATGATTGTAAATAAAGATGTGGAGGGAAAGTTCTATTCTATCGTAAATAAATTATTTTTGACAGCCCAGATAATTAATTCAGCTGTGTTTCTAACATTGGATTTGGAGAAAATATTGGTCCGGTGTACCTCGACAGTTTTTAGACTGATGGAAAGTTTTTCGGAAATTTCCTGAGATGTGAGTCCGTTGCAAACAAGATTGAGAACATCAAATTCCCGAATTGTCAGATGCTCTGGATTGTATGAAGAATGGATCGATTGAAAAGCAATCTTTTGAAGGATTTCCCGGCTAAAATAATTTCCCCCATTGTGAACTTCAATAACCGCTTTTTGAAGTTCGTCTTTTGTCGCTTTTTTATGAACGAAACCATTTACACCCGCACTTATCATCAGCGTATAATGAAGAATATCCCCAAACATCGATAATGCAATAATCTTCAAATCGGGTAAAACTTTGAGAGCCTTTTTAGTCGTTTCAACTCCATCTATAACCGGCATATTTATATCCATCAAGACTACATCAGGCTTTGAATGCTGCAAAAACTCAATAAACCGGTTGCCATCGAAAGAATCAAAAATTACTTCAAATCCATCAATCTGGTTAAGAACAAGAATAAGTCCCTCCCTAAAAAGGTCGTGATCCTCCACGATGGCAATTTTAACTGAGTTCATTTTCATTTCTTATAACAGAAGGAATAATAAGATGTGCTTTCATTCCTTTATTTTCGGAACTTGATAATATTATTTCCCCATTTAGTGAATTAATCCGGTTACAAATATTATTCATGCCCATACCGAAATTGCTTCGTAATTTTTCATCTATGGTAAAACCTTTTCCATTATCCTCATAATAAACATGCAAGAGGTGGTTCTCAATTTGTATTTTCAATGATATTTGTGACGCCCCGGCATGTTTTAATGTATTATTAATCAGCTCTGTTATCGCGCGGTAAATAATCAGTTCTTCTTTAATATCCAGATGGCTCATTTCGCAAAAATTTAAGTTGACTTGTACTTTTTCGCTTACCCGGATGTTGCCGACAAAATTTTCTAACGCTGTTATTAATCCATAATTTTCTAATATGTAGGGACTGATATTATGTGAAATTCTTGACACATCCTTAATTGCATCACCAATTATTTCTTTCAGTTTATATTCGATTTCCTGCTTATTCTCGCTACCCGCCGCATCAATATATGCCTGGAAGAATAAATTTACAGCAGAAAGGACAGGTCCAAGCCCGTCATGTAAATCGCGCGCTAATCTTTTTCGCTCTTTTTCTTCCGTTTGAATTACAGCATCCATCATTTTTTGCTGCATAGCTTTTCTCTCGATCATTTCATTTTTCAGCGCGATATTCAGATTTGTCAAATCGCCGGATTTCAATTCTAAATCCTTAACATTATTTTGAATCGTTGAGAAGAAGACATTCAGGATATAATAAATTAATGAAGCCATGAGTATAAAATGCAGAATGCGAACAGCTACACAAGCAAACTGACAAATCTCAAATTTGTAATTTAACGGAATAAAAGAAATCCTGGTAATCATTAAAATACCTGCGGAGAGCACAATTAGAAATGAGGAGATGAACACGAACAAAGCTTCATTCTTTTTAGAAATAAAGAGGGAATAAATGATAGCAAGTATAAACCACAAACTTGCTATATCAATCAATCCTAAGAGGAGATTATAACAACCGGTTACAAAAAGAAGAAAAATAAAACTCCAGGTTTTGAAACTAAATTCAATTTTACTTTTAATAAAAGCGAGTACGATTGCAGCAAGTCCGAATAGCGGAGGAATATACCGGGGCAATTGGTATTCGCTGTTTATGAGGGCATAGTAAATAATCACATTAAGCGGAATTGACATTAATGCAATAAAAACGATGCTATCGTCAGTAATTTTATTGATGACTTTATTTTGAGTACTTTGTAACGGTTGAATAGTCAGCTACTCCTTGATTTTTTCTTTCGAGGCAATTAAACAAAATTATTCATAGATAAAATAAAATCCTTTAATATAAAGTTTGTAAAGATAACCCAAATTGAGCAATAATATCTAAAGAAAAAGCAATGTGGACTTTTTTATAGTGTAAAATCAGCACCTTTTTAGTGTTAAAAGAAAAAATAAATTGCCCGAAATGTTGTACAAAAATGCAAAGAAACATCGACTAAACCAAATCGAAAATCAACAAAGATTCGACGAATGATGACTCTTTAATAATGTCATATTAAGGACTCGATTGAAATGTCACTAAACGAGTCGAGTGAGTATTCACGCCGAGGGGAGGAATATTTTAAGAACTATGAAAAATGAGATTCATGAGTCGCGATGCTCCCTCAGAATTTGACATTAAAACTCGTCGGGGAGGAGCTTTATCTGTTTATACGTAAATACGGGGCCGTCTTTACATACATATACGTTACCGACATTGCATCTACCGCACTTCCCGAGTCCGCATTTCATTCTGTTTTCGAGAGTAGTGATCATATTGTCCTCGGTAAATCCAAGTTTTTCAAGAACCGGGAAAGTGTATTTTATCATTATAGGGGGGCCGCATATTATGGCGACCGTGTTATCACCTGAAGGGGCAATTTTCTCAACAATAGCGGGAACGAACCCGATTTCCCCTTTCCAGTCGCTTGTTTCTCCACCCGGATCAACCGTGACAATAGTTTTTACCCCTTCCATTTGCTTCCATGATTCGAGTTCATTTTTGTAGACGAGGTCAGCCACGCTTCTTGCGCCATAAACAATTGTAATATCTTTGAATCTTTCTTTCAGATCAAGAACATTCCAGATTACGCATCTGACAGGAGCTAAGCCAATACCACCGGCAATAAATAAAACGTTTTTACCCTCCATCTCTTCAAGAGGAAAATAATTGCCATAAGGCCCTCGAAGCCCCATAGTATCACCCACATTGAGTTTACGCATAGCAGTGGTGACTTTACCAGCTTCTTTGAAGGAGCATTCGAGATAATCAAGACGCGTAGGAGATGATGCAATACAGAAAGTGCATTCTCCTTCACCGTAAACAGAATATTCGGCGAACTGGCCGGCCTTAAAAGTGAAGTTGTCTTTAAGTAACTTATCTATGATTTCAAGTTTAAAAGTCCGTGTATCCGGTGTTTCTTCAATGATGTCAACGATCTTAACATTGAAGGGTTTATAAATATTATCCATTTAAATTCCTATTGAGATAGATTTTATAAATCAGAATGTATTAATTTCAGCAAGGATTTCCCCGATATCAATTCCCGCCACACAATCCCTTGAGCAACGCCCGCAACCGGTGCAGAGAATCTCACCGAATTTATCATCGTAATATTTGAATTTATGATTAATCCTCTGGCGATAGCGCTTGCTCTGATCATTTCGCGGATTATGGCCGGAAGCGTGTTTGGTAAATAATCCAAACTGGCAAGCATCCCAGTTTTTTACTCTCCTGCCGCACTCATAACCGCATGATTCATCAATAATATCGAAGCAATGGCAGACGGGGCAGACAAAAGCACACTGAGCGCAACCAAGGCATAATTCCCCTTTGCCCTTCCAAAAATCACTTTGAAAATTATTATCAAGCCAGTTTTTTACTTTATCATAATCGAATTTTTTATCGGGAACTGTTGAATTTTTAGGATGAGCTGGACCTGAGGTTTCTTCAAGTGCACCAAATTCCTTTAAGAATGCGCTTCCCTTTTCAGTAATAACCTGAAGCCTGAAGCCGGAGTTATCAACCGGAATAAGGAAAAGGTCTGATCCTTTAGTTGAATCAGGGCTAAGATTAACCGACGTACAAAAACACTGCGGATCGCTGTAAGAGCATGCCAATCCAATAATCACCGAATTATTAACCCGCGAATTGAAAAACTCATCTTTATAATCCCAGTTAAAGATTTTATCTAAAACGGGGATTCCTGCTGCATCACAAGGCTTAATTCCAAGAAAGAGATTTTTCTTGTCATTTAGGACGGCATCTATTAATTCTACCTCAGATTGATTTTTCTTAAAATAGAATACGGGATCTGTTTTAGGAAAAAAGAATTCCTTGACCGAGATATTCGTAGGTCTCTGATCACCCGCCAGATTTATTTCATCGGATGAAGTAATAGCTGTATATCTGATTCCGTCCGGGGAAGGGGTGATAACATTCCATTCTTTGTTAAGTAATTTTGCGACGGTTTCTTTAATTGTATTATATGAGATTAAAACTTCTTTCATTTCCATAATCCTCTACTTAATGAAGTCCTGATTATCCTTTAAGTTATAATTGCCTACAAGGGTCGGCTGGTCAATTGCCATACCGTGCGAGTAATCAAATTCCTGTTTTGCGGTCATTCCCATTTTTTTATTAAGAAGAGAGAGGGGAATATCTGCAGGACAGGCTCTTTCGCACTCATTGCAACCGACACATCTTCCCGCCAGGTGAAAAGCCCGTATAATATTCCAGGCAAAGTTTCCTTTAACCGAGGAACTTGTTTCGACCCATTGCGGAACTGATTTTTCGGCAATACACTGTTCGCAATAGCAGAGAGGGCATACCTGACGACAGGCGTAACATTTTACACACTTTTCAAACTGTTCGCTCCAGAACGTGAATTTTTCTTCGGGAGTCATAGCTTCGATCTTAGCCATCATATCCCCCATTTTATCTTCAGGCAACGGGAACTCCTCAGATTCTCCAATTAAGACATCATATACTGCAGGAGTTTTGAGCTGGCAGTATTTACATTTAATCTGAGTGTTTTCGGGGTTGAATTCGACATCATAGTCTGTTGCAACACCGCTGCAGTTGACACCTATGATATAAAGGTCGTCACGATTCACCTGATTTTCCTGAATGAGACCAACAATAGCCCTTATATCACAGCCTTTTGCGACTATTCCAATTTTGCCTTCTTTTGGTTTTGGAAGGCGTTTCAGATAGACAGCAAGGTTGTTAAGTGCATGATGATTAAAGGTCAGACGTTCTGCTTCATCCGCATTATGAGCAACGAATGGTTTAACTCTGTTGTGTTTATCGATTTCATAACCGATGATGTATGCAGCTTGTTTATTATTAAGTATTTCTTTTGAAATTTCTACTAAACCCGGCATTTGATTATTCCTTATTCACTAAAATTTGCTCTGACGGCACTGGAAATTGTTTGTTCAGATTTTTATATTTCAGGAAAGGTCCTTCTTTCCTTACTGTGTCGATAACTTCATCGACAACATCAACCCACTTCTTTCCTTCTGCGGCGCTAACCCACGAGAAGTGAAGTCGCTTTTCATCTATTCCAATAAAATTCAAAAGCTCCCTGAACATTATCCATCTTCTGCGTGCATGATAATTGCCGGTATTGTAATGACAGTCACCCGGATGGCAACCTGAGATCAACACGCCGTCTGCTCCGTTTTCAAAAGCTTTTATGATAAAGAGGGGGTCAATTCTACCGGTACAGGGAACTCTGATAAGTCTTGCGTTAGTTTGTTGTTTCAATCTTGAAGTGCCGGCAAGATCGGCGCCGGTATAAGTGCACCAGTTACAGACGAAGGCAGTAATTTTAGGTTCAAAGGTTGTTGTTTCCATTCTCAATTTCCTTATTGGTAATAAAAATCAGAAAGAGCATTAATTTCAGCAAAGAGCTGGTCATCCTTAAATCCGATCAGTTCAACAGACTTGGAAGGACAAACAGCGTTGCAAGTGCCGCAGCCCTGACATAATCCTGAATTAACATAGGCAATGGTCTTGATTAAATTACCCATTTTGTCTCTGACTTCTTTTGTTTCTATTGCATTATAAGCACAGACTTTCTGGCAGTAGAAACAACCTGCACAGTTGGTTTCATTTACTTTAGCTACAACGGGTTCACGCTCAAGAACATCTGAGCCAAAAAGAACGAGTGATTTAGCAGCGGCAGCAGAAGCCATTGCTACCGACTCGGGAATATCTCTTGGCGAATGGCAGGCGCCTGCAAGAAATACTCCGGCACTGGCTGTTTCAACGGGTCTTAATTTGGGGTGTACTTCCTGCATATAACCATGTTTGTCATAAGGTATGCCCAAGAGCTGGGAAAGTCTTGGTGCTTCCTGCTGAGCAATCATAGCAGTTGCGAGCACGACCATATCGGCATCAATTTCAACTTTCATTCCGGCAATAGTATCTTCTCCTTTAACTATCAATTTGCCATTTTCTTCATAGATCTTAGAGACTCTGCCGCGAATATATTTTACCCCGTCTTCTTCAATAGCACGTCTGACAAATTCTTCATACATTTTACCACCAGAGCGGATATCCATGTAGAAGACATAGGCTTCACCGTCGTGGACTTTATGTTTATAGAGCATAGCATGCTTTGCGGTGTACATACAGCATATTTTGCTGCAGTAGGAGAATCCTTTGGATTCATCTCTTGAACCGACGCACTGAATAAATACGATTTTCTTAGGCTCTTTATGATCTGAGGGGCGCAGTATCTCACCCGATGTCGGGCCGGATGCAGAAGCTATCCTTTCAAACTGCAAACCATTAACGACGTTTTTATATTTACCATAACCGTATTCACCATATCCTTTATAGATGCTGTTGTCAGGTTTTTTGTCAATGGTGTAGAGTTTATAACCGGTAGCTGCAATAATGGCTCCAACATCGACTGTAATGAGCTGATCCTTCTGTTCGAAGTCAATTGCATCCCTTCCACAGACTTTTTTGCACATCTGGCATTTCCCTGTTTTGAAATAAGTACAAATAGTGGAGTCAATAACCGGGATATTCGGGACAGCCTGGGGAAACGGAACATATACGGCAGGGCGGGTTGCCAGCCCTTCTTCAAACTCATTAAGAGCATTCTTCTTGATGGGGCATTTCTGAACGCATAATCCGCAGCCGGTGCAAACCTCATCTTTAATATAGCGGGCTTTTTTCTTAATGGTTACTTTAAAGTTTCCGACAAATCCCTGAACATTCTCAATTTCGGAAAATGAATAGAGTTTTATTTTAGGGTGCTGATATACTTCCACCATTCTCGGTGTAAGAATACACTGAGAGCAATCCAATGTGGGAAAAGTTTCAGAAAGCTGGCTCATGTGGCCGCCGATGGAGGGTTCTTTTTCAACGAGCACCACTTCAAAGCCCGCATTAGCTATATCCAAAGCGGACTGAATACCGGAAATGCCTCCTCCAATTACAAGAGCCCGTTTAGTAACGGGGACACGGATAGTAGTTAAGGGCTCATTAAATTTAACTTTTTCAACTGCGATTCTAATGAGGTCAATTGCTTTGTGTGTAGCGGAAGGGATATCATCGTGAATCCAGGAGCAATGCTCGCGGAGATTGGCTATTTCAACCATAAAGGGATTAATTCCGGCGGAGCTAACAGCTTTTCTGAAAGTCTTTTCGTGCATGTGAGGGGAACAGGAGCCGACGACAACAGCGTCAAGGTTCTTCTCCTTTATTGCCTGTTTGATAAGGTTCTGCCCGGGATCAGAGCACATATATTTATATGCTTCCGAGTGAACAACGCCGGATAATGTAGCACAAACCTCGGCTACCTTTGCACAATCGACAGTACGGCCTATGTTTTCGCCACAGTAACAAATAAAGACTCCTATTTTCATGCTACTGCCTCCTCTTTTACCTTCGCCAGAACGGGATCAACTGAAATAAAGTGAAGGTCGATTCCTAATTCTTTTTTATTCAACCCCAAGGCAAGACCTATTAACTGAGACAGGTAAAGCACCGGGATTGATTTAAAGTCTTTATCGCTACGGACAATGCTCCACTGGCGCATATCGAGATTGGAGTGGCACATGGGGCAGGCGGTAACAATTACATCCGCACCATTTCTAATTGCATCGTCGAGAATATTTTTAGAGAGCTTGAGAACGATATCCTTATGGGCTATGGAGTGAGCTGCTCCGCAGCATTCGGTTTTAAAGTTCCAGTCAAGAGGTTTTGCACCAGTTGCGGTAACAATCTCTTCCATGGAAACAGGGTCTTCTGCATCATCAAAGTTGGCCAATGAATGGGGCCTGACCAGAAGACAACCGTAATAACAAGCAACTTTAATATCTGAGAGATCCGCTTTCTTTTTTGATTTTATTTCTTCAAGGCCTGTCTTTTGAAAGAGCTGGATTAAATTATAAACTTCGGCGCTTCCCTGATATTTTTCTTCAACCAGATCTTCAATTTTAGTTCTTAACTTTTCGTCCAGTTTCATTTCGTGCTGAGCAGAAACAAGCCTGTTATAGCAGGCAGCGCAAGGGGCAACGATTTCATTGAGTCCCTGTTTTTTGGCTTCAATAATATTTCTTACAGGGAGGGCCACCGAAAGAAGGTGGTTTGTTACATGGGCGGAAGAGGCTCCGCAACAGGACCAGTTTTGAATTTCGAGAAGGTTTACGTCAAGAACTTTAAGGACTGCTTTTAACGATTTATCAAATTCTTTTGCCGTGCCGCTAAGTGAGCAACCGGGGTAATAACCAAATTCCATACTATTTATCCTCTCCCTGAGCTTTGTTAAACATTCTTTTAATTTTATCCTTACCTTTTATTTGATGAGGGAAGAATCCGAGTTTGCCCCGGAGAAGAGTAGCCGGAGCTACGTCCATATCCTGAAACAGATCCATGGTTTTCAACTTATAATCTATAAGTAAACCGAGTTCAAAGGAACGGCCATTATTTTCGATCTGTTTAAGAAATGCTTTATGAAATTTTTCTACTTTTTTCTCCGAAATTTTCTTTCCCTTTTTGACAGCGATTTCGCGAAGAGCGTCCATAAACCTGGCGAGTTCAAATTCCTGCGGGCACCGGGAAGAGCAAGTAAGACAACCGGCGCATAACCAGATTGAGGGGGATTCAAATGCTTTATCGTAAAAACCCAATTGGACATACCTAACAACTCTGTTTGGCGGGGTTTCGGTAAAATCCCGGACAGGGCATCCTGCAGAGCACTTACCGCACTGATAGCATAAAGCGGGATCTTGCCCGGTAAGATCAATTATGTCCTGAATAACGGGGTCAATTTTCTTATGGCTCATGGGAAACCTCCGGTGTGATAAATATGAGGAGAAAAAGAAGAACTGGATGTAGAGAAAAAATAAAGCACAAAAATATCAAAAAAAAATAAAAATCCTTAAGTAAAATTATAAAAGAAAAAGACAATGTGAAAGTATTTTCAACAGTTATTTAAAATAAATTTGTATTTCCAGGTCAAAAAAGGGGTCAGGGATCGAAAGTTAAGGAGGGAAGGAAAGACTGGGGTACGCATTCAGTACGTATTCACTACGTATTCAGTACGCATTCAGTACGCGTTCAGTACGCATTCATAATGAAAGAGGAGGGAAATAAAGCAAAAAGACTGAAGAATAAGGAGGGATCTGGCATGAAAAATGGAATGATTCCGCAAGCGAGGGATATAGGCGAGGATCAGGGAAGGAGATTAAAGGAGAAAGTGGGGTTGGGGAACCCCACTTAAGGGAAAATTTTATTCTAAAGAGCCGACTGCTGATTCGACTGCTTCAAGGATTTCACACGATTTGACGACTTCTTTCATTTTAGTGTGGTCGGCGTAGAGTGGCCTATCGATGTCGAGATGAGCGACATGTTTTCTAATTACCTGTTTTGCTGTTTTTACACCGAGACCGTTTTCGAACTCCCTGAAATCAAGAGCCTGAGCGGCGGCAATAAATTCTATTCCGAGGACTCCATAAGCGTTATCAAGAATCTGCCCGTTTTTAATTGCGGTGTTCATGCCCATTGAAACAAAGTCTTCCTGGTCTGCCGCGGCAGGGATGGATTGAACGGAAGCCGGCATGGAGAGGATTCTTTGTTCTACGATAAGTGTATCGGCAGTGTACTGGCTTAACATTAATCCGGAAAACATTCCGGCGCCTTTGGTAAGGAAAGCAGGGAGACCAACACTGAGGGCAGGGTTAAGGAGCCTGTTTAATCTTCTTTCGGAAAGGACGTTTACCATTGTCAGGGCTGCACTTATCATATCCATGGGGAGGGAGACGGGCGAGCCCTGGAAGTTTGCCCCTGTGAGGGTGACTTTGTCTTCGGGAATGAAGATAGGGTTATCCCCTACTCCGTTGAGTTCGATTTCAACCTGTGATTTTGCATAAGCAACGGCATCATGTGCGGCACCAACCACCTGGGGGGTTGAGCGCATAGAGTAAGCATCCTGCACCTTAATTTTTAATTTGCCTGTCTTGAGATCGCTTCCTTCGATACACTTCATGATAGCGCGGGCACTTCTGACAGCTCCTTTAAATCCGCGAATTTTATGGAGTCTCTCGTCGTATGGTTTTAAGTTGGCGAGAAGAGCTTCGAGAGTCATAGCTGCTGCAATTTCGGACTGCTTGAGCCAGCGGTTGATATCGTAAAGATGAATTGCGCTCATTGCGGTGAGGAGGTTTGAACCATTAATGGTTGCGAGTCCGTCGCGTGCCTGAAGGCCGGGGACAGGGATCCCTGCTTTTTCGAAGGCGGTTCTGCCGGGGAGTATTTCTCCATTATAATAAGCCTCTCCTTCGCCCATTAGAAGGAGAGCAACCTGAGACATAGGGGCGAGATCGCCACAAGCTCCCACTGACCCTTTTTGACATACAACAGGGGTAACCCCTTTGTTAAGCATCTCAATAAGGGTGAGGGTGATTTCGGGGCGGCAGCCTGAATTGCCGTGAGCGTGGACGTTGATCCTGCCGACAAGCGCACCGCGGACATATTCTATGGGGGCGGGATCGCCTATGCCGGCGGAGTGATTATAGATTAAGTATTTCTGAAATTCTTTTACCTGTTCGTCATTAAGAACGACTTCGGAAAACTCTCCTATTCCGGTGTTGACACCGTACATAATTTCGTGTGCCTGAATTTTTTCTTCGAGCATAGCACGGCATTTTTTTATGCGTTCCAAGGCATCGGGATGAAGTTCAACTTTTTCGCCATGCCTGGCAACTTTCACTATATTTTCTATGGTTAGACCGTAACCGTTTAACACAACTGACATGAATTGGCTCCATTTTGTTCAAAAAATCGTAATCAAATGTAAGTAATTAATTTATATTGAGGAAAGAAATTAAGTTATTAATTATTGGGGATTTATTAATTTGAATTTTAGTTTTCAGGAGTTTTTATATTTCGGATACTCTGTTAAGGCGATTGTTAATTTCTAACGCAATTTGCCAGTGCAGGTGCTGACGCAAAGTTATTGTTTATGATGGTTAATCCCCTACGGGGAAAAGATTACAGGGGGTGCTTGTTGTTACTAAAATTTATCCCCTACGGGGAATAATACAATACACTTTGAATGAACAGTGTTCTGAGTAACCGATGATTTTCACTTAACAGCAGAAGTCCAATTCGCAGTGTGTTACAGAAATTAAATCGGCAAATTTGTCGGTTTCACGCAGAGATAAAAGAATAGTTATTAAAGAATAAATTTTTGATGTGATATGAAAGTACAATATTTCAGTGATAAAACGGTAAAGACCTTCGTGGTGATTATGGGGGTTACATTTATAGGGTTTCTGCTAAAGGAGCTTCAGAATATTTTCATTCCCTTTGTAGTTGCATATTTTCTCTTCTTTCTATTTGCACCGATGAATGATTTCCTGCACAAGAAAAAAATCCCTTTACCGATTCTTGTAATTTTTGATATATTTCTTTTGACGGTAATAATATTCGGGACAGGAACTTTTTTTGTTGATTCGCTTATCCGGTTTTCGCAGGAGATTGATAATTATTTCACAAAGCTCAACAGTATTGTACGCGATTTCGCCAAATATATAGGAATCACAGATCCATTCTTCAAGTCTTTTTCTTTGCAACGGATTATTGCAAAGATGGATTACAAAATGCTGGCAGGCGGAATGATTTCTTATACTGTGGATTTAATGGGGGCTTTTCTGTTTGTGCTTTTCTTTTTCGTTTTTATTGAAGGAGGCCATAGTTCAATAGCAAACGCAATACGAAAAAGATTTGTGATAAGAAGAGAGAGGAAGGAGTTTCAGAAGGTAGACAAGAAATACTTAGCAGATGAAAAGACAGAGGAGAAAATAGGAATTATTGAGAAGGAAAAGCAAGAGATTGAGGAGACACTGGGAAGCACTTTCAAAAAAATAACAGAACAGATTCAAAAGTATATTATAACAAAGATAGGAATGAATTTACTGGCGGGGGGGCTGGTAACGGCTGTTTGTTATATTTTCAATGTTGACTTCCCCATTATCTGGGGAACATTCACATTCCTGCTTAATTTCATTCCGACAATAGGGTCGGCTATTGCACTAATCTTCCCTACTCTAATGGCTCTGGTGCAACATGAAACGCTTGGGTACGGGCTTTTGATTGCGGCTATAATTGCACTGATCCAGACTATGGTTTTTAATCTTCTGGAACCGAAAATAATCGGGAAGAGGCTAAATATGAACCCGATAATGATTTTATTATCAGTATTACTCTGGGGATATATCTGGGGAATAGTCGGGATGTTTCTTGCAGTCCCACTGACGGCGATAATAAAAATTATTCTGGAGAACTCACGTTCAAAGGATTCGGTTTTTCTTGCCGACCTTATGAGCCAGGGGCAATAGCTTATTAATATTTAATACCGGAACAAGGCGATGAAATTATCATACAAGTATTTATTGGTTATCATTTCGATATTTGCCTTAAACTGTAGCGAAGAAACTTCCACAATAAAACAGGAAGCAAAGGAACTGTTACCACTTAAAACGGGGAACAAATGGAATTATGCAACAGTATCCGCGGGGAACAATGTTTCATCTCATTATAATGAAGTAAGAGGTGATACGGTGCTCGCACCGATTCACGCACCAAATGAGAAGTGGTTTATTTTTGGTTATGATACGGAGATTAATTCATATTGCATAAACAAGAGTGACGGACTATGGTTTTTATCGGAGAGCGGTATTCCCATTTTGTATTATAAATATCCCGCAGTTAATTCCGATGAATACACGACAGCGGACAGCACGCATATAAGGGTAGTGTCAAATAATAAAAAGGTAACGGTAAAGGCAGGCACTTTTTCCTGCATTCATTACGATACATTCAATAAATATTTTGCGTTTGACGAGTACTGGGCTCCGGGAGTAGGGCTGGTACATTTGGCAAAGTATAAGCTGAATACAAATAAGCAGATAGTCGTGGAGAGGACGGAACTGGTTTCTTATACTTTAAAATAAAAAAGGCCGGGGTTTATTCCGGCCAGTTACACTAATCAAGGAGGGGGAAAATTAAAATATAAATGTGACGCCTGCTCTATAAGTATCAACCATAATAGGCGAAGCCGAGTCAAAAGGCCAGTTCATTTTTTCTTTCCTGAGTTCACTGACTGCGAAGGCAAGACCATTCTTCAGAATAAAATTTACCACGGGTGCGGCAGCCGGGGAAGAGGATAAAACATTTTTCACAAAACTATCAACAAGGCTTTGGCCTATTGCTTCAATAAGAAGACTTCCTGATGCTTTCCAGAAGAGTATTCTCGGGTAGATTGCAGAGCGTTCGACACCGGCTTCAATCTCCAATAAAGGAATGGGCCTGATTTTTATTCCGCCACATGCCAGAGTGCCAAACCTGAAGTTATCCTTGAATAAGTTAATCTGTTCCCTGTCTATCGGGTTGACGATTGAATCTTTCACGGTAAGACGTGACCAATTCATGCCCCAAGTGTTGTAGAGGATTACGGCAGCGTTGCCGAATTTATAAGCGTATCCACTTTCCCATCCGAAACCAAACCGCCACATTTCGGAATTTATCTGATTAGCTTTTTCTTCAAGACCGATTTTGTATGATAAGTTCGAGAGAGAAAGGTAGTTAAACTCATGCTGGATAATATAATCTGTTTTAAAGCTCTTATTTTCCTTAGTATAGCCTAATTTTAATTCGATGAATCCATCATCCGAAACAGGAGTTGCGAGGTCTTTCAGGGAAAACTTAGAAAGGCCGTAGCTTAAATTAATAGAGGGGTGGTCAAAACCATGGAAGCTAAAATCCCAGTCAGACCCCCAATCCCAACCATTATCATTGGAAGATTCCTTATCCCAATTATGCGACCAGGAGGAATCTGTTTCCTGAGCTTTTAGATTGTGAGAAGCAAAAAAGAACAATAGAAAAATAAACGTAATGATAGAATAATGTAATTTCACAGTGACTCCGAAAAATTTAACAAAATTTAAATAAGAACAGTGTAAAATTAAGCAGAAGGGGATCAAAATATCAAATTTAGTGACAGACGGCGAAAATTAATTATGAATTGGGAATGGGTGTGATAATTATGGGTCATTAGGTCATCATTTTGGAAGAATAAATGGAAAAGGAGGGAAATAAGATATTTGTCAATTATCATGTATTTTTGCATTTTATTAATAGACAAGAATAAATAAATTGTAAGATTAAATAAAAAGAATTTATGGATTACTTTAAATGAGAAAAATTGCTGTATTATTATTGCTTGTCTTAGCAGGAGGGGTAGCCTATGGGCAACTTATTACTGAGACAAAAAGCTATACCGACAAAAAGAAAGTCAGACAATCTATTTTAGTCGAGGGAATTCACTGGGCAATAACAGACGGAGGGATTTTTTCATTTAATACGGCTGACTCAAGTTATACAACATACACAAAAGCAGACATGCTCTCAGATGCCTCCCTGATTGCACTTACGGAGGATAAGAGTAAAAATCTGTGGGTGGGGACACCATCGGGAATTATCAATGTATTTAATCCGGAAACAAAGCATATTAAAAAAATACTTGACATTTATAATACCGGCAACACACTCCGACAGATTAATTATCTCACAACAAAAGGGGATACAATACTTGCATGCACGGATTTTGGTCTCTCCCTGATAAATTCCAATGACTATAGTTTTATTGATACTTACTTTAAGCTTGGCGATTTCTCATCTAATATTAAAGTATATGGATGTTTTTTTGACAATCGTTTTTATCTTGCCACAGAAGCGGGTATTGCTATTCAAAAGCAAGGCGCAACAAATCTTATAGCCCCTGAATCGTGGGATACTTATACCACATCATCAGGTCTGCCTTCGGTGACCGTTTATAAAATAGGGAAATACAACAACACCATCATCGCATCAACAAACCGGGGCATTTCCAAGTATACAAACAACAGCTGGTCATCTTTTTTAAGCATTCTTGACAATATCAGCATAAAGGATTTTGTTGTCTCGGGAGATTCCCTTCTTGTCCTTACAAGCTATTCCTTGGTTATTATCCAAAACGGACAAATAATAAAGGAATTAATCGGACTTGATCAGGTGAATAAAATCACAGGTGTAACGGGAAGCGATATTTTTATTTCGACGAATAAGGGATTGTGTAAACTCAGTTCTGATTCCGATAAGACTTATTATTTCCCCAACAGTCCGACAGCAAATTCCTTTTTATCACTGGCAAGCGATTTAAAGGGGAATCTTTGGGTAGCTACCGGGAAAGACTTAAACGGAGTTGGCTTTAATAAACTGGGCAATGATGAATGGGAGAATTTTAGCACTGCAAATTATCCCGGGATCCTGACCAACGACTACTATAAAGCATACGGCTACAATAACGAGATATATTTTTGCAACTGGGGAAGGGGTTTTTTGAAATTAAAAGAGACCGGAGAGTTTGTTAATTATTACACAACCAATACACCGCTAAAAGGGATACTTGCCGATCCAACATTCTTAGTTATAGGGGGAGTAGTTAAGGACAGCAGGAATATTTTATGGGTTTTAAATTATGATGCCGCAGACAGGAAAATCCTTGCCGCATTAACACCTGACAGCACATGGTACACCTTTGAGAATCCGATGGCTCCTTCTATCAGTCAATATATGGGAATTACTTCAGATCAATATGATACAAAGTGGTTTTATTCAATTGACCCGAACAAGATGGGGCTGTTCTATTATAATGAGAACAATTCATTTGCAAATATAAATGACGATAAGTACGGATACCTTTCCACAAGCAGCGGACTAAACAGCAATTCCATTTCGGCGCTATTAGTAGACAAGAGGGGGGATTTATGGATAGGAACCAACCAGGGGGTCAACGTGATCACGAATGTAGGAGCGGTGCTTGGAACGGGGCAGTCTCCCCAGTTCAGGATTTCTTCATTATTCTCGCTAAGGCAGCAATCAATAAATACAATTGCGGTGGATGCCGTAAATCAGAAATGGGTGGGGACAAACCAGGGATTGTTTATAATTTCAGAGGACGGAACGGATTTAATTGCGGCATACGATTCCAAAAACAGTCCGATACCAAACGATCAGATAAAGAGCATTACATTTGACGAGCCGAGAGGAATAGCATACGTGGGGACAGACGGAGGGCTTACGGCATTTTATACCTCAGCGAAGAAGCCGGCCGATACATTTACCGAACTGGAGATAAGTCCCAGCCCGTTTGTAATACCCGGAGAAGGACAGACATTAAAAGTATCGGGCCTGGTGAAGGATGCAAGCATTAAGGTTCTAACAGTTACAGGAAGCCTTGTCAGGACAATAACGACACTCGGGGGGCTTGAGGGATTCTGGGACGGAAGAGACGAGAATGGAAGTTATGTAAATTCGGGTGTTTATATTATTGTAGCGTATAATGAAAAAGGAGACAACCTGAAAACAGGTAAGATTGCCGTAATCAGGAAGTAAGATTTTAATGATTGATTTAATAAATCTATCCCTGCAGTTCGGCGGAAGGTATCTTTTTAAAGAGATAAACTATAAAATTAATGCCGGGGACAGAATTGCGCTGGTAGGAGCAAACGGGGCAGGAAAGACTTCCCTGCTGCGCCTGATAAAGGGTGAACAGCAACCTGAAAGCGGTAATTTATTTAAGCAGAAAAAAATCAACATCGGTTACCTTCCTCAGGAACATGTAATCCACAGGGGGAATACGATAATCAAAGAAGCGGAGTCCGCCCTAACAAGCATAGTGGAACTGCAGGAAAAAGAAAAAGAACTGACCGACCTGCTTTACCTGTGCAAGTCTGATACCGAACGGGACGATCTGGTAAACCAACTGGGGGAAGTCCATCACAGACTTGAGGAACTTGGTTCATTTTCAGCCCTTTCGGAAATTGAGAGAATCTTAGTAGGATTAGGATTTACCGAATCAGATTTTACAAGACCTACCGATGAATTCTCCGGCGGCTGGCAAATGAGAATTGCCCTGGCTAAAATACTTATATCCCAAAACGATTTACTTCTGCTTGATGAACCGACAAACCACCTTGACCTTGACTCGCTTGAATGGCTGATTTCATTCCTGAACCAATACAAAGGCGGATTGCTGATAGTTTCGCACGACAAGCATTTTGTTAATTCGGTAACGAACAAGACACTTGAGATATCAGCAGGTAAGTTTTATTCTTATAAGGGGAAATATGAAGAGTACATTAAGGCCAAAGAGGCAAGGGAAGAATTAGCAGAGAAGCATTTCCTGCAACAACAGAAAAAGATTAAAGACACAGAAAAGTTTATTGAGCGTTTCAGATATAAAGCCACAAAAGCCAAGCAGGTGCAAAGCAGGATAAAGCAACTGGAGAAAATTGAACTGGTAGAACTTCCTGAGACAATAGGGGGGATTAACCTCCGTTTTCCGGAACCCCCATTAAGCGGAGTAATCAACATTGAACTGGAATCAATAAGGAAGTTTTACGGAAGCAATGTAATTTTTGACAACCTGTCGTTTAATGTTGAACGCGGAGACAAGATAGCGTTCGTGGGGCCAAACGGAGCGGGCAAAACAACACTGGCTAAAATTATTGCGGGAGAGATAAATTTCGATTCTGGAACAAAGAAGCCCGGGTACAATACCACAATTGCATATTACGCTCAGGACGTGGCAGATAATCTTAACGGGGAGATGGATATTCTTGAAACTGTTGAGTCGATTGCTGAAAATCAAACGCTTGGTCAATTGAGAGCGATCCTTGGCTGCTTCCTTTTTTCAGGTGACGATGTTTTCAAGAAAGTCAGAGTATTATCTGGGGGAGAGAAGAGCCGGGTGGCGCTGTCCAAAATACTATTGACAAAGGCAAATCTTATTATTCTTGACGAGCCTACAAACCACCTTGATTATAATTCCAAGCTTGTACTTCAGAATGCACTTGTTAATTTCAGCGGCTCCTTAATACTGGTTTCACATGACATTGATTTCCTTGAACCGATTGTGAATAAAGTGGTTGAGATAAGGAGGGGGAGTTTCAAAACATTCCTTGGCGGGATTGATGATTATCTTTATAAAAAATCAGAGGATGCAAAGTCCGAAACAACCGGCAAAAAAGATAAAAATCAGGAGAGTCAGCAGAGCATAAACAGGAGAGAACAGAAGCGGTTAGAAGCAGAACTGCGCCAGAAGCGTTATGAACTGACAAAGGATCTGAAAAAAGAAGTTTCAGTTGCCGAGGCAAAAATAGCGAACCTTGAAAAGAAACTCAAAAATTTAGAATTTGAACTTACTCAGGAAGTGATTTACAGCAACTCTCAAATCGCCAGAGACAAGAACAATGAATATTCAGTAATCAAACAAGAGATAAAAACAGCATACGCAGAGTGGGAGGCCTTAGCCTCAAAATTAGAGCAAATCGAGAATGAGCTGACGCTTCAGCAATAAAGAACCACTACAAAATTTTAATTCCCACCTGGAGATAATTGTTTACCGCTCCCAGATACTCAAACTTCAAATAATATGAAGATGTAAAGTCAAGGAAAGCGCGGAATTCATGGGTTGGCACTCCAAATTCGTCGAAAATAATTATATCATCTTTTTTAAGTTTAGAGTATAATCTTGTAAGCACGAACAATGTAGACGAGTAAAGATCCGCATCCATGTGGAGAACCAGCCGTTTAGAAAAATCTATTTTATTAATGTGTCCATCCAGCGAATCCTGAAATAACCCGGGAATGAATTCGCATCTGCTGTCTTTTACGTCGGGGTAGTTTCCCTTTGTATCATAATCGGGTTTTTTCATTACACCGAAATCTTCCGGGAGACCGGTAAAGGTATCGAAACCGTAGAAGCGGGACGCGGGATTCTGATTCCCGGCAATCCACCATTTAAAGGAGATACCGTCCGCAACTCCAAACTCCATATAATTTATTTCGTCATTCAGTTTCTCTTTCTCAAGGATATACTGATGCAATTTGAATCTTTCCGTATAGTCAACTCTGCCATTATAGAAATCATCAAAAGGAAGAGGTGTATTTTCCTTCCTCCATTTAGAAAGCCTGGCAAGATAAGCCAGATTAAGGAAAAAAGAAAAAAAAGGATTAAAAATCACGTGTAAATTAAAGCGGAGAAAAAGGGCTTTAATCTTTCTGATAAAATAGAGTTTGACTAACATGGCAACAATATTATGATAAAATAATTATTTTTAAGGGGCACAATATAAATAAAAAACTGCTTTTATTACAAGGGTTAATATTATTAAACTTTTATCCCCAGGAATTCCTCAACCAATGGAATGCCTCCGAAGATTGCCGCGTTATCACCCAATTGTGTTGCGGTAAGGGAAGTACTCTTAGCTGTCGATTTAAGAGAGAATTTATCGAAAGAGTTTTTTATCCTTGACATCATAAATTTTTCATTAGCTTCAATCATTCCCCCTCCAAGCACAATATTATCAAAGTTCAGCAGATTATTTACGCTTGCCAGGACCATTCCTATTGTCTTAGCTGCAGCGGACATGTGTTTAGCTGCAACTTTATCTTTATCAGCAACGGCCAGGGCAAGTGATTTGCTTTTAATCTGCGCTTTCTGATCCAGTATTTTTGACAGTTTACTCTTTTTACCCGCCAGAATATCGGCTGTGATATTCCTTACGATTGCCGTCCTGCTTGCGAAAGCTTCAAAACAGCCTTTCTGTCCGCATCCACACACGGGGCCACTTTTATTTACCAGCATGTGACCAATTTCCCCGGCAAAGTTAGTAGATCCGCGATAAAGTTTACCGTCAAGAATCAATCCCCCGCCTATTCCGGTACCGACAAAAACAACAAGAATATTTTTTGCCTTTGCACTGTATTCAAACCTGTATATTCCGAGAGCAGCTAGGTTAACATCATTCTCTATCAGAACAGGTATAGGTATCTGTTTCTGGAGTTCTTCTTTTATGTTATAGTTTTTAATATTCAGGTTGGGAGCAATACCGATAACTCCGGTATAAGGATCGACCGAACCGGGAATGCCCAGACAAACTGCTTTTACAGAACTTTCCTCAACACCGGAAGCCTTTATCAGTTCTTTGACCGTATCAGCACAGAGGGCGGCATAATCACCCTTTATTGATTTATCTTTTGTGGATTTTTTGATACTATGTAAAATCCCGTCTTCAGAATTTAAAATAGTAGCAAGAACTTTAGTCCCGCCAAGGTCAATGCTTATAATGTAATCTTTCTGGGGTATTTCGTTTTCCATTTCAGTCTCCATTAAATAAGATTTGATTTTGGATTATAAATAAAGTATCTTTATTACTTAAAAAATGATTTAAGATACATAAGTTAATGAACAACAGAATAAATGTAAAGCCGTTAAAGAAATTCGGGCAAAACTATTTACAAGATAAGAATATTTTAGTAAAAATCGTAAACGAATTTAATCCTGCGGACGGAGAAAATATTATCGAGATAGGTCCCGGAACCGGGAATTTGACAGAAGTTCTGTTTTCAAGAGTAAATAAGCTAACAGGGATAGAAATCGATTCCCGTGTAGCGGATGAGTTGAAAGGAAAATTTCCGGGGATCTTGCTTGTGCAAAAGGACATACTGGATGTTGATTTTGAAGAATTAAGAGGAGATAAGAGCAAAAAACTGAGAGTAATAGGAAACATTCCCTATTATTTAACCTCACCAATCCTGTTTCAGTTATTAAAACAAAAGGAGATTGTGGAGGATGCGGTTCTTTTGATGCAACTGGAAGTGGCCGAGAGACTTATTTCGTCTTCGGGTACAAAAGCATACGGAATATTGTCGGCAATTTTTAATGCTTTTGCCGATATTGAATTGTGTTTTAAGGTCTCTCCGAATGTTTTCTTTCCCAAGCCCAAAGTCTATTCGTCAGTAGTGCATATCCGGTTCAGGAAAAGATATGAAATTAAGGATGAGAAGACCTATATTCAAACTGTAAAAGCGGGGTTTGCCACACGCAGAAAAACTTTAAAAAATGCCCTCAATAATAGTATATTTAAAGATATAAATTTTTCAAATTGTTCAACAGATTTAAAACTGCGGGCTGAACAACTCACAATTCCGGACTTCATTCAGTTAGCAGATTTTATATATTTAAATCGTTTATAAATAAACTGAGTTAGCCTTTATTCTATGAGCCTACTAAAAAAATTCGCACCTATGTGGAGTGCGATTGATTTAATTGTGATTGTGTTTTATCTTTTCCTGACAGTCCTGAATATTGTCTTTGCCCATAAGCTTCCTTACTGGCACATTTTTATTCCAATAAATATTTTCATTGCAGCTTATGTGATTCTGATTTCTTACATGGAAAAAGAAAAACCGGGCAAAACAGTAAAAGCATTCCATTACTGGTATCTGCCGCCTTTAATCCTGCTGACTTTCAAGGAGCTCTATTTCATGATAAGACCGATAAGGGAAGTTGATTATGACAACCTGCTTATTGCGGCAGACAGATGGATATTCGGCGGGGCGGATCCGACGCATCTCTTTATGGAGATAGCTAATCCCCTTCTAACGGAGATACTGCAGATAGCATATACTTCATTTTTCTTTCTGCCGATGTTTCTGGCTGTTTCATTCTATCTTCAGAAAAGATATGTGGAATTTGAGTATTCGGCATTTGCAGTAATATTTGGTTTTTTTCTTTCATATCTCGGATATTTTATGCTTCCTGGAGTGGGGCCAAGATTTACTTTACACAATTTTGCAACCATGGAACAGGAGCTGCCGGGATTATTGCTGACACCCTTTTTCCGCGGAGTGATAAACGCAGGGGGGTCTGTTTTTCCATGGACTCCGGATCCGACAGAGTTTGTCCAAAGAGACGTTTTCCCCAGCGGACATACTATGATGACGCTGATTGTAATGTATCTTTCCGTGCGGTATAAGTCGAAACTGAAATGGTTTCTATGCATTATGGGAACGCTTCTTGTCATTTCCACTGTTTATCTGAGGTACCACTACGTTATTGACCTGATAGGGGGATTTATTTTTATGCTGATATCGCTCCCGCTCGGGAAGTATCTGTTCAATTACTGGCAGAAAAGACATAACAGAGAATTAATAAACTAAATTTATGACGGAAATTAAAGTTGCACACCAGGACCGGCCGAAAAAAATCAGAAGAATTTTTGAGTCAATAGCATTCCGCTATGATTTACTTAATCATCTCCTCAGCTTCGGGATGGATTTCTACTGGAGGAGAAAAGCGCTCAAGCTTACGGGTGTGGGGAGTGAGACAGTCCTTCTGGACGTTGCATGCGGAACAGGAGATTTTTCAGTTGAAGCAAGAAAACAGGGGGTCATAAATATTATCGGCGCTGATTTTTCTTATAACATGCTGAATCTGTTTAACCGGAAGTGTGACTGGATCAAGGGAAAAAATTTTCAGACCGCTGCCGAGTATATGCCATTGAAGGATAAGTCGGTTACAAATATAACCGTTGCTTTCGGTGTCAGGAATTTTTACGATATCCCCATGGCTTTTGAGAATTTCCACAGAGTTCTTAACCCTAAAGGGAAAGTGACAATACTGGAATTCAGGCTGCCGAAAAACCGGATTTTGAAGTTTATGTACAATTCATACTTTAAGTATGTTCTTCCTTTAGTGGGGGGACTGATATCGAGAAATTATGAGGCTTACAAATACTTACCGGAATCTGTTGAAGAATTTGATAAAAAAGTAGACCTGGTAGAACTGTTAGAAAAAGCAGGATTCAGGGAAATCAAGCGTTCCAGTCTTACTTTAGGGATAGTTCAAGTGGTAATAGGTCAAAAATTGTGAGATTTTACCTCAAAATGGGAGAAAAACAAAAATTAAGTTTTGATTTTAAAAACTTTTTAATTATTTTTTAGTTGTATAAATGATTTCTTGGTCAATTTGATCAGAGAATAGTATATTGGTGTGTTATTTCCAGCTAATTAGTTTTTGTTCTTAATATTATTAGTATTTGTTGAAATTGTTAAAATCGGCAAATTAATTATTTCTATTTGAAATTATAGAGGTTAAACATATGAGTAATGCCATTGGAAAAATAGTCAAAATTCAAGGTCCCATTGTGGACGTCAGGTTTGACGACGAAAAAAAGCTACCCAGCATTTATGACGTTCTTGAAGTTGTTACTGACGAAAAAAACAATATGACATTGAAACTTGAGGTTCATGCACATCTCGGAGACAATTATGTCAGAACTATCGCACTTGGTACTACCCGGGGACTGAAAAGAAACCTTGATGTTTCACACGATAATCAGCCAATTAGTGTTCCTGTAGGCGTAACGATATTGGGGAAATTATTCGATGTCCTTGGAAATCAGATGGCAGGAAAGAAAGTAGACCTTTCCAAAGTCGAAAGAAAAAAAATCATATCAGAACCCCCGTCGCTAAAAGACCTTAAACCCGAGCTTGAAATTCTACTAACCCAGATTAAGGTTGTGGACCTTCTTGCCCCAATGCCCCGCGGAGGTAAAATAGGTTTCTTCGGCGGTGCCGGTGTAGGGAAAACCACATTTATTAAAGCGCTAATGAATAACCTCACAATCAAAGCCGAAAAAACGAGCCAGAAAGAAGTCTATTCCATTTTTGCGGGTATCGGGGAAAGAAGCCGTGAAGGGAATGAACTCTGGGAAGATATAAGTAAAGATGAGAAATTGCTTGAAAAGACCGGATTTGTTTTTGGTCAGATGAATGAATCTCCCGGCATCCGATTCAGAGCTGCCAATGCCGCTATTACAATGTGTGAAAACTTAAGAGATGCAGGAAATGATATAGTCCTGTTTGTTGATAATATTTTCCGGTTTGTGCAGGCAGGCGCGGAAGTTTCCACGCTGTTAGGTAAAATGCCTTCTGAAGTCGGGTACCAGCCAACTCTTGAGATGGAAATAGGCGATGTTGAAGAGAGAATTTCCTCAACAAAAAGAGGAAGTATAACCGCTATCCAGGCTGTTTATGTCCCCGCGGATGATATTACCGACCCCGCTCCGGCTTCTTTATTCTCCCACCTTGATTCATATCTTGTTATGAAGAGAGAGTTATTCGAGAAAGCACACTACCCTGCTGTTGACCCGCTTGAATCATCATCAAAATTCCTTGATCAGTATACAATTGATAAAAATGCAAAGTCAATGCTCTCAAGCGAAAACCGCACTCCAAAGATTGAAGTGGCCATCAAGGAATTCGGACAGGAAGGATTTGAAAAACTTCTTAAAGCCCAAAGTAAAATTGCAGCCAAAGTAAGAGAGATACTTACTGACTTTAAGGAAGTGGACAAGAAAGCAAAATTACTCGGGCGTGATGAGTTATCCGACACCGAGAAAGAGCTCCTTGAACGCGCCCTTCGTATTCTTAACTTCCTCACACAACCATTTACCGATGAATGCCTGGTTCCGTTGTGGGAGAATTTATTCGGATTTCTCTTCCTTTGCTATATTGACAAGGAAACACTCACAAAAATCCATATTGATGAATATAAGGGAAAAGGAATTATTTACGATGTCCCCGGTTTTAAGGAGTTAATTAAACAAGACAGAAAATCGTTAACCGAAGAATTACTAAAGAAGATTTAACCGATATGAATCCCTTAAAATTAAAAATACATGATTTAGGGAATCTCAGGGAGACCGATTATTCAGTTTCCGATAATGGTAATGAGATAAAAAGTGTTCTCATTACACTGCCGGGTGCAAAAGATCCAAAAGACGGGATCGAGATACTTCCTGATCATGCCCCGGGAATATTTTCCCTGCTTCCTGCCTCCGTGCTGGAATTGCGATATTCTCCCAAAGGAGGCGCCGATTTCACTTATACAGAAACAAAGAAAGTCCCGTTAGTTAATAAGGGAACTCTTTTTATCTCGCAGGAAGACAATTCAACGAAAGTAGAGATAAATTTATTAATAAATGATATTAACCTGGAGTCATAATGTCACTAGGATTTGAACCCACATCAACTTTGCTTTTAATTTTACCGGTACTGCTGTTGTTAATCGCAGCCATACTTGATTACTTCTTTAACAAAGGGAAAGCACCTAAAAGCAAGAAAGAGGTTTCTGCTCTTGTCAATGAGCACCGGGATTTATTTAAGAATCTTGATGCCTCATTCGCAGAAAATATCGAAAAAAAATTAAACGACTTATTTGAGCAAATCTCCGGTGGAAGTGCCCCATCAGGTCTTGCAGCAATCAGAGAGGCAAAAGAATTCTATGATTCTCGGATCAGGGATATCTCAGCTTATGCAAGAAATCCACAGGCATTTGGCTATGAGCTTGCCAATAACAAACCACCACATGATTTAATCCGCACATACGAAACAAAGGTCAAGGAAGCTCAGACAGCTCTTGCAAAAGTTGAGACCACTTTTAGCGAAGCGGAGGCTGCCGAGCAAAAAGGGCTCCTGAAGAAGAATATTGAAGATATGAAGAAGGAACTAACACAGGTTGCCGGCCAGCTTAAAAACATAATAAGTTTTGAAAAAGAAAAATTTCCTGATATTGAAGAAGCACTTAAAGACACCGGCGGTGAGGCAGGACAAGATTCCCTGATTCCTTTAATTCCGGCAGCGCTGGGGATACTAATCGGTTTATATGTGATTGTAACAAGACCGGAACTGGTCTTCTGGTTTCTTTAATTTATAATCGTTGGAATAATTATGAGAGCATTACCCGAATCACATAAACTTCAAGTTGCCGACGCCTTCTGCAAGACTCTGGTCAGAATACTAATGAAGGACGAGAAGGGTGAGGAGCAACTGACAGATGAAGAAAAGAACAGGATATTTCAGGATATTGAGGAACTGAAAATTTTTACAAACGGTCAAAAATGGCAGGAGCTGATTACTTATCTTAAGTCCGTGGAACATCTGCCTAAAGAAAAAGACCGGGTAGAAAAAGGAATAATAGCTTTTATTAACGGGGCGCTCAGGTCTGATGTAACAAAAGACTGGGTTATGCTCCACTTAAAGGAAGATTTTTTAAATGTTCTGGAAGTTTCATTGCGTCGTTTCAACAATTACATTCTTCCCATAACTATTGAAGTTCCAAATTTTGTTGATCTTGATGCGACATCTCCAAATCTGAAAATTGAATTGCCTCGCAAGGAGTATCTGACAAAAAGTATTTTAGAAAATATGCCGAGCAAGCTAAAGTCATCTAATAAAGTTGTAGTTGTGAAGTATGATATTATTAACTACCCTGACGAGTTTCCTGAGAAAGGAATCGAACGCCAAGGGAGAAATTTTGATTCATTAATTCTTAATCCATTTCCAAATTATGTCGCTTAATTAAGTTTAAGAGGAGTATACAATATGAGTTCATTAATTGATAAATCCTGGGATATAGAAAGTCAACGAATATTTATCCGCACTCCGGACGAAGCAGGACGGGTACTGAGTTTCGCAGACGGTGTGGCAACAGTAAGCGGACTTTATGATGTCAGAATCGGCGAGAAACTGATTTTCGAAGATTCATATAATCACGCTGTTGACGAGGAGGGGGAGGATGAGCCCGAAATATTTGGCGTTGTGGAGGACGTTGATGAATTTTCCGTAAAGTGCCTGGTCTTCGGGGAGGAACGCTTTATTAAGCAAGGCGACCGTGTAAGAAGTGACAAACGGGAGCTGAAGATTCCGGTTACTTCCGATTTACTGGGCAAAGTTATTGATCCTTTCTGCCGGGTAATGCCTGTTGAATCTAAAGATGAAGAAAAGGTAAGATGGTTCAAGGAAAAACCGGATACAACCCCCAAAGGAAATCCCAAGATTGTTAAAACAATTGCCGATGATGTCCTTCAGCTTCCAATTGAAAGAGAAGCTCCCAGCATCACCGACAGGGCACAAATCAGCGAACCTCTCGTGACGGGTATTACCGCTATTGATTCAATGCTTCCTATCGGCAAGGGACAGAGAATGCTCCTTATCGGCGACCGTTCCACAGGCAAAACAGCCCTTGCGGTAGACACTATACTGAATCAGGCTAAAATCAATGCCGAACTCAATAAAGGAAATAATTTTGAACAGCATCACCCGGATACTGTTTACTGTATATATGTGGCCATAGGCAAAAAGGTCTCTGAGATAAAACAACTTTTTTACCAGTTATCAAAGGCCTCCGGTGGTACCGTTAACGCAATGAATTATACAATAATAGTTGCCGCAACAGCCAATGACCCGGCACCGCTACTCTATGCAGCACCATTTTCCGGATGTACTATCGGTGAATTTTTCAGGGATATGGGACGCAATGCCCTGATTATCTATGATGATTTAACAAAACACGCTAATGCATACAGACAGATATCATTGTTATTAAAGCGCCCTCCGGGACGTGAAGCATACCCGGGAGATATTTTCTATCTCCATTCAAGATTACTTGAGAGAGCTGCCAAAATCAATAATGAGTATACTGCAAAATTTATGGATCAAGTTCTTAAACCTGCATACGGCGATCTCTATAACAAAGGACAGTACAAAGTTAAAGGAAGCGGAAGTCTTACTGCAATTCCGATGGTAGAGACAAAACTTAACGACTATTCCTCCTATATATCCACAAATATTATCTCCATAACTGACGGACAGATATTCTTAAGCGACGACCTGAAGAACCAGGGAATAATGCCGGCCATTAACGTCGGTCTTTCTGTTTCGCGTGTCGGAGCTCAGGCGCAATATCCCTGGATGCGCTTTGTTTCAAAGGATGTTCGTGAGATCATGGCAGAGTTCCGCGAGAAACTAAAATACAAAGCTTACAATCCGGATCCGTCACCTGAAGATGTGCGAATACTTGACCGCGGTGACAGGTTTGTCCATTTCTTCAAGCAACACCAATATAACCCCGTGGATCCAAAGAGAGAAGTTCTGGGCTTGATGGGATTAAAAGCAGGCTTCTATGATCTTGTGGTTAATAATTCAGAAACCATTACTGAGTTCGAAGCCTTTATCTGGAAGGAAGCATCTGAAAAATTAAGTGCTATTATTGATAAATTTGATCATCAGGATACAGTAGTTAACTCAGAAGATCTTCAGGCAATAATTGATTTCTTTGATAAGACTGAAACTAAATTCTTTGAGCAGAAAAAATCGAACCCGCATTACGCAGAAAAGCTCAGTATTAAAACCAAGAAGCCGACTGACTATACAAAGGTTGATCTTGCCCTTATAAACTTATCCAGAGAATCTACAAAGGTTTGTAAAATGATCGAAAACGCAAGGAAAGAACTTTCAGAGAAAGAGTAGAATTTAATTTTATTCATTAACAGAGAATTTATTTTATGAATACCCGCGAAGTATTAAATGATGTCGAGAACTTAAAGGTTTTCGAAAGTCTGGTTGAAACTATGCGCACCATGGGGAGCGGGCTCTATCCGAAACTAAACAGAAAAATTGCTCCGGCAGAGAAGAATTATAAGTCAGTCCTCGCGGGAATGAATTCAGTTAAATCCTTTCTGCTTACCGATAAATCGGAGAGCATTACAAATCCTTTAATTCTCAGGTCCTTTGCAAATGAAAGCAAGGGGAAAGTGCTGATTATTCCTGTCGGATCCAACAGGGCTTTCTGCGGCGACGTTAACAGGAAAATTATAAAGAAAACCGAAGAGCTTGTTGAAGAATTAGTAACTGCTAACCGGGAGTTTTCATTAATTCCTATCGGGAAAAAACTGAATAACGCATTCCAGAATGTTTCAAAAAATATTTCCGCACATTTTAATTTTCCAGAAAAAGCATTTAAGACTGACGACCACTCAGAGTTTATTCCTATATTTAATTACATTGTTAAGCAGGAATTTTCTTCACTTATTATCGTCTACACAAAACTTATAAATCTCGGTGAAGGAAGAGGAAATGATACCATCCCTACCGATTTCGAGGTAACGCCCTTTACGAAACCGGAAAAGAATATAAAAACACTCTCGGATTCCGACGCATTAAAAAGGGATGTTATACTTGAGCCATCTCCCGAGGAAGCTATTCACGGACTTATCGGGCAGTATCTTTTCACTTCTCTTCATGTAACACTGCTCCATTCCTTAACGTCAATAAACTACCGCAGGATGAACTCGATGAATCAGGCTTCTAAATCGATCAAAGATGAAATCATGAAGCTTTCACGCACTCTGGCTAAGGAGAGGAAAAGGATTATTACTAAAAACCTTATTGAGGTTATTTCCGCGTCGATACAGGAGAAAGAGTTAGAGAAACAAATCCGCTGATTGTAGATATTTTATAAAAAATCAAAACCCCTTTAATTCATATCATGGTGAATTTCAGGGGTTCTTTATGTAACAAAGATTTATTTTATTTGAAATTATGATTAAAGCCATTTTATTCGACCTTGACGGAGTTATTGTAGATTCACTTTATTTCCACTATCTCGCGTGGGAAAAGATGTTTAACGACAGAGGCGGGAGTATTTCACTTCAATCCGTCTATCTTCACGAAGGGAGGAATTCCTTTGAGATATTACCCCTTTTCTGCAGGGAAGCAAACGTTGTAATCCCCAAAGAGGAACAGGAGCATTTCATTGAAGCAAAGAGATCTTATTACCGGGAGATTGCCCAATTGAAATATTACTCCAATGCATTTGAAACAATCGGGGAACTTAAAAAGCGCGGGTTCAAGCTTGCTTTGGTCACTGCCAGCGCAAGGCAGAATATGGACAAATCTGTGAGCGAAGAGAGGCAAAAGCTTTTTGATGTTATCGTAACCGGAACCGACATCCCGCGGGCGAAACCGAATCCCGATCCATACCTCACCGCACAGAAAAAACTCGGGGTCAGCATAGAGGAGTGTGTTGTTATTGAGAATGCGCCGCTCGGTATTGAATCTGCAAAGAATGCAGGGATGATTTGCGTTGCCGTTGAGTCAACGCTCGGACGGGAATACCTGCAGCAGGCTGATTTTATAATTAATGAAATTCAGGAGCTAACAGGCTTCTTCCCGGTACTGAAGAGATGAAAGTCAACAGAACACGGATTGCGCGACTATAACGGCTCTACGCAGATAAGGCATTTAAAATAAAAAAGGCGGGATTAACCGCCTTTTTTGTTTCGTTGAATAAACTCTTATTCCATTTCGTGTCCGGTGCAGCCACCGCAACCCTCTTTTGTTTTTTCTTTATTAGTGCCGCATCCTTCTTTTGTTTTCACTTTGTCGGTGCCGCATCCTTCTTTTGTTTTCACTTATCCATTCCACAACCTTCTTTGGTATTTACTTTTTCTTTATTGGTTGTGTTCTTTTTGGGGTCTTCATTCTTTTTTGTCTTAGGGTCGTTGCCTTCAGAGATTAAATTAACCTGAGTTGAAGTGTTGTCCAGGACAGTGCAAAATACACTGTTTTTTCCGGAATCTTTGACTTCAGCTGTTTTCATCTGCACTGAAGCAAAACTGTTTGCTACAAACATCACAACGATAAGAATGGCTATTTTCTTCATATTTGTCCTTTTTTTTATTGAATAATTATTTTTGAAACACTTTTTTAAAAACTTGTTTTAAAGATAACACCTTTTCAGATAAACTCAAATGCATCTTTTTGTACCCAGCCCGACTTCCCGTCCTCCAGCCTTAAACGGTACCAGTTTTCCACTTTGTCCTCAATACTGACTTTAAGCCCTTCGTGGATTATAAAGGAATCTACGCTTTCCTTATCCGGCGAGGACTTTACAATAACAGATGGCGGCATAATTACGGCATATTTTTCAGAGTTCTCAGTATTTACCCTGGAAATAAGTACAGCCGTATTCAAAAGAAGAAAAACTACCAGAACTATTCCGGAAAAGAATGAAATCCTGTTAACCGCTGCATCCCGTGCAAGGAAAAACAACCCTAAGGAAGTAAGCAGAAGGAGAAACAGAATATAGAAAACAACCGTCCAGCCCGTTATGGAAAATACCGATATTATTGATTCCCACCATTGAAACAAGAATATCCCGGGTAAAGTTTCAATTTTGTCAGTCGTTCTTGAATTTGCAAATGCCAGATTATGATTCAGATCCCCGTCTCCCGGGTCTAATCTTCTTCCCCGTTCAAAATATAAAACGGAATAGCCGATTTTACCAAGTCTGAAATAGGCGTTGCCAATGTTAAGATAAATTTCAGGAGATTCAAATCCCCTGTCCAGAATTTCCTTATATGCGTCTATCGCTTTTTCGTATTGTTTGAGTTTGTAATACTCATTCCCTTTCTGAAAGAGGTGAGATTCATCCGACCCAAACGAATATTGAGGGAAAATAAATAAAGCGAGGAGCAGTAATATATTCAGGACTCTCATTTGACCCTCCCTTTAGAGAGCATCTCTGCTTCAAGCGAGACAATAATCTCCCCGGTTGTATCATACATCTCCTGCATGGCTGAGGATTTCTCAAATCCGGGCGAGAAGCGAATGAATTCACACTTCTCTAAAGTATTCTTTATGTTATTCCTTAGCAGTTCATCAACTTTATTCTCCGTAAGTTTTTCCACTGCAGATTCGATTGTAAGTTCGGATTTCGGAATTCCCAGCTTATCTTCAATGTAACCAAAGAGGGCAAGTGATATCTCCGAATAAAACTGTTCGGGATTGTTTTCCTTAAAATACTTTGCAGCATTCTTCAGCCTTGCCTTTGCAATCTTCCGGGCTTTAAGATTTTTCATCAGACTGATGTTCTGAAGCAGTTTCTCCTCACGCTGCCGCCAGACTAAAAGCCCGGCTAATCCCAGAAGAGGGATAAGCGAGAAGATAATAAACCAGGGGGATTCAAACGCGTAATCTCCTTTGCGGGAGAGTCCGGTAAGTTCGGTCTTTATAAAGCGAATATCATTCCCCAGTAACTTAACTTCATCTTTTGAAACTCCGGAAGAAGAGAGATAATCACCCGAACCTTTTTCAACTTCGATATTAAAGGATTCGGACTTTAAGGTAACATAGTCTTTTTTCTTAAGGTCAAAATAAGTAAACACAACCGGTGGGATTTCAAACTTCCCCTGGTTTCTCGGAATAAAGAGATGCTCAATCCGCTTGCGGCCGGATATCAGTCCGCTGCGGTTTATCTCTTCGGTAATCTTTGGTTCGTACTCTTCAAAGCCGGAAGGAAGTTTTACCAGCGGATTTGTAATCAGTTTCAGGTTTCCCGATCCCGTTATATCCACTTTGAGAGAAACCGGTTCGTGTTGTTTGACTTTGCGTTTCTCAATTGCGGCGTTTAACGAATAACTCCCCACCGCGCCGTTGAATGACTCTGTCTCTGTAGCCGGGAGCGGAAGTACTTTAATCCTGACTGTATTGGAGACAGCTTTGAATTCAACAGTTTCAGTCCTGCCAAAAAACGGATCATCGAAGAAAGCATCGAACGGATTATTCGAGCGGCTTTTTTTCTGGTAAACAACGGGTATCAGAAGTTCAAAGGGAGTAAGCGACAATTCACCTGTTTCGGTCGGGAAGAGTGCGGCTTTCTTTATTACGGCAGATTCAAATACTTTGCCGTTATAGTTTTCCCTGGTAAAATTAATATTGGGTGAGGTTTCAATCTCCTCAGCCCAGAATCCCTGATAGGAGGGGAGCTTTGAAATCTGGAGTGAAGTAATATTCACCCGTCTGTATAATTTGTAAGTAACAGTTACCTGCTCTCCCTTATAGATTGTTGTCTTGTCCGTTATCGCCCTGATAAAGAGATTTTCGGCTATCTCCTGTCTGGAAATACCTGATTCTTCCTTTTGCGTCTTTGGCTGGGGAGTCCCTTTTGTAACTTCAATAGTCAGACTGTTTGACTTAAGCTGTTTTCCCTGCAGCATAATAGTTGCGGGGGGAACGGAAAATTTTCCAAGGCTCTTAGGCTGGACAATATATGAAAAACTTCTTGAACCGGATACCGCACCGTTTATTATCTGCATACTCTGTGACTGATTCGGCCCGGACAAAACAATAAAATCAGTCATCGCGGGGGGCTGAAATGATGAGATATTATTTATATCGGCACCTTCCACGGTGAAAGTAACCTGGAACCTGTCGTTCAAACCGACCTTGCTGTTTGCGGACGCGGTAAAACTCTGCCCGTAAGTAAACGATGCAATGCAAAGAATCAGTAAAAACAAATCTCTTTTTCTAAGAATCATAATCAGGCTCCTACCAGTCCTTGTCCGTTTTCACTCTGACTCCTACTTTCCTGCGCAACTGCTTCTGAAGGTCTTTTTCATTTTCTTTCATAGCGTTAAGAATCTGCTGTGCCTCTTCCTTGCTCATCTTGGGAGGCGGTTGCTGTTTTTGTTGCTGGTCTTTGTTCTGCTGATCTTTATTTTGCTGATCCTTGTTCTGGTCTTTATTCTGATCTTTGTTCTTATCCTGGTTTTTATCCTTGTTCTGATTCTTGTCTTTATTTTGCTGCTGTTCATTCTGCAGAAGTTTCAGCGCATAAGATAAATTGTATTTGGCATCTTTATCATTCGGATTGAGCTTCAGTGAATTTTTATAAGACTCGATGCTCTCTTTCAGTTTTCTTGATTTCAGCAATGAGTTGCCGATATTGTAATGAGTTTCCGCCTTCAGCTCTTTATCCTGTGTCTTATTCAGCGCCTGCTGATAATACTTTATCGCGTCTTCATATTTTTCCTGCTTGAAATATGAGTCGCCCAGATTAAAGTTTGCATCAAAACTATTAGGATCCTTCTCCACACCCTTCCTGAAATTTATCTCCGAATCGGTATATTTTTTTACGTTGTATTTTTCGACTCCGTCATTAACAAGAGAGCGGAGGCTTTGCGTGAAAGCCGCAGCCTGAACCAGGGCAACAAATAAGGCAATATAAAATATTCTTGCTGACATAAATTTATCTTGCAGTCCTCTTAAAAATTGACAGTAATAAGAGTGATTTCCTTTCGCTGACAAACAACTCAATTAACAGAAGCAAAAGAGCCGGAATCAAAAAATAAAAATATTTATCGTCGTAGTCGGTTATTCTTTTGCTGCCGTACTCTTTCTTTTCGATAGAGGCAAGGTCTTTATAAATAAGGTCCAGCTCATCCCCCGCAGTCGAGGAGAGATAATATTTCCCGCCCCCTTCCGAAGTGATGTTCTGCAGAGTCACTTCATCAAGCCTTGTAAGGACAACATTTCCCTGCTGATCCTGCTTGAACCCGGCCTGATTCCCGCCAGCGTCATAAACCGGAATAGGGGAGCCTGCCGGGGATCCCATCCCTATTGCGTAGATCCTTACATCATTCTCAAGCGCATTTTTAACTGCCGTGCTTATGTCCCCTTCGTGATCTTCCCCGTCGGTGATTATCACAATGGCTTTCTTGGTGCCGGCTTTTTCTTCGTAACTTTTAACGGCTAAATTAATAGCAGAGGCAATCGCTGTTCCGGGCTGAGGTATTGAATTAACATCAACTGCCGAGAGAAATAGATTCGCTGCCGAATAATCGGTAGTCAGCGGGAACTGGACATAAGACTCGCCGGCAAATATTATTAACCCAATCCTGTCCCCTTCCAGTTTCCTTATCAGGGAGGCTATCTCGTTCTTTGCCTTCTCCATCCTTGTCGGCTTTAAGTCTTCAGCATTCATGCTCATCGAAACATCGAGTATAATAAACACATCAATTCCTATCTGCTTCACCTCTTCCAGGCGCGTCCCTATCTGCGGCCTTGCTGCTGCAAAGACCAGAAGTATTAAGGCAACCAGAACAATCCCGAACTTAAAACTCTCCTTATAAAAACTCTTATCCGAAAGGAGGACACCGTGCATCTTCTCTTCCGCAAACTGAAGAAGTTTTTTCTTCTTCATCCTGATATAAAACCAGTAAAGAACAATAACTACCGGGACTAAGTAGAGAAAATATAAATATTCCGTATTGGCAAATCTAAACATAGTTACGGCAGCTTCCTGAATATTGTTTTTGAAAGGATCACTTCACCAAGAACAAAAAAGAGTCCCATATAGAGCCACAGGGGGAAGAGTTCCTTCCGTGTGCGGTATGAAGTAACCTCAACGCGTGTCTTCTCAAGCCTGTCAATTTCAGTATATATCTCTTCCAGTTTTTTGTTGCTTGTTGCCCTGAAATATTTCGTCCCCGTCATTTCGGAAATCTGTTTCAGCACTCCTTCATCAATCTCAACGGGAACCATCTGATACCTTATCCCGAAGGGTGTCTGGAACGGATATGGAGCCTGCCCGATTGTTCCCACGCCGATCGAGTAAATTCTAATCCCGAACTGTTTTGCCATCTCTGCCGCGGTTACCGGATTAACTTCACCCGCGTTGTTCACACCGTCCGTTAGCAGGATCATCACCTTGCTTTTTGCACGGCTGTCTTTAAGTCTGTTAATTCCGTTTGCAATTGCATTCCCTATTGCCGTCCCATCCTCAATCATCCCGCTCTTAATATCCTTCAGCAGGTTGCGGAGGACTGAGTAGTCAATCGTAAGGGGACACTGCGTAAATGCATCTCTTGAAAAAATCACAAGCCCAATCTGGTCACTGGTTCTCCCCTCTATAAAGGCATCCGTGATTTTCTTTGCTGCTTCAAGGCGGTTCGGCTTAAAATCCTCAGCAAGCATACTTCCGGAGATATCAAGGATCAGCGCAATATCAATTCCTTCAGTGTAAACATTCTCGCCTGTTGAAAACTTCTGCGGCCTCGCCAGTGCAATTACTAAAACAATTATTGCCAGCATCCTCAGTGCAAAAGGAAGAAACGAGAGACGCTCTTTCAGGCTTTTGCTGTATCCTTCAAAAAATTTGACCGAAGAAAAGATCACGCTTGTCTCTTTCTTCTTCCCGAAGTAGAGCCTGCGTGCAATTATTACCGGAACCGCGGTCAGAAGCAGAAGGAACCAGGGATAAGCAAACGTGAAATCGGAATTAAACATTCCCCTCCTCAGCCTGTTCCGCAGCGGGAATTGTTTTACTTATAATCTCTTTAGCCTGCTTCATCATCTCCTCGTTAATTTTATCCATCGGGAGATATTTCGCAAACTTGACCATATCGGCATTGCTCAGGAAGTCCGATGTCAGTTGCATCACTTCCTTTGCCTCACTGTTTTCATTCATCAGGTCAAGGACTTCGGATGTCGTAATCTCAAGCGCAGGCAGCTTAAAGCGTGACTCAAAATACTTCCGGATAATTTCCGTTATCTCTGTATGGTACTGCTTGATAAAGCCGTTCTGCCAGAGTTTCTTCCCTTCCAGCAGGATCAATTCATCAAGCGCAATCTCGTGCGGCAGCCTGATTTTAATAAGCTCGGGGGATCCCTCTTCTTTTCTCTTTTTATAAAACCTGTATAAGTACCACCCGATTGCGGCAAGAACAATTAAAATTGCAAGATAAAGCAGAATCAGATTCCAGTTATACGGAATCTTTTTCGGGTCTTTAATATCCTTTGCACCGTCAAGAGTATCAACGGCAAAAGTATGAATGGTCAGGACAATGGAATCACTGACAACCGAACCAACGGTGGTATCATTTTTCGGTTTGTAAAGAATCTGCATCGCGGGGACCGTTGCATTGCCTGAGTCATATCCCGCAAGAACAAAAGAGTAAACGGAAGTGACTTTGTTATCTGCTTCCTTCTGCGTAAAAGGTTTCTGTGTGACTATCTCAAGTTTTTTCAGGGAATCCTTTAGCTGGGGAAATAAAATAATAATCTCTTTTGAGTGATTGATTTCAAAAACTAAATTTATATAATCACCGACAAGATAATTAAGCGAATCCGTGCTTACTTTCACCTTAACTCCCTGTCCGTAAGTTCCCGCAAAAGAGAGGAACAAAAACAGCAGAATGAACTTTGTCATGAGATTCCTTCTCCCCTTTACCATCTTTTCTCCCTCGCCTTGAAGAAATTGACCAGCGGCCTGATGTAAGACTCTTTTGTATTTATAAAGACCGTATCGAGCCTGCTTGTGAGGAAGACAGATTTTCTCAGCTTCTCAAACTCTTCCCGCTTTTTACCGTACCATTTCCTGAATGCCGGATTGCTTGTATCTATCACCGTCTCCTTCCCTGTTTCGGGATCGATAAACCTTGTTAATCCAATAGGCGGAATCTCTTTCTCCCTCGGATCGGAAAGAACAATCCCCACCAGGTCATGTTTCTTGCCGACGATCCTCAGGATTTTTTCATACTCCCTGCTGTTTCCACCCGGGGCACTTTCCATAAAATCAGAAATAAGAAAGACAATGCTCCTCTTCTTGACCGCCATATTCATAAATTCCAAAGCTCCCCTTATGCTTGTCCCTTTCCCCGCCGGTTCAAACGAAAGGACTTCCCGGATTATGCGGAGGCTGTGTGACTTTGATTTCTTGGGGGGAATAAACTTCTCCACCTTATCGGTAAAGAGTATCAGGCCTACCTTATCGTTGTTCTTCAGAGCAGAGAATGCAAGTATGGCGCTTATCTCAGCCGCTATCTGCTGCTTCGTTGCGTAAGAAGAACCGAAGTTCTGCGAACCGCTCAGGTCAACAAGCAGGATCACAGTCAGCTCGCGTTCTTCCTCGAATATTTTAATGTAAGGATGGCCGAACCTCGCGGTAACATTCCAGTCAATGCTTCTGATATCATCCCCGACAGTATACTCCCGGACTTCGGAGAATTCCATTCCCCGTCCCTTGAATACCGAATGATACTCACCCGAGAAGACCTGGTTCACAAGTCCGCGGGTGCGAATCTCAATCTGCCTTACTTTTTTGAGTAAATCCTTAGTCAGCATTATTTTTTATTGCTCCGGGCTTATGGAACTTCAATAGTATTCAGAATATCCTGAATAATATTTTCGGAAGTGATTTCCTCTGCCTCTGCTTCATAAGTGACCGCAATTCTGTGTCTCAGCACATCCTGTGCAATTGTGCGGACATCTTCCGGAATCACATATCCGCGGTGCTTAATGAATGCCATCGCGCGTGCGCCCAGATTCAGGTTAATGCTTGCTCTTGGTGAAGCGCCGTAGCTTATCAGACCGGTCAGTTTGTCCAGGTTATAATCTTTAGGATTCCTGGTAGCAAAAACTATGTCGAGTATATACCTGTCAATTTTTTCGTCAACGTAAATCTCCTGAATCAGTTCCCTCCCCTTAAGGATATCCGCGGGTGTTATCACCTTTTGAATCTTTGCGAACTCCTCATTCAGGTTGAGGTGCATGATTTTTAATTCTTCCTCTTTTGAAGGATAAGTTATTTTAATCTTCAGCATAAACCTGTCCACCTGAGCTTCGGGGAGTGGATAAGTCCCTTCCTGCTCAATCGGGTTTTGCGTAGCAAGCACAAGGAACGGCTCATCGAGCTTAAACGTCTCTTCGCCAATGGTTATTTGTCTTTCCTGCATTGCCTCGAGTAGGGCGCTTTGTACCTTAGCGGGAGCGCGGTTAATTTCGTCTGCAAGAATAAAATTAGCGAATACCGGTCCCTTCTTGATAAGGAAATTCCCGTCCTTCTGGTTATAAATCTGGGTACCAATCAGATCCGCGGGGAGCAGATCCGGAGTGAACTGGATCCTCTGAAACTTAGCCTTCATGGCGGATGCGAGTGATTTTATCGCGAGGGTTTTGGCAAGTCCCGGAACACCCTCAAGGAGGATATGTCCGTTAGCCAGCAGGCCCACGATCAGGCGTTCGACCATTCCCTTCTGGCCGATAATAGTCTTGCTTATCTCAGTTTGCAGAAGCTCAATAAATGCGCTTTCCTGTTTAATCTTTTCATTAAGAGCCGTAATATCCACTTTTAGTCCTTATAATTAATAAAAAATTTATTTTTTAGACGATTGTAAAGTTAAAAAAGTTGCATCCATTTTTCAAGACAAAAAGAAAGGAACAGGAGTGATTAATTAATAATTACGAATTAGTCAGTAGATCTGTCAGCTGACGGACTTGCCCCGTTTCTAATCTCATGCAATATAATATCATTAACCCACAGCTTCAGCTGTGGGGGTCTGGGCTCACCCAATCTCCCTGAACGGTTTCAACCGTTTACCTTTATAAACCGTTAAAACGGTTAATAAAATGTCTCTTGGTCGCTTCTTCCATGGGATAAATCCCATGGTTAATGAGATAACAACAATTATGCAACACGCTCTAAAGCCATTGGTTAATGATATATTGGCACTCGTGAATCTGGGGTAAATGTTTCTCCCTGAATAACTTTACAACTTTATAACTTGACAAACTTTATAACTTTATTTCGACTTTCGCCCTTCGACTTTCGAGTATTAATCACTATTTTTACATACTCAATTACAAAGGATCCGGAACATGAAAAAACAACAATGGTATGAATCACTCTTTGAAAACTACGCAAACAAATACGACAGCGAAATCTTCACGCAGGGGACACAAGGCGAATGTGACTTCATAGAAAAAGAACTCGGGTATAACAAATCCCTCAGAATCCTTGATGTCGGCTGCGGTACCGGCAGGCACGCAATTGAACTCACAAAAAGAGGCTGGTCCGTAACAGGCATAGACCTCTCCGCATCACAGCTAAAAAGGGCACGTGAAAAAGCAGCAGCAGAAAATCTCGAAATTGACTTCCGGGAACATGACGCCCGGGACCTCCCTTTCAGGGATGAATTTGACGCCGCTATAATGCTGTGCGAAGGGGGCTTCCCGTTAATGGAAACAGACGAAATGAACTTTGAAATCCTTAAGAATGTGACAAAATCACTCAAACCACACTCTAAATTTATCTTTACCACCCTTAACGGATTATTTCCCCTCTTCAACTCGGTGGAAGAATTCGGTGCGGCAAACACATCCGAAGGGGGTGCCATCTACAGAAATAATTCATTTGATTTAATGACATTCCGTGACCACAACATCACAGAATTAGAAGACGATTCAGGGGACAAAAAAACACTTGACTGCAGCGAAAGATATTACATCCCGAGCGAAATCACCTGGTTATTAAAAACCCTCGGGTATACAGAGATCGGCATATCCGCAGCAAAACTGGGAGCATTTTCCGGGGAAGACAAACTAACCGTCAACGACTTCGAGATGCTCGTCATCGCCGTAAAATAAAACCGTTTCCTCCGGTATGTGGGATCCCCCCTCTGCCCGCGGGGAAACAAATTTACCTAAAATAAGTTTATAGTAAAAGGAAAGCTGTTTTCTTTTACTAACGGGTTTTCTTAGTAAAAGGAAATGGGATGGATTGATTACTTATTGTCTGATCCGACGTCCGTCAGCTGACGGATTTATTATCCATTCTTATCTGTAACCTTGTCACTTGGGCATTTACATTAAACTTAAATAAATTTTATACCAGTAGAAAAATGCCTCGGGATTTGATTTTTTCAAACGATTAAGTTTCGTGTTTAATATCCCCCCGATCTCCCAATCCCCCATTTCGATTTGTTGATCAAATTTTTCAATTGTATTTGCATTCTGATCAATGATTTTGGATAAATAGGCAATCCGGGAAGCATGTGTAATAGCTTTCTCCAGATGATAGTTCTCAGAAAAAATGAAATTGCTTATACGGTTTATTCCCGTTTGTAACTCTTCAAAATTGCCTTTCCCGGCTTTACCCCGCAGTACAATACAAAGCGAAGTTTCATAAATGTCCTTCAGGATATCTGATGGAATAATCTCCGGGAGATTCCGGTATTTGATTTCAGTTTTTACAAATTTGAAGAAAGTTGATTTGATAACATCGGTATCTTTTGCCACAGCAAATAAATTCCCGATATCATAAAGTTGTTTAATTATTTCCATACCCATGTTTATGCCATTCTTAACGTATGGTATTCCTGTAGTGTTTGGAGCAAATGCAGTAAGTTTATCCGCAAGAATATCTTCAACAGAAGGAACAGAGACTCTTACCGGATCTCCTTCAGCCGGTAAAAATACTGACTCAATTGGTTTCTTTGCTATATTCCGGTATGTGACTTCTTCTTCAAGCAAATCCAACAAAATGTATTCCTCTTCCGAAAAACTTTTATGAACGGGAGTATAGAAAAATTTGTAATGAAACTTTGGTATACCCTCCTCTGTATTTCTTATTTGAGGTTCAACTTTGATAAATAACTCTTCAATTGCAATTTCATTGAGAGTTTTCATAAAAGAATCAGGAATTTCCGGCAGGACAATATCAACGTCAATTGAAAGTCTTTTGGGGGATTGAAATAACAAAATCAAAGATGTCCCCCCCTTGAAAACAAAATTAATATTATGCTTTACCAGTCCCTCAACCAGGAGGAAAGCGCGAATTGTTTTCTCGACCAGGATTTTATCTGCTTTCCCGTTCCTGACAGAAACATTTCGGATCCATTCCGGCGTAAATCTTTTTTTATCTATCATCGGTGTTTAATCCCTATGATTTCTTATTGAATGTTTAGCACCAAAGAGTTGATGTATTCTGAAAAAGCTGTTTTCTTATTTCTTCTGGAAGCATATCTCAGCAGGCGGTTTTTATTAACGGTATATTTACTCATAGCTTCCATAAAGATGTTTTGAAGTTCCTGCCCCTGCTGGGAAGAAAAAATGTCTGCTTCACAGAAAGCATCCACAAGCAATTTTTCCAGGGTAGTAGTATTAATTCCGTTTAACTTTTGAATGGGAGCTTCCGAAATAAGAGATTTTATGATTACCGGTTCCTTTTCATTCTGAATGTACTTTTCCAGTAAATCAGCAGTCGGGTCAACAAAGACATTAATATTCATATCCTGTAAAAAAAAGAAAACGGGTTGCATCGATTCTTTTTCAACTTCTGTCATCGTGAAAAATTTCCCCGGTTGGTGAATCATAAACTCATTGAAGCAGGAGGAGTTCCAGATGCAATATTTTAGATAAGGGAATTGACGTGTAAGTTTCCTGTGGATAGTTTTTATTTTCGCAGTAAGCTCAGGATAAAAGTAATTTTGCCTGTTAAAGTTAAACCTGCCGCGATCGGATCTGAAAATAATTCCCTTTTGAATTAAGGAATAAATCCTCCAATTAATTGTGGATATTTTAATCCCGGGTTCAAGCAGGCTATAAAAAGCGTGAATATCCTTAGAATCAAAGGATACAAAATCTTTAAACCGGATTTTTAATTCTTCAATATTGAGTTTATTCGATTCGATAAATTTTTAATATTTATGGTGCAAATATAAGAAAATAAAACTATAAACCGGCAGTAAATGCGGTAAATTGCCGATATATAGTTGCAGTAAAATAAAACCGTTTCCTCCGGTATGTGGGATTCCCCCCTCTGCCCGCGGGGGAACAAAATTACCTAAAACAAGTTTGTAGTAAAAGGAAAGCCGTTTTCTTTTACTAATGGGTTTTCTTAGTAAAAGGAACTGGGGGGGATTAAGGGAGGTTTTCTCTTTTGCCGCTTCATACTCTTCCCTGAAGTCAAGACCGGAATCAATTGATGGATCCACGTTCCACCTCTCTGTTTCCTTCCAAACGAACTATTAAGAAATCCTTACAAGTTGAACTTTCCTCCAATTCCCCTTCTTTTCATTGCTTCGGAATTACCGGGTGTTTAACCGGGACGCTTTGTAAGATTTTACGATGGTGACAATTAAAACCAAACCCGGTTCACTTGCAACCGTTTAGATTTTACTCAGCTTCCGGTTCAGGTAATTCCAGTTGCTTTATCGGGGCAATTGCAGAACCCGCTATCCCCTTAAATGAATAATACATGTGATTCGTATTCATCAGAACCTTCTGAATCTGTTTTTCCCGCTTTTTCCAGATTCCCTCCATTGCCCTCTTCTCACTCTCCAGATCACTTCCCATCTGAACAAAACCCCCAACAATCGCTTCTATTTGCAGCTTAAACTCGTTGCTGGTAAGGTATGAATACAGCATGTTCATTTTCTCCCCCTTATTCTCCTGGGATTTTGTGGCATTATGAATACCTATTATTGACTCTCTCAGAACAAAACATAATCCCTTGAATTCCTCCAGGGTGCAAATCCATACCCCTTCATATAATCCCATCCTCTTAAAATCTTTCGGATATGCTTCGGTTATAATCACCCCTGCATTTGCACCTTTTTCTCTCATGTCAGCTTTGAATTTTTCAATCCATTCTTTTTTGAAATCTTTTGTTCTTTTACTTTCATAATAAATTGTGCCGCAGTTCTTGTCAGCCATTGTATTCACGACCTGAATGCAGTCTCCCCCCTTTACCCCTTTTTTTATCTCCAGAATATCATCAGAACGGAAATTGTCTCTTAACCATTCTTCAATGGCCAGTTCCTGAATTTCCCCCTGAGCCTGCACCGAACCCTGCTCCGCCTTTCGCTGAGCATCTTTAAGCTGTTCCGTAAGCTGTGAAATCAAATGCTCCTTCTGGGCAATTTTTAGTTGCGTGCTTTTATCAAAATCGTTTAAGAGTCTGTTCTTTTCTTCAGTTATAATTTTATTTATCCGCTCCTCTGCCTCAGCCTCAATTTTTTCCCGGAGTTCCTCCTTATCCCTCTTCAGTTTTTCGTGTTCGGCTTTCAGTTTGAACATTTCTTTGGTTTCTTTTGTCTTTTCATCCAGCTGCTCCCTGTAGGATCTGATCTCTTCCTCCTTTTCCTCCGAGATTTTTTTCCTTAGTTTGTCCTCTGTTTTCTTTCTTTCTTCAGTAAGCCTGCTGTTTACTGAATTCTCGATTTTTTCATTGAGATTATTCTCTGCATTTTTAATTGCCGTCTCTTTTTCTTTAAGCTCTCTGAACTTAGAATCATATTCGGCCTTCTGCCCCAAGCTTTTCTTATCATAATCAGCCTTTATCTTACTTTGAAGTTCATGATATAATATATCATTAACATCTATTTCCTGCCCGCAGTTTGGGCATGATATCCTGTTTGCGTCCATTTTTCCTCCGGGTAAATTGTTTTTTAATTTTGTTATTCCTTTTTTGTAACACTGTCAGTTAACAATATTCTCAATCCTGGTTCTGTCCGCTAACAATGCCTTAATGTTTCTCAAAATGTCACTATAAAGTTATCACCTTCCCGCGTAAAAATAATCTGAAAATCCTTAATTAACAAATCATCTGCTTCCGGCAGAAAACCGGCATTATCCCATTTAATGAAACCGGTATACTGATTTTTTCGAAAATACAGAAACTCACCGGGTCTGTATGCTATCTCCATGCATTGTTATTCTCAACCTTCACTGTTAAAATCAAATCTTCACTTAATCCCCTTGTTTCCGGAATTTGATTTAATTCATTTCTTATTGAGCTTACGAACAGACCACTTCCCCGCCATTTTCTCCAGTTAACTTCTTTTCTCTTTTTTTTAGTTACCGGTGGTTTTAGTGTTTTATCTTGATATCTTAACATATTGCTGCCGGTTTTCCTTGACATTCGTTTCCAATTTAAGTTATGAAGTATGGGATTGCGGTTTATGACGGCAATCCCTTTTATTTTTTTAATGGATCAGTTGTTAAACCCGACACTCTCCTCCACCGCCTTTGCATTGTTTGAATAAAAGCCCCGGTGCTGCATGTCAAACATTATATTCATTTCTTCCCGCCTGATGTATCCGTTCATCTTCTTCCGGCTCCTTAACTGCTTTACCAGGCTTACTATGAAAGCACCCGTTACATTCCTGCTCTTCATCTTCTTCAGTATTCCGTCATCAAACAGGGAGATGATTTCCCTGTCATCCGTCTCCCGCCTTATCAGCCCGGCGTAGTTCTCAAAACTCATTTCGCCGGTGTCGAGTATCAGGTCAAACCTTCCCGGTCGGGATGCTGCCATGTCTACAAGCCTCTTGTCATTGGTTACCGCTATTATAAATAACGGCTGCGGCAGGAATCCGTCAAGTTGCTGAAGAAAAATACCGAGTTTTCTTTTGTCGAATGTATTTTCCCTTGTCCCTATTGCCAGGTCAATGTCGTCTATCATCAGAACCACCGGTTCAAATAAGCCCGAAAAAGAAATCAGATCCGGCAGGTAACTGTTGCTTCCTTTCGCAATTATTACCATTGCCTTTCCGTGAAGCCTGTTTGCAACTGAACTCATCAGTTGTGTTTTCCCGGTTCCCGGAGGGCCGCTCAGAAGATACCTCAGGTTAATCCTGTCCTCATTATAATGCTCCACTGCATAAATAAACCTTTCAATCTCTTCCTTCTTTTCGGAGGGAATGTAAAGCTCGCTCACTTTTAATGCGCCGGGCTCTGCCTTCTCAAACATCTCAATAAAATTTTCTGTCTCCTTCATTCCTGTCTCCCCGTCAAACAGGAGAAGGCTGTTCCTGAATGAAGAATGCTTCAGCGATGTGTCTGTCATCTTCCGCACAAATTCCTCCGGCCAGAGTGAGCCGGGTGATATGCAGGTTGTGTAGATATGGTTTACAATCCTGGATGCGCTCGGGTCAAACTCCTGCTCAATGAACATCACGCGCTCATATTCCTTCTCCATGTATCTCACTGTTATCATCAGCATCGGGTCTGAACTGTAATACATCCCCGCCCCCTTTACAAAAGCATAAGCAGGCCTGTCCACGAAATTCTGCCCCACCTCTTTTGAAATCATCTTTATTACTTCCAGCCCGTCAATCTTTAATTTGTGAGTATAAAGCCTGTAAAAGAAATCACGCAGTGAGGCATCCAAAAATTTATTTATTGTTTTATGTCCTTTCTGCATCCTTGAACTCTCAAATCCGGATTCGGGCACTTCACTCACTCCGCTGAATTCCCCGCAATCATTTTTTTTCAGAAAAATCAAAAATGTCCGCTGCAGTTCCGGTTTCATTTGTTTCAGGCAGGCTGTCGATTAACGGGAAATTAATTTTGTTTTCTTCAAACGCATTCATACTGAATTTCTCCTTTAATGATGGTAATACTATAAAATATTTTCAGGAACGGGTGCGGTTATTCGGCGAAACTAAACAACGGTTTTTAACCGGATTATCTTTGATCAGACCGGATTTTGAAGGGGAAACTTGAGTGTAAGAATCCCTAAATTTTACAATACAAAAGTAATTTAAAGTACCATATAAATCAAGACTGAAAAAATACCATTGACAGAAACTGTTTAAAAACTGCATTTTTATATCCGGTCGCAAATTCCCGCAAAACCCTTCTCTTGCCGTTACCGCCATAATTTGTTTTGCATAAAACTAATTAATCCCTACTTTTGTCAGTCACAATTAAATTTTTTAGGAGGCTTCTTTTTTGCGTTATCTGACCAAATCGCGATTTGCGCTTGCGCTTGAATGTCTTACAAAACTTTATTACGTAAATAAGCCGGAGTACGCAAACAACTCCCTCGACGATCCATTCCTCCTTGAACTTGCCAAAGGGGGCTACCAGGTCGGTGAACTTGCCAAATATATTTTTTCCAATGACCCCGTTGCGGACAAAATCACTATAGACTCTGATAATAATGATGAAGCCCTAAAGCTCACAAAAGAAAAGCTGCTTTCCCACTCAAATACAATTATAGCCGAAGCCGCTTTCCGCTACGAGTCCCTCTTCGTAAGGGTAGACATCCTGGAGAAAAAGGGTAACATACTTAGCATGTATGAAGTGAAGTCAAAATCAGTCGACGGTGACAATGAAAAGTTCCTTACAAAGAAAGAAGACAAAGTCATCGCTGAGTGGAGTTCCTACCTTTACGACATTGCCTTCCAGAAATTTGTCCTGTCTAGAGCGGAGACCACAAAAGATTTCACACTGATCCCCTTTCTTATACTAGTTGACAAAACAAAAACCTGTTCTATTGACGGAATGAACAGGATGTTTAAAGTAATCAGGAAAGGGAAAAACTCAAAAGAAGTGCTAGTACAACCTGGCCTAAAAAAAAGCGACCTGGACACTTCCGTTCTTAAAATAATTAATGTAAGTGAATATGTTGATAAAATAATAAATAAATTCCCCGTCCCCACTAACTACGGTAGTGCTGTATCCTTTGAGGATTTCGTTAACCTGGCATCTAATAAATATTCAGAAGACGAAAAAATAGTTTCCCCATTAAGCAGGGAATGCAGAACATGCCAATTCAATAACCGAAAACCCGAATTGCAAAAGCTTAAAAGCGGGTTCCTTGAATGCTGGAAGACGAAGACAAATTACGATGACAACCTGCTAGAAAAGAATCTTGTGACAGATCTTTGGTATGGTGGAACCAAAGACCTTATGGATAAATTGCTTACAAATGGTGTATATCTGATAAACAAAATCAGTGAATCAGACATAATGCCCAAAACAGAGAATAAAAATATAATCGGGATGACACTTCATCAGCGGAGAATGGAACAGATAAACCGTATAAAAGCCGGAACTGAAGAACCGTTCTTTGACAAAATCGGTTTTCAAAGTGAACTTGCATCCTGGGCCTGGCCGCTTCACATGATCGATTTTGAAACAACCACACCGGCCATCCCTTTTAACAAAGGCCGTCGCCCTTATGAAGGTATAGCATTCCAGTTCTCCCATCACATTATGGAAAAGAACGGTAGCATCCGCCATGCAGGGCAGTATATCTCTTTTGAACCGGGGAAATTCCCGAACTATGAATTCCTTCGCGAACTTAAAAAACAACTTGAAGTAGACAATGGGTCAATATTCCGTTACCACAATCACGAGAATACTTACCTCAACTTAATTCATGCCCAGTTGTGCACGGATCCGGAAACCCCCGTTGACAAGGATGAACTGCAGGGTTTCATAAGGGAAATTACCTCCCACGCGGAAGGGAAAGAAAAACTCAAAGGTCCCAGGGATATGATTGATCTTTTTCTAATTGTAAGAAATTACTACTACCCTCCTTATGCCAAAGGGAGCAATTCAATTAAGAAAATCCTTCCTGCTATAATTAAGGATTCGGATTTTCTGCGTGATAAATACAGCAAACCCATATACGGTAAGAATCTCGAGATTCCCAGCCTTAACTTTGAAAGGAAAATCTGGATTGATCTGGTTTTTGATAATGACCCCTATAGGACTCTGCCGAAACTGTTTGAAGGATACGGTCGCGAAGAACTGGATGAATTACTTAGCGATCTTGATGAAGTTGCCGACGGCGGCGCTGCAATGTCGGCTTATGGGTATTTGCAGTATTCTGATGTATCACAACAGATGAGAGAGGAAATCAGGGATGCTTTACTCCGCTACTGTGAACTGGACACCATGGCAATGGTTATGCTGATTGAAGGCTTGATGAATAAATAGAATATTAAGATAGTATTATATATTGAAATACTTTTACAAATTAACTTATTTAGGAGAAATAATATGGGCACTCTAAAATACAAACCGGTCAAAATTGGGAACATTTGGTATATTAAAAAACCCCGTGGTTATCTAAAAACTCCAAATGGAACAATCCTTGGCAGTACAAACGAAACGGATATTAATAATATTGTAAATCAGATAAATGAAATGGGAGAAGATCCAACGCTGGAATGGTCTACCTATGCTTTGTTAGCTTCATATTTTGATTTTGCATATCCTGAAAACACAGAGCATCTTCTAGAAAGTATATCTAGCGAACTCGAATCAGATCCTATTTACCAGGAACTTGCTTTTATTATGGCTTACATTAATCTCTCTATCTCCGAGATTCTGGGTGATCCAATATATGATTTTCTAGAAAAAATTGGGTTTTTCCATGCATGGTGTGAAATAAGAGAAGAACATGGAAACGCAATTTTGCTTGATCCCCTAAAGGAGGTCCTGAAAAAGGAAATAAGAAAATATTCCCGCAAAGGGTTAATAAGCTTTGTTTATTGGAGTGCCCACGTCAATGCGCCGCTGTCATTATTAGCATACTTTCATGACAAGAGAACATATTCCAAAATAAGCCGGTTACTCCACAGAGACAGAGACTTATGGCCATTTATACCAAAAGAATTATCGAAGCACATGAAAGCCATTTATAAATTCGCCTCCTCAGTTGATGAAAGAGAAGAAGTTATTAGTAATTTTGAGTCACATAACAGAATGAAAGAAAAATAACGGAACCTTGGATTTATAGATGGTTTAAATTACTAAATAAAATGAAAGATGAATAAATGTTAAATTCAATTAAAATTATTGTAAATTCAATGCATCGGATTGCTGCGGCCAATATAATATCTTCCGACCGGGATAATTCTCTGAACAAGTGGAAATCCGCACCCGGTCACTAAGTAATCTCAACATCCCCTGGATGGATCACTGAAGCAATTGAATACGAGATTGGGCTTATTGTTATAGGGGTGTTTGTTTCAATAGTCCGGGAGGCGGTTGTTAACGCGAATTTTACCGGGAACTCGAATTGTTTAACGGGGACGCTTTGCAAGCTAATTAAATAGTGATTTTGATTTAAATTTTTGATTACTCCGATTTTGATAAAAATTATTCTACTTGCTTATCCCGGTTTTAACTGTTGCTTTCATTATCTCCATTATAGTGAACTGGCCACTATGGCAATGGTGATGATCATTGAAGGGTTGATGATTAAATGTTTTTTTATGCTATATTTAAGATATAAATATTTTTATTATACAATTTACTTTGAAAATATAAAAGAACCTGCGGAACTAATTGCTGTCTTATGCCCGGGTCCAGGGTATGCAAAGGCATTTTATTTTTATTAATCCGGAGTTTTGCAGATTATTTAAATATGTTGCACAATTAAATTTTCATTATGCTTAATGATAGAAATGAAATAATTGATAACCTGAGCAATACTTTTTTCTTCAGTGAAAGTGATGTTTTGCCTCAAGCTATTTCAGATACTTTATTTGATATTATCCCTCTCGAAGACATTCCATTTCCAGTAAGATTTAATCACATTATCAAGACAACAAAACTTAAAACGTTGACTGAATTGCTGAACTGTGACTGGAAAGAATTCTTAAAAAAACCTAACTGTGGCAAAAAAAGCATCAAAGATGCACAACAAAGCATCCTCGAATATTTAAGTGCTCTTAAGGAAGGCAGAAAAACCAATAAATCAAGTGCTGAATCATCGGTAAAAAAAACACCAAAAAAAGTGAAAGACTTAGATAAATCGGTTTACATCCCTTTCCTGAATCGCACGATTCTTGATGAAAATAAAACTTTGTTCAGAATAAAAAACATTCCTTTATATCTGATAGAATGGCCTGTAAAATTACAGGACTTTTTCAGTGCTATGCCAGATATGGTAACTGTCGGGGACCTGTTAAACATAGAATTACAAAAACACAGAATTATTGATTTTATTGATGAGATGACCCTGGAAGAAACCAGGTCAGCTTTAGAAAATCTTATCACCGATCTCGATGGGATTGAATTTTACCTTACCCAAAAGCCCCATATTCTTTACCTAATAGAGAAGTTCATGGCTGATATTGACCCGAGGACAAAAAACATCTTTATGTTGAGGTGGCAGTCATTCAAAAAAACTCATTTCAAGACTATTGCAGAAGAATTTAGCCTCACTAGAGAGAGAGTGAGGCAAATAATAGCAAATTACCTACTAAAATTAAATAAACGAATAAAGGATAAAGATTATTATTTCAGCTTCTTCCTTGAGTTGGTCTTGCCAACTTTGACGCCCATAACATTTAACCGGTTAACCACGGACTTTAAAGTTAAAAATAAATATCCTCCTAACTTATTCCTTGGTATTTTATCTGAATTGTTCCCGGAAGTGCCTTTCGAAGGATACAAGCAAAAATCTGCTTATACGGATTATAGCGATAAACTCTCCAAAATCAGTTTGCAGATGGAAAGAATTAATCTTGAAGAGCTTTTTAATGCATTAAAGTTAAATACCGCAAAAGAAAAACTGATTATTTTAAGCATTATATTTAATACGCGACGTTACAGGTTCATCAGAAACAATGAAGGAGAATTTTACTTTATCAGGGCAAGTAATCTTCGGGAAATGTCTAAAGATATTCTGGAATACTCTGATAGAGCAATGAAAATAACAGAGATCCTGGAAAATATCCGGAATGTCTTTAAAAAAAATCAGAATGAATCGATTTCTTCAGTAAAAGTGAATTTAAAAAGGAACTGTATTTTTTATGAGTTTGATAAAAATCTTTTCGGTCTTAAGAAGCACTTTGGATACAAACCCGAAGAGTGGCCGGAAATATGCAATAAAATCAAAAAATTTATCCATAATAAAGATCGACAGGTTAATGCTTCAGAAATTTTTCAGGATATACAACTTAACTTTGACAAAATACGGTCTAAATATGAACTTGTGTACATCATTCGGAGTGATGATGAAATTGCTGATTTAGGTTTTTTTAATTTTCGCCTGAAAACTGACGGCAAAGAAGAACGATTAACAGCTGCCGATGCAGTATGGGGGGTGTTTAATTCCGAAAAGAATCCAAAACACTTTTCTGAAATACACCAAAAGGTAACTGAACAAAGATTTTTACGAATTGAAGGAATGAATTCCTTATTGGGCAAACTTGATTTCTTGAAAAATTATGGCGGGGGTTTTTTCGGATTAATCTGTTCCGGTGACGAGTTTAACTTGGGGAATTTAGTCTTAAATGATTCATATATAGAAAATGTGGTTACATACGAAATTTTTCCGGACACTAACACAGTAAGCATAAAAGAATTCATGAATCTGCCGGCATCCTTGGATGACCAGTTGCACGAAACGATTTCAAAAAGTTCCAAACTCTATCTTCATGAAGATCCTCAAAGAAGGATTTTGATAGTCCTGGCTAAGAAGTGGTCTTTATTAAAAACCACAAAATGCCTTTTGTATAATTTAAGCTGCTCCGTATTCTGGGACGAGCTTATATGGATTATCACTGATATAGGGAGAGAAATAAGTCCCGAGTATAGACATAAAATCTGTGCTGATAAGAATATAAAAGTTGAAGATGGCAGACTAACCTATTTCGCTCCAGAAATTGATGAAGATGATTCTGATGATATTGCAGACATATGCTACGAAAACATTTGTGATAGTGACCGGCCGGTTTCTGTTGAAGAGTTGTGCCATTACCTGAATGATAATGTTGCAGAGATATCCGTTCCGGATCTTACTTATGTGTTAAATAGCGATTCAAGGTTTATAGTAATTGACAATAAATCAGTAATGGCAAGGCAATGAAAAAACTTTCTAAAAAAGACAAAGTGCTTTATACAATCGTTAAAATGCATAGTTCGGGGGAAAAATCTGCCAGGATAGAGGATATACTTGTTCGTTCTTTTGAGTTCTTTCCGCAGGATTTCCAGATTAATTTTTATCCTCAGTACCCTGATACTGAATGTATAAGAAGAGTCTTATATGCGCTAATTCCTGAAGGCTATGTAAGGATTGCCAACAGGTATTGTTCCCTTACTAAAGAAGGTTCTGCAAGAGGAGAAGAGATAAATAGTTTCCTGAACGGGGATAATACCCTGATATCCGGCAGAAAGGATTCATATTATAATTCAGAAATAAAAAGGCTGACAAGTTTAGAGGGGTTTATCATGTTCCTGAATAATAAAACCGAAAAAGTAATTGACAAGGATTTTTATGATTTTTACAAAGCTTCGGTGAGAACAAAGCCGCTGGAGCTTGCAGGTAAGATGAAGCAAATCAATGAAGCAGTTAAAAAATTTTCCGGCGAAGGGACTCCCCTTTCATCAGGTCTTTGGGCGTATTCTTCATTTTTACAAAACAAATTCAAAGAAAATTATATTAGGGAGAAAGAATGAGTATTAAACCAGAAGAACCCGTCATTCATGTTAAGGTGCTGGATCTTGTCGGCAGAGAATTTAAATTCGATCATGCAAAAGGCATTGCGGAATGGTTAAAAAACTCTGTAGATGCCTACAATCATGAAAAAGTATCGGATATAGGTCAGGTTATTTATATTTACCTGAATTCCAATTCCCAAACCGGCCTTATTAAATCAATAGATGTAATAGATTTCGTGGGAATGGAAAGGAAGAAAATTGATGCCGGCTTCAAGTGCTGGTTTGATCCTGAGGCAGCCAGAAGGCAGGGAGACGGGAGAGTGAATAATATACCTGTGCTGGGTGGCCATGGAAACGGCGGGAAATTCTATATGAGGGAAATGTTCAAGACTTCAAGGCTAATCACATTCCGGAATAATCACATAAATTGTTTTGGATTTGATGAAAAAAAACAATATGGATTTGAGACAGAAATGGATAATAAAAAAGCCACCATCCAAGAAGCGCTAAAACTTGCCGAAATTGATTCAAATGAATTCCTCAAGAAGGAATTGGTGAAGATATTACTGGAAAAGAAAAGGTTCACAATAGTAAGGGGGTATGGACCTGAAAGTAAAAATGTTCATAAAACTAATCATATCAATGACTTGATCAAGAAATTGCTTTCACATCCGCAGGCTAAAAGAATTATTCAGCACAAAACGGTTTTCTTGCTTCATGGGAATCAGGAAAGCCCCGTAAAGCTTGAAATTCCTCTTATAGAACCCAAAAAAGGATTTGAAAATAAATATGAATACACATGCCCTGAAACACTTGAATATGAAAATGAACAAATCACAATGTGTTCGAATAAGCCTGTAAAACTGACGTTGTTCACTTCTGAAGAACCATTGACCGGAAATAAGTTTAAGGGAAGAAATAGCATTGATTTCCTGAGTGATGTTGGAGTGATTGCTAACTACGACATTAGCAAATTAGGCCAGTTAAAGTATTCAGGCTTTAGTGAATTTATCTACGGGGAATGTGATGCCCAGGTAATGGAAGACGAAGAATACGTTACTAATGATAGAAATCAGTTTGCCGACAATGTAAAAACAAAAGCACTCCTCTACTGGACTAAGGAGTGTATAGATAAGCTTTGTGAAAATATGGAGGAAGTTGCAAAAAGAGAAAGACGGAACATAAATTTAAAAAAAACTTCGGACCTGAACAGTTTATTAGACAAATGGAAAAACAGGTTTCTGATTAAAATGTTTATGGAGAGAGCAGCAGGTTTGGGAAGCGGAGAAGGAATTGGAGGCAATTCGGATCGGACACCGGTAGTGGGAACAGGTGAAAAAAAACATAAAAAAAACGATTCCGAAACAAAAACAGGATCTGAAGGTGGAAGTAAAATAGCTAAAGCCAGCCTTTTCCCTGAAGTAAAAATTTCCGGAATGGATACGGATCCGTTTTCAAAAGATAGTGCGATCTTTGAGATCGATGCAAGGCAAACCCCGGTTTACCAGCGTCCGGTGGATTTTCAGAATCGCCTGTACTGGATAAACACTTCCAAGAAAATTGCAAGAATGATTCTGGAAAAAAACGGGCCAGAGTCCGTTAGAGCGTGTTGCACAACTCAGGGAGAAATAGAGGGGGATTATTTTTTTTGGCATAAGAATAGCTAATAAAACAGTAATCAAAAGTCAAAGAATAAAAGAAGAAGAAATAGATGTTAGG
>Ga0247842_10000497_pt1 | contig 81009 bp, 87 predicted proteins | sample LaCruzMarch2015__3_FD_192411 | JGI IMG/M metagenome (GOLD analysis project Ga0247842, IMG submission 192411) | Freshwater microbial communities from meromictic Lake La Cruz, Castile-La Mancha, Spain - LaCruzMarch2015_19m | ecosystem: Environmental > Aquatic > Freshwater > Lake | place: Spain... | reverse complement strand
GATCTGGCCAAGAATCATCTTAGCTTCTGCTGTACGGCCTTTTTCTACCATCTTGGTATACTGGGTAAAACCTAATGTAGCAAGTATGCCTAAGATGATGACTACAACCACTAATTCCAGTAATGTAAAACCTTTACGCATAGTAAACTCCTTCTTTAATATGTTAATTAACACGCACTCTTCGCTGACAACAAAACCCTTTGTTTCTTATATCCGTTTTCACCTCCTTTTAATATATTAGTTATAAAGACTCACCTTATTTTCAAAGTACTGGTAATATTATATATAATTAAATAAATGAAGTCAATGTTATTTTTTCTTTTTATCCGCCTCCAAGTTGAGCGATCTGGAATATGGGAAGGAACATCCCCACGACCATAGCGCCTATAACAAACGCCATAAAAAGGAGCATGATCGGCTCAAACATAGCGGTGAACCTGACTAAGAATGTCTCGACGTATTCCTGATAAAATAAATTCAAACGCCTGAACATATTGGAGAGTTCCCCGATTTCCTCGCCGATACTGATCATCTGCACTACCATCGGGTCAAAAAACCCGTATTTCTCTAAAGCGGCGCTTAAGGATTTGCCTTCCCGCACATCTTCCTTGATTTTACGGATAACATCGGCCATAATTACACTGCCCACGCTATGTTCGGCGATCTCTAACGAATAAAGGATAGGGACCCCGCTTTCAACTAATGTAGACATTTCTGATGAAAATCTTTCCACGACGATTACCCGGAAAAATTCGCCGAGTACCGGCAGCTTGAACCTGAATTTTTCAAATTTCCTGCGGCCATCGTTTGTAGAAATATATTTTTTTGTTAAAATCACCACGGTCGCAATTATACCTATAATTAGAAGGAACTTGGTGCGCATAAAAAGGCTTACCGCCAGAAGCAGCTTGGTAAGATAAGGAAGCTCCACCTTGAACCCTTCAAAAAGCTGCGCGAAGGTAGGGATAATCTTAATGGTTAAGAATAAAAGGGCGCCCGTACCGGCAAACATAAGTATAAAAGGATATATAAGCGCGGATATGACTTTTCTTTTAAATGCGGCGTTTCTTTCCAGATAAGTCGCTAAACGGTTTAAGACTACAGCCAAGCTTCCTGATGCCTCGCCGCTTTCCACGATGTTGACCCATAAATCAGAGAATACCGAAGGGTGCTTTGCCATTGCCTCATGGAAACTTAAACCCGCTTCCATATTTTTTTCCAAATCTTTCAAGACAAGATAGAGCTTACGGCTGGCGACCTGTTTTGAGATTACGTCCAGGCTCTTCAGGATAGTTACGCCTGCTCCGAGAAGAGTAGCTAAATGCCTGCACAAAAGCACTATATCATCGCCGCTGATACGATAATGGCGCGGTTTGCTGGAACTGCTGGATACCTGTTCGGATTTTTGAGATTTTTCGAAATACCTGGAATCCGTGGTAACATTAAGCACAATCAGGCCCTTTGACTGCAACCTTACAATCAAATCTTCCTGATTGGCTGCCTCCTCGGATCCCGTGGCCTTATGGCCGGCGGCCATATCCCTTACTTCATAATAGAATCTTGGCATATTTTACGCTTCTATCCCGACGGTGGTTGACAAAGCTTCTTCAAGCGAGGTAATACCCGCCTCAACCTTCTTTAACGCTGAATCATAAAGGGATAACATCCCGTTCGCGCGGGCTACTTCCCTTATTTTCTGAAACGACGCGCCCTGGTTGATAAGGACTTGCAGTTGTTCGTCCACATGCATTACTTCAGCAATAACAGTCCTGCCTCTATATCCAAGTTGGTTACATTTAGCGCAGCCAACCGGCTTATAAAGCAACTCCGCGTTTAATTTAAGGCTTTTTATCTGTTCTTTTGTCGGCTCATAGGCCTGCTTGCATTCAGGGCATAACTTTCTCAAGAGGCGCTGGCCCACCACGCACAATAATGAAGGAGCCAACATAAAAGGCTCTATACCGATATCGATAAGGCGGGTTACCGCCGTAGGCGCGTCATTGGTATGCAAAGTACTTAACACTAAATGGCCGGTTAACGCTGAACGGATACAAATCTGGGCAGTTTCCAAATCTCTAACTTCTCCGACCAACATTATATCAGGGTCCTGCCTTAAAAAAGCGCGCAAGGCATTAGCAAAAGTCAGGCCTATTTCAGGCTTTACCTGGACCTGGTTTATTCCTTCTATTTTGTATTCAACAGGGTCTTCAATGGTTAAGATGTTTTTTGATGGGCTCCTTATCTCTGTCAAAATCGCGGCTAAAGAAGTAGTCTTGCCGCTTCCGGTCGGGCCGGTCAAAAAAATTAAGCCATACGGCGCAGCCATAGCCCTGCGCAGAATTTCAAGCTGCTTTGGGTCAAAACCCATTTGGCCAAGTTCCAAAATAATACTGGAACGGTCCAGGATTCTTAAAACCCCTTTCTCTCCATAGATAGTGGGCATAATAGAAACTCTTATGTCTATCGGGCGGTTATCAATCTTTACCATAATAGCGCCGTCCTGAGGCAAGCGCTTTTCCGCGATATCCAATTTAGCCAAAATTTTTATGCGGGAGATAATCGGCAGATGCAAGTGCCTGGCAGGCGGCGGTATTTCGTATAACCTGCCATCAATACGATACCTCAAGCATATCGTTTCTTTAAAAGGCTCCAAGTGGATATCTGAGGCGCGCTCATTAATAGCCTGGCGAATAATCAAATCTACCAGCTTTACAACCGGAGCCTCTTCTGCCCGGGCAATAAGCTTATCCAGGCTTAATTCTTCGTCGCTAATTGACCCTTCTTTAAGAACCCCCGGCCCTCCTGCAGGAGTAGCAATATCATAAGAAGCTTCTACCGCGTCTGAAAGCAGTTTAGACTTTCCATAAAATTCTTCTATTGTCTTGGATATATCTACCTTTGTGGCGATTACCGGATTAATCTCGCAGCCGGTGATTTTTCTTAAGTTATCTATAAGGACTAAGTCCAGCGGGTCCCTCATCGCTACCGTAAGCGACCTTAAAGTGCGGGATAAGGGAAGAACCGAATTTTTAAACGCGAAGTCCTGGGGGACAAGTTGTTGCAGGTCCTGGTCAGCAGCCGGTTTTAACATACCCGTACCTACGGTAAAATAAGGAATATTCAACTGCCTGCCCAATACCACTACAATCTGTTCCTCGGTGACCATCCCTAATTTAACCAGCGCTTCGCCCAGGCGGATACCATCCGCCCTCTGCGCAGCAATGGCCTTCTCTAATTGGCTTTCATTGATAAGGCCTTCTGTAATAAGAAGCTCGCCTAATCTCAGGTATTTTTCTTGTTGAGCCATGTCCTCACTTATTTTTTCTTTTTTCTTTCAAAGTTCTGTAAACTAGCGTCTATGACTCCCTGACGGTCAACTCTGGATACAGTACTCTGCTCTCTTTCCGGAAGGACGCCTTTCTTCGCCGCCTGGGCGAGTTGAATAGGCGTATCTTTTATAATGTGGGGTGTTATGAAGACTAACAGCTCGCGGTCTTTATCGGTGTCTTTGGTTTTATTAGTGAAAAGCCTGCCTATCAAAGGCAGATCACCGAAAAAAGGCAGTTTAGTGTCAGTATTATTGTATTGCCTGCGGATTAAACCACCCAGGACAATAGTCTCGCCGTCCTTGACCCTTATCATAGACTTCGTATACCGCACCTCAACATCCTTAGTCGCCTGAGTGCCGACAGTTATACCGGTAGAAGCCGAAGATACCGCGGGGATAATAAACATGGTAATTTCGTTTGTATCGCTGTTAATCTGCGGGGTTACTCTCAAAAGCACGCCGGTTTCTCCTCTTTCTGCTTCCGCAGTCGTAGTAGGAGTAACGCTGCCACCGCCAGACTGGGTAGTTTTTTCACCTATTGCTTCGTCAGCTACTATCTTAATCTCTGCGGTCTCATTATTCAAGGTTAATATTCTTGGCCTGGCTAAATACTTGGTGTCTGATTGAGTTTTAATAAAATTCAAGACTATCTGATAAGTACTGGCAGCGCCGTTAGTCCCATCGCTTACAGAAAATGACCCGTATGTGGGGCTAGCTGTTGCGCCATCTGCACCGTAATTATAATTACGATTGCCAAATAGAGAACCAAAAGGAAATTTAGTCCCCCAGGTAGCGCCTTTTAAAACTGTATTTAATGTAAGAGGCGATTCGCCAAATTTCAAGCCTATCTTATCAGTGGTGGATTTTAAAACATCCATCATTTCCACCTCAAGCAATACTTGCTGCTGAGGAATATCTAAGCTGGCAATCACCTCGGCAATCATCGGCATACGGCTGGGTATGTCATTGACAATAAGGCTGTTGGTACGAGGTTCTTCGATTAACTTACCTTTCTCTGAAAGAAGTTTTGATACAACATCAAAGATTCCCTTTGAACTACTGCTACCACTACTGCTGCTGCCACTGCTACTGCTGCTGTTGCCGCCGGCATCCGAAAGCTTAGTAATAACGGCGGAATTATTCCGTTCGTTGATAATATTAGAAGTAGATACGGAGGCAAACTTGAGGAAAAAAATCTTGGTTATGGTTTGCACTTCCGGAGCGCCCAGGTCATTTACTATAAAAATATTTGATTTTTTATCCAAGTCATAGGAAAGGTTGTTTGCCATAAATATCTTGTCCATGGCGTCCTTTATGGATACGCTGTCAAAATACAAAGTAAACTTCCTTTCTTTAACCGCGTCCGAGGCAATAAAGTTCAAGCCGGACTGGATAGAGAATATTTTCAGTATATCCTTCAGGCTTGCATCCTGGAAATCCATAGAGATAAGCGCACCGGGGTTAGAAAAGGGCAGTTCCTGCCCCGCCTCCAACTTTGGAAGAAACAGGCAAAAGAAGAACATACAGATAAATACGGATAATTTAAAATTATTTTTCATCACTGCCTCCTTCTGGCTTTTTCTTCGAATCCTGCAAGGTACCTGCTGCAGGCGAAGATAAATTATAAGACCTATTACCGAAAAATACCGTAACTCCGTCTTTTTCAATGGTAGTAATCCGCACCCCTTCTATAGTATCACCTACTTTTACAATTTTATTATTGACGATCGCCTGTTTCAGGCGGGCGCCCAGGATTATCCCCTGCACCTGTAAGGCCGGAAGGGGTTCAATCGGCGCGTTCGGGTTGCCTATTTCATTCTGAGCAGGAGGAGGAGGCATAGTATCAAAGTAATCCTTAAATGGGTCCCTTAATCCTTCTCCCCTATAATCCTCGACTTCCCTTGAGATAATGCCTGTAGATTGGCCTTGGGTTTTAGAATCTACCGCAGCCTTTAGGCTATCTTTCTTAGGTTCCTGCTCAGCAAATAACCTGTTCAGGCTTAAGGAAGAAATAAGCATAAAAACCAAAACACCGATAATAATTATGCTTTTCTCTCTTTTCATATTAATCCCTTAGTAAAAAAGTGCTCACCCTCATATTGACCACTAAACCTTTTATATCTGCTTCTTTCGAAGACATGTAATCGGCAAGAATAACAAGCCCCTCAATTACATAGACATCATCAGATTTCTCAAGTTTATTGATGAATTTTCCCAGCGTATTGTAATCACTGACTACTATGCCTAAATTAAAAGCATACTTGACATAAAGCGGGTACATCTGCTCCGGGTCTGGTTTTACCGAAACGATTTTCGCGCCAGAACTATCCGCAAGATTGCCAAGATTATCTATAATCAGGGATATATCCTTTTTGTTCATGAAGGCTTTGTATGTCCTGAGTTTTTTATCCGTCTTGCTTATGGTACTTAATATTTCATTCCTCTCTATCTCTTTCTGCTTGTTCTTCTCTAAGTTATTTATTCCTTTGCTTTGGTCTTTATAGATATTGAAAGCGGTAAGAAGCGATACCGCGATTATCGCTATGTTTAATATCCTGTTTTTATACCTACTAATAATACTCTCTACTGAATCCATACTTACTCCTTAACTTTCTTTGAGGTACGGCAAGTAATGGTGAAAGTAGTCACATATACTCCTCTAAACTGGCTATGCTCCAAAGATATGATATTAATATCTTTAAAATATTTGGTGACATCAGAACTATCTTTTAAATTAGCCAGAAATTTATTTACTAAGGTGAATTCCTTGTCGCTGTCAGTCAGGTAGGCCATACCATCAACGGTCAGCATGGCGCTTAACTCTTCCTTCTTGAAATTAATGTTCTTGAACCAGATGCCTTCCGGCTTAACCCGGGCAATAACTTCAAGCAGTTTAGTGACATATAGCTGGCCTTTAAATAGGTTATTTATAGCCTCCGCTTTGCGATGGTATTCCGTGTTTGCAATAATAAGGTCTTCAAAAACCATATCTTGTTTTAAGCCGGAAATTTGCGGACGCTCCTCAATCATCTTCGCCAGTTCTTTCTTTAAAGGCATCGTGCGGAACAACCCCAAGAAAGCGTAAGTTACCAGGCAAATCACTGTTCCCAATATAACAACCTTAGGATTGGGCTTTAAGCCGCTGAACAGAGGAGGCGATATTTCCGTAATAGGGCGGGCAACAGTCTCTTTTTGTTTTGACTTCTCCTTTGCCGTCAGAAGGTTGATTTTCAGTTCGGTTTTTATGGTCTTAGATAAAGATGCGCTGTACCCTTTTATGGCGCTTAATGAGAAGGCAGCCGTCTCACCCATGGTTTTCTTGATATCTATAAATTGAGCGGATAAACCCATATATTTAACGAACGATTCCAGGTCAGCCTGATATTCCTGAGAGGCTACGAAGAATGTCTTTTCAATTTTCTTGGCAGGGAATTTCCGGTGGTAATAATCCAGGGAGACCCGTATCTCTGTCTTTAATTTTTCCAGCATCATCCCTGAATCTTTTTCTTTGGTAACCGCCAATTCGTCAGGGCTCCCGGTTAAGGTAATATCCCGGCTGAACAACGGGAAACCATTCTCCAGGAAGGTAAAGTTGATTTCATCTTCTTCCTTAAAATCAGCGCTTATGATGCCGATTATCCCCTTGCTGCTGATATTCAATAATTTCATCAGCCTCAGGACGCTGAAAGCGGAATATTCTATTGCCACCGGCTTAATGTCCAACTGACTCAATATGGAGAGATATTTATCCAGGACGTCTTTTTTTATCCCGGCGAAGAGTATTATATTTCTGCGGCTTAATTTATCATACTGCACCTGGAAATCCGCGATTAAATCTTCTATCTTAAAGGGGATGTATTTCTTAGCTTCAAACCTTACCGCGCTATCAAGTTCGTTGCGCGGTATAACCGGCATTTCAAAGGTACGGATAACGAAATCCTTGCCGGAAAGAGCCAGGCTGACCTCGTTTGACTCTATTTTATTCCTTCTTAACTCATCCTTAAAGAGCGCGACTATCTTTACTTCGCTGGGTACTTTCTCTTCTATTTCGCTGCTTGTAATCAGGTCCTGGGAGACCTGTACGTTATGCAGGATAGTTTTGCCCTTAGACTCTATAATACTGATTATTTTAGGCCCAAAATATATGCCTAATGATGAAGAAGTCATTGTTTTTCTCCGGATTTTGAATCTTTTAAGTAGTGCCTCTTGGTTTTTAGCCAGGCATCTACTTCCTTCCTGTCAAATCTCCAGACCCCTCCCACCTTTATCCCTGAAATCTTACCTTGAGATAACCAATTATATATGGTCTGTTTCTTTAATCTTAGATAATTAGCTAGTTCATCAACATCGATAAGTCTTGCCATATTCCTTTACCTTTCTGTATCATAAACTACAGTGGAATTAATTAAAACATAAGATAACCATTTTGTCAAGTGTTTTTTTATGTATTCTTACCTAGACTTACTCGTACAAAAAACAGCGTCGAGCTTTTTATAAATTAGACTATAAAGCTTTATAACAAACTTACTCGCTTTATAATGGAATAGGATGTGTTACTGAATAAAGCTGGCTGGAATTTAATTAAGGAATGTAGGAATAATCTACCTTTGCATCTAAACAGGTAACCCCTGCGGGAGGAGCTGCTACGGCAGGATTGCATGTGTTGTTGGCATACACTTTAACCTGTATATGAAAAGTCCCATCACGTGTTAATCCACGGTCATACCCTATAGTGTCATCAGGGGCAACACTATCAATGCAAACTCCTGCACCGCCAGATGACTGGGCAGAACAGTAGTATCTATCTGAACCTCCGGTAGCTGGCCAGCCGCCTGTCATCCTGATTTTCTCCAGGGTATAAACAAGCGCTGCCTGAGCTGAATAATAAGCCTGGATACGGTTTACCTCATGGCGGGTAAGCCGGCTTTGGTTGGAAATAATAGCCAAGACGACATTAGCCAGGACAACTACAATCATGATTGTAGCTAAAACCATAAATATCGCCACACCCTTTTTATTAGGCAGGTAATTACTCATTTTTCCTTAAACTTATCTTGTAGTCTCCGTTTATCTGCTGGAGTATGGCGTGGCCTTCCCGGGCAAGCCAACCTAAACTCATCAGGACATTATCCCTTGGCTTATCTATTCCCTCTACTAATTGAAGAAGAGTAACCTCGCCATGTTGATCTAAAAAATGCCATATGTCGCCCGCGACTATGCCTATCTCAGTGATCATTTTATCCCTCCAGATAATGATACTCTTTTTGCCTGATAAGTAATAACAAGTTCATTATAAATTCAAAAAAGTATACGGTCAACTACTTTTTTTATTCAAGCTGCTGCAGCGGGGGCAACTGGAAATCACTTCTTCTTTAGTATTAATATAGGTATAACTGCAGATAGAACAAAACCAGATAAACTTGGGGTCCAAAGAAAGGTCCTTATCTTTTTCTTTCTTGGCAAATAACCAGATAATCAATATTATATTTAAAAAGAGAAAGACATATAAAGCTATCGCCGAATAAAAATCCAAACTAATCATTTTTCGCGGAAAGGTCTATTTTTACCGTCTGCCAGTTATTCGCCATAAACCTGGCCTGTTCAATAAAAAGATACCGGCTGATATAACGCATACTCAAGAGGTCCGCCTCCAGGTTGCCTGATGAAATCTTTCTTTTAACTACTATGGAATTCATTTTATCGCGCGATATTATGTTGAACATAAGTTCGATATGCACCGCCTGCCTGTCATTAAAAAAAAGCTGGAAATGATACGGGAGAGCAGGATGAAACATAATCGCCTGCTCTTTTCTTTTTTGGAAAGCGGTTATAGGGGGTATTTCCTGCCTAAAGGCGATCTTCTCATTGTTAAGTTCTAAGGCTACCGGCGGCTTTAAATAGTAATCGGCCGGCACAGGGCGCATTTTATCCGTTTTATCAGAATGTAAAACAGGAGCTCTGAGCAGGAAGGGTTTCTTTGCCTTTATGACATCAGGATTTTTACTGATCAATTCAGAACCGGGCAAGATCCTCCCCCAGAAAGAAACAGGGGCGTAATCCAGCCGGGAGGCCGTCGGCCCAAAAGAAAAACTGAATATGCCGAATGCCGCCAGATGGCCAAGAATTGAAAAAAATATAGTCTTCCTGAAAAGAGGGACTGTCATCACTGATTAGTGGCGATATTTATCTGAGTTATGCCTGACTGACGGGCTAAATCCCAAAGCTGAGATGCCTTGTCTAAAGACACCCGCCGGTCTGCTTTAATAAGGACCGCCTGGCTATTTTTGGCTGCTTTATTAAACGCGGATTTTAATTCTTCAGCAGTTACCTGCCTGCCATCCAGATAGACCAACTCTCCCTCTGTAAGTAGTATCTCTATTTTTTCATATTTTACAGCTTCGCTGGTTACCGCCCTGGGCAATTCTACCTTCAGGCCCGGCTGGGTAATAAAATTTGAGCTCAGCATAAGGAATATCAATAGAAGAAAAACAATATTCACCAGAGGGGCGATATCTATCTGTTTGAGCCCATGTTCTAACTCCATCCTGCCTTTAAAGCGCATGCTTTTACCCCTTACTCGGTAAGGAAATTGACTAATTCCGTAGATGCCTTTTCCATTTCTAAGATAAAATGATTTATCCGGCTGGCCAGATAATTGTAAGCAACAAATGTGGGTATGGCTACGATTAATCCGGCTACCGTAGCAAGCAAGGCCTCCCAGATACCCCCTGCTAAATCCCCAGGCAGGACAGGATGAAGGCCTGCGGCCTTAGACTGGATAGCCTGAAAACACCTGACCATCCCGGTTACCGTCCCCAGCAGGCCCAAAAGAGGAGAAACATGGGCTATGGTTGCCAACACGGTGAGGTTCTTTTCTATCCGCGGAATCTCGTATAAAGAAGCATCCTCAATCGCCTCTATGATTTGGGGGCGGGGCCGGTCATATTTTAAAATCCCGGCTTTTAATATATTGGCGATAGGGCTATTAGCAGCATCGCAGATTTGCAGGGCATCCTTGATTTCGTGGCGCTTCATCTTTTCCAAAATCTTACTCAGGAAATCCTGGTTATCCATGGCCATCTTATGCAGGTGCCAGAACTTTTCAAATATTATCGCCGCAGCAAATACAGAACATAAAAGTATCGGCCACATTATCGGGCCGCCCGCCAGGAATATTTGCCATAAACTCATCCTATATAAATCCATACTTCTCTCCTTCTACTTGGAGTGTGCCCTTATCCAGTCTATCCTCTCCTGGGCAAACTTTGCTTCTTTAACATTCATCGAAATAACCCTGTTATAAATATTAGCTGCTTCATCAGGTGCCCCCTTATCTTCATAAATTGCCCCCAGCCTTAAAAGCGATTTTACCGCTAAGTCATTATTTTCCGGGTAAAGATAAGTCACCTTTGAATACCCTTCGATTGCTTCTTCCACCTTACCCTGCGCCTGCAGGACCTCGGCTATTTTAAATTGGATATTGCCTGCCTCTTTTACCGGCACTGCCTCAAGGCTTTTCCGGTAAAAATCCAACGCCTGCTCGTAATCGTTCATTTTATAATACACCTCGGCGATCTTGGGGTAGATTAAACTAACCAGGTTGGGGTAATCTCTGGCTATATCCTTATACGTCTTCAGGGCTAGATCAAGCTTATCCTGCCTCATATATATGTCAGCTATGGCAATGCCGGCTGTCCCCCTGAGGTCTGATTTATCTAATTCCATGACTTTATTAAAATTATCAATGGCCTCAGGGTATTTTGATTCTTCCGCGTAAGTAGAACCCAGGGCATAATAGGCATCGGGGATTAAATTACTCTTAGGGAAATCCTGTATTAGCGAAGAAAAATACCTCCGCGCCAGGCTCAATTCATTCCCCCTGTAATAATATTCGCCCAGCCACCACATCACTTCGGGAGTAAGCTTGGAATCCGGATATTTAGAGCGCAGCATCTTGAATCTGGACATCGCTTCTTTCTCTTCGCCCATCTGGTAATAAGAATCCGCTATTTCATATTCGGCTTTTTGGGTCAATTCGCTATCGGAACCATACATCCTGATGATACCCTTAAAGACCTCTATGGCCTCGGAAAACTTGCCAAGGTTATAAAGGCTTGCCCCCGAAAGATACATGGCCTGCGGCTTAAGATTGCTATCCTTAAACTCCTCCTGGAAATTCTTGAGGATCTCCCGGCTTGAATTATAATCCTGCCTCTGGAAATAGGCTAACCCCAAAGCGTAAGAGGCATCGTCCAAAAGTTTTGAATTGGGGAAATTCCTCTTAAGGGTCAAGAAACTCATAATCGCCCCGTCGTAATTAGAAAGCTTGAGCAGTGTAAGGCCCAGTTGGTATTGGACATAATCACTGTACAAGCTATCAGGGTAATCCTTTAATATGCTATCGTATGTTTCCTGCGCCTTTAGATATTCTCCCGAATCCTGATAGGCATCTCCTATCTGGCAAAGAGCGCTGATTTTAACAATCTGGTCTTCGGTATTTTGAGCTATTTTTTGGAACTCATCTATCGCCTCTTTGAACTCCCCCTCTTTCAGCAGGGCCCAGCTTAATCCGTAATGCAATTTATCAACCATCTCCTGGGGGACGGTTCCCGGGGCAATCTTGTCCTGGGCTTCTTTATATACGCCTACCGACTCCTTATACTCAGCCATGTTGTAAAGCAGGTCCGCCTTTCCCAGATAGGCCTGGATTAAAATCACCGGTTCGTTAGACCTGCTTATTATCTCGTTATATAAATTCTTTGCCTCTGCCGGCCTCTTTGTCTCGGTCATCAATATCGCTTTGCCTAATATCAAAATATTCTGGCTTATTTTTTCTAAATTATCGGCTTTTAATCCCGAGAAGGCGTCTTCGGATTCTTTATAGCGTTTTAGCTTCAGATATGACCAGCCCATGCCCAGCCTGGAAAGCGCCTCGATTTTTTCATCGTCTGTATTAGAGAGCACCTTGGAATATTCATCGGTTGCTTCAGTAAAATTATTCAGGTAATAATCTGCTTCCGCCATATAATAATACAGGTAAGAAATACGGGCAGAATCTTTAGGGTAGGCCTTAAGATAAACCTTGATTTTTTCCTTCAACCCCGAATAATCTTTTAAATTATACAGGCATTCGATTATCTTAAAGGAAGAATCCTGGGCCTGGGATTCTTTGGGGAATTTTTCTTCAACGATTTTAAAATATTCCAGGGCTTCGGAAAATTTGTGCTCCTGAAACAGGCACCAGCCTAAGGAATAATAGCTGGCTACGGCATAAACAGACTTAGGAAAGCTATCCACTACTTTCTTGTAATATTCCGCAGCCTTTCCGAAACTGTTACCCCTGAAATGTACTTCGGCAATCCAGTAAAAAACCGCGTCTTTGATATCGGCGGCCCGGGAATCATTCAAGATCCCCTCAAATTTACTCAGGGCGTCCAGGAATTTGTTCTGATGAAAATAGCACTGGCCTATCAACAGGTTGACCTCGGCGGCCTTTGGAGAAGAAGGGTAGTTTTTCAGGAAACGCTCCAGCAAGCCCAGGCTGACATCATAAAAGCCGTCATCAAGGGCCTTCCTGGCGACAAATATCGCTTCTTCTTCTTTGGAGGAATCCTGGGCCTGGCAGGTAAGCGTAAAGCAGAAAACGCAAAGCATAAAACCGGCTCCTAAAATTAATGACTTTCTCCGGAAAAACTTTAAGCTTTGCATTTTGATTTTTGAACCTTTCGCTTTTTCTAACAGAACTATATCACTTCTTTATTTGTTATACAATATTTTTCTCAAAAATTGGGCGGTATAGGAACCGCCGGCCTTAACCAATTCTTCGGGGCTGCCGCAGGCAACCAGCCGGCCCCCCTTATCCCCTCCCTCCGGGCCCAAATCAATCACGTAATCAACGCTTTTTACCACCTCTAAATTATGCTCAATCACAATAACAGTGTTGTTTTTATCTACCAACCTTTGCAGGACAGAAAGAAGTTTTTCAACATCCGCGAAATGAAGCCCGGTAGTAGGCTCATCCAGGATATACAGGGTCCTTCCGGTAGAACGCCTGCTTAGCTCCGCGGAAAGTTTCACCCGCTGGGCTTCGCCTCCGGAAAGAGTAGTCGCAGATTGGCCCAGCGAAATGTACCCTAAACCCACGTCATAAAGCGTAACCAGGACATTTTTAATCTTAGGGACGTTCCCGAATAAATCCAGGGCCTCCTCCACGGTCATCTCCAGGACATCGGCGATGGATTTACCTTTATATTTTATTTCCAGGGTCGCCTCATTAAAACGCCTGCCTTTGCAGACATCGCATTTTACGTAGATATCGGATAGAAAATGCATTTCAATCTTTTTGATACCGTCGCCTGAACAGGCCTCGCAGCGGCCGCCTTTGACATTAAAAGAAAATCTGCCGGGCTTGTAGCCGCGCTGGCGGGCTTCGGGAAGCCTGCTAAAGATATCCCTGATATGGCCAAAAACATCGGTGTAAGTAGCCGGATTTGAACGCGGGGTCCTGCCAATAGGAGACTGGTCAACCTCAATTACTTTGTCAATATGTTCTATGCCTGCCACTTTTTCGCAAAGCCCGGGTTTTTCTTTGGACTTATACAGCTTCTGCGCCAGGCTGCGGTATAATATATCATCTATCAAGGTAGACTTGCCCGAACCGGATACCCCGGTGATACAGATAAAAACCCCCAGGGGAAACTTTACATCTATATTTTTCAGGTTATGTTCTCTGGCGCCTTTGACTTCTAATAATTTCCTATCCTGCCATGGCCTGCGTTTAAGGGGGACAGGAATCATCAATTCTCTCCTTAAGTATTTGGCGGTCAGGCAATCCGACTTCTTTAATAATTCTTCCTTCGTGCCGGCAAAAACTACTTCACCTCCATGCCTGCCCGCGCCCGGGCCTAAATCCACGATATAGTCGCAGCTGCGGATAGTGGATTCGTCATGCTCCACCACAATCAAGGTGTTGCCTAAATCCTTAAGGGCGACAAGGGTAGCAAGCAATTTATCGTTATCCTTCTGATGCAAACCAATGCTTGGCTCATCCAATATATACAACACCCCTACCAGGCCAGAACCCACCTGGGTGGCCAGGCGGATCCTCTGGGCTTCTCCGCCGGAAAGCGTCGAACTCTTCCTGTCCAATGTCAGGTAATCCAGCCCCACATCAATACAGAATCGCAGCTTTTCAATTATCCCCTTTAAAACCTGATGGGCGATTGTTTTCTGCCTGGGGGCCAATTCTATTTCGCTAAAAAAACTATGCGCGTCTTTTATGGACATCCGGGTCACTTCCCAGATATTTTTATGGTTGACCTTGACCGCTAAACTTTCTTCCTTGAGCCTGGCTCCTTTACATCGCGGGCATGGCAGGCTGGACATAAATTTAGAGATCTCTTCTTTCAGGTAATCGCTGTCTGTCTGGTGGAATAATCTTTCCAAATGCGGTATTACCCCCTCAAAGGGTTTGCCGCCGGCAAATTCCTGCGTCCCATAAAGGACAGCTTTTTGCACATTCTTGCTTAATTTTTTAAAGGGCATATCTAAATCAAAGCCCATCTGATGGGATAATTCCCTGATCAGCCAGCGATAATAAAGGATATAGCCCCTGCCCCCTCTTTTCCAGGGCGCCAGAGCTCCTCCGTTTATGGATTTATTTCTGTCGGGGACGACTAAATCCTGGTCAAACTCAAACTTAGTCCCCAGGCCGTTACACTCGGGGCATGCCCCGTAAGGCGAATTAAAAGAAAAAATCCTCGGCTCAACCTCAAGGTAACTCATCCCGCATTTCGGGCAGGAATACTGTTCGCTAAAAACGGTTTCGCTATGACGGCCGGCTGCCGCGCCGTGAGTGACAATAATAATCCCCTTGCCTACCTTAAGGGCGGTTTCCACGGAATCAGTGAGCCTCTTTTTTATTTCCGGCTTAATCACCAGCCTGTCCACAATCACTTCAATATTATGCACCTTGTATTTTGCCAGCTTTAACTTCAGAGGCAGTTCAAAAACTTTACCATCAATCCGGCAGCGCACAAAACCGGATTTTTGAATCTGGCTGAATATCTCCCGGCATTCACCCTTTTTGCCCCTGACTATGGGCGCCAGTATCTGCATCTCTGTGCCCGCCGCCAACTGCAATATCTTCTCTATTATCTCCTGGGAACTCTGCCTTTCTATGGCCTCAAGACACTTATAACAATATACTTTTCCTATCCGGGCAAAAAGCAATCTTAAATAATCGTAGATCTCTGTCTGGGTGGCTACCGTGGAACGGGGGTTTCCTCCGGCTGTCCTCTGCTCAATAGCAATCGCCGGAGATAAGCCTTCAATATATTCAATGTCCGGTTTTTGCAATTGCTCCAGGAATTGACGGGCATAACTGGAGAGGCTCTCTACAAACCTGCGCTGGCCCTCGGCGTATATCGTGTCAAAGGCAAGGCTGGATTTTCCCGAGCCGGATAAACCGGTAAAACAGATAAGTTTATTGCGGGGCAATTCCAGGTTTATGTTTTTAAGGTTATGCTCTTTTGCCCCACGGATGATTATGTGTTCACTTTGCATTGTTTATCAGGTTTTTGATCCCCTCGTTACGGGGCTCTAAATCGTAAGCCATCTGGTAATAAGACCTAGCTTCATTAATTTGATTTTTCCCGGCGTACAAATATCCCAACTGTATCAAGTTAGGCACAAAATAACGGTTAACCCCGAAACTTTTCAAACCGTATTCTATTGCCTTATCCGGCTGCTGCATATCTTTAAAACATGAGCTCAGACGGTAGTACAAAAAGAAATGCCTGTTCCTGGCCAGGGCTTTTTCGTAATGTTCGACTGCCAATTCCGGCCGTGAAGTAAAAAAATAGTAATTCCCCCAAACCACATCCACAAGCGAAGTATGTGAATAATATTTTGAGAACGTTTTAATCTCAGCAAAGGCTTCTTCATACTGGCTATTCTCAAGATAGCTTTCTATCAGGTCTTTACGCAGGATATTCTTCTCCGAGGTATATTCAAGTATCCTCTCCTGGATCACGATATCATTTTTCCAATAAGTATTATTTATGACAGTCATCAGGCCGTAAGAAGCGATAAAAAATAAAATAACCACCCCCTGCTTTCTGACAGAATTAATGATGCAGCCCAGGATTACAAAAAACCCTATTGAAGGCATATAGAGCCAGCTTTCCGCCATCATCGCCCCATCAAGCATAGGATAGCCATCCAGAGACAAGAAAACCGGAAACAACCCGATAAGAAACCAGGCCATGCTAAAAACCACCATCTTATTCTTCTGCAGTTTGACCATAGTGTAAATATAAAATAATATAAAACCCAAAGCCAAGAATGCCCTCGGGTCCAAGAAATCTCTGATAAACGGGGTAACCCTTAAAGGATGCAGGCCCAGCGGCAATAAGAGAAGAATAATATACTTGAAAATAATGTTAAAAAAATTAGCTGCCTGCAAAGAAAAAGCTAATATAACCGGATGAGAATATAACCCGCTATCGCCAAGGATAATGAATCTTAAAACCAGGTAGAATAAGCTGAGCAACGCGAAAGGCACGACAAGAAAATAATATTTTTTACCCGGCTTCTCTATAAATATGATTAAAGCAATAAATATAAATAAAATCAAGGCGTTTTCGCGGGAGAGAAGCGCGAATGCAGCGGATAACAAACTTAAAAAATAATACCCTTTTACCCGCAGCCTTAAGAATTTCAAAAACAGGATCAGGCTCAAGACGGTAAAAAGGCAACTTAGCAAATCTGCGCTGCTGGCTATATAGGATACTACCGAAGTATGTATGGGGTGCACCAAGAAAAGAACAGCAGCAACCGCAGATATTTTAAAGTTGGCAAAAAGCAGAAAAAGCAGGTAATAAATCAATACCGAATTAAACAAATGCAGCATAACGCTGGCAAGGTGATAGCCCAGGGGATTTAATCCCCATATATTATAAACCGCCCAGTATACTAACAGCTGCACCGGCCGGTACATCCTGTCGTACAATTGCGCGCCCACCCAATGGTCGTAGAGGCTTTGCTTGAAGACAAGCGGCATTAATCTCGAAGACTTCCCCAGAGGGTTGTTTACCACCAGGGCCTTATCATCCAGGACAAAATTATTGCCCAGGCTGTTAAAATATACCAGCCCGCATAACACGATCAAGAAAATCGCTATCGGCAATAACTTAATACGATTTTCGAAGTGGTACAACATTTATACTCCCCTATACCATAAAATAATAACAAGAAAATCGCCTTCGGCGACGACTTTCAGTGATTTTCGCAGTGGTATGAGAAAGTGTTTTATACTTTCCTGTACCATCAAAAATCCGCTTCTGGTGGCCATCTTTTCTTTTAATTGAAAATATCCATTGATTCCGACTTCTCTATCAACCACCCGGCTTCTTCTTTTTGATCCAACTGGTTATATAAAAGTGCCAAGTTCCTGTATACTTCTTTATCAAAAGGATTCAACTTCAGCGACCTTTTAAATAATTTAACCGCGCTGGCAAAATCTTTTGTTTGGGCGTAGTAAACTGCCAAAGCGTTATTCGTCTTTACGTCATAAGGGTCAATCTCCAGCGCCATTTGCAGGCTTTCTAACGCAGCGGGATACATCCCGTTATAAAGATATACTATCCCTAAGGCGCGGTAAATCTTAAAGTCGGAAAAATTCCCCTCCTGCCTGGGCAGGCCCTGGTATTTTTTTATCAGATAATCCCTTATGCCGCTATCGGGCTTAGAAAGGCCCAGCAGGTTATTAAAAGAGACTTCATTGGAACTGTTTATATCCAGGGCAATCTTCCATTCTTCCTTAGCCCTGGCCAAATCATCCTTAGAATATATAAGCCCCAAGAAACCATGGGCATCGGCATAATCATATTTTATCTTCAGGGCCTTTTGAAGGGCATCTATCGCCTTGCCTGCCTGATTATCCAATAAATACGCGTATGCTATATCCTTATATAAAATGATTTTGGAATTATCGTCTTGCTTCAGGGCCAGCGCTTTGGAATACATATCTATGGCTTTGGCGTTCTCCTTCTTATTCAGGTAGACCCAGCCCATATTTTTATACATCGTAGAGCTGTTATCCACGAACTCCAGCGTGCGCCTGAAAATCGTATAGTTATTTTTCCAGAACGTATTTTCTTTAAAAGTAACTGCTGACAAATATATAATCAGTAACAAGAAAATTGCCCTCGGCAATAACTTTCCGGAATATTTCCCAAGCCTGACAATAAGATAAGAGATTATAATAAATATGCCTATGGCGGGTATGTAAAGCCAGTGCTCTTCTATAATCGCCTTCTGCTGGAAAAAATATTCAGGGTTCCTTAGAGCTACGGAACCTACCGGCATCACCCATATGAAAAACATCCCTAATGAAAAAAAGATGATTTTGTTTATTCTATAAAGGATAAACGCGGCTGCCGCAATAAAAGCTATAATGACCGTATAGAGAATCAGGCTTTCCTTTGTTATTTGCACGAAACTAACGGTGCGCAGCATATAAAAATTAGCCTGCATAAAAATCAATCCGAGGTAATCGGCGATGGCCCTGAACAAAGTAAACAGGCTGGTCAAAAAATCCACCTTATAATAGGTCGATATGATATCAGCCCTTATGCCCAATACCTTTGACCTTAACAGGATATAAACTACGGGGATAACCAGAAAAACCAGGTACCACCAGCGGGCATTGGCTGCGGGAAGGCCCAACTTATCTTTATTTATCTTTATGCACATCTCCCTGGTAAATATCAGGAATAGCGGAAACATAATAGCTGTTTCTTTGGATAATAATGCCAGGACAAAACACGAAAGCGACAGAATATAATCCCTCCAGCCGCGGGCCTTCAGGAATAATATCAAAGAGGACATAGTAAATATCGCCAGCAATATATTGGTCCTGCTGGTGATATGGCAAACCACAGACCTGTTTACTGGATGTATAGCAAACAATAAAGCGGCGAAAAGCGATATTTCCGGTTCGCTTAACAGGATATTGATGAAGAAGTAGATTAATACCGCGGCCAGGATGTGCAGCAATAAATTGGTCAAATGAAAACCAAAAGGATTCAAGCCCCAGATGGAATAATCAAGCATATTGGTCAGGGACTGAAAAGGACGGTAATACAGATAACCGGCGTTTGCGAAATAGTAAAGCGGCTTGGCGAAAACCTCTTTGATTAATTTAGGCCCCCTAATAAAGTCGTTATTGACTACCGTAAAATTATCATCCCAGACAAAGCCATTCCCCAAGCAGTTCAGGTAAACCAATACCACCACTAAAACGATAAAGATTATATTCCTTCTATTTATATTCATTTATCAGCCGGCCTTCTCACCCTTAATTTTATAGCCCGCACCCTCTCATAAACACAAAGGTGCGGGCTATACTATACTGCCTTGTTTATCTCTTCTTCTTTTTCTTGCCGCCTCTTTTCATCTTCGCGCAAGAAACATCGCCTTGCTTATCGATGAAATAAAGATACCCTTCTTTTCTCTTGATGCCGCACTTGGCTACTTTCTTGGGGCTACCTCCCTTTTTCTTGCCTCTAGCCATCTTCGCGCAAGAAACGTCGCCCTGCTTATCCAAGAAATAAAGGTAACCTTTTTCTCTCTTTACTCCAACCTTCATCGCTTTCTCTGCCATATTGTTTTTCACCCCCTCTCTTTTAAATATTTTTAAGCTCCTGCCCTAACTGGTTCCAAAATATTCTTTAAGACCGCTACCGCCGATAAAACCGCCAGGTAGCTGGTCTTGGGATTACGTGGATGAATGACATTCTGGGTATAGGTCACCACACTGCCGGCGTCGGATTCTATCCTTACTTCATGGATATTTTTGGTTATTTCCGGAGAAGCAATAATGCGCACCTGGGTGCGCCTGGGGCCGATACCGGCGATACTTAAAGTCGCCGCGACATTGATATTCTGGGGAAAAGCCTTTATCGCCGCGTAAACATCTCCTTCAAAAATAATTTTTTCCTTTTTTAAATTGTCCAGGCCTATCTTTTTCTCGGCCACATAGGAAACGCCTTGAAATGCCTTAGGCGGTTTTTTTGTAGTCAGGGTAACGCTGTTTATCCGGCTGCAATTAAGCGCCTTTAAGGCATCTATGCCGGCAATAGCGCCGCTGGGAATATAGAGCCTGGCGTTATGGCTCTGGGCCAGGCCATATAATTGCTTAAAATTTTCCAACAACCCGCCCACGCTCATAACTATGATACTGTGCCCTTTACTTAAAACGCGTTTCGCAATATCCGCCGAACATTTACCTGATGAGGCCTCGATTACCAGCTCGGATTTATTTATCAATGAAACCAGGCTTTCTGTTTTCAAGCGGCTGCTTCCGGAAACCAGGGAAGATAATTTCGCAGATTTAGCTTTATCAATATCATAAAGAGCGGTTAACTTTGCCCTTTTAGAAAAATCCTTGGCTATTATTCCGGCCAGAGAACTTCCAATCGCCCCGCACCCCACAATCCCGATTTTCAATACTTTAGCCATGTATGATTTAACCTCCGATTATTATATTATCTATCAAACGCGTCCTGCCAATCCAAACCGCTTCAGCGATAAGGCAGGAACCGGTTATTTTTTTTAAAGGCTCCAGGTTTTCCAAACCCACCATAGAAATATAGTCTATTTTCACCGTCTTTTTTTTCTTTACCAAATGCTTCATCGCATCCGTAATCTTTGCTGTATCCTTTACTCCTCTTTTAACTAAGCCTTTCGCCAGTTTTAAAGCCTGATATAAAACCAGGGCATCTTTTCTTTCGGCGCCGCTCAGATAAGCATTCCTTGAACTCAGCGCCAATCCGTCTTTCTCGCGCAGCGTAGGCATAACCTTTATTTTAACCGGCATATTCAAATCGCTGACCAGTTTTTTTATGATTACCGCCTGCTGAGCATCCTTTTGCCCGAAATAAGCAACATCCGGATTTACAATATTCAAAAGCTTTGTTACTACAGTGGCTACGCCTTTAAAATGCCCGGGCCTGTATTTGCCGCATAAAACATCGCTAAGATGCTCCACTGCCACATAAGTGCTGTAACCGGAAGGATACATCTCTTTAACCCCTGGATAAAATAGGATGCCGGTTTTTTCTTTGCCGCATAATTGAGCATCCAGCTTCAGGTTCCTGGGATATTTAGCATAATCTTCTCCGGGGCCGAATTGGGCAGGATTGATAAATATACTGACGACTACCAGATCATTTTCCCGGCGGGCTTGCCTGATAAGGCTAAGATGCCCCTGGTGCAAAGCGCCCATGGTAGGCACAAAACCGACTATCTTCCCCTGCTTTTTTGCCTTCTTGATTTCTTTTTGTAGGATTGAAAACTTAGTTATTATTTTCACCCCGCCATTCCTTTCTTATCGTTCTTTCTGTCAGAAGAAAGGCGGGGCAGGCCCAACAGCTTTTCCACGGCGCCACCGGTAATCTCTTTTAAAGGAATCAGCACAAAGTCTCTTTCTTTTATCCTGGGGTGAGGCACTACTAAATCCTCTTCTTTTATTTTCTTATCGGCATAAAATAAAATGTCCAGGTCAATGGTGCGCGGAGCGTTTTTTTCAAGGCGGATACGCCCTAACTCAGATTCTATCTTCAACAAATCAGTCAATAATTCCCTGGGGGTTAACTCTGTGTGGATTTCTATGGCGGCGTTCAGGAATTTCCCTTGCGGGGGGCCGCCCACCGGAAGAGTCTCTATTATAGAAGATGCTTTGGTCACTCTGGTTTCCCTGAGCCGGTTGATCATATCTATGGCCGTCTGGATATTTTTATTGCGGTCTCCCATATTTGAACCGATTCCGATGTAACAGACAACCATTTTCGTTAAAGCTTAATCACCTTGCTTATTCTCTGGACCGCCTGGTTAATTCTCTCCCCTGATACGGTCAATGCCATGCGGATATAACTTTCGCCGTATTTGCCAAAACCCGTCCCGGGAGTCACTACGATATCCGCTTTATCTAACAGCAAAGCGGAGAACTTAATAGAATCTATTTTCTTGGGTATTCTTATCCATACATAAAAAGTGGCTTTAGGGGAATTTACCTGCCAACCTAATTGCCTGAGGCCGTTCACCAGAATATCACGCCTGCCCTGGTAAAGCTGGCACATACTGCTGATATGCTCCTGCGGCCCCTCAATAGCGGCGACGCCGGCTAACTGGACTGCGGAGAATATTCCGGAATCAATATTGGATTTGACTTTTGCCAGGCCGGATACTAATTCTTTCTTGCCGCAGGCAAAACCTACCCGCCACCCGGTCATATTATACGTCTTAGAAAGAGAATGGAATTCTATCGTCACATCCCTGGCCCCCTCAATTTCCAAAAAACTTGGCGGGCTGTAACCATCATAAGCCATTTCAGAATAGGCTAAATCTGAAACAACGATAATCTTATTTTTTCGGGCAAACTCAACCACTTCCCGGTAGAAATCTTTTTCCGCGGTTGCGCCGGTGGGATTATTAGGATAATTGATGTAGATTAATTTTGCTTTTTTACGGATTGATGCGGGTATCCTTTTTAAATCCGGCAGGAAAGCATTTGATTCCTGAAGCGGCATGAGATGGATTTTACCGCCTGCGAAAATTGTCCCGCCTTTATACGGAGGATAACAAGGATCGGGGATTAAAGAATAATCGCCGTCATTCAAAAATGCCAAAGGCAAATGGGCGATACCCTCTTTGGAACCTATCAAAGGCAGGATTTCATCATCCGGGCTAAGCTCAACTCCAAATCTTCTTTTATACCATCCCGCGATTGCCTGGCGCAAAATGGGCATCCCCTGGTCAAGTGCATAACGATGGTTAGCGGCATCCTGGCTGGCTTTGTATAATGCCTCAATAATATGCCCCGGCGTAGGCTGGTCAGGGTCACCTATACCTAAATCAATGATATTCCTGCCCTCCTGGCGGGCTTTTCTTTTCATTTTATCTATTTCCAGAAAAAGATACGGCGGGAGGTTCTGCAAACGGCGGGAAATTTTAAAATCCATGTATTCTCCCTTATTATTTTAGGACGTCCTGCATCGAATAAAGTCCGGCGGGTTTATCGGCTATCCACTTCGCCGCCTTTAAAGCTCCCAAAGCGAATAAGTCGCGTGTATGGGCCTGGTGTTTTACTTCAATGCGTTCCGAATTGCCGCAGAAAATAATCGTATGGTCGCCTATGATATCTCCCAGGCGGATGGAATGCGTGGGTATATCCCTTTTTGTGGCCTCATTCAAAACCTGGGCGAATTTCTTGGCGGTGCCGGAAGGAGAATCTTTTTTCGCCCGGTGATGCGCCTCTGTTATTTCTATATGATAGTCCGGGCCCAGCCTTTTAGCCAGCTCCGGCAATATCCCGAACAGGACATTTACCCCCACAGACATATTAGGAGAGAACACAACCGGGACAACTTTAGAAATCTCTTCTACCTTCTGCAGTTGTTTGTCATTTAAACCTGTTGTCCCCAGGACTAACGCTTTTTTATATCTTGCCACGTAATCCAGGTTGGTCTCGGTGGCTTCGGGTACAGTAAAATCAATAAACACGTCCACCAGAAACAGCCCGTCGGGACTGGAAGATATTTTCAGTTTACCCAGATCTTTTCCGATTACAGGAGTGCCTTTTTGCTCCAAGGCAAGGGACAATTCAAAATCTCTCTGCTGAGAGGCCAATTCAAATATCCGCCTGCCCATTTTTCCGCAAACACCGGCAATGCCTAATTTAATCATTTTCATTACTCCCTTTAAGCCCTAAGTGGTTAAATTATTTTAAAAGCCCGTATTCTTTTAGTGCTTTTTTAAGTTTTTCCAGATTCTCAGGCGACATCGGGCAAAGAGGAAGCCTTAGATCAGGCTCACACATCCCTAACAACCCCATCGCGGTTTTAAGCGGGATAGGATTGGTCTCCAGGAATAAAGCTTTTATCAAGGGCAGCAACCGGTAGTGCAGCTCCTGGGCCTTCTTAATGTTTCCCTTCTGGTACTCGCTGACTAAATCCGCCATCTCTTTAGGAACGATATTTGCCGCCACAGATATAATACCGGTACCTCCTAAACTTAATACGGGCAAAGTCAAGCTGTCATCGCCCGAGATTAAATCAAAATTAGCCGGGCACAATTGTTTTATACGCGACATCTGATCCAGGCTCCCCGATGCTTCTTTTACCCCTATGATATTCTTGCAGTCAACAGCCAGCCTGGCGATTGTCTCCGGCTCAATATTCACCCCTGTCCGGGAAGCGATGTTATAAAGGATTATGGGAATCTCTACCGCGTCCGCTATTGCTTTAAAATGTTCATAAAGCCCTCTTTGCGTAGGGCGGTTGTAATAAGGAGAAACCTGTAAAGAAGCATCCGCCCCTGCTCTGGCAGCATGCTTAGTCAGCATTATCGCTTCCTCTGTTGAGTTTGAGCCGGTGCCGGCTATGACCGGTATTCTCTTTTTCACCTGCTCAATTGTAATCTCAATCACCTTATCATGCTCTTCAAAAGACAAGGTAGCGGATTCTCCGGTTGTGCCGCAAGGCACGACTCCGGAAGTACCGTTCTTAATATAGAACTCTATCAGTTCCCTTAATTTTTTTTCATCGACTTTGCCATTTTTGAATGGCGTGACTATCGCGATAATAGAGCCTTTAAACATAGTATTCTCCTTGGTAAACTACCCTCGCTCTTCCTTCCAACCAGACATTATCAAAACTGCCTTTTGATTTTACGAAATAAACCGTCAATATTTCCCCGCCCCTGGTCTGGGCTTTGATTTTATTCCCCGCAGCGCCTTTTAAAGCAAATATAAGCGCGGAGGCTACAGTCCCGGTGCCGCAGGCGAGGGTTTCGTCTTCTACCCCTCTTTCATATGTGCGTATTTTGAATGAATTCCGGCTTAATGGCTCCACAAAATTAACATTGGCCCCCCGGGGAAAAAATTTTTTATGATTTCGCAGCGCCCTGCCTATTCCGGTAACATCAATTTTATCCAAGCCTTCTACAAACACTACCGCGTGAGGTACGCCGGTATTGATAAAATCCACTTTCAAGTTGCGGTTGTTTACTTTAAGCGGGATATCCAGCTCTACATCCCGGGGGGAAGTAAGCCTGATTTTGACGTTGTCATGGCTGACCTTAGATTCAATGATCCCGGCTTTTGTTTCTATGCTTATAAATTCCCCTCTAAGTTTTTTGTTATTTAACTTTCCCCAAAGGGCCATGCAACGCGCCCCGTTACCGCACATTTCCGCTTCAGAGCCATCGGCATTAAAGATGCGCATTTTAATATTTGCTTCGGAGGATTTCCCGATAAGCAACAACCCATCCGCTCCGGCCCCGAATTTCCTGTCGCAGATCTTCCTGGCGATAACCGATAGCGGACGACCGATAGCCGATAGTTTATTCTCCGGTAAAACCACAAAGTCGTTACCCGAAGCAACCATCTTGGTAAAATTTATTTTTTTCATTATAAAAGTCCCGCCGGTACCACCTCATTGCGCAGGAGGTCTTCGCGGGTTTCTCTCTTTCTGATTACATATGCCTTATTTTTAACTACCATCACCTCTTGCGGCCTGCGGCGCGAGTTGTAATTTGAAGACATGCTAAAACCGTATGCGCCCGCGCTCATCACCGCCAGGAAATCCCCCTCTTTAACTTTAGGTAATTTCCTTTCTTTAGCAAAAAAGTCACCGCTCTCGCATATGGGGCCGACTACATCAACTTTTTCCTCCGCCTTTCTGGAGAGATCCGTCAGGCGAAGAGGAAAAATCTGATGGTGAGCCTCATATAAAGCCGGCCGGATCAGATCATTCATGCCCGCGTCGGTGATTACAAATTTCTTCTTAGGCGTAGATTTAATATATAAAACTTTTGCCGCTAAAATACCTGCGTTACCTACGATGAACCTCCCCGGCTCCAATATTACTTTGAGCCCTGTTTTCTTTAATAGAGGCATGACCCGGGAAGCAAAAGCCTGGGCAGTCTGCGGAGTCTCGCCTTCATAGACGATCCCTAAGCCTCCGCCGATATTAAGATATTCCAGGTTTATCCCTTTTTTCTTTAACCTGGCGATGAAATCCACCATCTTACTGATAGCTGCGACATAAGGAGCATTTTCGGTTATCTGCGAACCTATATGGATATGCAAACCGGCAATCTTAACGTTGGATAATGCCCGGCGGAATAACAGGATCTGGTAAGCGCTCTTAAAATCTATCCCGAATTTATTAGTCAATTTTCCGGTAGTGATATACTTGTGGGTCCTAGGTTCCACATCCGGGTTGATGCGTAAAGCCACCCGGGTGACCCTGTTCAACTTTCTGGAGATACGGTTGATATTCTCCAGTTCCGGCAATGACTCGACATTAAAAAATAAAATCTTGCTTTTTATGGCTTCTTCTATTTCCCTGTCCGTCTTACCAACAGAGGCATAGACAATCTTTTCGGGAGGGCATCCTACCCTGAGCGCCCGGAAAAGTTCTCCCCCGGAAACAATATCCAGCCCCGCGCCCTTATTTACCAGCGCCTTAAGGATAGCTATATTTGAATTTGCTTTTACCGAATAGCAGATCAAAGGGTTGATTGGGCGAAAAGCGGATTTTAATTTGACAAAGTGGTCGATTAAAGTATGGTAGCTATAAATATAAAGGGGCGTGCCGAATTTTTTTGCCAGATCCTCTACCTTTACTTTTTCACAGTAAAGTTGATTTTTTATAAACCTGAAATCATGCATTTATCCAGTCCTTACTCAGCTTCCTTCCCCAATCATCCAGCTGTTTCTCCACGAGTTTATGCGCCGTGCCTCCGTAAGAATTCTTAAGGTTTACCGAAACCCAGGCGTCCAAGATGCCCTTTACGTCGGAATTAAACTTATTTGAATATCTTTTCAACTCTTTTTCGCTCAAAGCGGAAATCATCTTGCCCTTATCCAGGCAATCTCTTACCATTCTTCCCACGATATCATGCGCCTCTCTGTAGGAGACACCTTTTTTAATCAAATATTCAACGATATCCACGGAGAATAAAGACTCATCTTTTAATCTTGAAGCTATTGCTTCTTTTTTTATCACAATATCTTCAAATAAAGCTACGAATATCTCCAGGATATCTTTTACCGTATCAATGGCGTCAAAAAGAGGAGGCTTATCCAGCTGCAGGTCCCGGTTATAGGAAAAAGGAAGCCCCTTCATTAAAACCATTATACTGGAGAGGTCTCCGTGTATTTTACCTACCGAACCCCGGATAAGCTCCAGCACATCGGGATTTTTCTTATGCGGCATAATACTTGAACCGGTGCAAAAAGAAAAATCTATATCAATAAAGTTAAATTCCTTGGTCGACCAGAGAATCAAATCCTCGGCAATGCGAGAGAGATGCACCGACAATATGGACAGATCAGCGATTACCTCAATAATAAAATCCCTGTCGCTTACGCTGTCAATGCTGTTCCTGGTCAGGCCTCTGAACCCTAACTCTTTTCTTACATACTCCCTGTCTATAGGAAGGCCGGTGCCGGAAAGCGCGCAGCTGCCTAAAGGCATAAGGTCTACCCTTTTTTTCGCGTCAATGAGCCTCTCTTTATCTCTTTCCAAGCTCTCAATATAAGCCAGGAGATGATGCGCTAATAATACGCACTGGGCTACCTGCAAATGGGTATATCCGGGAATAATTATTTTAGAGTTATTCCTGGCAAACTTTAATATTGATTTCTCTAAAAGGGTCAGCAAACCCGCCAATGCAGCTATCTCATCTTTTATATACATCTTGATATCCAAAGCTATCTGGTCATTTCTGGAGCGGGCAGAATGCAGTTTATGGGCTGCCTGTCCGATTTTCTTTATCAGGGCTTCCTGTATATTGGAATGTATATCTTCGGCGTCAAGGTCAAATTTAAACTTTCCGCTCACTACATCTTTCAAAATAGAATCCAGCCCCTTCACAATCAACCGGGCATCTTTCAGGGGTATTATCCCCTGCTTACCCAGCATCTTGGCATGGGCGATGCTGCCCAGAACGTCGTATTTAGCCAGCCTCTTATCAAAAGAAATACTCGAGGTAAATCTATTGGTTAAGGCGCTGGTCTTTTTAGCGAACCTAGTCCCCCATAATTTTTTTGCCATCTTTTCTCCTTGGGCTATCTTTGATACGGCATCCCCCAAATCCTAATGAAACCCTCGGCTAATTTCTGGTTGAATTTATCCTCTTTGCCGTAGGTGCTCAATTCTTTTTTATAAAGCGAATTAGGCGACTTCCTTCCCACCGGGACACAGCTGCCTTTAAATAACTTTAACCTTATTGAGCCGGTGACATGCTTCTGGGTAGAGTCTACAAACTTATCCAGGGCATTTTTTAAAGGAGAATACCAGAGCCCGTAATAAACCAGTTCCGCATATTTAAGCGAAACCATCTCTTTAAAATGCGCCAATTCCCTGTCCAAAACCAGGCACTCCAATTCCCTGTGCGCGCTATAAAGGATAGCCGCAGCCGGGGCTTCATAAATCTCTCTTGACTTAATCCCCACCAGCCTGTTTTCCACCAAATCAGCCCTGCCTACGCCGGCTGAGCCGCCGATTTCATTAAGGCAGCTGATCAGATTTTTTAAATTATATTTTTTGCCGTCTATCTTTTTGGGCACGCCCTTTTCAAAATAAATCTCGATATATTTCGGGTAGCTGGACATATGCAGGGGGCTCTTGGTCATAAGATAGGCGTCTTCGGGAGGTTCGGTGTCCAGGTCTTCCAATACTCCGGCCTCAATACTTACCCCCCAGATATTCCTATCGATGCTGTACGGTTTTTTCTTGGTCACATCAATCGGAATATTATACATGTTAGCGTATTCTATCTCTTCTTCGCGGGATTTGAATTCCCATTCCCTTACCGGAGCAACAATCTCTAATTTAGGGTCCAATATGCCGGCGGTAACTTCAAACCTGACCTGGTCGTTACCTTTGCCGGTGCAGCCGTGACTAATAGCAGCGGCTTTTTCTTTGTGGGCTATCTCAACAAGATATTTAGCGATTAACGGCCTGCCCAAAGCAGTGGCCAGAAAATATTTACCTTCATAGACGGCATTGGCCTTTAATGCCGGCACCACAAAATCCTCCACGAATTCATCCTGGAGGTCTTTAATGTATACCTTTGAGGCGCCCGCAGCAAGGGCCCTTGTTTCTATCGCTGAAAAATCCTCGCCTTTGCCCAGGCCCTGCCCCAAATCAGCGATAAAACATATAACCTCATAGTTTTTATTATCTTTCAGCCACCTGATGGCGCAAGAGGTATCTAACCCGCCGGAATAAGCCAATACGATCTTCTTCATATTTACACCTCGTTTGCTACTTTATAAATAATTATTAAGGACAAGCCCCGGTTTGATTATTAAACCAATCCGTACAGGTATCAGCATTATCAGCAATTTCCAAATGCCAGATTCTCCCGTCATCGCCATTCCTGGTTGCCTGGACACATGCACCCGCAGCTTCAAATTTAAGCGCATAATTCCAAATTGGGGTAGCGGCAGTAGACAAGCTAAGCCTTAAATTCTGGTTGATAAGGCTTATATCTGACTCTGTTCCCGAAGAAGGGTACCATGCCTGGGTAGCGACGGTGGAATTCTCCATATTATATAACTTTTCCGCCTCCTGCATACGCTTTAAGGTACTGTAAGCCTCTTTGTCTAAGGAACCGCAAATCTGCCTGCCTGTGTCACCCTCTTGCATAACGTGAAAACTCGGCAGTGCCACCATAACCAGGATAGAGATAATGATAACCGTAATAATAAGCTCCATTGCAGTTATACCTTTTTTCATGACCGTCACCTCCGCCCTTCTTGAATAATATTAACCCAGCAATTTTATCAGGATTGCCTTTTGCAGATGCAGCCTGTTTTCTGCCTGGTCAAATACTATGGAATTAACGCTATCTATGATCTCGCCGGTTATCTCTTCGCCTCTATGCGCAGGAAGGCAATGCATCACCAACGCCCCCTTTTTGGCAAATTTCATTAATCCGGCATTAATCTGGAATCCTTTGAATATCTTCTTTCTCTCCTCGGCTTCTTTCTCCTGGCCCATGCTTGCCCAGACATCAGTATAAACAACATCCGCGCCCTTGACCGCTTCTTCAGGATTATTGAATAATTTTATAGAAGAGTTTTTTGCCTTAGCGATAGCCCTGGCGTCTTTTAATACCGAACCTCCAGGCTCATACCCTTTTGGGGAGCCCATATTCATGTTCAGGCCTATTTTAGCGCTGGCAAATAACAGGGAATTGCAGACGTTGTTACCGTCTCCGACATAAGCCAGGGTCGCCCCTTTCATATTTTTTAATTTTTCTCTTATGGAATAAACATCCGCCAGTGCCTGGCAGGGATGCGAAAAGTCAGTTAGGCCGTTTATTACCGGCACGCCGGCGTACTCAGCCATCTCTAAAATAGTCTTATGCTCAAATGTCCTCAGCACTATGCCGTCAACATAGCGGGAAAGAGTTTTAGCCACATCTTCTATGGATTCTCTCACTCCCAGATTGATTTCCTGGGGGGACAGATAGATAGAATGGCCCCCCAATTGGCACATCCCCACTTCAAAAGAAACCCTTGTCCTGTTAGAGGGTTTTTGAAAAATCAATGCCAGGGTCTTGCCTTTTAATGCCGAACTAAACTTGGCTTTATCTTTTTTCAGCTTATCAGTCAGCTCAAAGAGGCCCTCGATTTCCTGCGTGGTTAAATCCTTAACCGAAATAAGGTCTTTTTTCATCTTCCCCCCAACACGCTATCTAATATTTCCATAGCCTTATCAATCTCTTTTTTGGTGATATTCAAGGCAGGCATCAGCCTTAAAACTTTATCATGGGTGCAATTAATCAAAAGCCCTTTAGCCAGGCAGCCTTCGACTATCGCCTTGCCTTCAATATCCAACTCAATACCCGACATTAACCCGATGCTTCTTATCTCTTTAATGATTTTATATTTTTCTTTAAGGCAGCCAAGTTTTACCAGAAGATACTCCCCCATCTTCTGCGCATTCTTAAGCAACTTCTCTTCCTGTACCGCCTTTAAAACTGCCAGCGCGGCTTTACAAATAACCGGGCCGCCGCCGAAAGTAGAAGCATGCATCCCCGGGCCAAGCGTATCTGCGATTTCTTTTTTTACCACCATCACCCCTATCGGCAGGCCTCCCCCTAACGCCTTAGCCAAAGTCATTATATCAGGAGTTACCTGGTAATGCTGGTAAGCAAATAACTTTCCGGTCCTACCCACGCCGGTCTGAACCTCATCTACAATCAAAAGCAGATTTTTCTCATCACAGATTTTTCTTAAAGATAAAACAAAATCGCGGCTGGCCACATTGACTCCGCCTTCACCCTGGATTAACTCCAGCATTATGGCTACCGTCTTATCAGTTATAGCTTGCTTCACTGCCTCAATATCGTTAAATTTAACCGTTTTAAACCCTTCAGGTAAAGGCTCAAAACCATTCTGGTATTTTTTCTGACCTGTTGCAGCCAGGGTAGCTAAAGTCCTTCCGTGGAAGGAATTTTCAAAGGTGATGATTTCATACCTGCCTTTGCCGAATTTCCGGGAAAGCTTTATCGCCCCCTCATTTGCTTCTGCTCCGGAATTGCAGAAAAAAACTTTTGCCGGATATGTCCAGTAGACAATCTCCTTGGCTAATTTTGCCTGGGACAGATGGTAGTAATTATTGGGGATAAATATTAATTTTGCTACCTGGTCCCGCACTGCCTGAATCACCTTAGGATGGCAGTGCCCGAGATTACCCACTCCCCAACCCGGGAAAAAATCCAGGTAAACTTTATTGCATATATCCCAAAGCCGTGAACCTTTACCTTTGACAAAAACCAAAGGCACCTTGGTATAGGTCGGCATAATGAAATCCTTATAGGCATCAAAAACTTCTCCAATCTTCACTTTATCACCTCTGTCCCGATCCCCTGGTCAGTAAATATTTCCAAAAGCAGGCCGTGCGGGGTGCGCGCGTCGACAATATGGGTCTTCTTGACGCCATTCTCCAGGGCGTCAATGCAGGCTTTTACTTTTGGAATCATACCCTGCTGGATGATATTGCTTTCAATTAAACCCTTCGCCTCTTCAATAGTCAAAGTGGATAAAAATGAATGCGGGTCTTCAGCATTCCGCATAATCCCTTTTACATTAGTCAACAAAACCAGCTTCTCCGCCTCCAGGCTGGCGGCGATGCTTGACGCAGCTTCATCGGCATTGACATTGTAAACCTTCTTATCTTTCCCCTTCCCCATGGGCAGGATAACCGCTATTTTATCTTTTTTTAATTCATCCAAAACCGGCTGATTTTCTATGCCCATTATATGCCCTACGAAACCCAGGTCTATCTCAGCCTTCTTTTTTTCTACCTGTATGATATTATTTTCTTTGCCGTTTAAACCCACGGCCTTAGCGCCCAATTCGATTATCTCTTTTACGATAAGGTCATTCAAGCTCTGCAATTCTTCTTCTACCAGCTCGAGAGTGCCTTCGTCGGTGACCCGCATCCCGTCTACGAATTCGGTCTTCTTCCCCGAGGAACGCAAGCGTTCACTGATATTCGGGCCGCCGCCATGGACTAATACCGCCCTTAAACCCATGAAATTCAGGAAAACAATGTCTTCCAGGACCCCTCTCCTGATTTTCTCTTCGCCAAGTATGCTCCCGCCGTATTTGATTACGATTATTTTCTTATGAAACTTCTTTATGTAGGGCAACGCTTCTACCAGGACATCCGCTTTTTTAATAGCCTCTTCCATTTTAACCTTCCTTAATTATATGCCGCGTTAATTTTTATATATTCCGGGGTCAAATCAGAGGTATAAACTATTGCCCGGGAATTACCCCTGTTGATAGAAACATTAATACTTATTTCTTTCTTATTCAGAGGGCTTACCTTGATTTTTAAGTCCTCTTCTTTTGCATCTATACCGCTTGCGCCTACAGCAGAAACAATCCTGCCAAAATTAGGGTTCTCGCCGTATATGGCTGTCTTAACCAGGTTTGAATTGGCAATATATAATGCCGCTTTCCTGGCCTGATGGCAATCCCTTGCTTTATCTACCTGAATCCGGATGAATTTAGTCGCCCCCTCGCCGTCCCTGACAATTGATTTAGCCAGCTCAAGGCATACTGTCTTTAAGGCCGCGGCAAAAAGATTAAAATTCTTGTTTTCATCAATCGCAGTATTCCGGCTTGCGCCGTTAGCTAACAGCATCACGCTGTCATTAGTGCTCATGCAGCCGTCCACGGTTATGCAATTAAAGGAATTTTCCACCGAAATCTTTAAGGCTTTATTCAGGGCCCCTTGGGTGATATTCGCGTCGGTAAGGATAAACGCCAGCATAGTAGCCATAGTCGGCGCGATCATTCCCGAACCCTTAGCTATGCCGCAGACAGTAACCGCCTTATTACCGATATTAAATTTTACGCTAACCTCCTTAGTAAAAGTGTCGGTAGTTAATATCGCTTTCTTTGCTTTGTCTATGCCTCCCGCGGATAATCCCGCGGCTAATCCGGGCATAGCTTTCTTAATTTTTAATAAAGGCAACCTTCTGCCGATAATCCCCGTGGAAGCAATGAGGATACTTTCCTTATTTACTTTCAGGGCAATAGCTAAACTTTTAGTTGTTTCCTCGCTGTCTTTCAAGCCCCCTCTACCGGTAAAAGCATTGGCATTACCGCTATTGGCGATGATTGCCCGAAACTGCTTATTACTGCTCAGGTATTTTTTATTTAATTTAATCGGCGCGGCTATCATTTTATTAGCGGTGAATTGACAGCTGGCTTTTGCCGGCAGCTCTGAATAAAGCAGCGCCAAATCCAATTTTCCTGATTTCTTTATGCCGCAGGCTATTCCGTTAGCGCTGAAACCTGCGGGTAAAATCGCTTTTTTATATATTTTCATTAGAGTAATGCCGTATATTCGGGGAAATTATACATGATGTTCATATTCTGCACCGCCTGGCCCGATGCGCCTTTCAATAAATTATCAATGGCAGAAATAATAATAGCGCTATCGGAAGTTTCTTTAATCGCAATATCGCAAAAATTGGTATTTACCACATCTTTAAGCCTGGGGAAATTACCCTCTTCCCTGATTCTTACAAAAGGCTCTTTCTTGTAGAATTTTTTGTATAAATCCAGGAGGCCATTTTTCGCTCCTTCTTTTTTCTTTATGTATATAGTGGTTAAAATCCCTCTGTTCAAAGGCAATAGATGCGGGACAAAAGTCGCCTTTATTTTTTTGCCGGCCAATTTTGATAACTCCTGGTTGATCTCAGGCGAATGCTGGTGCGCGTCTACTTTATAGGCCTTGAAATCTTCGTTAATTTCCGAGAAAAGAAAACCTTCGGCTAACTTTCTCCCCGCGCCGGTTACCCCTGATTTGGCATCAATAATTATTGAATCCGTATCAATCAGGCCAAGGGCTGCCGACGGAGCAAGGGATAATATGCTTACCGTAGGATAACATCCCGGATTAGCAACAAGCCCTGCCCTCTTGATTTTAGCCCGGTAAATTTCAGGCAGGCCATAAACCGCTTCGCTCAAATGGGCTTTATCTTTATGGGCGACGTTATAAAATTGTTTATATATTTTAATATCTTTTAACCGGTAATCCGCGCTCAGGTCAATCACTTTTTTACCCGCCGCAAGTAATTTCGGGACGATATCCATGGATACGGTGTGCGGCAAGGCCAGGAAAATTAAATCACAGGCCGCGGTAATCTCTTTTATATCCGGCATATCGCAGGCCATGCTTATTCTGCCCTTGAACTTGGGGAATATATCGGATATATCCTGAGGCTTATCAATCTTGGCGGAGATGTTTCTTATTTTTACGCCGGGATGCCTCAAGAGGATATCAATCAACTCTTCGCCGGCATATCCTGTAGCGCCAATTATACCTACGTTTATCATATTTTCTCCTTTACTTTAATATGTCCATATTAAGCTAAAAAATATACCTAGTCAAGTATTTTCTCGTCGGAAATATGCAATAAAAAATCCCGCCTTCCAGCGGGATTTTCTGAATCTATTCTTTTATCTAAAGTTAACTGTAAATCATCCTTACCTCTTTGTCCACTGGAAGCGCTTACGCGCGCCTTTCTGCCCGTATTTCTTGCGCTCTTTCGCGCGCGGGTCGCGGGTCAGGAATCCCGACTTACGCAATAGATCCTTTAACTCCGGATCCGCTAATATTAAAGCGCGTGAAATACCATGCCGCAAGGCCCCTGCCTGGCCGGTCAGACCGCCTCCGTTGATATTGGCAATGATGTCATATTTGGCCAGGTTATTACTTACCGCCAAAGGCTGGGTCACGATAATCCTGTCTGTCTCGCGGAAAAAATATTTATCATACGGCCGGGCATTAACCACAATACCCCCCTTGCCGGGCAAAAGCTGAACTCTCGCCACTGATTCTTTACGCCTTCCTACTGCCATATATTTAGTAATTTGATCCATTTTAAATTATACCTCCAAAACTACCGGATTCTGCGCCTTGTGGGGATGCTTATCATCAGCATAGACTTTAAGCTTTTTAATCATATCCCTGCCTAAAGGCCCGCTGGGAAGCATGCGTTGTATCGCCAAGTGCATCACTGTCGCGGGCTTCTTTGCCAGCATCACCTCTAAAGACACCTCTCTTTGCCCGCCGGGATAACCCGAATAACGCTGGTAAACCTTCTGCTTGAGTTTTCTGCCGGATACCCTGATCAATGAAGTGTTTATCACGATGACGCCGTCACCGGTATCAAGATGAGGGGTAAATATCGGCTTGTGCTTGCCTCTTAAGATTGACGCTACCTTAGCGGCAACCCTGCCGAGTATTTTATCCTTGGCATCCACCAAGTACCACTGCCTTTTTATGTCTTCTTTTTTAGCTACGTAGGTTCTATTCATAGAAAGTAAATTATAACATATTTTTTGGTTAAGTCAAACATTTTTTTCTAGTACTTTACCCTGACCAAACACAACCCCTTGGCCGGAGCAGTCGGCCCGGCAGATTTCCTGTCCTTAAGGCGCAATATCTTCCTCATGCTTCCTGCAGCCAGCTTACCCCTGCCTATCTCAATAAGCGTGCCCACGATGCTGCGCACCATATTATACAAAAAACCATTTCCCTCAATATCAATGCATATCAAATCCCGGCTCTTGGTGATTTTCACTTCCTTTATGGTCCTCACCGTATCCTGCTTTCCGGCATCAGAGCCCTGAAAAGACTTAAAATCATGCCTGCCCAAGATAGCCTTTGCCTCCTGCCTGATAAGCTTCACATCCAGAGGGTGAGGGTAAAAATAGGCTGTATTCCTCAAGGATGCAGAAGGATACTGCCGGTTTAATATGCTGTAACGGTAAATCTTTGATTTCGCGCTAAAACGGCTGTGAAAATCAAGGTTCTTCTCTTCTACCCTGGCAATGGTTATATCCGCAGGCAACATGCCGTTAAGAGCACCCAGCAGTTTCCGCGGGGTTATCTTTGAGTTGGTTTTGAAGTTCGCCGCCTGGGCATAAGCATGCACCCCGGCATCGGTTCTTCCGGAAGCTGTCAGATGTATTTTCTCTTGAAGGATTTTACCAAGGACCTTCTCGATTACTTCTTGAATGGATTTTTTCCGTGGACTGTTATCCTGGACCTGCCAACCGCAGTAATTCGTCCCGTCGTATTCTATTTCGAGCTTGAGATTACGCATTCCGCGATTTGCACGGCATTGGTCGCCGCCCCTTTACGCAGATTATCGGCAACCACCCAAAGCCATAAACCATTCTTTACAAAACTATCTTTGCGGATCCTTCCCACATAAGTATCATCCTTGCCTTCCACATCATAAGGCATAGGGTACAGATTACTCCTGGGATCATCTATCACCTGAAGCCCGGGCGACTTAGAGAGCAATTCACGTACCTTATCCGGCTTAATGGGCTTTGCGGTTTCTATATAAACTGACTCGGAATGGCCAGTGCGCACAGGCACTCTTACCGTAGTAGCAGAAATCCTGATTTTATCATCGTGCATGATCTTGTGAGTCTCGCGGACCAATTTCCATTCTTCACTGGTGTAATCGTCTTCAACGAAACCGCCGATATGCGGGAAAACATTAAACGCGAGCTGCTGCGGCATAGCTTTATTTCCCGCCTTTACATGTAAATCTATAAAGCCAGCTGCAGCTATCAAAGAAACCTCTTCTTTTAACTGCTCCACCGCGCTTTTACCTGCTCCTGAAGAAGCCTGCAAGGTAGTAACGATTATCCTCTTTATTCCGGCTTTTTTATAAATCGGCCATAAAGCTACCACCATCTGGATAGTAGAACAGTTAGGATTGGCGATTATGCCTTTATGTTTCTTTACATCCTTAGCGTTGACCTCCGGCACTACCAGCGGGACTTTAGGGTCCATCCGGAAATCCGCGCCGTTGTCAATCACTACCGCTCCTCTTTTAATCGCTTCCTGGGCGTAAGTTACCGCCGCGCCTTTTTCACCTTCGGTCCCGGCGAATAAAGCGATATTAATACCGTTAAAACTATCCGGCGAAACCGCCTCTACCGCATAGTTTTGGCCGTCTACTTCAATATTCCTGGCTGAACGGGCAAAAACGCGCAGTTCTCCCACAGGAAAATTACGCTGTTTTAAAACTCTCAGCATTTCAATCCCTACTACCCCTACACCGACTACCGCAACATTGTATTTTTTCATAAGTTCTCCACCACTAAATCCCCTACTTCCTGGGTAGAATATCCCATCTTTCCCGCGGCAAGAGATTTTAATTTTGTCCGGGCGACTTTTATTACTGCCTCTTCAACTGCCTTACCGGCCTTTGTTTCGCCCAGGTTTTCCAGCATCATACCCGCGGCGCAAATCGCGGCCAACGGATTAATCACATTTTTGTTGGTATATTTAGGCGCGCTTCCGCCAATCGGTTCAAACATAGAGATGCCTTCAGGATTGATATTGCCGCCTGCGGCAATACCCATTCCACCCTGGATCATCGCCCCTAAATCAGTGATGATATCGCCGAACATATTATCGGTGACAATCACATCAAACCACTCCGGGTTCTTTACAAACCACATCGTGGTAGCATCCACATGGGCATAATCAGTGGCGATGCCGGGGTATTCCCTGGCTACCTCATGAAATGTCCTCTCCCAGAGGTCCCAGGCATAAGTAAGCACATTAGTCTTCCCGCAAAGGGTCAGCTTATTCTTTTTATTCCTCTTTTTACAGTAATCAAAGGCAAAACGGATACAGCGCTCAACCCCCTTGCGTGTATTATAGGAAATCTGGATAGCTACTTCATCTTTGGTGCCTTTTTCTTTAAACTCGCCCATCCCTTTATACAACCCCTCGGAATTTTCACGCACTACCACAAAATCAATATCTTCCGGTTTCTTATCCTTTAGAGGGCAGAAATCAGAACTATAAAGTTTGACCGGCCGCAGATTAATATACTGGTCAAGGGCAAACCTTAGCTTCAACAACACCCCTGTCTCAATAATCCCCGGTTTTACCTCCGGGTCGCCTACTGCTCCCAGGTATATCGCGTTATATTTCTTCAACTCTGATATATCATGGTCATCTACGAGTTTACCGGTCTTCAAATACCTTTGGCCGCTGAAATCAAACTCGCGCGATTCGTATTTAAAATTAAATTTCTTGCCCGCTGCCGCCATTACTTTCAGGCCTTCGCGGACTACCTCAGGGCCGGTACCGTCGCCGCCAATAACTGCTATCTTATACATTTGAACTCCTCTAGATTTTATTTAGTGAAATCCCGCGAAGCGGGAGAGCTCCTCTAACTAAATCTCCACTACCCACTTAATAGCGGACTTATTTAAGATAAGGCTTTCCCTCTTTTCGGTTACTTTAGCAGCTAACTTAAAGGGGTGCAAATCTTCCTGCTGGGAGATCTCCGCTTCAATCAATAAGACAAATTTTTCCTGGACATTATTCATTACATCCAAAAGCCGCTGCTCGCCAAAGACATAGACAAAGGCACTTATGGAGAGGCCGTCATTACAAACAACATTGACCTGGCGTTTCTGCTTTTCAATCATCGCTCCTCCTTCTTTGCCTTAATCCAATTAATCAATCCGCCGCAACTGACGATTGACTGCAAAAATTCAGGGAAGACCTGGGTCTTGTAAACTTCATTCTGGCTAATATTCTTAATTGTACCGCTGGTCAAATCTATTTCAAGGGTATCCCCGTCTTTAATCTTATCTACCGCATCCAGTTCCAAAAACGGCAGGCCAATATTTATGGCATTCCTGAAAAAAATCGCGGCAAAACTCCTGGCAATAACCGCCTGGATACCGCAACCTTTGATGGCCAGAGGGGCATGTTCGCGCGAAGAACCACAGCCAAAATTTTTCCCGGCAACAATGATATCTCCGGGCTGGGCTTTCTGGGTGAAATCCGGCTGTATGCTCTCCATGCAATGCTTTCCCAATTCCTTAGCATCGGTGGAAACCAGGTATTTCGCCCCGATAATGTCATCGGTATTTATATCACCGCCAAATTTATGCACCCGTCCTTTGATAATCATAGCGCTCCCGGATGGGTAATTTTCCCCCTGACCGCAGAAGCAGCAGCTACTGCTGGATTAGACAGATAGACAAAAGATTTAGGGCTGCCCATCCTGCCGATAAAATTCCTGTTTGTGGTTGCCAGGCAAACTTCACCTTCGGTGATTATCCCCATATGCCCGCCCAGGCAGGGCCCGCAAGTCGGAGTAGAAAAAACTCCGCCCGCCTTGACAAAAATCTCGGCTAAGCCTTCTTTAACCGCCTGCAGGTATATCTTCTGGGTAGCCGGAAAAATTATCAGCCTTAAGCCCGGTTTTACTTTCCTGCCTTTTAAAATCTTGGCGGCAATCCTTAAATCAGTAATCCTGCCGTTGGTGCAGGAACCTATCACCACCTGGTCCAGCCTGATATCTTTTAACTTGCTGACCGGCTTGGTATTGCTGGGTAAATGCGGGCAGGCCACCTGCGGCTCCAAGCCCGTAACATCCCACTCGTAGACCTTCTCGTAAGAAGCGTCTGGATCAGATTGGTAAAACTTTGCCTTGCGCTTGAAAGGCGCGATGTATGACTTAGTAATCTTATCGGCAGCGATTATGCCTGCCCTTGCTCCCGCTTCAATCGCCATATTGCTCATTGAAAATCTATCGTCCATGCCTAAGCCGGAAATAACCGGGCCGCAAAACTCCATGGCTTTATACAAAGCTCCGTCTACACCGATATTCCCGATGGTAAATAAAATCAGGTCCTTGCCGCCCACCCATTTATTAAGCTTGCCTTTAAAAATAAACTTTACCGAAGCAGGGACTTTAAGCCAGATTTTTCCGTCAACAAAGGCGCGTGCCAGGTCGGTTGAGCCGATGCCTGTGGAATAACACCCTAAAGCCCCGTAAGTGCAGGTATGCGAATCCGCACCGATGACCAGGTCTCCCGGCAAAACCAGCCCCATCTCAGGCAAAAGCGCATGCTCTATGCCCATGCAGCCGATTTCAAAATAATTCTTTATTTTCTGCTCCCTGGCAAAATCCGCCAGCACCTTACACTGGTTGGCGCTTTTTAAATCTTTTGCCGGGGCAAAATGGTCAGGCACAAGGGCGATCTTGTCCTTATCAAACACTTTCTTAAATCCGGTTTTTTTAAATTCGGCGATGGCAATAGGCGCGGTAATATCATTGCCCAGGGCAAAATCTATCTTTGCCTCAATAAACTCTCCCGGCTTTACTTCTTTTTTGCCGGAATGAGCCGCCAGAATTTTTTCCGCTATTGTATAACCCATAGTTTATATTGGAGAATCGAGATCCAGGGATTTAACCTTATTCTTCAAATCTCTTGACAATAAGGGTCGCGTTATGTCCGCCAAAACCCAGGGAATTGGACATACAGACGTTGACTTTTGTCTTGCGGGCCGTATTCGGCACATAATCGAGGTCGCAATCGGGATCCGGATATTCATAATTTATGGTCGGAGGAACAATCCCGTCTTTTATAGCTAAACAACAAACCACAAACTCTACGCCGCCGGCTGCCCCTAATAGATGCCCGGTCATTGACTTTGTAGATGAAACCATGACTTTCTTGGCGTAAGCGCCCAGGGCTTTTTTTATGGCTAAAGTTTCAATTTTATCATTAAGTTTTGTGGAAGTACCATGGGCATTAATATAATCCAGGTCTTCCGGTACCATATTTGCGTCTTTCAAGGCTATCTTCATAGCCCTCATCGCTCCGTCGCCCTCAGGGTCAGGCGCGGTTATATGATAGGCATCGCAAGACATGCCATAGCCAACAATTTCAGCGAAAATTGTTGCTTTCCTGTTTTTAGCGTGTTGCAATGTTTCCAAAACTACCAGGCCGCAACCTTCGGCTATAACAAAACCATCGCGTTCTTTATCAAAAGGACGGCTTGCCTTCTGGGGGTCGTTATTCCGGGTAGATAGGCCTTTCAAAGCGCAAAAACCGCCCACCCCCGTAGCCACAACACAACTTTCCGTGCCGCCGGTAACCATTACATCAGCGTCTCCCCGCTCTAAAATCCTGAAGGCCTCACCTATGGCATGCGAACCTGAAGCACAAGCAGTAGCCACGCAGGAATTAGGGCCCTTTAACCCGAATATAATCGCAACCTGGCCGGCGGCTTCGTTGACAATCAACATCGGAATAAGAAAAGGGGACATCTTAGATGGCCCTTTGTTAAGTAAATTCTTATGCTCTTCTTCTATGGTAAATAAACTTCCGATGCCGGAACCAACCAGGACTCCAATACGTTCTCTATCTTCCTTATTTAAGTCTAACCCTGAAGATTCTATCGCCTGTTTTGCGGCGGCAACCGCATATTGGGCGAATTTATCCATCCGTTTAGCTTCTTTAAATCCTATCCCGTGCAATCTAGGGTCAAAACCCTTGACCTCTCCTGCAATACGAGAATCAAATTTACTGGCGTCAAAAGAAGTGATCATCCCTATACCGCTCTTGCCTTCTTTCAATGCCTTCCAGAAGACCGGGATATCATTCCCTACCGGAGTAATTACCCCTAAACCCGTGATTACTACCCTATTTTCTTGCATGTTTTAATTTTCTTGTGTCATAAAATTTACCCCGCCAAAGTAAAAAGGCGGGGTATATATTAAAAACCACTTTAACTATGGTTTTACTTGCTTCCTGCTTTATCTTCAATGTACTTGACTGCATCGCCAACGGTAGTAATCTTTTCCGCGTCCTCATCGGGTATCTCAATGCCGAATTCTTCCTCTAAGGCCATGACTAACTCTACCGTATCCAAAGAATCTGCGCCCAAGTCATCGATAAAAGATGCCTCAGGAGTGACTTCTTCGGGCTTTACTCCCAACTGTTCCGCGATAATAGACTTAACTTTCTCTTGAACTGCCATTCTTATTCCTCCTTGTTATCTTTCTTACGCCATCACCATGCCGCCGTCTACGACAATCGTCTGGCCGGTGATGTAAGCCGCATCTTCGGATGCTAAAAATAAACACGCGTTTGCCACATCATTCGGGCTGCCTAACTTATTCAGGGGTATCATTGCCAGCATCTTCTGCTTTACATCCTCCGAAAGCTTGGCAGTCATATCCGTCTGGATAAAACCAGGCGCTACCGCATTTATGTTTATATTACGGCTGGCAAACTCTTTAGCCGTAGTCTTAGTAAGAGCGATTATTCCTGCCTTAGAAGCAGAGTAATTTGCTTGGCCGGCATTTCCTATGATACCGATGATAGAAGCGATATTAATAATCTTACCGCTACGCTGTTTCATCATCACCCGGGACACAGCTTTGGTACAATTGAATGTACCCTTCAGGTTCACCTTTATCACCGCATCCCAGTCCGCATCACTCATCCGCAACATCAGATTGTCTTTAGTGATGCCAGCGTTGTTAACTAATATATCAACCTTTGCGAATTTGTCAAGAATTTTGTTTACTCCGGCTTCCACTTTCTGGTAATCCGTAACATCCAGCTCCAGGGCCAAAGACTTCCTCCCCATGGCCTCTATATCCAGGCATGCCTTCTCTGCGTCCGCCATATTAACATCGCCTATTACGATATCCGCCCCCTCTTGCGCGAAGAGCATAGCGATGGAACGGCCGATACCCCTGCCCCCGCCTGTGATAAAAACAACCTTATTTTCAAAACGCATAGTCTGTTTCCTTTTCCATATTTACTACTTGCGCGCTTGCTTCAATACGGCGCATCAGGCCCTTCAAGACCTTACCCGGGCCAAACTCAATGAAATTCTTTACCCCTTTAGATAGCATAAATTTCATCGAATCTTCCCAAAGAACACTGGAGGCAACCTGTTTAATTAAATTATCTTTTATTTCAGCGGCAGATGTGGCTGCCTTAGCGGTGACATTACAGACTACCGGTATAACCGGCGCATTCAGCTTTATCTTTTCTAATTCCGCGGCTAATCTTATTGTGGCCCCCTTCATCAGGGAAGAATGAAACGCCCCGCTTACCTCTAACATAACCGCCATTTTTGCCCCGCGCTCTTTTGCCAGTTCCTGGGCTTTCTCAATCTCTTTGGCGCCTCCGGCTATAACAACCTGTCCGGGACAATTTATATTGGCAATCTCCGTATTCGCATCAACGCAGACTTGCTTGACCAAAGCTAAATCAAGCCCGATTATCGAAAGCATTTTTCCGGGCGACTTAAGCGCTTCCTCTTCCATAAACTCGCCCCTGCGCCTGACCAGGTAAACCGCGTCTTCAAAACTTATTACTCCGGCTGCCACTAACGCGGAATATTCACCCAGGCTTAGGCCTGCCGCATAACCATTCGCAGAGAAACCAGCTCCCTTGGCTGCCTTATAGGCTTCCCAGGCAGCGATACTTATAGTAAGGATTGCCGGCTGGCAATTCACTGTCCTGGTCAATTCCTGCTGAGGGCCCTCAAAGCACAGTTTAGAAATAGAAAACCCTAAAACTTTATCCGCTTTATCAAAGACCGCTTTACTTTCGGCAAAGGCCTCATAGAGGCCCTTGCCCATACCTATATATTGACTACCCTGTCCGGCAAAAAGATAAGCTACCACTCTATCACGCAGGCGCCCCAGACTAAACCTGCCCCAAAAGCATCCAGGAGAACAATATCGCCCTTCTTTATCCTGCCGGATTTTACCGCTTCACATAAAGCGGTTGCGGTAGAAGCCGAAGACATATTTCCGTATTTTTCAATATTAAGGAAAATCTTCTCCTTAGGTAATTTCAATTTCTTGGCCATAGCCATAATGATGCGGATATTAGCCTGATGGGGGATGACTAAATCTATATCCTTACATCCTCGGCCGGATTTTTTCAAGGCGACTTGCGCTGCTTCGGCCATAATCGTAACCGCTAATTTAAACAACTCATTGCCCTGCATCTTTATATAATGAAGCTTTTTATCCAAAGTATCGGAGCTGGCAGGGTTACGGGAGCCGCCTCCGGGAAGAAACAATAAATCTTTCTTTGTACCATCGCTTCCCAGGTAAGTGGAGAGTATACCTCCGGATTTCACTTCTGACAGGACTGCCGCGCCGGCGCCGTCACCGAATAAAACACAGGTATTTCTGTCTTTCCAATCAGTCACGCGGGAGAGCACTTCCGTTCCTACTACCAAAGCATTTTTACAGGTTCCATTGGCGATAAATTGCTTGGCCACAGATACCGCGTAAACAAATCCGGCGCAAGCAGCGCTGATATCAAAACAAACCGCGTTCTTGGCGGAAAGCGCATCCTGCAATAAACAGGCAACTGAAGGAAAAGGCATATCCGGAGTAATGGTGGCTACGATAATCAATTCTATATCCGCCGGCTTAAGATGGGCATCTTCCAGGGCTTGCCTTGAAGCTTTTATGGCTAAATCCGAAGCAGCCTCATTTTTCGCTGCTATCCTTCGCTCTTTTATCCCGGTGCGGGTAGTAATCCATTCATCGGAAGTATCTACCATTTTTTCCAAATTAGCGTTAGTCAATACTTTGCTTGGCAGATATTCGCCTACACCTATTATGCCTACTTTTTTCATATTTATGGCCTTACTGTTGATTTATGCTATTTATGGTCTCCAGGATCTTGGCGTTGACTTTACGCTCAACTTCCTCTTTAGCCACCCTGATAGCATTCTTTATGGCTTTCACGTTTGAACGGCCGTGCCCGATTATCACTACTCCATTAACTCCCAATAAAGGGGCTCCGCCAAATTCTGAATAATCCATCTCCTTCTTGAACATAGTCAGCCTTCTCTTTAATAAAATCAACCCCAGCTTCTCCAGGAGATTGCTTTTTAATAAATGCCGCTTCAGGAATACTTGTATAGCCTCAGCCGTACTCTCTATTACTTTCAGGGCGACATTGCCGACATAACCGTCGCAGACGATTATATCGCACTTGCCGGAGAATAAATCTTTTCCCTCAACGTTGCCGATGAATTTAAGCGGGCTCTTGGAAAGCAGTTCATAGGTTTCTTTAAGAAAATCCGTGCCTTTTGATTCTTCTTCACCGACATTCAACAAACCGACACGCGGGACGGGTATATTCAATATATTCTGGCTATAGGCATTAGCCATAATGCCGTATTGCAAGAGATGCATCGGCTTAGCGCCGATATTGGCGCCGACATCAATAATCAAAGAGATGCCTTTTAAAGTAGGAGTGACAATCGCGATACCCGGGCGTTCAATACCGGGCAATAAACCTAAACCCAGGGTTCCCGCGCAGACCACCGCGCCGGTATTGCCTGCGCTGACAAAAGCGTCTGCCTTGCCCTCTTTGACTAAATTTATCCCGACAACAATGGAAGAGTTCCTCTTTCTTCTGACGCTATTAGCAGCGGACTCGGACATCTCAATTACTTCTTGAGCCGGATGCACAGTAATTTTATCCGCCGTGTAGTTAGCTTTATGAAGAAGTGTTTTTATCTTCTCTTCATTTCCCACCAGGATTACTTCCGCATCATACTCTCTTACCGCTGCTACTGCCCCGTCAATCACAACTCCGGGAGCGTGGTCGCCGCCCATTGCGTCAACTACTATTTTCATCTTTATTTATGCTCCTCTATGGCTGCTTAATCTTGTCGATATGAGTTTTAACGAGCTTTTTTCTTTTTTTCTTTTACCTTGACCTCAATAACCTGCCTGCCGTCGTAGTAACCGCAAACCTTGCAAGCCCGATGAGACAATTTTGGCTGTTTACATTGAGGACAGGGTGTAAGAGTAGTTTTGGAAATTTTCCAATGTGTCCGGCGCTTTCTCCCCCGCGCCGCAGAATGCCTTCTTTTAGGTAGAGCCACAGGAACATCCTCCTTCATTAAGATTCTTGCCGCATTTCGGGCAAAGCCCTTTGCAACCCGGGTTACACAAGGGATTCACCTCGTAATCTAAAATTATTTCTTCTCTGATATCCGGGTCCAAATCCAATATCAAATCCGAATTTGCCACCGAATAATTTAATTCCACGTTCTTGCTGAAATCTCTGTCAAATTCTTTAAGGCAGCGGCTGCAATCAGCATAAGTCACAGCGCTCAAAACCAGATTCACCCTGACCGCGTTGGTAATCCTGGATATCTCCGCCTTTATTTTTACCGGGCCGCGGAACTTGATTATATCCGTCTCTAAATCCAGCGCCTTGGCAGTGGCCTCTTCTGTCAGAGTCAATACTTCAGGCGATATCCGTCTTATATCTATCTTCACGCCATACTACGCAGTTTCTCTTTTAGCGCTTTTTCTACAAAACCCGGGACAAAACTTGTTAAATCCGCGCCTAAAGAAGCCGCTTCTTTCAAAAGTTTTGAAGAAAGGTAGCTGTAGGATTCCTGGGGCATCAAAAAAATTGTTTCAATGTCAGGCGAAAGCTTCCTGTTAGTCAGGGCCATCTGGAATTCGTATTCAAAATCAGAAAGCATGCGTAACCCCCGGATCAGGACTTTGGCTTTATGCTTATGCGCGTAATCAATCACCAAACCGTCAAAATCGGCTATTGTCACGCCTTTTAGCCCCCCGGCCGCTTTCTTAAGCATATGAATTCTTTCTTTCACGCTAAAAAGAGGCTTCTTGTGAGGATTATGCGCCACCGCTACAATGACTTCCGGAAAAATCTCCTGCGCCCTCTTTATAAGGTCAATATGCCCGTAGGTAATCGGATCAAAAGTGCCTGGATATATGGCTGTTTGGCACATATTTAACTCTCTTCCTTCTTATACAATGAAAGCATGGTGTCGCCATACCTGGACTCTTTTACCAACTCAAGGCCCCCGGCCTTTTCAGGTAATTCGTCCTTTTTGAAGTGTTGAATGGCTACAAAACCATTGGGCGCTAATATATCATATGCCCCTAACATTTGCAAGATTTTTTTTGCAAGTCCGTCATAATAGGGAGGGTCTAAAAAGATGATATCAAATATCCTTTTATCCTTGCGCAAGGCAGTTATCGCTTCTTCGGCCTGCTTAGGATAAATATAGCAGGATTCAAGCTTCAAGGATTCCATATTCTTCTTAATCGCGAATAAACTTTGCCGGCCTGATTCCACCAGGACCAGCTCCCGGGCGCCCCTGGACAGCGCCTCAAACCCTACTGCCCCTGAACCGGCACACAACTCCAAAAAAGACAGCCCTTCAATATCGCCTAATATATCAAACAAGGCTTTTCTGACCTTATTCTGGGTAGGCCGGATACTGATAACCGCAGCAAGCTGCCTGCCTTTGTATTTGCCGCCTATAATGCGCATTTTACAAACTCCGAAACACTGATATCGTCTTTGTTAACTGTTGCCTGCAGCTTAAACCCCGCGCCGATATCCTTTGCCTCCATGAAAAGCTGGTTCATCAAAGACGCGTCGGTGCGGTGGTAATGGCGGACGATGAATATCTTATCGGTTAAGCCGGAAGCCATCATGACGGTATTATGTAATTGCTTAGCATCTGAAACCGGCAACAGGTATATGCCATTATCCAGGTAATAAGACTGGGCGAATACCGCGCTCCTTATATTATAGACGATAACTGCGGCTGCCTTCCCTTTCGACTGCTTATTTATCCAGCCGGAAACATATTCCGGAGACGGGCCGAATTGCGCCTTACTGACTGAAAACGAAGATAACAGCATCAATAAAATAAATAACGATGTGAGCGCCTTATTTTTTGAAAATCCGAAACTCAAAAAATATCCTGCCAGAGGGATGAAACCTAAAAAAGAAAACATCCAAAAACGCTCCTGCCGCAGAAGCGCCCCATGCTGGATAATATCCAGAAGAAACATAGCTGATAAAGGCGCGATAAAAATGCTTAAGCAGAACCAAAACTGCCTGCGGTATTTAACGATAATATCTTTAGCCCCAAAGATGGCTATATAAATAAAAAAAGACAGCCCGGCTAATAAAAATATCCCCGTAATCATACCGGGCTGGCCGGATATCAAAATATAGCGGCTGGCCCCCAGGAATAAGTTACTTATTTTATTGATTAACCCGGGATAGCCAAACACCCACTCCGCGTTGCGGAAATTATATCCTTTCAGGATGACCTGTATGAACCAGGGAGAAAAAAGCAGCAACGAACCCACTACAGCCAAATAGAATTTCCTGATCTTTGAACTCTCCTGCCGATGGGCGATGCTGAAATAGGCAAATTGCCCGACAGCGACAAAAGCATAAAAGTAATGCGCGTATAACCCCAGGGCATTAAATACGGCAAACCAAAAGGCGTCGGAATTTTTGTTATTTTTTTCCAGCCTCAGCACAAACAGCGACGATAATAAACCGATTGCCATAATCAGGCTGTAGGCGCGCGCCTCCTGCGAATAACGGATACTGAAAGCGCTGATAGCGGTGAATAAAGCGCAAAAGCCGGCTACCCTCTGATTAAAAAGATACCCACCTATCCTGTAAGCCAGGAATATGGCAAAGACACCCATCAGAACAGAAAAAAACCTCACCGCGAATAAACCATCCCCAAATACTTTCATCCAAATATAGATTATCCAAAAATACAGGGGCGGATGGGTATCCGTATCTAATAAACCCCTGGTTACGTCTTTAATATGTTTGGCGGGGTCGCTCTGGAGGAACAACCTGAAATCCTGGGACTTTGACAAGGGCGGGGTTTCTCTTTTAGAAAAACCGTCCAGAAGATTCACTATATCAACGCCATGCCCGGTAGACTGAAAGAGGGTAAAAAACTCGTCAGTCCATAAGGAACGCTCCGACAGGTTGTTCACCCGTAAAAGTAAACCTAAGGCGAGGAAAAATAACAAACTAAGGCTAAGCCGCATTTTATTTAGAGGTACTTTGATGCTAAATCACCTGCCTCTATCCCGGAAAGAAAACAAGCGTGTACGCCGCCGCCCGGCTGGGTCCAGGCGCCGGCCAGAAACAAACCTTTTACTTTAGTCTCATGGGGCAGCCTGTTGATACTGGACTGCTCAAGCGTCTGGGCAAAACCATATATTGCGCCCTTAACCGATGAGCCGAAGCGGGACATTGTCCTAGGGGTAGCTACTTCCATAACTTCAATATGTTTTGAAAGGCCCGGCAGATATTTTTCGGCACGGCTGATAAGCTGATTGGCAACCTCCATTTTTTTCTTCCTGTATTCTTCTTCTGTAAGATTATCCCAGCCGGCGTAATCATCCAAAGTCATAATCAAAAGGCTCCCTTTTCCCTGCGGGGCCATGCCCGGGTCGACCTGGGCATGATCAACCAATTCCAGCGAACACCCCTGGTAATCTCCTACCAGAGAATAATTGTAGCTTTCCAACTGGTCATAAGTAGTGTTTACCGAAAAAATAGGGTAGTCCATACCTAACTGTTTTGCCGGTAGGTCCAGCCCCAGATACACCTGGAAAGCGGATATTGATTTTTCCATAGAAGAAAATTTTTTACGGTAACCTTCCTTTACAGCATGGTCATCCAGCATACTGGCCAGGGTATCTAAAGCATTAACATTAGAGATCACCGCTTTAGCCTCAAACTTTTCGCCTTTATCGGTAATAACAGATTTGATTTTCCTGCCGTTATGGGTAATTATATCGGTTACCGTGGTATTGAATTTTACTTCCGAGCCGGATTGCTTTATTTTTTCCACCATTGCCTTAAAAAGCCGGCTGGAGCTTCCTTTTATGTATGCCGTGGGATTGCAATAATATCCTTTGAAAATTATCAGGAAATACAGCGCGGAAAGCCTGCTGGGAGGCAACCCGGCAAAACGCCAGATATCGGTGATAATTGCCTTTAATTTATCGTCCTTGATATACTTATCCAGGAATTGCTCCGCGGTAAGGCAGGAAGTTTGAATAATCAAAGGGTAAACAAAAGGGCTGATCATCAACTTCAGCAAAATTGGCAGCCTTGAAAGGCTGAAGCTATCAAATTGCTTATTGAACTTTTTTACTGCCCTAAAAAGCTTATCAATGTTTTCTTTTTCCTGGAGGAAACTTTCTTTCAGGAAAGCGACAAAATTATCAAGATTAGAATCAGCGACAAAATCATGGCCGGGATAGATTATGCGTGAGAAATTTGTTAACCCGATAAAATCCACTTCCTTGGAAATGCCTGTTTCATCCAAAAAAGCCCTTACCTCTTGGCCTTCAGCCAAAGAATCAACGCAATGGATAGACGATTCAAAGGTAAAGCCCTTCCTGGTAAAAGTAGTGGCAAAACCTCCGGGTATGGGAAGTTTTTCCAGCACCAAAACTATCTTCCCGCGGGATGATAGCCTCAACGCGGCAGCCAACCCGCCTACACCTGCGCCTATAACTATGACATCATATTCCATAGCGATTATTGTATTTTGTTGAAGAAGTTTATGGTTTCCTGCGCGGTCTTATCTTTTTCTTTATCGATAGTTATCATATGATAACTATCTTCCAGCACAACCAGGGATTTAACCGGCGAACCGATATGGTCATAGACGTACTGCGCGTTTTTCAGGCTGGTCATATCGTCTTCGCGGGCATGGATGATTAAAATAGGGGCTTTTACCGACGGCATCTCTTTCTTCGCTACCTTAGCAAGCAGATGATGCTGATAAAGGCAGCACATCGGAAAAAAAGGGCTGCCGAATAACAAAACCTTATTGCTGAATTTCCTGGCAGAGGCGCCGCGATAAAACCTGTGCACGCTATCTCTTAGTTCTTCGTCTTTTAAACCATAGGGATGGTCTTCGCGTATATCGACTATGTTCCTGATAAACGGAATATGCCAGACTACTTCCATAATCGCTTTGCCTTTATGCAAACCCCAGCCGTCATAGAATAAAGTCGGCGCCAAAGCCACGATACCGGAAACCTTATCCGGGAATAAATAAGCAAGATGCACGGCCATTATAGCCCCCATGGAAAGGCCGCCCACAAATACCTTAGAATAATCTTTAGCCAGCATTTCAAAATCCTGGGCGCAAGCCTGGGCTATCTCCTGCCAGGTAACTTTCTTCAGCTCCCTTAACGTGCTGCAATGATACGGCAGGGTATTACAGAAAACCGTATAGCCGGCTTTATTAAGGCACTTGCCCAGATAACGCATCTCCGAAGGAGTGCCGGTAATCCCATGAATCAGAAGAGCTGCCTTGCCATTATTGCCTTTGAGCAAAAAATTGTATTTTTTGGTATTTATCGTCTCCATAAGTTTTTTTATTATATCACAAAATCACCTAATTCAATTTTTTAATTGTAGGGGCCAGCCCTTTCTGCTATACTGGCTTTCATTATGCAACCGACAAACTCTCCCCTGACTTTCTCGATAACCGACAGCTTAAAGAATATTCCGCAGGAGGATTGGGATAACCTTTTCGGGAAAGACTTAATCGAAAGCTACGGCTATCAAAAGACGCTGGAAGAATCCGGGCTGCAGGAATTCTCTTTCAGGTATCTTCTGGCAAGAAGAAGCTATTCTTTAAACGCAATCATACCGTTTTTTATCACCGAATTCCCCCTTACTACTTTAATCGACGGGTGCATCCATAAAATAGCCAATAAATTCAAAAGCATCTCAAGGCTTAAGTTACTTTTTGTAGGTTCGATTACCACGGAAGAGTTATATTTCGGCATATCAAAAGAGGAAAACCTCGGCTTATTAATGGACGGGGCGCTGGAGAAGATTTCCCGGCTATGCAAAGAAGAAAAAATCGCCGGCGTTGTACTCTATAACCTTTCGGGAAGGCACAAGGCGCTGGCAGAATACCTCAAGGAAAAAGGATTCATTGAAATGGAATCCCTCCCCGGCACAATCATAGAAATCAAAGCCCCATCCATTGAAGAATATATAAAAACCCTCAGCCGGAATACCCGCAAAGACTTAAAAAAGAAACTGAGGCGTTCATCCGAGCAAGCGCAGCTGGTCACGGTAATACGGGAAGATATAGGCGATATAGTTGATGAAGTCTATAAACTTTATATGAACAATTTTGACGAATCCAGCGTCCATTTCGAAGTATTGACCCCGGAATTCTTCCGCAGGATATTCCAAAACATGCCCGGCCAGGTCAAATTATTTGTCACCTATGATAAGAAGAAAATCGTAGCTTTTAATCTTTGCCTTATCAGGGGAAACTTCTGCATTGATAAATTCATAGGGCTAGACAGCGAATTAGCCCTCAAATACCATTTGTATTTCACAACCCTCTACCACAATCTGGACTGGTGCATAAAAAACGGCATACGCTTCTACCAGCCAGGGGCAACCGACTACCATCCAAAAATGCGCTTTGGCGCAAAGCTCATACCCTTGTTTGTATATTCAAAAGCATTCAACCCGCTCCTAAACTACGCTGTGAAAACGCTGGCTAAATTCATCCAACCAAAAAATCTTGACTCTTCATATAAGCTGATTGAAAATCCGGAAAAGAAAATATTCAGGCAGGATTAACTTTCCTCAGCGCCAGGCAGGCGTTGTTTCCTCCGAAAGCCGAGGCATTATTTAAAACGATATTTACCGCGAACCTACGGCTTTCATTCGGCACGCAATCAATATCACATTCCGGGTCAGGAGTCTCATAATTAATGGTAGGCGGAATAACCCCGTTTTTGACAACCAGGCAGCAGGCAACCGCTTCAATTGCCGATGCCGCTCCCATGGTATGGCCGAGCATGGATTTTATGGAACTGACTAATATTTTTTTGGAATGTTCCTTAAAAACTTCTTTTATAGCCGCGCACTCCTCTTTATCATTAGCCGGCGTGCCTGTGCCGTGGGCATTAATATAATCCACATCCTGCGGCGCAATACCGCTCTCCTTGAGAGCTTTCTCTATTGCTTTGGCAATGCCGGGAGCGTAAGGAGCGGTCATATGATGGGCATCGCAGCTTAAACCATATCCTAAAACTTCGGCGTAGATATTGGCTTTCCTCTTTATAGCAGATTCAAGCGTTTCCAAAACCACCATCCCCGCGCCCTCTCCTACCAGCATCCCTTTCCTGTTTTTATCAAAAGGCTGGCACTTCTGAGGAGCAATTGCCAGAAGCCGGTTAAATCCGGTAAAAGCAAGCCTGGAAAAAGCATCTGTGCCGCCGGCAAGCATAACATCGCAACTGCCTTTTTTTATCAGGTCACAGGCGTATCCGATAGCGTAATTCCCGGCAGCGCAGGCAGTGGGGATGACATAACTTGGGCCGCTCAAACCCAATTCACCTGCCACATTCAAAGAAAGCACATTAGCAGGATATTTACAGATCAAATCCTTATCTATCGCATCTATGCCTTTTTTAATCCAGGCGTCATTCAATTTTTCCAAAACCTGAGACTCGCCCATAGTCGTCCCTAAACAGACTCCCACCCTTTGGCTATCCAAACTATCCAATACTAATCCGGCATCTCCAACTCCAAGCCTGGCTGCGGCGATAGCCAAACAGGATGCCCGGCCGAATTTTTTCAGGTTTAATTTATCAATAAATCTATCGGGGTTGAAATTCTTGACCTCTCCGCCGAAATGAGTAGGGAAATCCGCGGTATCAAAAGAGTTTATTTCGGCTATGCCGGACTTACCCGCTGTCAAAGCCTTCCAAAACTCTTCCCTGCCGATGCCGATGGAAGAAACCACGCCAAGGCCGGTAACCACGATGCGCTTACTCATTGATTATTCTTCCTTTATGCTGATAATAATCTCGCCCCTGGCAACATCCTTATCCTCAACCCGGGCCACCGCGCTTACTATCGCGGCGCGCGATAAAAGTTTTATCGGCTCAATAGTAATCTTCAGCTGCTCCCCGGGGAACACCGGAGCAAGAAACCTCATTTTGACCGAACCAAGATAATAAGACAATTTTTTGCCTTCAGTATTTTTGTAGCCGTAAAAAAGTATTATCGCGGACTGCGCCATTGCTTCAATTATCAGGACCCCGGGCATAATCGGCCTGCCGGGAAAGTGCCCGGCGAAAAATTCTTCATTATAAGTAACATTTTTGATTGCCACGACTTTCTTTCCCGGGTCAAGCTCTAATACCCGGTCAATCATCAGGAAAGGCGGCCGCTGCGGGAGTATTTTTTGTATCTCTTGGATATCAAGCATTTTTTTCTTTCTCTTCCAGGTATTGTTTTGCCACAGCCACTGTTTCTCTTAAAGTGGTAAGCTGGCTCAGCTTCTCTTCCGGTATGGCGATCTTATATTTTTTCTCCATTCCCGCCATTATCTCCAGGGCCATCATTGAATCCACGCCCAAATCTTCAAAGAATTTCGCGTCAGGATGGATCTCGTCAGGCTCCCTCTCAATAATTTCCGCAATCAGGCTTCTGATTTCACTTTCTAAATCTGGCATTTATTCCTCCTCCTTCTTATTGGATAAATAATCCCCCGTCCACGACAATAGTCTGGCCGGTGATATAACTAGCCGCTTCACTTAATAAAAATTTTACCGCTCCCGCCACGTCAGAAACTTTTCCGAACCTGGCCAGCGGTATCATAGCGGTAAGCTGGTTCTTGTATTCCTCTTTTAAACCCGAGACCATATCCGTCTCAACAAACCCCGGCGCCACCGCGTTTACCCTGACTCCGAGGCCGGCTACTTCCTTTGCCAGGGATTTGGTAAAACCAATAATCCCTGCTTTGGAAGAAGCGTAATTTACCTGACGGCTCATCCCGGCAATGCCGCTGACTGAAGTAATATTGACGATATTGCCGCTTTTCTGCTTTAAGAAAGTAATTATGGCATTACGCGTCACATTGAATGTCCCGCTTAAATTCGTATCAATGACATCCTGCCAGTCCTCTTTAGACATTAACATTAAAGCCTTATCTTTAGTGATGCCGGCATTATTCACTAAGATGTCCAGCCTGCCAAAAACAAGTTTTACCTTTTCTACCAGTTCTTTGGATTTCTGAAAATCGCGCACGTCTATCTGCAATGCCAATGCTTTTCTCCCCAGGCCCTCTATCTCCTTCACCAGCTCATCCGCTTCTTTAGCGCTCTTTAAATAAGTAAAAGCGACATCCGCGCCCTCGCCGGCCAGCATTAAAGCTATTGCCCTGCCGATTCCCCTTGTCCCACCGGTTACTATCGCTGCCTGGCCTTTAAATAACATAGATTAACCCCTGAACCCGGAAATTATTAAGCTTGAATTTGGCCCGCTTGGGCCGAAAGCATTGACTAATACATTTTCTACTGCCTGTTTCTCAATCGCCGCCACAGCCGCAACTGCCTGCAGGCTTCCGGAAGCGCTATAGCATTCTCCTATCAGCGGTTTAATAGAACTTATCCGCATTTTGTCCCGGATGCCGAACAAATCCAGTATTGCCTGTGCTTCGCCAATGTCATTTTCGTTGTCTAAGTTTGCAGCCGAAGAAATATAATCAACATCCGAAATTGTAATATTTGCTTCTTTTATAGATTCCTCCATTGCTTTCTTAATCCCCTCTCTGGAGCCAGAGCCAGAACCATAACCTGAAACCTCGGCATAAACATGCGCCTTGCGCTGGCGCGCTGAATCCAAATCTTCCAATACCAGGATAGCTGAACCTTCCCCGATAATCACGCCGCCCTCGGTTGAAGCGCCGGCCATCAGGCCTGCCTTGTAAAAACCTATAAAGGTCTGTATGCAAAGCTCTTCCACTCCTCCTGCCAAAACAACCTTGGCCCTTCCTGACCTGATAAAATCCGCGGCATAGTTAATCGCGTCCAGGCTGGCGGAAAAACCCGTAGAAATTGTGGCGTTAAATCCTTTGATGTTAAATTTAATGGAAACCTGGCTGGCAGGCGAATTAATCACGGTATTAGGAAAAAGAGCGGGATTAACGTATCGCGGCCCTTCCAGTATGGCATCCCTGTCAAATTCACTGATGCTGCGCAGGCTGCCTAAAGTCGTGCCAACCGCGACTCCCGTATCATGGGAATTCGCTTCTGTTATCGCCAACTTCGCGTCATCCAAAGCTAATTTAGCGGCTGAGGCAACTAACTTTGTGCTGCGGTCCAGGGTACGCAATCCTTTAGCGCCCAAAAATTCCTCAGGAGTAAAATCTTTAACCTCTCCGGCAGTTTTGGCATCGAACGGCGCGGTATCAAATAAAGAAACCGGCTTAATCCCGGAAACACCTTTAGAGACAGCCTCAAAAAAAGCCTCTTTGCCGATTGCGTTAGAACTTATTACTCCCAAACCAGTTATAACTACTCTTTTATTGCTCATATTTAGCGCTTAAAGTTAGCATAAAATTATATTATATTCCAATTATCCGATTATTGCAAGCCTCACTCAACCTACTACCATAAAATTTTCGTATTCAGGAAACCTCTGCAACAATTTCTCTTTCAGCTGGATATTCTGCCGCGAGCTCAGATAACGGTCTTTGCTTATGAGCTTTAAAGCTTCCTCCCTTGCTCTTTTTAACAATTGCAGTTGGGTCAGGGGATTAGCGATTTTTAATTCTGTCAGCCCGTGCTGGCGCTGGCCGAAGAATTCACCCGGCCCCCTGATTTTTAAATCCTCCTCCGCGATACGAAAGCCATCGCTATATTGGACCATGGCATTAAGCCGGGCATTGGCTTCTTCGGTTTCAGCATCGGATATCAGTACGCAGGAAGATTCAAAGGGCCCCCTGCCGATGCGGCCGCGTAACTGGTGCAATTGGCTCAATCCAAACCGCTGGGCATTTTCAATTATCATACAGGTTGCCTCAGGTATATCAATGCCGACTTCCAGAATTGTAGTAGAAACTAAAACATCCAGCTCTTTATTCTTAAACTTGAGCATAATCTCATCCTGCTCCGCCTGTTTTAATTTACCGTGGATAAGGCCAAGCTTAAATTCTTTTAATTCTCCTTCCTTAAGATGGGCATACATTTTTTTCGCGCCGGCCATATCCAGGGCATAGGATTCTTCTATTACCGGATAAATAATATATGCCTGGTGGCCGAGGCGTAATTGCTCCCTCAGTAAATGATACGCCCTGGAAATATCCTGCCTGCCAAAAAGTATAGTCTTGACCGGCAGCCTTCCGGGAGGCAGCTCATTTATTACCGAAACATCCAAATCGCCATACAAAGTAATCGCCAGGGTACGGGGGATGGGAGTCGCGGTCATAATCAGCACATCCGGATTAACCCCCTTGCGCGGCAACAATGCGCGTTGAGCCACTCCGAATTTATGCTGCTCATCAATGATTACCAACCCTAATTTTTTAAAACTGACCTCTGCCTCCAGCAGGGCATGTGTGCCGATAACGAAATTTATCTTGCCTTCTTCTATCTCCCGCAGGATTTTTTTCTTTTCCTTTTCAGCCATACTGCCGGTAAGCATCCCCAGTTTTATCGCCTTTGCCTGAGAGCCGAGCCCTGCCAGCTGAGAGCTGATTTTTTGAAAATGCTGCCTTGCCAGTATCTCTGTGGGAACCATAAAAGCGGCTTGATAACCGCCCTGGACAGCGATAATCCCGGCCATATTAGCTACCACGGTCTTACCCGAACCCACATCCCCCTGCAGCAAACGCTGCATCTGGCGGCCACTTCCCATATCCTGTTTTATTTCAGCGATAACCTCGCCTTGCGATTTAGTAAATTTAAAAGGCAGGCTTGTTGAGAACTTTTCAACCAGTTCTCCTTCCGTCTTATGGGCCAGCCCAAGCTTCTCCTGCTTTTTCATTTTTCTCAAAGCAAGCGGCAGTTGGAAAAGGAAAAATTCATCAAATGAAAGCCGGCGGTAAGCCTCTTTCTGCATTTCCGGGCTATCCGGGAAATGGATATTAATCAGGGCTTTAGCAAGATTAAAGAGGTTGTTTCTAATCCTTATGTCGTAAGGCAGGCAATCATGGGCATAGGAAAGATAATCGTCCAGGGCAAGCTTTACGGTTTGGCGGAAGCTGCGCTGGGTTATCCCTTCAGGCAAAGAATAGACCGGGACAATCCTGCCTGTGTTCAAAGATTCGTCCTGGCTGCCGGAGACGATTTCAAACTCCGGAGAGTTCATCTGCAGCCTGCTGCCATAGCGTTCTATTTTGCCGTACAAAATCAGGGTCAGCCCCAGTTTAAGATATTCTTTCAGATAAGGCCGGTTGAACCATACACAGTGTATCTTGCCGCTTTTATCTCCCACCGCTACCTCTGTAATGCTGAAACCCCGCCTGCGAAAAGAACGGCGCTCGCCCCTGGCTAAAACTTCCGCTTTTATAGTCCGGGTTTCGCCTTCTTTAAGCTGCTGTATGGGGATAAAATTTGTGCGGTCTTCGTAACGCCGGGGAAAACAGTAAAAAATATCCTCTATCGTAACGATACCCAGCTTTGCCAGGCTGGCGGCGCGCTTTGGCCCGATGCCTTTTAAATATTGGACAGGACTGGTCAGCGGATTTTTCATAAAAAACTAAAGAGTTACCTTAGGATTTTCTGTTTCTGGCTGGCCTTCTTCTTGAGGGGATGATTTTTCTTTACCAGGCGATACCTCTATTTCAAAACCCTGGCTGGAATAAACCTTTCCTTTTACTTTTATCTGGCTGGGTTCAATCTTGAGCTTGCCTGTTTCCATGGGGGCTAAAATAATAGCATAAACCAGGATGCTCTTGACCCCGCCTTTAACAAACGACATGGTGGATGACTGGGCTGAAGATAAAATATTAAAACCCTTAAATTCGGGTATCTGGGGATTAGGTAGATTTTTTTCGCTGGAAGTAACGGTTACTTTGTAGGTCAGGTCCTGGCCAGTGGCCAACTTAAGCTTGTCTACTTCGGATTTGATATCAGTTTCGGCAAGGGCGCTTACAGCGGAAAATAAAGAAATCAATATTATAATTAAATTTATTTTCGCCTTCATGTCAGAGAAGATTGCCTTATTTTTAATACTGGTAGGCAAGGCCCACAAGAGCGAAGTAGGAATTTATCCCGTGATTAGGGTCTTCTATACCACAATTGGAGAGATGGCGGTAACGGCCCTCAACAGTCAAAGCGGTATTTTTGGTTAAGAAATAATGCGCCCCCACTCCGACGTATTCAAAGAAATTAAACTGGGTGCCTTGTTCGCGGGTATGCTGGGTAGTATAAAGCATGCCAGGCCCTAACTTTACATAAGGCTGGAATTTAGAATCTTCGGGTAGAAACCCGATTTTAAGTATAAAACCTGTGCCGAATTCAACATTGGCATTGGGTTCAGAAACAGGAGAAATAGAGGGCTCCAACTGAAATTGCAATAACCCCCAGGGGTTAAGGCCGATTTTTTTGACCAAGGGCTTAAGGTCAAAATCAAAATCAAAGATAATCGGGATAGTAGAGTAAGACTTGCTATCTTTTAAGTTTGCCTTGCTGAAACCGGTAAGTAATTCTATGCCCTGAAGCCATCTTGACTCGTTCTTTTGCGCGGCCTCTTCAGCAAAACAGGCGCTGGCAAAAAGAAATGAAAGCGATAAGATACTAAGAATACAGGTAGCTATAATTTTTTTCATCTATCCTCCTATATATTTATCGTAATTATATATAATGCCAACGGTTATGTCAAGATTTATTTTCCGAGGGGGCGCAGAAATTTTTTTTGGAGGGGACTTGAATTCCGGCGAAAAATATGCCATACTATTATTGCAACAGGAAGTGAAGTAGGAACCAGAACAAGGAGGTTGGGCGATAGCGGAGGCTATTAGGCCTATCACCTACAAGAAAACCCCAGCAATTTCGGGGCTTTTTTGTTAATGAGGGCATAACTTACGGCAGCACGCAGTGCAACGTAAGTTATCGCCCGAATTAATCCTTGCCGCTTTTATGGCAAGGATTAGCTTACCCCCCTACACCCCTCAATTATCGCTATCATTTCATCTTTTGTCTTGGCGCAGGATACTTTCTCTCTTAATGGCCTAATTTTACGAAAACCCTTAGTATACCAGCTGAAAAACTTGCGGAATTTTATTACTCCAACCCTTTCGCCGTAAAAAGCGGCATTCGCCTCCAAATGTTCAATCATTACCCTGACAATTTCGTCTGTTGCCGGCTTATCAGGCATTGCCCCTTTCTTCAGGAATTCTTTGCTTTCCTTGAATATCCAGGGATTTCCCAGGCATCCCCGGGCAACCGCTACCCCGTCGCATCCGGTTTCATCAAACATTTTTTTGACTAACTGCGGAGAAAGAACATCGCCGCTGGCAATAACCGGGATCTCCAGGGCTTCCTTGACTTTACGAATGACCCCATAATCCACTTTCCCGCTGTATCCCTGCAGTTTTGTCCTGCCGTGGATGAATAGCCCGTCTATCCCGGCATCCTGGGCGTAAAGCGCTACTTCCCTGGCATTGACAGAATCCTTATCCCATCCGGCGCGTATCTTTACGGTAACCGGAACCCGGGAATTCTTCACTACTAATTTTAATAATTCTGATAATTTTTTGGGCTCCTTAAGCAGGCTCGCCCCCTCACCCCGGCGCACTACTTTTTTTGCCGGGCAGGCGGCGTTAAAATCCAGGATATCATGCTGGTATTGCTGCAGGACATCCATAGCCCGCAGGATAAACTTCGGCTCAACGCCTAATAATTGTAAACCCAGCGGCCTGTCTTTTGTGTTTGAAGAGAGCATTTCGGCGGTCTTTCTGCTTTTATAACTTACCGAACGCACATTAAGCATTTCTATGAAAGCCAGCTCGCAGCCGAATTTACGATTGAGCGTCCGGAAAGGCAGGTCGCTGATTCCTGCCAAAGGGGCAAGAATCAAATTAGATTTTAATTTTAAACTGCCGATTTTGAACATAACGGTTTTTCGGGGAAAGATAGCCGGGAGTGAAATTTTAGACTATCAGGATTACTCCGGGCTTATTTTAGGAGGATTATCAATAGACTTTATCTGCTGAAGAATATTGGTAATTGACTGGTTAGGGATATTATCCAGCTTGGAAGGGTCTTTCGGCTTTTCTTCAACCTTTGGCTTATCCTCTACCCTGGGTTTATCTTCAACTTTAGGCTTTTCTTCTATCTTTGGTTTTACTTCAACCTTAGGCCTGCTTTCTATTTCAAACGAAATCTTATCTTCATCCGGAATGGAGAAAGAAGGCTGAAATTTCTGAGGCGGCGGAACTTTTTTTAACTTCTCTATCTCCGACTTCAAACCATCAGATTCCTTGGCCATTTTTTCTACATCTTTTTCTAATTCATCATACTGGCCTTTTAGCCCATTGTACATCTGGTCCTTAAGGGATGTTTCCTCTTTTGATTTTACCAATTCCTGCCTGGCGGCGGCTTCTTTTTTCTCCAGCTCGCCTAATTTGTTCAATTCTTTATCCTGGCGCAGCAGGGAAAGAATGACAACCCCTGACAGGGCCAACAAAACACACACCGCAACAATAAATCCGATGGGCTGAAAGAGATAATTTATTATATTCATAGCCTCTCCTTGGATTATTTCTTAACAATCTTGAGCGTGGTGTGCTCTTTATCCTGCCATGGCCAAAGCATGGCGAAGATAACATCGCTTCCATCGCTCCAAATATAAAGGGTCTGGTCCGGCCAAACCCCTCCGAATTCCCTTATGGTTTCCTGCACCTTGGAGGAAACCCCCTCTTTGGAAAGAAACACCGGCGCGCCAAAAGATTTTGTCAGCACAGTATTAAGGTTCGCCAGCTCTTCACCCGTAACCACCGCCTCAAAATAATCTGCCTCATCGCTGCGTATCTCGTCAAAAGAAACATTCTTTATTTCTTTTGTCATCTCTTCAAATTGCATCAAGTAGGCCCTTTCTGAAATGAGGCTTAAGTACTTAATTTTTTATTTTACTATTAAAATTAACTTAAAGCAAGTTTTTTATGGTATGTATTAGGAAAACATAAACACCATACCACTTCGAAAATTGCCTTGACATGTTATTGCCGAAGGCAATTTTCTTGATCATAAAATTTGTCCACTAACCCGCTATCTGGATATTTTTAGTATCTCGTATCTTAAAATTCCCGCCGGGACCTTAATCTCCACTATATCTTTTTCTTTATGATTCAACAGCGCGGCCCCTACCGGAGAGGTAAGGGAGATTTTCCCGGCATTATAATCCGCCTCTGTTTCGCTGACCAAGGTATATTCCAGCACTTCCTGCGAGTCCACGTCCTTGAGCGCGACTATCGCCCCGATTAAAACTTCATCGCTTTTAATATCTTCATTTTCAATAATCCGGGCGTGGGCCAATTTAAACTCCAACTCGGCGATTTTCTTCTCATTCATCCCTTGCGCGTCTTTGGCGGCGTCGTATTCGGCGTTCTCGCTGATATCGCCATGCGCCCTGGCTTCCCCGATCGCCTTACTCAACTGCCTGCGTTTTCCTTTTTTCAGATAATCCAGCTCTTCGGATAATTTTTCGTAACCGTTCCTGGTCAAATATATATCTTCCATAAATCACCCTTTTTTTCACCGCCCAAAAAGAAAAGGACGCCCCTTAACGGAAGCGTCCTTTAATCCCCGGCGCGAATAACATTAAAACTTCAGTAAAGTAGCATCCCAGTCAGGCCGGTTCAAACTCTCCCTAAACTCAGGGCGTTCCCGGTTCACCCACTCATTAAATTCCTTTGAACTGCTGAATTTCTTTTCCGGCTTGCCGTCATAATTAGTGTCTGCTTCTGCCGACTCAAACTTTCCGTCTTTAACATTGACTGTTACGTCCGGCTTGCCGTCATAATTAGTGTCTGCTTCAACCTTGGTTACATTTTTGCCGTCGTGATAGTAGGTCACATCCGGCTTGCCGTCTCTATTCACATCCACAGTCTTAACCTGCACTTGCGCCGGAGCAGGGACTAACGGGACCTGGGAATAAGCTGAATAAATATCCGCGCAGAAAAAAATCCCTGAAAGAATGATTGCCGTGAAAATCTTGCCCATTGATACCTCCTTCTTATAGATGAAAAAATTATAGCTCCAAAAACCGCGTAAATCAAGGCGAAAATAGTTTAAAGCCATTACCGAAAGCTATTTTCTTATAATCATAAAAGCGGTATAACTTTTATCGCTTTTCCTGCCGTTAGTATAAACCTGGGTCAGGGACCAGGTATAAACCTGGTTAACCTCAAAAGTAGAAGCCTCAAGCTTAAAAGGATAATCATCCGTGGATATTTGTTTTTTCATCAGCAGGGTATCGGTTACCGCCTGGCGGCCTTTATACAGCCTTAATTCATAATGGTCGGTAGAGAAACTGTCGGTGCGCTCCCACCTGAATTCCACAAAGGCCTGGGACTTCAAATCAATATCTTCGGTATCCGGAGAAAGCAGTGCCGGGCCTGAGATGGAAACGAAATCCCGGTCCCCGGCAATACCGCCGTAGGAAACCCGATGATTAATAATAATTAAAGAGAAAAAAATAAAAACCGCCGCGTAGAATTTTAGCTTATTTTTCATTCATCAGCTCCTTCTTGCCTTATTTTTTGGATTTATGGCCGCAGGAGGAAAGGATATCGGCGTAGACATCCATTATATCTTCACGCTCCATATGCAGGAAATGCCCGGCGTCTTTTATGATCCTAAGCTCGCAGCTGGGGATTTGCGCGGCAAGGAATTTCACGTCTTCCAGATCTATAATCGTATCCTTTTCACCGTTGAGCAAAACTGTGTGCGCCTTGATATCTTTTAGATTTACCAGCTCGCTTAATCTTTTGGAAGAGATAACGAATAAACCGTGTTCGTAGAACGCGCGCAGGTTTTCTTCTTTCATTGACTTGAATTGCCTGACAATCGCCTCTTTAATGCGTTTGGGCAGGTCCTTGCCGAAACTCTTTATGATTACTTCAGCCATTTCTTCGCGGTTATGTAAGGCCACGCTGGCGCCCTGCTGTATGATTTTTACCATATTCTGGTTCGGCCTTGTGCCCAGGCTGGCTAAAACTAATCTTTTTACCAGTTGAGGATATTTCGCGGCAAAAGCTACCGCAACTACCCCGCCCCAGGAAGCAGCGCACATAGTCGCGTCAGGCTTGACATGGGTTTCTTCCATCACCGCCTTGAGTATACCGACTTGCTCCTCAAATGAGGCATTGGCCGGCCCGGAAACTATCTCCGCCTTGCCCTGATGGGGAAAATCAAAAAGGGTTATCCTGTAATCGCGGGAAAAACGGGAAATAAAAGTCTGCCACATCGCCATAGACTGCTGCACCCCGTTGATGCAGATAATATGCGGGCCGTTGTTTTCGTATACCCTGTAAGGAATCACGAACCTGCCTGTCTTAAGCAGGCCCTTTGAAACCAGCGTAGAATCCATTACTTTTTCCTCTTGGTCTTCTTTTTTAATTTAGCTCTAAACTCCGCGCACAATACCTTGGCAAAAGGAGATACTTTATCATTTTCATAAGGAAACTCCTTGCAGGTATTCGGTTTCAGGTGATAGCCAATTTTATGTATTGAGCAGAGTCCGTCGGAATCAAGAAAAGAGCACGGCTCATCTTCGTAACTGGTGCCCACCCGGTAACCGGAAGGAAAATCCTTATCTTTTTCTAAATGAAAAAATATCCCCTTTAAACCCAAAACGGCTATTTTCTTGGCCTCTTCTAAATCTATCCACGCCCCGACCCGGCAACAATCCGCCTGGTTTTTACACTTGTGGCAATAAACGGCCTTTTTGCTCTTGTTTTTCTTAAACTCAACCATATAGCTGTCCTTTTTTAAGATGCGCTCTCTGCTGGCTCTTTCTACGCCAACGCATCGGATTATCTTTATTCTTTCGTTTAGATAGAACCGGTTCCTTAACCCCAGCTTCAACTTGCTTCTTTACAAAACTGCGCGTCCGCCTGCCCTCTTTATACCCGCTATATCCGCTTGGTTTTTTAGAAATCGGCTCGGGCATCTTTCTTTTTATTTTTTCTTTTTCTGCTTCCGATTTAGGGTGCGCGGGGCTGACATTTAAGACCCGCCCCATAAAATCCTTGCCATCCAATAATGCTATTGCTTTTTGCGCCTCATGCTCTACGGGCATCTCCACAAAACCAAACCCTCTGGATTTGACTCCTTTTTTTTCCATTACAATCGCCACAGAAACAACGCTGCCAAACTCCTCAAATGCTTTCCTGACATCTTCCTCTGTAGTCTCAAACAATAAATTGCCTACAAAAATATTCATCTAATCTCCCGTATTACAATATTTTTAATAGATTAAGCCCGGTTTCAGGGTCAATTGCCTTGGTGGCCTTTACCCCTTTTAACTCAAATATAATCGCCTCTACCACTAAAAATACTTTTGATTTTCCCCGCACGCATCCAGTAAGCACCTTTTGTTTCTTCCCCATGCTGCTGTGGATATGTATCTGCGGCCCGGACTTATTGGTAAAAATCGTGCCTATGCCCATAACCTCCCAACCGTCTTTAAAATAAACCTTGTTGGGCTGCGGGGGTATGACCGGCTTCCTGGGGCCGGTGACCAGATCCCCTTTTTTTAACGCGCCGATAAAAATCATTGCCGCGGCCTTAAGCTTTTCTTTTTTAGCAAAAGAAGAGAGCTCATCCAGCAAGACATCATCATCCTTGAATTTCAGCAGAAACAACCTGCCGATATTTCCTTTGGTATATTCCATGGGCTATATTATATATCCATAATCCAAAAATCCCAAGCACAATTAAGCGCCTGGGATTGACTTATTTTTTCGGGTTAATCTAAATAATTAAAACGGGTCTCTGCCTCCGCTTGAACCTATTGATTTTCCAAACCTGCTGAATTTACAACCGGAACTCCCGCATTCTTTTCCGTCGCTCAGGCATTTCTTGAGCTGTTCGCCTGATTTTCCTTCCCTGATGTATTCAGGAAGCACCTCTACCAGGAAGTTCGCGTTATCCTTCCTGATTTTACAAAATAACTGGATAATTTTACTTTCGTTCATTCACCCCCCTGGAAATGTTTAATGCGCAGAGACCATTCTAATTCCAGTTGGATTATTGTCAATGGCGCGGTTCTACTTTCTTCCGGAAACAGGACAGCTCCAATAAAAAAGCCCGCTGGTTTCCCAACGGGCCTTTTTTGCTTAATGCTAAAATTTATTTCTTCTTTTTCTTCTTGACTTTCTTCTTATGAGCAGTGCAGCTTTTACACATATTCACCTCCTTTTATTGGTATGGTGAAATAAAATATGCTCCCTTTTCCTAATTCACTTTCCACCCAAATCTTTCCGCCGTGCGCCTCAACCGCCATTTTGCAGAAAGTAAGCCCCAGGCCCTTGCCGCTCCTGACCTTGACTTTTTTATCCTCAAGCTGGACAAATTTATCAAATATCCGCTCCCGGTGCTCTTTTGGTATCCCATATCCGTCGTCGCTGACGCTTATCACCACATTCTTGCCCGCCTTATCAGGCCCTGCCTTTACTTCTATTTTGGAATCCGGGGAGCTATACTTGAAGGCATTCATAACCAGATTAACGATTATCCTCCTTAGAATCTCCGCATCGGCAAAGAATACCGGGAGATCGGGAGAAATTTCCTTCTCTATTTTTTTCCCGTTTAACTCTGCCAGGATTTTTACCGAGGCCAGCACTTCATCTATGAATTTATCCGCCTCAATTTTCTCGCGCTTCAAGATAAGCTTATCCTCCTCCATCCGGCTGACATCCAGAATATTAGAAATCATAATCCGCATCTCCTGCAGCCCGCTTGAGGCAGATTTAAAAATATCTTTCTGTTCAGCCGAGACATTGCATAACGGGTCTAACTTGAGAAACTGGATGCTTCCGTCTAACGCCGTAAGCGGATTGCTTAAATCATGGACAGCCATCTGAGTCAATGAATCCTTGAGGTGCTCCAATTGCTGAAGGTGCCTATAGCTTTCATCCAACTTGTGGATGTATTTTCTTTCTGCCATGAAATATAACCCTAGCAGAAATCCCAACGCCCCGGAAAAAACCGAGAACATAAACGCCCATAGTAAAAATTTCGGATTAAATGCTTCGGCCATAGAAACCCAGGGGCTCGAATAGATTTTATCCGCCTGCATGAGTAACTGGCCATGCACCATATCCGAAACAATCATGGCAAAAGGAGAGAGCAGAAAATAACCTACGGCTAAACCAAGCAGCGTAAAGATAAATATATCGCGATGTTCTTTTTTGAAAGGTAAAATTTTCATATTATTATTTCCCCGGGCCTTGAATCTGCCAGGAACACAGCCTATCCTGGGCGTCTAAGTTAAGCAGGATTATTTGAGCAGAGAACCCTCCTGCAGGGTTGCGGTAAACACAGGTTTCTTTGATGCCGGCCTTGCCTTCAGCCGGCTTACATAGAGTTGGCTCTCCGTAAAGACGGAAAATCTTGCGTTTCTTGGTCAGTTTCTTCAGGCGGCCATTGTCAATATCGGCTTTTAAATTATCGTATAACTCTTTCTCTTTATTTAATTCAGCCTGCATTTCTTTCTGGTTATTATCCAAGCCCTTCAGGTACATAGCTTCATCAAAATGAGTCAGGTATACGCAGCCGGGAAGAAAAATCACAGCTAAGCTTAAGTATAAGTAGAAAATCTTCGTTTTTACCATTAACACCACCTGATATTCGGGCTGTTGCGCATAGGTATCCGGTGATAATCGTATTTCGGGAAACCCAGCATCATAGCGCCATGGCAGGCCGCCCTCGAAGAAAGCCCAGCCAACTTCCGCACCTCGTCCGACATATTAATAGCTATACTGACATACCCTGCCCAGCAGCAGCCAAGGCCAAAAGATAAAGCCGCAAGTTCAAAATAAGTAAGGGCAATAGTGCATGCCTGCGCTCCGGTAGGCTCATCTTTAACGGAATAGGCAAGGATAATATGCGGAGCTCCGCGGCAGATACGGTCAGCGCCCTTAGCCTGCGCGCTTACGATATTTTCAAAGCGCAACATACCGGCCAGCGGCGATTTCTCATCTATCATCGCGCGCATCCAGTTTATCACCGCTTCTGAAAGCTGGCGGATATTTTCTTTGCCGCTGATTACTTCCCACAACACCGGCTGGCGGTTAATGCCCGTAGGCGCATAGCGGGAAATATCTATAATCTTTTCAATAACCGAGCGGTCAACCAACTGGTCTTTGTAATTCCGGATTGAACGCCGGCCCTTAAAGAGAAACTCTATTTTTTCCGGAGTAAGCCTCCAGCCTTCTTTTAAGGCAAGGCAATCCTGCGGAGCCATTGTCTTAAGGCTAAGCGCGTCGTGAGGGCAGACTGCCATACAATGTCCACAGTTGATACAAAGCTCTTCCGCGCCATCAAGCGGGTAAGGGACGCCGGCTTTATCATCCATACCGATAATCTGCACCGGGCAGACCAAGGCGCATTTTCCGTCACCCTTGCATTTAGCTTTTTCAACCACGAACAGGCTCATTTTGTCTCCTTTTTCTTTCTGATTCTAGATTTATGTTCAACACAGAGAAATTTAGCAATGGGAGCGATTTTTTTGCCTTCATAAGGAAATTCCTTACAAGTAATTGGCTTAAAAGCGTAATCAACCTTATGTATCCTGCATAAACCATCTTTGTCTTGGAAAACGCATCGTTCCTCTTCGTAGCTTGTGCCAACTTTATAACCGGAAGGAAAACCTTTATCAATCTCTAAATGGAAAAAATCACCTTCTATGCCGAGCGATAATATTTTCTTGGCTTCTTCTAAATCAATCCAAGCACCAAACCTGCAACAATCCGCTGGATTGCCGCATTCAGAGCAATCAATTTTTTTCTTCTTTATTTTTTTACTTTTCATTTACTTCCTACACCCTTAATACCTGAAATGCACAAATATTCTACCAAAGTTCTTATCGTCTTTTTCAATGCGGCGGTAAAGCTTTTTAATCTGCGGCTGTTCCAGGAAACGCAAAACGCCCTTCTTTAACTGCCCGCTCCCCTTGCCCGGAATAATTTCCACCAGCTCTATCTTTTTGCTCACCGCCTCCTGAATCACGCGGTTGAGCTCCGCCTCAATCACCCTTCCATTGCTGAAGATATCGTGTAGGTCTAATTTAATTCTACCCATCGATTAATTATACCGCCCAAAACAAAAAACGAACACAAGAATCTTTTATCTGGTGAAGTCCTTTATGCGAAGCATAAAGGACCCCAAGCCATTTCAAGCACCTTATGTTTTTATCAGGCGCAGTCCTTGTGAGCGTAGCGAACAAGGATCGAGCTTTGAATGTTCTGGCCCTGTTTTAAGGTCACAATTTGTGACCTTAAGTTCGTAACTTTGCCTACGCGCCCTAATCTACTCTAAATCATTCCGTATCTATCTTAAAGCCGACCGCTCTGGTTTGTTTCGGCGGCTCAAGTAGCCTTTTAATTGCTTCAAACACTACAGCGAATTGACCGTCATATTTATTTTCCATATCTTCAATTTTACGCTTTAATGCAGCGTAGGTCAGCCCTATCCTTCGTAAAGCTATAAAAGCCCTCATTATCTGGATGTTAACCTGTATTGCCTGTTTGCTATTTAGCACGCTCGAAAGCATTGCCACGCCCTCCTGCGTAAAGACAAATACGTTAGGCGCATGTTTAATCTTGGAACTTATCACAATTTGTGATAAGTTCATGATCTCCCTCCGAGTAAGCGAAAACATAAAATCTTCCGGGAAACGGTCGAAATTTCTTCTCACCGCCTGGTTCAATATCCTGGTCTCTACACCATAAAGCGCCGCCAAATCGCGATCAATCATTACCTTCTTGCCTCTTATTTCAAATATCCTTGCCGCAATTACCTCCGCTGACATTCCGTTTGCCATAACTAGCCTCCTTTCTGCCTTAATAGACGCAGAAAGAAGCAGAATCTAACAAACACATTGAGTTTTTATTTAGTGCAGTCCCTGTGAGCGAAGCGAACAGGGACGAGCACAGGTACTCCACAGAAGCGAGCGGAGACACAAAAGGGCGCCTGCGGCAATCGCCTCAAGCGCCCTTGAAGTAAAGATCAAACCCTTTATTTACAGCAACTACCCGTGCCTTTTGCAATTTTCTTGACTATCGCGCCGATAATAAAACAGGCAAGGGCAAAGAATATAATCAGATTGTCGGCTACCGGCAGAACGTCAAAAGCTGCTGCCAAAAGCAACAATATCCCAACACCCCATAAAACCGAGTTGATGACGCACGTATTTTTATTTTCCATCTTCTCCTCCTATTTTGGTTGTATTACAAATAAAGGCAAAGAGCCTTCGCTTCTACCGTCAATAGCCAAATCAATTGAATATTCACCATATTTATCAAGCTTCAGCCTTTGGATATTAAGAATCAAATTTGCTGAGCCGGACCTTTGGCCGTCCGGGAAATTTACGTTTATAGTCCCATTAGCAGGAGGAATTATATTTTTCCCATCTAAATCAACGAAAGTTACAGCAACCCTGTGTTCTCCTCTTTCAATGCTCTCAAATCTTATCCGAAGAGCAATTGTGCATTGAGGATGTATAACCGGCATTTGACTAGCGCAAATCGTATCAAAGGCACCCAGTAAATTCAACTTGCCCATATCATTTGTCGCCGCATCGCATAAAGAGTATACTTCTATATTCATCCCTGCCTCCCTTTTGCTCTATTATATCAAACTCAACAATTTTTATCTAGTGAAGTCCTGCGAGCGTAAGCGAGCAGGACAAACACTGCACCTAATGAAAAAGGCGTTGATTTCTCAACGCCTTTCCTCGTAACACAAATGTCCCTTTTCGACTAAGAGTAAGTTAAGTATACATGACACAAAGAGCCATGTCAAGCCTTTAAGGAGAATTTATGGTTTCTGAAACCCAATTATTCTTTTTTCTTCAACTTTGGGCGGCATAAGTAATTGCCGGATCGCCTCAAATATGTCCTTTATTTTCTCATCGTGTTCCGTGTACTTCTTCTCTAATTCTTCTATCTTTAAGGCTAATTCTTTATGCGTTAAAAGTAATTCTCTAAATTTAACAAAGGCGCGCATTATCTGGATATTTACTTTAATGGCCCTATCGCTATTGAGCACACTAGAAAGCATAGCTACACCTTCTTGAGTAAAAACATAAGGAAGTTTCCTGATGCCACCCCAACTTGAAGTCACAAATTGTGACTTCAAGTTTATAACTTCTTGTTTAGTAAGCTGATACATAAAATCATCCGGAAATCTAGCACGATTCCTTTTTACCGCTTGATTCAAAACCCTAACCTCTACCCCATAAAGCACAGCCAGGTCCTTATCCAGCATCACCTTCCTACCTCTAATTTCAAAGATTTTAGAGGCAATGATTTCTAATGAAGCTATGTTAGCCATTTTGATCTCCTTTCTGCTTTAATAGACGCAGGAAGAAGCAGAATCTAACGAGCTCCTTAAATCTTTTATTCAGCGAAGTCCCTGTGAGCGAAGCGAACAGGGACGAACACTCAAATAAAAAAAGGCGTTGATTTCTCAACGCCTTTCCTCGTAACACAATGCACCTTTCTGACAATAAAAGTATATATTATTAGGAATAAAAGTCAAGAAATATCGGGGCATGATTAGCCTTTCTGGACCTAACCATGCCCCTTCAATACCCCCTCGGCGGGATTCGAACCCGTATAGTCCTCTACGTCAGAAAGGCACACTATCCAATTGTGTTACGAGGGGGTACGACTGAAGGCCTCGCCTTCTATGCCTTAATAGACGTAACCCCTCGTAGAATCTAACGAACACCTTAAGTTTTTATTTAGTGAAGTCCCCGCGAGCCTAAGCGAGCGGGGACAAGCACAAGTGCTCCACAGGACAAACAAAAAGGCGCCTATGGCTAGAAACCCAAGCGCTATAAATTAACGCTTCTGAATTATTTATAAACCAAAGGGTTGTTTATTAGGCAGGTGTCCCTTTGGGTAACGTCCCTGGATTGAGAGTTAACTTGCCAGTATTTATCTATCCTTCGTCAGACAAACTAATTCCCAAAACTCTCCAAAACATTGGATGCACTGAAACGGTTGTATCTTCCGAAATTTCTACAGAAGAAATGCTCCTGCGCCCAGATATCGTCCACTCTGATTTCAGATATGAGCCAAGTTTTAAACCAACAACTCCAACTAGATATAAAATAGAGATTAAAGTTTTTCTGAAATCTGCCGGATTTAGTCTTTCTTCAACAACATCTTTTGCATCACAAGACAAACGATCACTAGATTTAACGCCCTTAATAATAAAACTAAGGCAAAGCTCCTCAATGGTTTTTGTATCTATATCTTTAAGCCCAAATGATTTTTTGCGAGATTTTAATATATCGACGAAATAAATAAGATTTGGATAATCTGCAAACCATTCATCGAATAAAGAACGAAGACGCAAACGTGAATATTCTCCTTCTGCATTCCTTATCATCTGCGAAGTAATATTTGTTCGATTTACTGCTTCTTGAATACAAGTATTAAAGAAAAGAATTATATCTCGAGGCCGCATCATTGTCCGCTCTATTATATAGTCTATGGCTTTTTGTTTATTTATACTCGCTGGTAAAATATCAATATGCCTAACACTTTGTTTAGTATATTGAGGTCTAATCAATAAATTAATACGCTTTTCAAGCAATTCAATTAATTGCTTTCTTTCCCATCTTAGATTAAGATAGAGAGACTCAAATTTTTCTTCCTGAAATCCCGAATCTCTAGTTAATGCAAAGACTCTTTCTAAGAGGTCTATTCTGATTGCAATGATGATTTTTGCATTTTCTACTTTTCTGAATTCCTTAACTGTTTCTATTAGTGCTCGTATCAAGCGATACCTAAAAGCATCCTCAACCCAATCTTCATCTAACCGATCAATTATAATATAATATCTTTTTTGTGGATCCACAAGAATATCATTAACTAAATCTAAAATCTCAGATAACTGACGGATTTGAACATCGTTGACTACACTTTGTGCTCGCTGGATAACATCTCGTTTTTGCTCTTCCGTAAGATCTATTTTACCTTTGGCTTGGAGAATTGAAAATGGTACTTGCTGACCTATTGCTCCTTCTAATCCTTGTTCTAATTTAGTTGTAACTTCTTTTATCCTATATTCAGTTTTCTCCCAAAATTTCTCTCCCCATTCGTCTAAATACTCCAAAGCCTTCTGGTGTTTCTTATCTCTAAACCTATCTTGAATTTTGCTAAGGAAGCCTCGTTTATCTTTCTCGGTTTGGATATTAAAATAATGTTTAATAATTTCGACAGTAAAAACATGCCGCCAAAGCAATCTAAAAAATATATCTAGTTTAACACCTAGTTGTGAAACAAAATTAAGAATAGTTGAATTGGTAATATAAGCAAGGGAAAGACTTTCTGGATTGATTATAATAACCCTATCTTCGACCGCATTGAGACGCTCAAGCAAGGCTGTCTTGCCCGCCCCAGTCCTTCCGATAATAATACGCCTATGGTCGGAGCAATCACGAAGAACATCAACACATCCTGTATCAATAAAACATTTTTCCAAAAAAACTCTATCTTCTTCGGCATCTGCAGCCCCAATGGTGTCAGTTTTACGAAAAATGAATTTATCAGCTTTACTCATTCTTTCCTACCATTTGTTTACGACTTTAAGCATATTTAAAGCTCCTGATTCCTCGTTGTTATTCATTTTGCCATTATCATAATCTTAACTTTCTATCTCCATTAACAGCATGTAAATAAAATCAAAAAGGCACCCTCAGTCTTCCCAAGGTGCCTTTAAATTATCACTATTTTAGTCTCATTTACCGCCTCATTATAATTAAACTCATTGTAGCGCTAAATGGTTTCTTGTCAATGGCTGAATTCTACCTTTCGTGGGTGGATTAGAGGTGTTTTCGAGGCGTATCTTAACGCCAAGAAAATACCCAAGGCAGAACCCGCACAAACAAAAATCCCAAGCCCTTTCAAGCTTGGAATTCAAAGAATTAAAACCCTAACTTTTATTTCATTATTGACATTTCTGTTGTAAATAGAACAATTTTAGATACAAGACTAATAGTTTTCACTTGAATATATTTCATGATATCTATCCACCCATACAATTTTAAATACATTGTCTTTATTAAAAAAACCTATTACTCGACTTTCTCCAAATAGTTCAAACTGAATGGCAGGCAAGTCTTTTAGCTCAGTTGGTAAATTAGAAAAACCCTGCTTAACTGAAGTTTGCCTCCAGTTTACTTCATGGGCACGAAAATACTTCTTAAGGCTAGTAAAAATATCCTTCCATTGGTATTGAGACATTTTCTTAATAGACTTGAAAAATTTCCTCAAATCTTTCTCCTTAAGATTATCGAAGGTAAATTTACGGTGAGTATCATCGTAATATCTAAAAGAAAAGTAAGGATACAATTCAAAATAAGCTGCCTTCTTTGTTACTATAGAATACTTTTGCTTATATGTGTCTTCGGGGGGAGTAGTCGCAAACTTGAAATTTTTCCCTTTGTTATTCTCCATACAATTTTACTTATTTTTTTGTTTTTTTAATAGTTCAGAATAATATTCCTGCATTGAAGAATAAGAAATTATTTTTGAAGGGGTAGAGTAGGCAATTTTCCACGGATCTTCATTATGGCTCATATTAACCAAATCATGAGCTGGGAATTTTATAAATGTAGAGTAACAATTATTCAAAAAACTTAGCTTTTCCTTTGTAAAACCCTTTTCTTCCTTATCATTTTTTTTGTATTCAATAGGTTTAAAAGAAAAACGCTTAAATTCTTTATAAGCAACGGGCACAACCGGACCTAACTCCCAAGCTACTATTGGTTCATCAAAAAGATTTTTTTTAAAATGGACTAAATGCCATGCTTGTGCATAGTAAAGCAATTTTTGTATCTTAAGATTTGTAATGAGGTCGCCATCTCTATTCGCCCAACTTAAAAACAACTTGGCTACATCAATACATGACGACATCTCTTTCCTCCTTCTTACTATTAATACCCTTAATTAAATTATATCATCATAAAGAGATAATACAAACTATTTTGGAGCAATTAAAGAGAAAATATTTGGTCTTAAAAATTAGGCATCTGTTGCTGGTATTATTTTATTCTTAGAATCTTTCTCTTTACTTATATTTATGACTTCAGTTAACATCACTTCCCGTTCATTCCGGTGAATATACCATTCCTTTATCAAAGTCTCAATAAGGTTTAATAATAGAGATGCTTCTTCGGGCTCAACATCTACGATTAAATTAATATCTTTTTCCATGTGTGCCCCAATATTCCCAACTTTTCTAACGGCATCGATTGCTTTCCATGTATGCGGATCAACTTTATTCTTTATAGCCTCGATTTCATCAACAAGTCTTTTTTTTGATACTTTCCAGAAATCTCGAATCATTCCTTGCAAACAACGTCTGGCTAAAGTTGCGGATGCTTTAGGACTTAATCTCTTAATCAAACATGCTTCTAAATAATCATTGCGAATAACTTCAGGGATATAATTAGGAAACACTTTTCCATCAGATGGGGGAACTAGATTCCAATTTTTAATAACTTTTCCTATCTTCCATTCCCAACCATTTGGTTCTAAATTATAGTCAAAAAGAGAAATAAGAAGACTATATTCTTTACATTTTCTATTAGGACATACTATCCAGCGAACGTGTAAGTATTTACCACCTTGCTTGTTTACAATTTTTAATTCACTAGCGCCCCAAGTAGCATCTTTTTCAGTAATAGTCGTTGGTTGATTACAAAACGGACAATCCCAGGAAAAAGGTTCCATTTTTTATCTCCTTAACTAGCAAGGCACCCCCTATTTTCTAGAAAGTGCCTTTAAATTATCACTATATTGGTTTCATTTACCGCCTCGCTATTGTAAAGGTTATTGTAGCTCTAAACAGAGACTTGTCAATGTCCCAATTCTACTTTTAATTTAGCGGGTGGCTTGGGGGTGTTTTTAAAGCAAAAAGGCGCCGATTTCTCGACGCCTTTCCTCGTAGCACAAATGTCCTCTCCAACGAAGTATAATTTAAGTATATGCTCTGTAAATCCTAAAGTCAAGTAAAATTGCAGGGCGTGGTTAGCTTTTCCGGCCTAATCACGCCCATTCGCTACCCCCTCGGTGGGATAGGATAGCTGGCAATTTAATCCCTCGTCAAACCTGATAAAAACTTAAGGTATCCTCGGGACAAATAAAAAATCCCGTTACTCAAAATGAATAACGGGATTTTTTATTTAGAGGAGCACCGACCTACTCTCACATACCCTTACGAGCACACTACCATCGGCCTCGAGGGGCTTAACGGCCGTATTCGGAATGGGAACGGGTGTTTCCCCCTCAGTATGGGCGCCCCAAATTTTCAAACAGAAAAACCTCAACAACTTCATACAAGTTTTAAAGGAAAAACTAAAAAACTAACCGGATAAATCAGTTTTCCGTCGCTTTCAACACTTTTGCATGATTGAAAGCTAGGAATTACATTCTCTCACTTACGCGAGAAAATATAAAAGGCCAAGCCGATTGGCTGATTAGTACGCTTTAGCTGAAATCCTTACGGATCTTACACTTAACGCCTATCAAGGTCGTAGTCTACGACCAGCCTACAGTGCCTTGCGGCACAGGGATATCTATTCTTGGGGGGGGCTTGACACTTAGATGCTTTCAGCGTTTATCCTTTCCGAACATAGCTACCCGGCCTTTGCCCTTGGCAGGACAACCGGAACACCAGAGGTTCGTTTCTCTAGGTCCTCTCGTACTGAAGAGAACTCCCCTTCAAATATCCTTACGCCCACATCAGATAGAGACCGAACTGTCTCACGACGTTCTGAACCCAGCTCGCGTACCCTTTTAACCGGCGAACAGCCGGACCCTTGGGACCTTATACAGCCCCAGGATAGGATGAGCCGACATCGAGGTGCCAAACCGGGCTGTCGATGTGAACTCTCGAGCCCGATAAGCCTGTTATCCCCAGAGTACCTATTATTCGTTGAGCGATGGCAATTCCACATTCAACCACCGGATCACTAGCCCCTACTTTCGTACCTGCTCGTCCTGTCGGACTCGCAGTCAAGCTGGCTTATGCGCTTACGCTCCACGGGCGATTGCCGAACGCCCTGAGCCAACCTTGGGGCCCCTTCGTTACTTTTTAGAAGGGAACCGCCCCAGTCAAACTGCCCACCTGTCACTGTCCTTCCGCCGGATTCACGGCAAGGAGTTAGAAACTTAGTGCAATAAGCGTGGTATTTCACATTGTGGCTCTGCCCTAGCTAGCGCCAGGGCTTCAAAGCCTCCCACGTATGCTACACATAGTGAACCAAATTCCAATAGCAGGTTGCAGTAAAGGTTCTGGGGTCTTTTCGTCTTGATGCGGGTAGACGGCATCTTCACCGCCACTACAATTTCGCCGAGTCTCTCGTTGAGACAGCGATCAGGTTGTTACACCATTCGTGCGCGTGGGAACTTACCCCACAAGGAATTTCGCTACCTTAGGACCGTTATAGTTACGGCCGCCGTTTACTGGGGCTTCGGTTCAAAGCTTTGCTCATCTTGCGACTTGCTGACCTTTCCCCTTAACCTTCCAGCACCGGGCAGGTGTCACACCCTATACGTCCTCTTTCGAGTTTGCAGAGTGCTGTGTTTTTGCTAAACAGTCACCCGATCCACTTTACTGTGACCTCGAAGACCTTGCAGCCTTCAAGGTACCTCTTGTTGCTAACTTACGAGGCTAGTTTGCCGAGTTCCTTAACGAGAGTTATCTCGAGCGCCTTACCATATTCTGGCAGTCTACCTGTGTCGGATTCCGGTACGAGCAGTCAAACAACTCCTTTTTGTAATTTTCTCGGCGGTATGGCTAAAGACCACTTCCCCCTCGGAAACCTCGGGGTCCCATCGTTTGATTCCTCAAAAGATAACGCAGACATCCAACACTGCGCAGTTCCCAACCTCCCGCGTCAAACAAAAAGTGATAACGCTGTCTGACTGGTATCCGAATATTAACGGATCATCCATCGCTTACGCCATGCGGCCTCAGCTTAGGATCGACTAACCCTGGGCGGATTAACCTTCCCCAGGAAACCTTAGACTTTCGGCGTGTCTGTTTCTCGCAGACATTTTCGCTACTTATACCGACATAATCCCTGCTCTGATGTCCAGTGCTCCTTATGGTACACCTTCACTCATCAGAGTATGCTCCCCTACCGCGCCGCATCTTGCGATGCGACACCCTTAGCTTCGGTAATAGACTTGAGCCCCGTTCATCTTAGGCGCAAGAACGCTCGACCAGTGAGCTGTTACGCACTCTTTAAATGATGGCTGCCTCTGAGCCAACATCCTGGTTGTCATAGCGAACTCACATCCTTTACCACTTAGTCTATTCTTAGGGACCTTAGCTGAAGGTCTGGGCTGTTACCCTTTAGACAATGAAGCTTAGCCCACATTGTCTTACTCCCGGGATAAAAAAAGTAGTATTCGAAGTTTGGTTGGGTTCAGCATCCTAGTAAGGACCTGTAACCCATTCAGCACTCTACCCCTACTTTTCAGTTACCCGAGGCGAACCCTAGAATTGTTTCGGGGAGAACCAGCAATTTCTGAGTTTGTTTAGTCTTTCGCTCCGACCCACAGCTCATCCCACAGTTTTTCAACACTGACGGGTTCGAGCCTCCACTTTCCTTTCGGAAAGCTTCACTCTGGCCATGGGTAGATCACTCAGCTTCGGGTCTACTATACGATACTATTCGCCCAATTAGGACTCGCTTTCGCTTCGCCTGCGGTTGTGATTAGCAACCTTAAGCTCGCATCGCACAGTAACTCGTCGGTCCATTATGCAAAAGGTACGCAGTCAGGCATCCGTAGCTTGCGCTACGTATAGCCCTCCTACCGCTTGTGGGTTTATGATTTTAGGTTCTATTTCACTCGGCTCACCGCCGTTCTTTTCAACTTTCCCTCACGGTACTTGTGCACTATCGGTTTAGGTGTAGTTTTTAGTCTTAGACCGTGGTCGGCCTAGATTCACACAGGATTCCACGTGTCCCGTGTTACTTGGGATACCTCTAGGGTGCTTCAAAGTTTCGTATACGGGGCTTTCACCCTCTTTGGCGTATCTTTCCAGATACTTCTACTACCCATCCGCAATCCCACATTAAGGTCCCACAACCCTTAGTCAAACTTCTTGCGAAGTTTTACTAAGTTTAGACTCTTCCCTCTTCGCTCGCCGCTACTGGGGGAATCTCGGTGATTTCTTTTCCTCAGGGTACTTAGATGTTTCAATTCTCCTGGTATAGCTTCCCCGCAACTATTGTATTCATCGCGGGGATATCGCAGTATAACCTGCGATGGGTTGCCCCATTAGGAATTTCCCGGATCAAAGCCTGTTTGCGACTCCCCGAGACATATCGGTGCTTACCCCGTCCTTCATCGCCTCACCTAACCAAGTCATCCGTGCATAAACCCTTTGTAGCTTGACCATTAAATCTGATTCTCTCGGTTTAGTTTTGTAGTTTTTACCCTTACCCTCTTCTCCTCGAAAGGAGTCAAGGATAAGCAAGATCAATTCCTCACTTCTTGCGAAGCTTGGAATTGTGCGCACAGTACAAAAGTACTATGCGCCAAATTGACCTTGTTACTTGTATGTCTACTCCTGTCGATCTCATCAATCGCAGAAGTAGTCTGCCACACTTTGTGGCAGAAAGTTGTCAAAGAGCATAATGTACCTCTTCATCCCGCGAGACTAATGCTACGCCTCTTAGAACAGAGATACGAGAAAATTTATGCTTTATTTTAAAGAACGTTTGTGGTGTCGCCGTACTCGCTGCTCGGCTTGTCGCCTCGCGACGCTCGTTACGGCATCCACACAAATTTTTACTTGTCGTAAAAATTTGGTGGAGGCGAGCAGGATTGAACTGCCGACCCCATGCTTGCAAAGCATGTGCTCTCCCAGCTGAGCTACGCCCCCCAAGAAAATCTGGTGGGCCCGAGAGGATTCGAACCTCTGACCCCAGTCTTATCAGGGCTGTGCTCTAACCAACTGAGCTACGGGCCCGAATTTAAGTGTAATGAATAATTTAATGTGTAATGCCCTGATTCATTACACCCGCCTGCCGTCGGGCAAGCTATACACAATAAATTGGAAGCCTGTAATAGCTCAAGTTGAAGTCAATAAAAAGAGAGCTCCCGTTTTGAAAATTAAAATCAGATAGCCAAGCCCTGGATCGATAGACCCAGGTTTTTTCTAATATTTCTCGTGAGAGAAAATTAGAAAGGAGGTGATCCAGCCGCACCTTCCGGTACGGCTACCTTGTTACGACTTAGCGCCAGTCACCGGTTTTACCTTAGACCTCAACTAGTGAAGTTTTCAGGTACCCCCAGCTCCCATCGCTTGACGGGCGGTGTGTACAAGGCCCGGGAACGTATTCACGGCGGCGTAGCTGATCCGCCATTACT
>Ga0247842_10000496_pt1 | contig 81081 bp, 88 predicted proteins | sample LaCruzMarch2015__3_FD_192411 | JGI IMG/M metagenome (GOLD analysis project Ga0247842, IMG submission 192411) | Freshwater microbial communities from meromictic Lake La Cruz, Castile-La Mancha, Spain - LaCruzMarch2015_19m | ecosystem: Environmental > Aquatic > Freshwater > Lake | place: Spain... | reverse complement strand
GACTGGAAATCAGTCGAACGATATGTTTCAAACCAAGGAAAGACAATGTCGATACATTATCAACTTAAGTTGCTCTAAGTCATGCCTCGGGTCATACCCCGTCGGCTTGCCGCGGGGTAATTGATTACAAGTATGATTATCACATATCTGGGAAAACAATTCTTTAAAATCAGTCAAGGTAGTTTAACTGTGGCTTTTAATCCTATAAGTAAAGATTCCAAATTTTCATCTATTGCATCTCGCTTTGGTTCTGATATTGCTCTTTCCACAATTAATCATCCTGATTACAATGGATTTGAAATGGTCTCTCACGGGGAGACAGTTCCTTTTGAAATTAGAGGTCCGGGGGATTATGAAATTAAAGATATTTTTATTAAAGGAATAATGACTGAAACACAGCTTGGTGGGAAAAAATTTATCAATACCATTTATTCTTTATCAATTGAAAATATCTCATTGTGTTTTTTAGGAGCAGTGTCTGATGATAAATTGAGCTCAAGTATTCGTGGGCAGATAGAGTCACCAGATATTTTATTTATTCCGATTGGCAATAATGACCTACTCAGTCCGATAGAAGCATATAAACTTGCTGTTACTCTTGAGCCAAAAATAATTATTCCAATGGATTACGATGAGAAAACATTAAAAGTATTTCTAAAAGAAGGAGGGCAAGAAAAAGTAGTAGGAATTGAAAAACTTACAATTAAAGCAAAAGAATTAGTAGGTCGTGAAGGTGAGATTGTCGTATTATCATCATAATTTTTAAATTCCGTTGCGTTAGAGTGGACATTACGCGACGTGATTTTGCAAAATCGTATGCGTACATATATAAGAAAATTACAATTAAAATCTGAGAGTACTCGCAAGCAAATATTTTTTGGTTCTTTACTTGTTTGTATGTCTTTAGTATTTTTAGTTTGGATAAATAGTTTAGGTTATAAATTCAATAGTGATACTTCTACGGAAGTGGCAAAAGACATAAAACCATTTGCTCTTTTTGGAAAATCAATTACCAATACATATAGTAATGTGACGGCTAGTGTTGGAAATATTTCTTCAAAAGTGAAAAACGATGAGCAGATATCAGTAGAAGAAGTAAAAGAAGAAAAACAAGTAGAGCTTGTTCCTGTGGAATATCAATCCCGTTAGAAGTCGCGGTCACGGGTAAGGAAGGAGAATTATAATTATTATTTAAATTTAAATCAGTGGGTTCGGCTAATCATAAAATAATTGTGACCGAGACCTACTTCTAACGGGATGGTAAAAAAAGATGCAGAAGAAATAAAAAATAATCATATCAATGTAGTTTCGGTTGATATAAGTACCGAAATGAAAGAATCATTCATAGATTATGCTATGTCGGTCATTACTGACCGAGCTCTTCCTGATGTCCGCGATGGATTAAAACCGGTGCACAGAAGAATTTTATTTGGAATGAGTGAAATGGGGCTTACTTCTTCAGCCCGTTTTAGAAAATCAGCAGCAATAGTCGGAGATGTTTTAGGAAAATATCATCCACATGGAGATGTGGCTGTTTATGATTCGATGGTTGGAATGGCCCAAGATTTTTCTTACAGATATCCTCTTATCCACGGACAAGGAAACTTTGGTTCTATTGATGGAGATGGACCGGCAGCGATGCGTTATACTGAGGCTAAAATGTCCAAGATTTCGTCACTTTTGCTTCTAGACCTTGAAAAAGAGACAGTAGATTTTAGACCCAATTATGACCAAACACGTAAAGAGCCAATAGTCCTACCTACAGCAGTGCCTAGTTTGCTTTTAAATGGGACTCTCGGTATTGCTGTTGGAATGGCGACAAATATTCCACCCCACAATTTATCTGAAGTAGTAGACGCAGCAATTCATTTGATAGAAAATAAAGATGCAACGACTGAAGATCTAATGGAGTTTATTAAAGGTCCTGATTTTCCGGTCGGAGGTATTGTCTATGGTCAAGCGGATTTGCTACATGCTTATTCAACTGGGCGTGGTGGAGTAGTTACTCGAGGAGAAGCGGAAATAGTTGAGCAAAAAAGTGAAACTTTTCAAATAATAATTACATCTATTCCTTATCGGGTTAATAAATCAGCTCTAATAGAATCAATCGCAGGTCTTATTCAAGAGAAAAAACTTGAGGGGATAAAAGGTCTTCGCGATGAATCAACAAAAGACATTCGTATAGTGATAGATTTGAAAAATGGTGTCATTCCGCAGAAAGTTTTAAATTATATTTACAAGCATACTCAATTAGAACAATCTTTTAATTTTAATGTTGTTGCTCTTGTTGATGGAGTTCCACAGACACTGTCATTAAAAAGTTTACTCGGAGAATTTATTTCTCACCGAGTTATTGTCGTTAGACGTCGGACAGAATATGACTTACGCAAAGCACGTGAAAGAGAGCATATTCTTCTTGGGCTTAAAAAAGCGCTTGACCATATAGACAGAGTTATTTCGGTTATTCGAGCTTCAAAAGATACGGCTGTTGCAAAATTAAATTTGATGAAAGAATTTAAGTTTTCTGAAATACAAGCTGTTGCGATTCTAGAAATGAAACTTCAAAAATTGGCGGGGCTGGAACGGAAAAATGTGGAACTTGAATTAAAAGAAAAACAGGAACTAATCAAAGAATTAGAATCCTTACTAGCTAGCCCCAAAAAGATGATGGGAATAATTTCAAGTGAATTGAAAGACATTAAAGAAAAATATTCTGACACCAGACGAACTCGCATTATAAAAGGTGGAGTCAAGGCGATTAATGAAGAAGACCTTATCCCTGAAAAAGAGTCGGTGTTAGTTTTTACAAAAGGTGGTTACGTCAAACGAACTGACCCAAGTGAGTATCGGGCTCAAAAACGTGGCGGGGTTGGCGTTATAGATATTGAACCCAAAGAAGAAGATTTTGTAACAATGTTAGTTTCGGCAAGTACTCACTCAGATTTATTATTTTTCACAAATTTAGGAAAAGCATATCAGATTAAAATGTATGATATTCCAGAAGGAAAAAGAGCTACAAAAGGAAAATCTATTATGAATTTTATATCTTTAGATTCTGAAGAAAAAGTAACATCGATTTTACCAATAGACAAAGAAACAAAAAAGACAATAGAAAGTTTGATGTTGGTTACAAAAATGGGGATTGCCAAAAAAGTCGGAGCGGAAAGTTTAAAAGACGTCCGTAGGAGTGGTTTGATAGCTATTAAACTTGACAAGGGAGATGAGCTTCAGGCAGTCCTTGATGTTGGAAAAGGGGACGATGTAATGCTAGCGACAACACTTGGTCAATCAATTAGGTTTAGAGAAACAGATGTAAGAGTTATGGGGCGAAGTGCTGGAGGAGTCCGAGCTATAAAACTTGGCAAGGGAGATTTTGTCATAGGTGTAGATAAAATACCAAAAGGAGAAAATGCTCTTTCTATTCTTACTTTAAGTTCAAACGGCCTTGGTAAAAAAACAAATATAAAAGAATATAAAACTCAAAAACGTGGAGGTTCAGGAATAAAAACTGCAAAAGTTACACAAAAAACCGGCAAGCTTATAGTCGCAAAAATAGTTGGCGAAGAAAATGAAATTATTGCTGTTTCTCAAAAAGGTCAAGTAATTAGAGTTAGTTTGGACTCTATCCCATCGTCAGGGCGTCAAACCCAAGGAGTAACAGTAATGAAATTAAGAGAGGGCGACAACATCGCCTCGATTACTTGTTTGTAAAATATCTTTTTTCTTTTTTCTTTTTTGTAAATTATTTGCAATAAATATACAGGTGTGGATTTATTGCAAAAATAGATTATTTGGTTTATTATATAATTATGTCTGAATTAGAAAAAGAATTAAAAAAGGAAAAAAGAAAGACAAATATTCAGAAAATTATTTTAGGTACTATCGCTACTGCTGGTATATTGGGTATTGCGCTCGTGGCTCCAAATGCAGTTCAAATATTAAAATCTTTTGGGGTAGATAAGAAATTAAAGAATTTTAAATATGATGCAAATAGATCACTTAAAGGATTGCTATCATCTGGGTTAGTTGTTTTTATAGAAAAAGATGGGAAGAAATATTTGAAACTCACAGAAAAAGGAAAATTAAAATTAATACGTCTTGAGAAATTTAATTTTAAAATTAAAAAACCTAAAAGATGGGATAAGAAATGGAGAATTGTAATTTTTGATATTCCGCAAAAACGAAGATTACAAAGGGATAATTTACGATTTACCTTAAAACAAATTGGATTTGTAAGATTACAGCATAGTGTTTGGGTATATCCATATGATTGTGAAGAATTAATTACTCTTCTTAAATTGGATTTCAAAATAGGGAAGGATATTTTATATATAATAGCGGATAAAATTGAAAATGATAAAATATTGAAGGAACATTATAAATTACCTCAAACATAGATATAAAAAAATAATATTTTGAATATTTGCAATAAATATACACCTGTATATTTATTGCAAATGAGGATAGTTTTATTTGATTTAGTTATAGATATTGCTTTTTTTTGCTTCTTTTTTGGATTGTATATGATATAATATATATATGTTTCCGGTAGTAGAAAATGACATTGTTTAAAAACCGGATTATTAAAGAAAGATTGTGAGAGTATTTAAAAAAAATTATTAAAATAAAACAGAAAATGATGAAATCATAATGTCATTTTTCACTAACCGGATGTTTACAAATCCAGAACAGAATATTTTACATTTAGGATTAACAGAAGGAATGCGTGTAGCTGATTTCGGCGCTGGAACTGGTTTTTATTCTAAGGCCTGTAGCACAAAGGTGGGGTATACTGGTAGGGTCTATGCGATAGAAGTCCAAAAGGATTTAGTAAAGAAACTCGAAAGTGATATTAAACACTGGGGAATATCAAATATTGATTGTATCTGGGGGGATATTGAACGACGCGGTGGAACCAAAATATCTGACCACTCTATGGATGCGGTTATTATTTCAAATGTCTTATTCCAGGCAGAAGATAAGCTAGGTGTTGTAGATGAAGCAAAACGAGTTTTGAAAAATGATGGAAAAGTTCTTCTAATAGATTGGAGTGATTCATTTGGTGGAATGGGACCAACCCCCGAGTGTGTTATGACAGAAAATACAGCTAAAGAGTTATTTGAGAAAAGAGGTTTTAAGTTTCTAGAAAAAATTTCCACAAGTGCGCATCATTATGGTATAATTTTTATATATAAGGTATGAGTCCCGTTAGAAGCCACGATCACGTAACCAAAAAATGAAACTATCAAATAATTATAAATTAAAGTCTGCTAATCATGATTGTTGTAAAAAATTAACGATCGTGGTCTGCTTCTAACGGGATGAGTAATTTCCAAACAATTTTAGTAGCGATATTTCTAGCGTTTTTTGTTTTTGCTGTTTTAATATTTTCTGGAATTATTAAGATAGGTGGATTGAAAAGGGTAGATGGTCTTCAGGGGACGGTTACTATCTGGGGGACATTTTCTGGTTCTTCAATAAAAGATGTATTTAGTAAAATAAAAACAGACAATAAGGATTTAAATATAAATTATACAAAAAAAGAAACAGCTACCTATCAGCAAGAATTGATTGAAGCATTTGCCAATGGGACAAGCCCTGACCTTTTTATTGTTACTCCCGATATGGTAGAAAAGAATATTAATTTTATATATAAAATACCTTACGCAAGTTATGCGGAGAAAACATTCCGTGACTCATTTATTGATGGAGCCGATATTTATCTAGATAGTGAGGGGATTTTAGGTTTTCCTATTGTTGTTGACCCAATGGTTTTATATTATAACAAAGATATTTTATCTAATGAGGGTATCGTTTCTCCACCAAAAAGTTGGGATGAATTATTCAATTTGAATTTATCTTTAACGAAGAGAGAAAATATAGGAACGATAACGGAGAGTATGATTGCTTTGGGGCAGTATGATAATATAAATAATGCTAAAGATATCCTTGCAACCTTGCTTCTCCAAAATAACAATCCCATTGTAAAGAGAGGTGATGATTCAAAATACATTGCGACACTAGATAGTAATCCTTCAAATCTTTCTATTTCACCAATCGAAGCAGTTCTTAAATTCTTTTTAGAATTTTCAAATCCGACAAAGCTTGCTTATTCTTGGAATCGTTCATTACCTAGCTCTAGAGATATGTTCACTGGTGGGAAGCTGGCTTTCTATATTGGTAAAGCTAGTGAATTATTTAATATAGAATCAATAAATCCTAATTTAAGTTTTGATGTTACGGGAATTCCACAAATTAAAAATTATACAACCAAAAGAACTGGAGGTGATATATATGCTATTGTTGTTAGCAAAAAGTCCGCAAATATAACATTGGCATTTAGTCTGGCTGGGTTAATAAGCACAGGTGAAACTGCGAATAATTTTAGTGTTGGGGTCTCACTTCCTCCGGCGTCTCGAGCTCTTATTGCGGTCAAGCCAACTGACCCATATTTATTTACATTTTTCAATTCGGCTCTTGTCGCTAGGTCATGGCTTGACCCAGATAGTGATAAAAGTGATATAATATTCAAAGAATTGATAGAAAATATATTATCAAACAATTTATCAATTTATGAAGCTATAAATAAAGCCCAAGAGCAACTTGAACTTTTAGTCAAAAAATAATTATGTATAAAAAGATATTAATATTTATTTTAGGATTCATTATAATTTTTTCTCCTGCTTTTTTGGTTAAAGCAGAAGTTGAATTCAATGGTCTAGTTCCTAAATGCAATACTGGGAAAATTACAACTACACCCGCAGTTACAGAAACTAGGAAGATAGACGGAAAAGATGTAATAGTTACGATAACCCCCGAGAAAACTCAATACGAAAATCCATGCGATTTTAATATGTTAATGTTAGGAATAAATAAATTTATTAATTTTTTGGTCGTTGTTTTAGCTACTCCACTATTTGCTCTTATACTTGTCTATGTTGGCTGGCTTTATCTTTCTGATAGGGGTAGCTCCGAAAATGTTAAAAAGGCCAAAACAATTTTAAAAAATGCGTTTTTTGGGTATATTATTGCACTGGCAGCTTGGCTTATCGTCAAAACAATTCTTCTTGGTTTAGGATTTACAGGGAATTCGTTTTTGAGTTAATTCATCCCGTACGAAGCGTTTATGGCTAATACTGGGAAATAAAAAATAAAGTATTATTTATGTCGAGTTTATTAAATTAATTTAAGTAACGGAAATGTAAACATTTCCTGCTTCGTATGGGATGAAAATTTTCAAAACAAAAAAATACAGCATTTTATCAAATATTTTAAAATTCAGTTTTGTGGGGGTTCTTGTAGCGATTTTTATTTTTCCAGTTTTATTTATAAATAATTTTACAAAAAATACAGAAGCAGTTAATGAAGGTATTTATGCATTGAATATTACCTCAACCTCTGTTGAATTAAAGGCTCATGGATTAAATGCAGGTATTGATTATTTTGTAGACTTAGGTAAGGATCCTGGTAATGGTACATTCAAAGCTGATGCTTCAACAGATATTATGAGTCAAGATTTTGGAGCGGATGGTGTTTACATTTTTACTATGAACCATCCCACTGGCTATACTCCTGGTACTGTTTATTTAGCAGTTTTAAACAAACTTACTCCACCATCCATTCTAAATGTTGCGAATGGTTCAGTTACTATACCTATTCCCCCTGCTGGAGGTGGTCCAGGAACTACAACTGGAGATGATGGCCCAGGCACTACAACGGGTGATGGTACTGGCATAACCATCAACACTAAAATAAATAATCCCCTCGGGCCAAAAATCACCGACATCCCTTCTTTCATTGAAGCTCTTGTTTATATTGTTCTTGTTGTTGGTATCCCAATTGTTGCTCTGGCGATTATTTATACTGGTTTTCTTTTTGTTGTGGCTCAAGGTAACCCTGAAAAAATTACTAAGGCCAAAAAGGCACTCGTATATACCCTGATAGGGGCAGCATTACTGCTTGGAGCGTTTGTTATAGCAAAAGCCATTGGAGCAACGGTCGATGAAATTAAAAGTACAACATAATATATTATGTTTATTATTAGATTATAAATAATTTATGAAAAAAATTGTTTTGCTTAGTAATTTTATAGGAGGTATATTGATGTTTTCATTCACAGAAGCAGCGGGAACAGGTGTTTGTGATAATTACTCCTTTAAAAATATAACTGGTGTAGTCAATTGGGCAAGTTGTTTCTTGTATAAAGCTGTAGTGCCATTTTTGTTTGCCCTTGCCACAGTTGCATTTATCTGGGGAGTTATTACTTATTACTTAAATCCTGAGAATGAAGAAAAACGCAAAAAGGGTAAAAGTTTCATAGTTGGAGGATTAATTGCATTATTTGTAATGTTATCAATCTGGGGATTAGTGAGTATACTGACTGGGACTTTTGAGCTTTCAAATACTATTCCACAGCTTCCAGGTCAATAAGATTGCTAGTTTTTTTATTTATTGTTACAATAAGAGTTATAAAGTTTGATGTCTTTTCTACTCTGGTCGGTTGAGAAGACAATATTATTAAAAATTATAAGAAATATTATGAAAAAAATTGTTTTATTCGGTGCTGTGTTGGGAGCATTACCAATGTTTGCTTTTGCTGATTGGTTTAGTGGACCAGACGCGTGGGAGATTTTTGGTAAGCTACAAGGCTTATTAAACATAATTATTCCTATTCTAATAACCCTAGCGGTTATTTATTTTATCTGGGGAGTTATTAAATACACTCTATCTACAGATGAAGAAGCAAAGAAAAAAGCTCGAGGGATGATAATTGCTGGTCTTATTGGATTGTTTATTATTGTGGCTTTCTGGGGTGTTATTAGTATTATCACAAGTACATTCGGAGTTGGGCCTATGCAATTAGACGTAAATGCACTTCCATGTATTGAAAATCCTGCAGCAGGTATAGAATGCATAGGTCAATAATCATTTATGATGTTTCCAATTATACCAGTTGCTGAGGCAAGTGTAATGACCTTAATGAAAAGTATCAATAGGGTAATTATAAATCCTATAATAATTTTGTTATTTGCTCTTGCAGTCGTATTTTTCATCTATGGAATTATTAAATATTTATTAAATCCAGATAATGAAGAGATTCGTAAGGCAAGCAAATCACATATGCTCTGGGGTGTAATAGGAATGTTTATAATGGTTGCCGTTTTCGGAATTATGAGTTTAATTCTTTACTCTGTGCATGAATACAATATAGAAGTAGATAATGATGGACAGTATTCCATTGGAGATATGCAATAGAGTGAAATAGTGAAGACTTCACTATATAAAAAAGAATTAAAAAAGCGCTTCCGAGATAATTTCTTGGAAGCGCTTTACGCTATAATGTGCGTATTATTTCTTTTTTTGACGGACCCAGATAACAATTGTTACTGTTCCATTTTTTCCATTTCTAGATTTGAAGTTTAGCTCAGTGTTGAGATTACTTCCAGGAAGTTTAGGACTTATATCTTCTCCCTTTTCACCACAAAACTCTTGACCACTTATGTTTGTTACACAATATGGCTCCGATGAATTTTCAAAAGATAATCCTTTGCCTTTTGCAAAATGAATTGTCTCTTGATATTCACCAGTGAAGCTAATGGTTTTTTTCCCTTCAATAACCCACTTGTATTCATCCTTTTGGGATGTGGAAGTTTCATCATCTTTTTCATGGCCCTCGTGTTTTTTATCATATAATTTTACAAAAAACACGATTAACGCTGCCAAAAGAAGTAATCCGCCAATGATTTTTAGTATTATTTTCATGGCTTAAGATTTTTTAGTTACAAGTGAAGAAAATGCGGTTACAAGCGAAGCAAATGAGTCAGCAATGTTTTTTGTAGCAATTCCAAGACTCTCAATATCGTAAACATTCTTTTTTATTAATCCATTTGCAATTAATATTGCATTTGTACGTTTGTCTGGATCAGCAATTTCATTCTTTAAATCCTCCATGGATTCACGGAATTTTTTTGATTCAAACAATCTTTCAGCTGCATCTTGCGATTTTTTTCCAAGATTGAGGTCAAATAATTTCGGATCAGAAATAATTATTCCGTAATTACTTTCAAAAGTAGTTATTATATTTTCTCCTTCAAAAACATCGGCTACCATTTTGCTTATGTTTTTTTTATCATGAAGGACTTCTTCTGTTTTTCTTGTGGCTACATAATCTGAAATAGTTAAATCTACTTCAGACATTGATATTAAAGCCCCTACTTGCGGGGTTTTAAGAAGAAAATTAACCAGTTTTCCTTTTTGCGGACGAATTGCTGCTGCCCAGGAACCATAAAGAATAGAATCCTTTGTTTCATAGATTCTCGGGGCAATTTTTTCATATACTTTTTCAGTAATGAATTTATCCCAGTCCATCATTAGAATTCCTCCTGACGTTATGATTATTGTGGATCGCATGTCTATTTGTTTTCCTTGTAATTTCCACCAAAACATTTTCCATGAATATCCAGGACCATGTTCTCTGACTTTTTTAGAAAAAACGTCCATTGATAAACTGGAAGTGTACAATTCGTTATAGGTTATATCAAAACCTATAAACAATGCAATTACTCCCAAGATTCCAAGAATTATAACCCATGCCATTTTGTTTTTCGCCACCTACTTTACTCAGTGGGCTTTATTTAGTTATTAAATTTATGAATTGATTTGTTTATTTTAAAAGCCAACGGGAAAAGTAATAGGGGATTTAGCCCTAAATTATCTTTAATAATCGGGCGAACATTTGCTTTGCAAATGTTTTAGCCACTAAAACAAACAAATCAATTTAATTAATAACTTAATGTCAAAGAATTATCTACTCACTTACATTATATCACATATCATACCCATTTGTCAAGGTAAATATACTCATGTCAAAAGGCCTTGACATGAGTTCGAGGAAATTAATTTGATTTTTAAGATAAAAATGCTATACTCTTTGAATTAATCCTTGATTATTGGATTAATTTGGCTAAAACATTTGTCTTACAAATGTTCGCCCGAACAAATTTTATCAAATTTGTTTTAGGGCCCTATCGTCTAACGGTTAGGACATCGGCTTTTCAAGCCGGTAATTCGGGTTCGATTCCCGGTAGGGTCACAAATTGAAACTTCGTCGGAAAAATCGTCCGCGCGCTCACGCGCGATAGTCTGGCGGAGTTCGGCGGGGTTAAAATCGTCTTTGAATTAAATGCGAATTCTGTGGGTGGGCAAAATGAGACAGAGATAGACTTGTCCCGCAATTGCGAGTTCGTTCCAATTTTTTTGAAATAGTCACGAATTTCAAAAAAATTGTCACAAGAAACCAATTGCGTGGCTTTTTTCATATCCAAAATCCATTCCCGCAAGGGTTCGACCCAATTCTTTCTTTCTGCTCGAGCAGATTCTTTTTTCTGAGTGAGAGACACTTTTTGTTTCAAAAGCTCGTTCTTTTTTGATAAATAATTTTCTTTCGGTATATCGCCGTCTAGATACAAAGTGACGAGTTCGTCGAGCTTTTGTTCTGTCTCTCGCTCATTTGTTTTAATCTGCTCGAGCAGACTTCCCGACGATACTTTTTCTTCATTATTCCACTCATCTGTTTTTCGTAACATATAGTCAATCCAATCGTCGGGAAGTGAAATTTTTTGAAGATGTTCCTTTAATTGAAGAACGACTAAATCCTCTCGCAAATATTTTTGTTCACATTTCCCTTTTTTCTTTGTGCAACGATAATAGCGATACTTTACTCCCATCTTTCCTGTACACCATTGAGCAGTTATCATACTTCCACATTCAGCACAATGAAAAAGTCCTGTAAAAGGAAAATTGTGACCCTTCTTTGTTTTGCGAGGATGAGATCGTTCTTGAAATCTTTTCTGCACAGCTTCAAATAATTCCGAAGAAAGAATTGGCGCAAAGCTTCCGGGAAAATACTCATCGTAATGTTTCGTTAAACCAAGATATGCTTTATTCGTTAAAATACGAGATACAGAAGCTTTGCCAAGTGGCGTTCCGGACTTTTGTGTTACTCCATGCAAAGCCAAAAACTCCGATATTGATTCTAGTCCGTGGTGTCCTTTAGCGTATTCTTCAAAAGCACGAATAATAATTTTTGATTTCACTGGGTCAGGTTCAATATTTCTCAATTTTTGATTATTTAAATAACCGAATGGTGCTTTTGTAAGCCACTCACCACGGCGGAGTTTTTGGCGGATACCTCGCTCAACATTTTGTTTTAAATTATCAGAATAATATTTCGATTGTCCGAATGCCACTTGAAGCATAAATAGCCCTTGCGGGGTGGGTTCAAACCAAAATGTCGGAAAGCGTAAAGAAACTATTTTGGTCGTGTCCACGGCGTAGATGATGCGTCCTCCGTCTATACTATTTCTCGCTAGTCTATCAGGGTGCCATGCGAGAATACCAACGCCGTTCATACTTTCAATCTTCGCCATCATCTCTCCGAATTTGTCACGACCCGGTTTCTTTGCACTTTTCGACTCTGTAAATTCCTCAAGAATTTGCAGATTTTCTTTATGCGCATATTCGCGTAATTCAAAAAGCTGAGCCTCGATAGACATTACTTGTTTGTCGTCCTCCTCCGTTGATTTGCGAGCATAAAGAAAATATTTTGGTTTTATCATCCCGATAGAAATTTTAAAATTATTAATTTGACCTTTATCCACGTAATCAAAAATTTCTGACGGGATAAATATATTGTTTTGGATTATAAAAAAAGAAAGTCTATGTCTCGTCTCATTTATGCACCCATGCCCACCAAGAGAATTCGCATTTAATTCAAAGACGATTTTAACCCCCGCCGAACCCCGCCAGACTATCGCGCGTGAGCGCGCGGACGATTTTTCCAATGCAGTTTCATTATGTGATGTATTACTATCCTTTGCACGAACATATTTCGAACAAAATGAATCTTAATCTTACGCTCGACTTTTGTATTTACTCTAATAATTTTACTACGCTCTACTAATGTATTAATTCTAAAATGTACTCGGAAAATGGAAACAAAATTTTGGGGATATGGATTTCCATTTTCCTCGGCTTTGGTTTTTGGCGAGATTTCGGATTTAGCCCGCAGGAGGGGTTTGGGGAGGAATGCGGGCGACCCTGTATTGTATTATATAACAATATTGTTTAGAAAGACAATCAGTATTATACTTAATGTGTGAATAACTCAGCTAAAAAATTGGGAGAAAATATGAAGAAAATTAGACTTGCAAAAGGAATGACGCAAGGCGATATTTGCCGAAAGCTCGAGGTTGACCGAGCTTATATAAGCAATGTTGAAAGTGGCAATAAAAATCCAACACTTTCAACTATTACCAATTTGGCGAAAGCATTAGGAGTTTCAGTGGATGAACTTTTAAAATGAAATTTATTTAAAAATATGCTACAATGAATGTATGTCAAAAATAGATTTAATTAAAAAAATTGAAGCAAAAAGAGGGTCAAAAGTTATAACTTATATTACTAGCGATAGACAAGGACCAGTTAATGCTCGTGTGGCTATGGACATTATTCCTATTGTTAGTGAACAACTTCGCAAAATAGGCAAAACTGACAAAATTGATTTATTCTTATATACAGCCGGAGGCGATACTATGGTTCCTTGGCGTTTAGTTTCAATGATTCGTGAATATTGCGATACTTTTTCTGTGCTTGTTCCTTATAAGGCGCACAGCGCCGGAACTATGATCGCCTTGGGTGCCGACGAAATAGTAATGAGCGATTTGTCAGAAATTTCTCCGATTGACCCTTCAACGGCAAACGTTTTTAATCCATCCGACCCGACTAACCTGCAAAATAAAATTCCAATTTCAGTTGAAGATGTAATAGCTTATTTTGATTTGGCTAAAAATAAATTTGGTATAAAAACTGATGAAGATTTAACTAAAATATTTAATAAATTTGTGGAAGCTAACCCACAAATACACCCTCTTGCACTTGGTAATGTCAATCGTACACACAATCTCATTCGTCTTATTGCAAAAAGACTTCTTAAGAGTCAAAAGAATAAAATGAAAGAAGAAGAAATTGAAAAGATTGTTGAATTTTTCACAGAAAAATTATATTCACATACTTATTTTATCGGTAGAAAAGAAGCTAAAGAAGAACTCGGCGTAAAATCAGTCGTGGAGGCAGATTTAGAACTTTCCAATTTGATGTCTGATTTGTACGCAGAATATGCAAAAGAAATGGAGTTGCAAAATACTATTTGGAATCCGGAAAACGAACTTGGAGCTAATGCAAGCCAAAATATCAAAGATTATAAAGTTGCATTTGTGGAAAGTGATGTACTATCAAAAGCATTTAATTTAAAAATAGAATTCCGTCGCCAGCAAGCAATGGTTGCTCAACCAAACGGTGTGCAAATCCCGCAAGATCAAGTCGCTATGCGAGTGGTAGCTCAGGGGTGGAAATAATTTATGGAGAAAATTTTTACACAAAATCAAGACTGTACGGGTGTAGTAAACTACACTATTTTGACAGTTTGTTCTCAGACTATTTCAATTAGTACTATTAATTATGAAATAGCTACAGTGAGAGTAGAATATGATTCAAATTCTAATCAAGAATATGCAACAATTTCTGGTACTCCTATTGCTGATAAGTTGTCTTCTTTGGGAATAATAAATCAAAATAATTTCACTGAAAATTATACAGCTTCTTTTGTTAATGGTTCTATCCTTGATACAACAATTTCTATAATTAATCAAATAAATTTGTTGGATAATTGGTTTGCAGTTCGTGTTACAAATCAAAATATAAAAATATGTCAAGTATTAAATTAAAAAATATTTTTGTTTGCGAAAATGTAATTGTCTCTTTCAATGGACAGTTAAGTTTAATTAATCTTGTTTCAGAAATAACATCAACTGCTTTTCCAGCGTTACATCCAAGGTCTACTATTCTAGTTAGTGTTTCTGGGGAAAGTGGTAGTTATGATGAAAAGGTTGAAATTATAAATCTAACTGACGATAAAATTATTGCTACAGTTTCTGGAAAAATTGAAATAAAAGATGCTGGAGGAAATAACTTTATTGCAAGTTTTATTAATATAGTATTTCCACAAGAAGGAAAATATTGGATAAAAGTCGTTGTTGACGGAATAACACTTACAAATAAAGATGAACATTTTTTCAATGTTAAAAAAGTGGCTTAAAGAATTCTGGTATTTTTTTACTAAAAAAAGAAAATCATTACCTACTAGTAGCCAATCTGTTAATAATACTGTTTCCAATGCGAAGGAAACTTCATCTTTTGCAGTAGAAACACAAACACAAGTTGCTGATCTTTTTAATGAGACTTCGAAATTAAAAAATCAAATAGAAGAAAAATTAAAAGTTTTTGAGAAAGAAATTAAAAACATTGAAAATTTAAAGGAAGATGCAGAAAAAACATTAAAAATTGCACAAGAAACAAAAAATATAACATATCTTGGTTTACTTATAATAATCTTTATGGTAATTGCTTTACTTTTCAGTTATATTGAATTTGTTTATTCTGGAAGTAAGAATGATGACTATAAATATAATTTGAGTGAAAAAGTTAATAATCAAGAAACAGAAATGAAAATATTTAAAAATTGTTTAAATATTAATCGCTGGCTAAATCCAAAGTGTTTTTAAAACTTTTGATTAGTAAAAATTTTATAAGTTTGTTATAATTACCTTACATGGAAACTAATATATTAAAAGCATTTAATAATTTATCAGAAATTAAGAATTTTAAAATAGAAGAACTCTATTCTGGTCAAAATCGTATTAATAATGTAGGAACAGCTTTGGAATATTTTGTCAGAGATATATTTTGTTCCAGTATAGATGTTATTAGTTTGGAAGAAAAAGATAAAAAACACTCAGAATATCTTTCATACTTAGGTAATCAAAATAACCCACCAGATTTTATTATAAAAAATAGTGATGCTGTGGAAGTAAAGAAAATTGGTGGATTGATTGGAAGTATTGCCTTAAATAGCTCTTATCCAAAATCAAAATTACATAGTGATGATGTTCGTATTCTTCAATCATGCCGAAATTGTGATGGTGGAAATTGGTCTGATAAAGATATTATTTATGCAGTTGGTTCTGTAACAGATTCAAAAATAAAAACTCTTTGGTTTGTATATGGGGACTGTTATGCCGCAGATAGAGAAGTTTATGAAAAAACCTTTAATAGTGTTTCAAAAAAGGTTCGAGAAATTGATCATCTTGAGTTTTCAACAGAAACAAATGAAATTGCTGGGGTAAGAAAAATTGATCCATTAGGAATTACTTATTTAAGAGTCCGTGGTATGTGGGGTATTGATATACCCCATAAAGTTTTTGGCAAATTAACAGAATTTAATAAAGAATCAGATTTTTCTGCTTTTGCTTTAATTCTTGAGGATAAATATAAATCTTTCTCCAAAAAAGATCGTGATGAAATTGAATTAAATTCAAGAATTAAAATAAAATTGGTTGAAATAAAATCACCCAATAACCCAGCAAATTATCTTAAAGCAAAGTTAATTTGTTTTGTAAAATAATATGAAAGTAGTATCACTTTTTACTGGGGCGGGAGGTCTTGATCTAGGCTTTAAAAAAGCTGGCTTTAACATTGTTTGGGCAAACGAATACGATTCTGCAATTTGGGAGACATTTGAAAAAAATTTTCCTGAGACAAAATTAGATAAAAGAAGTATTGTTGATGTGCCAATTTCTGATGTTCCAGTTGCAGATGGAATAATCGGAGGACCACCTTGTCAAAGTTGGAGTGAAGCTGGTGCGGGACGTGGAATAAATGACAAACGAGGACAATTATTCTTTGAGTATATTAGGCTTTTGAAAGACAAACAGCCAACTTTCTTTTTAGCAGAAAATGTTTCAGGTATTTTAAGTCCTAGACATAAAGAAGCTTTTGAAAATATTCTAAAACAATTTGAAGAGGCTGGTTATAATATCAGTTATAAATTACTTAATGCAAATGATTATAATGTGCCACAAGATAGATTTCGTGTAATTATTATTGGATACCACAAAAAGAAAGTTGGTTTTTCTTTTGAATTTCCTAATACATTACCCAAAAAACTAACTCTTAAAGATGCAATTTTTGATTTACGATTAGCAAAGCCAGCAAAACCTCTTAATAAAACAAACGGGGATGAATTAAAGATTCCTAATCACGAATATATGAATGGTGGTTTTTCTACAATATATATGTCTCGTAATCGTGTTCGTTCTTGGGATGAACCTTCTTTTACAATTCAAGCTGGAGGTCGACATGCACCAATTCACCCTCAAGCGCCAAAGATGAAGTTTGTTGAAGAAAATAAAAGAATTTTTGTACCAGGGAAAGAAGATTTATATAGAAGATTATCAGTAAGAGAATGTGCAAGAATTCAAACATTTCCTGATGATTTTATTTTTTATTATAAAGATGTAGCTGATGGTTATAAAATGATTGGTAATGCTGTGCCAGTTCAATTTGCATACAACATAGCAAAAAAAATATTTTCTGATCTCTCAAAAATTACAAATATAAAAAAGAAATTGTAGATTCGATAAAATAATTATGATGAATATATAACTTTATGGAAGAACAGAAACTAACAAAAAAAGAAAGAATTAAAGCATTTTTTAAAAAGCCCAGACTATCCCTTAAGGGTATTGCGATGATATTAATATTAATAGGTGTTTTTATTGGTGGATGTGTTGCTGTAGCTATAATTAGTGGAACTACTTTGGGAGATTGTTCTGTCACTGGTATTAATATACATGGAACAATAATGACTTATCTACCCGAGCATGCTGAGGGTGATACTAATTTTGATTATGATACAGTAGCTAGTGAAAATATTCTTTGGTCAATTCAAAATGCAAATGAAGATCCTAATATAAAAGCTATTGTTTTAGAAATAGATTCATTGGGTGGTTATCCTGTAGCAGGAGAAGAAATTGCTAATGCTGTTAAAAATAGCGAGAAGCCAATTTTAGGATTCATAAGACAATCAGGGTCATCGGCTGCGTACTGGGCAGTGAGTAGTGCTGATAGAATATGGGCTTCAAAAAATTCTGATGTGGGAAGTATTGGTGTTACGATGTCATATTTAAATAATGCAGAAAATAACAGAAAAGAAGGATATACATTTGAGCAATTAAGTTCTGGAAAATTTAAAGATTCTGGAAGTCCCGATATAGCTTTAACTAAAGAAGAAAAGGATTTGTTTATGAGAGATATAAATATTGTTTATCAAAATTTTATGGAAGCGGTATCAAGTAATCGTAATATTCCACTAGAAGAAGTTAAAAAAATTGCTGACGGTTCAACTGTTTTAGGAGATAAGGCAAAGGAATTAGGTTTAATTGATGAAATTGGTGGAATAACTGAAGTTGAAAATTACCTTGAAGAACAATTAGGCGAAAAGCCAGAAATTTGCTGGGAGTAAAAAGTTAAATTTAAAAATTTAAAGGGATTTATAAAAAGAGAAAACAGGCACTATGTGCCTGTTTTTGTACCACTCTATATATTATACACCTTTCTAGGTACGAAGTCAAGGTCTGAAAATAACCTATATTTAATGCATATTTGCTATAATCTATATATGTCAGATGAAATAACACCTAATACTCAAACACCTCAAACTGAACCCCAAATTGAGCCTATTTCTGAGCCCGTACAAGCTCCAGAAACCCAAACGGCTCAAATACCTGTAAATGAGCCGTTGGCTGAACCTGTAAATGCAGAATTAAAACCAGTTGAAACTACGCCCGAGGAATTACCTCCGTCCGCTCCGCTACCCGAGGAAAAACCTCCGGCTTCGTCTGAGCCAGAAAACTATGAACCCGAAAGACCAAAAGTTATTCCCGTAGTTATACATTCTAAAAACTTGGCTCGTGAGTTACTGGTAAAAGCTAGAAATGTAATCCTATCTAGAAAAATAAAGAAGTTGGATAAAGTTATGAATATGTTTCTAACTAAATCTAAAATCACAAATGATGAAGTTGAAAAGTTTATGCATGTCTCAGATGCAACAGCTACTCGATATCTCTCACAACTTGAAAAGGAAGGAAAGATAAAACAAACTGGAAAAACTGGTAAATCTGTATTCTATACTAAAAATTAAATGGAAAAGACATGAAAATGCTTGAGCAAAATCATGTCTTGTGCGTGAAGATTTTCTTGGTTAGGATGAAACTCACTACCGTAAGAATAATGGTAATGAATACTTGAGCTAATAAATATGGCAAATGAGCATATTGAACTAATAAATATAAAAAAATGCTATTCAGCAAGCTAAGACTTGAGGCTAAACAAATATAAAAAATAATTTGTCTATGAATAGTTTTGATTTCTTTATTTTTGAAAGTCCAATATTTCTGGAACAAAAAGCTGGTTGTGTAATTAAAAACAGAAGCAATGCCAGCTGATAAATAATACTTAATTCCAACAAATTCAGTTAGAACATAAAGTAAAATATAATATATTGATAATGCCATTCCTCCACCAATACAAAATCGCACGATTTGAATAAATCGTTGTTTTTTCATAGAACAGAATTTTGTTTAATTTATCTTAATACTACTTATTTTTAATATATTTGCAATTACCTAGGGAGTGAGTTCGTGCACGCACGGGTGGGTAAAGTGTGTGCGTAATCGCACACACTTGGGGCAAAGCACGTATTCTTCGCCTCGGGCATTTCCGCTATGGCGTCCAATGGCTAAAAGGATGAGCTCCGTGGTTATATTGAAATACTAAAGTCTGGTAGCGAAAGCGACAAGATAAACATAAATATACAAAGCGTGGAGTGGGGGTGGCGAGGGCAGACTCCTCGTAATCGAGGAGAGCCCGACCCGGGGAGAGGAAACTTCCTTTCCCCGAGAAGTATGGGAACGGCTCATTTCCCCAGTATTTGAGCCGTTCCCATACCTAGGCACTTAGGAGCGAGTAGCCATAGCGGAAATGCCCGAGGCGAATGCCGAGGGTGCTGTCCTTAACTCTACATAACCACTACAGATAAATATGTAACTTGTCCGAGACAGTGTATTTGAATTTTGTTTCCCGAATTCCTGCGGGCTAAATCCGAAATCTCGCCAAAAACCAAAGCCGAGGAAAATGGAAATCCATATCCCCAAAATTTTGTTTCCATTTTCCGAGTCCATTTTTAGATTAATACATTAGTAGAGCGTAGTTTTAATATTATAGTAAATACGAAAGTCGAGCGTAAGATTAGCTTTCATTTTGTTCGAAATAAGTTCGTGCAAAGGATAGCAATACATCACTGCAACAAAAAGGAGCACTTGTCAATAGTGCCCTTTTTGTACAGTGGCCATAAGTGAGCAAACTGCTTTGCTCATGTCCGGGAAGCGAAAAGCTTTTCATTAAACTTTTATATATTATATAAAAGTTTTGAAAAGGTATACTGGTCAAGTAATGACCGATAAGCGTACTCGCGGTCCCGGTATTGTGGTTCACATAGATTATGCATGCGAAGCATACAATTCACCTCTTGGTAACAAAATAAAAAAAGTCACTTCGTGAGAAGTAACTTTTAATTAATTGTTTCGCCAACTTAATCAAGTCGCGGTGATGCAAGGTAAGCAGAAAAAATTAAACCGTTACAGATAACCGTTGATTCATCAACCATTGCTATTAGGTTATAATTTTGGGCAAGCTTAAAGCAAAGTTCAAAAATTAAGTTATTTTCCATTGCAATTCTTTTTAATCTCTTCACCCTGAACCATTTGTCCACCAAAATGCCTGACGGCTTTTCCATATCGATTATCAACTTTACCAAAAATGTTACCACCTGTGGTTCTTCAACAAAAACCTGCTCGCGCAGAAAGGTGGAAATTTCTTCTCCACCAGTAAAGTCAATATGCCCGGTGCTTAGTGGTAAAAAGTTACCGTCGGAACAACACATGAATGATGAAACAATAAATTCATGCGTCAGTTCATAATTGGCAGCATCTTTTATTAAATAACCATCCCTAAAAATTTTAGTCTCACTAATTGTGATTTCAAACCCGGCATCCTCACACATCGATTTTGCTATTTCAGGAGTTATCACACTAGGCCATTCTCCCTGGTTTTTTTTACAACAATATCTTATTAGATAATGAAGAAAATCAAAGGATTGTTTGTCGCCACCAAACCGTGCAAAAAAATATTTTTTTGCATCATCTGTATAGGTGTAAAGATTATGGGGTTTAATCAACCTTGAACCTATTCTACTGTAAGGTAGCATAGCTTTTTTTGTATTTAATTCATACTCGTTTTTCTTCACCTTACCCCAAATTCAGTATTTTGACAAGGGAAGACATAAGGCATTTCAATTTAATAAAAATGTTATAATCCAAGTATGAAAATAGAAGTCATATAATATATGTTTTACCCTGTACAACTATTATCTAATTGGCTAACATATAATGTCTTTAATATTCCCCATGGCATTTTACTGGGAGATGCTGTAAGTTTTTTCATATACGACACGATAAAAATATTTATACTTTTAGCAATAATTATATTTATTGTTTCAATAATTCGGTCATATTTACCACCAGAAAAAATACGAGCGATTCTATCACGAAAGAATAAATATGTAGGGAACATTTTAGCTTCACTTTTGGGAATAATTACTCCTTTTTGTTCTTGTTCGGCTGTCCCATTATTCCTTGGGTTTGTTCAAGCTGGCATACCACTTGGAACAACATTTTCTTTTCTGATTGCTTCTCCGATGATTAATGAAGTAGCTCTTGTTCTACTTTTGGGATTATTTGGTTGGAAAATTGCTCTAATTTATATAGTAAGTGGTTTGGTTATTGCAATTTTATCCGGAATCATAATAGGAAAGTTAAAAATAGAAAATCTTGTTGAATCATTTGTTTATGAAAATAATATAAATAGTAGTATTGATTTACCAAAAATATCTAAAAAAGAAAGAATTAATTATGCGCTTGTTTATACGGTAGATATAATTAAAAAAGTTTGGTTGTATATATTAATCGGTATTGGCATAGGTGCATGGATTCATGGATATTTACCAACAGATTTCTTGGCTCAATATGCTGGTTCAGATAAATGGTATGCTGTTCCTCTGGCTGTTCTTATTGGTATTCCACTTTATTCAAATACAGCTGGAGTTATTCCACTTGTATCTGCTTTAACTGAAAAGGGCGTGTCTATGGGGACTACACTTGCCTTTATGATGTCTGTGACTGCATTATCACTTCCTGAGTTTATGATTTTAAAAAAAGTTATGAAAATGAAACTAATTATTATATTTGCTGGAATTGTCGGTGTTGGAATTATTTTTACAGGGTATCTATTTAATTTGATTTTATAAAAAAATTCTATTATTTTCTACAATTTGATATAAGGGAAATTAGGGTGATAATTCAAGAACCTGAATTGTCCCTGGAACCGGATTGTCTTATAAATTGTAATAAAGGTACTCTTGTTCCAAATTATGTTCAACCATTCGTAAAAGGGCGGTTTTATTTTTGCACAATTAATAAAACCCCAGTCAATTAATTGACTGGGGAGGGTGGTTATTTTCGATGGTGAAATTTATCCAAATTTCATATCGTGAGAGTGACCATTAAGATTTTTCTCTAACCTTAAGACCTTTTTCACAAGTTTTTCGTATACTACTTTTTGAGCAGCATAATCTCCCTCTGTGAAAGGATTTTCTTCCAGATATTTTTTTAAATCTTCCTGGAATCTTGCTTCTTCCTGTTGCATTTTCTGACGTGCTTCAATGGCTTGTTCTGGTGTCATAGTTTTAAATTTTTAAGGTTTTATTTTTTTGTTTCTTATTCAGATTTTATGAAGTTTATTCTTTGAATTTTTTGGCATATCTCCATAAAATTTTTCATCACACTTATTGGGATGGTAGAAATTTTTGGGATTCTAACCCAAACATATTCTGGCTCTCTTTCTTTTTTAGGAAATATTACATAATTAGCTTCTATAAAGGATTCTTGGAAGTCATAATATTTCCACTTAGTAAAACCAGCACAATGGGCGCACGGTTTTTTAAAAGTAAAGATTAAAAGAATTGTTTCATTTTTTTCTGGCCAATAACGAAAAGCTGTATAGACACTGTCTTGAACAAGATAAAAATGAAAGAAATTTACTGTATCCTTCTTATTATTAAATTTTAAAGATATACGGTATTCATTTCCTTGATTAATTCCCTTGCTTCTATGCCATAATTTTTGGAATTTTCTGGAATCTTGTGGTAGTAGATTTTTTAGAAGTTCCACATTTGTTTTGATAATGGAATCCTGTTCTACTCTTGTAAATTGAGCATTTGGCGTAATGCAGTATTCCTCATCTTGCGCAAAGGTCTTTAGTGTAAGTGCTGTAAAAGACAATACTAACAAAACAATAAAGAAAATTAGAATTCTTTTCATATGGTTTAGTTTTTAAAGATTAGACAAATGTTTTCTTTTACTTTAATACCAAAATTATATTTTGTCAAACAATTTTTCTTTCAAGTGGTGTGGTATAATTATCGGATGAATACACAAAAGATGGGCAAACTTGTCATAGCTAGACATCATGAATCAGAGTGGAACAAGCTTGGTAAATGGACTGGAGTTGTTGATGTTCATTTATCACCCCTAGGTTTTGAGGGGTCAAAGAAAATGGGAAAATTAATTAAGGATTTTCATTTTGATTATATTTTTGATTCAACACAGATTCGAGCACAAGAAACACTTACAAATATGCTTTCTGTAATGTCCTTGAATAGAAATATTCCAATTGAGCATGTAAAAGAATTTAATGAACGTGACTATGGGGACTATACTGGTAAAAATAAATGGGAAATGAAAAAAATTCTTGGAGAAGAAGAATTTAATAAACTTCGCCGAAGTTGGGATTATCCAGTTCCTGGTGGTGAGAGTTTGAAAATGGTTTACGAAAGAACAGTTCCATTTTTTCTAAAACGAGTTTTGCCATTGCTTCAAGAAGGAAAAAATGTCTTAATTGTTGCACATGGTAATTCAATGAGGGCTCTTATCAAATACATTGAGAATATATCTGACGAAGAAATCTCCAAAGTTGAAATGGTTTTTGGAAGTGTTATCATTTATGATTTAGATAATGATGGACATATGATTCATAAAGAAGTATTACAAGCGTAAATTGATTTTCTGACCTTATTTTTGTATACTGCCTAGGTGATTAAGTTAGATATGGAAGCGTGGCTATGAAATATAAACTACTTTATATTTCATCTGATTATGATTAATATCATAAATAGCTGATGTGAGTGAAAACGAACAGGCTATAGGGAAGGGGTTGAAGACTTTCGTCCTGAATAAAGCGGAGGGTTGGCAGAGAGGTTGAATGCACCGCTTTCGAAAAGCGGAATCTTCGAAAGAGGATCACAGGTTCAAATCCTGTACCCTCCGCCTTGTGCGGGATTTATAATTTGAAAATTTTGCACGGTTAGCTCAGTTGGTAGAGCGCGTCATTGACGTTGACGATGTCGGGGGTTCGAATCCCTCACCGTGCACCAAAATTACAACAGTAATTTTGTACACGGTAGCAAGCAAACTGCTTTGCTTGTGTAAGGGATTCGAAAGATTTTTCCTTACGAGCGAAGCGAGGTGGAAAAGTACCTGGCTATGTAATAGCCGAATCCCTCACCGTGCACTATGCAATCCCGTTAGAAATAGAGAATCTTTAGATTCTCGTTCATGATGGGATATGTATTATCGGAATATGGATTATATTAATAAAATATAAAATTACAAAAATATAACATATATAATTTCTAACGGGATGAAAAATACACAAATAATAATTTTAGCAGCAGGTAAAGGTAAAAGAATGGAGTCAGATGACCCCAAAGCTCTTGCTATGCTTCAAGGAAAGCCGTTTTTACAACATATACTCGATACTATTTCGCATTTAAATTTAGAAATTGACCCAGTTATCGTTGTTGGCCATAAAAAAGAGAGAATTTTTGAAGTTATTGGAAAGGATTTTAATTATGCTCATCAAGAGGAACAATTGGGAACTGGGCATGCTGTGATGTCGGCTAAAAACAAAGTTCATAAAGACCACAAAACTGTCCTTGTCCTATCAAATGACCAACCTCTAATTACCAAAGAAACAATTGAAAGTATTATTGAAGCTCATAAAAAAAGTGGAGCTATTATAACTATGGGAACTGTTATTTTGCCTGATTTTAAAGATTGGCGAGCCGGAGCATATTTTCTTGGAAGAATTGTCCGTAATGAAAATGGAGAAGTTGTAGAAGTTATTGAATATAAAGATGCAAGTGAAGAAGAGAGAGAAATAAAAGAAATAAATCCAGCCATATATGCTTTTGACGGTGAGTGGCTCTGGAAAAATATTGATAAAATCAAAAATAATAATGCATCCGGGGAATATTATTTACCAGACCTAATAAAACTTGCTTTCCAAGATGGGCAAAAAGTAGAAGGAGTTCCACTTAAAAATATGATGGAAATTTTTCAACCCAATTCAAAAGAAGAATTAGAAATTCTTGAAGGAATTTTAGCTAATCAGAATTTATAAAAAATAATAATAATTTCAGCTAAAAAAATAAACACTAAAATTATTTTCGCTTAACCCTAAAGGGCTCCGACACGAAAAATAATTTTAGTGTTTATTTTTATGAATCCAAATATAGGCGTCCTCGAGGGCTTTGACGGCGTCACCGGCGGCAATGTTGTTCTGATGGTATCTTCCATTCGTGCAGTCGCCTGCAGACCAAATACCGGGGACGGATGACATTTGCGTCATTGGGTCAACGACAATTTTTCCAATTTTATCTAATTTAACTACATTTTTTACAAAATCTGTATTTGGAGTTTGCCCAATTTCAACAAAGATACCAGTCGTGGAAATTGTTTTTTCTTCACCAGTGACCTTATCTTTATAAGTAAGAGAACTAACGAATTTTTCTCCTTCTACTTTTATAATGTCGGCGTTAATTATTGCTTTAAATTTTGGATTTTGTAAAACTTTTTTGACAGTAATTTCATCGGCTTTAAATTCTGCACTTCGGTGTATTAATGTAACACTTTTACAATAGGCGAGTAGTTGCATTGATGTTTCAAAAGCGGCATTTCCTCCACCAATCACAAGAACATCTTGGTCGGCAAACATTGGTCCATCACACGAAGCACAATAAGTAATTCCTTTATGTTCAAATTTATCTGCATTTATTGCTTCCAATTTGCGACGGCCACTACCAGTTGCAATCAATATTGCCTTACTTTCAAAATTTTTACCTGATTCTGATTTTATAGTAAATCCATTTCCATTTTTAGTAATTTCTATTATTTTTTCTCCTTCAATAATATCTAAAAATGACCCCTTATAATAAAGAATATGTTTTTTCAAATTCTCACCAAGATTTGCACCAGATATTTCAGGAGTGCCAATCCAATTGTAAATTGTTTCTGAAACAATTGATTGCCCTCCAAATTCATTGGTAATAATTGCTGTTTTTAATTGTTTGCGGGCAGAGTAGACGGTGGCGGCTGTGCCAGCTGGTCCTCCCCCTAATATTATTAAATCGTACATACAGACATTCTAACATAAAATAGGTCGTAACAATATTTTATTCGCGCTTAACCCTAAAGGGCTTCGACACGACTCATAAAATATTATTACGACCTATTTTCAAATTTTATTTCTTATTTCTTCGTAAAAATGCTGGGACAGTACTCCAGTCATCAGTATCATCAATAAATAAATCGTCTTCTACTTTTTCTTTGTCAGCTTTTTTTACATAGTCAGAAGAACCATTTTTGGTATCTTTTACAACGGCTTGCATGATTTCTTCTTTAGTAGAATTTGCAATAGTTTGTTCACCAAGTTTTTGTCCAATTTGGAACAGAGAACGTTTTGGCATATCAGTAGGGAAGCCAGTCGCAATAACTGTAACTTTCATTTCACCTTTCTTGAGCTTGTCATCTTTAATTGTTCCAAAAATAACTTTTGCATCTTTGTCGATGGATTCAGTAATAACTTTTGCAGCATCTTGAATTTCATGAATAGTTAAATCTTCACCACCAGAAATTGCAAATAAAACTCCTTTTGCACCTGAAATAGAAAGGTCAAGAAGTGGAGAATTAATAGCTTGAAGGGCGGCCTTTTCAGCACGTCCTTCGCCAGCGGCAATACCAATACCCATGAGTGCTGAACCCGCATCATACATAACTGCTTTAATATCTGCGAAATCAACATTTATCATTCCAGGAGTTGTAATTAATTCTGAAATTCCTTCGACAGCTTGTTTAAGAACTTCATCACACATTGCGAAAGCTTGTCGGAAACCAACTTCCTTTCCAGAAATAACAATCAATCTATCATTTGGAATAACTAGAATCGCGTCAACTTCTTTTTCTAATTCTGAAAGACCAAGGTCAGCGATTTTCATTCTTTGATTTCCTTCAAAAGAAAATGGTTTGGTTACAACAGCAACAGTAAGTATTCCTTGTTCTTTGGCAGCTTGAGCAACAATTGGAGCAGCACCTGTTCCTGTTCCACCACCCATACCACAGGCGATAAAAACCATATCGGCTCCTTTTATAACATCTTGTATTTCGGCTTTTGTTTCTTCAGCAGCTCGACGACCCACTTCTGGGTTCATTCCTGCTCCTAATCCGTGAGTAAGATTTTTCCCTAGGTGAACTTTTTTCTCTGCTTGTGAATTATGTAAGTCCTGAGTGTCGGTGTTCATTACGATGAATTCAACTCCTCGGACTTTAGAATTAATCATATGGTTTAAGGCGTTCTTTCCAGAACCACCTATACCAATAACCTTAATTCGTGCAAATGATTCAATGTCTGGGTTTATTTTAGGCATATATTTAGGGGACTTAAAGTCCTTCATTAATAATAAATTTTCGTATGTATATCATACCAGAAGTCAAAAAAAAGTGTAGGGTTGACAAAAACTCATATCATTTTCTTATTTTGCTAAGGCTAAAACAATTTGCTTACAAATTGTTCGCCCGAACATTTTACAAGTTAAAATGTTTTAGGGTAAGAGTTGAGAAAAGATAGATTTGAAAAAACTTTTTACTTCTTTGATATTTCCACCCATAGAATTGTCTAATTGATTGGCTCCGTAGTCATCACTTGCCGAGAGTGCCAACCCGAGAGCAGTATACCAAGAAGAATCACGAATTTTAAATTTATTTTTAAAAGTAGAATCAACTGGTTCAGTTCGAGCCGGTAATTTTAATTGATTTTTAGCAATTTCTGTAATGTTGTTTATTCCTGAACCACCACCAGTAATTATTACTCCAGCGGGAAGAAGTTCATTACGTTTGATTCTCTTTAAATGATTACCAACGAGTTCAAATATGTCACCAAGTCGTGCCTCAATAATTTCATCAATTTTTTTCTTTGGGTAATCTCCTCCGATAACACTCCCGAGTTTTATACTCTCAGCTTCTTCAAGAGAAATTTTAAGACCGAGAGCAATATCTTTTGTAATATCCATACTACCAATAGGAAATACTGAAACTGATATAAGTAGATTATTTTCAAAGACAGCTGTTTCAACTGTTTCTGCTCCAATATCTACGAGCACACAACCAGCCACTTTTTGTTTGTTACCGAGGAGAACACTTGCAGTAATTAAAGGCGAAGCCACAATTTCTTCAATGTCTATTTTAGCTAAAGTTAGTGCTGTAATTAAGTCATCAATGTTTTGTTTCAAACAAGTTATAAAAAGAGTTTTAACTTCCAGTTTAATACCACGTAATCCTTCTGGTCTTGCATAAATATCTTTACCATCCAATTTAAATCCTAGTGGTATGGTATGAATTATTTTTCTATTTACAATATCAAGATTTTCCTCACTGTTCGCAATAGCTTTTGTAACATCAAAATTTGTTATTTCTTGGTCGGCTTTGGAAATTATAACTGAGCCGGAAGAAACTACAGAGGCAAGACTGATACCACCAACAGAAACATATGCTCGGCGGATTTTTATTCCCTGAATATTTTCAGCTTGTTTGATTGCTTTTTTAATACTAAGAGAAACAACATCTACGTCTTTAATATAACCAAAACGCATACCCTTTGTTTCTGACATACCTGTTGCAATAACAGTAGGTTCAGTTTTACCCTTATCAAAACCCACCACTACAACTTTTGTAGAGTGTGTTCCGATGTCTATACCACAAGTGTAATTATTTTTAATCATTAGCGAAAAAAGAAAGATGATATCCTATTGAAACATCTCAAGATACTTCTTTTCTTGTGCCTCCATTGTACTACTATGTTTGAAACCTTTCAAATGCAAGCACCCGTGGATAACTAGATATTTTAGAAATTCGGAGTAAGTCATATCAAAAAGTTTAGCTTCTTTTTTAATGAGAACTGGGTCAAAAGTAATTTCACCAGAATTTTTTGAAAAGGGAAATGAGAGAATATTGGTCGTTTCATTTTTACCACGATAAGTGATGTTTAGTTTTTTCTGCTTTGAAGAAGGTAAAAAAATTATTCCTAACTCATAATTTTTACCCAAGATTGTATTTTTAATTGAAACAAAAGGGCATCGTGGAAGATGCCCTTTTGTTTTATTTGTAATATTACAGTAACCAGTATTTATCATAAACAATTATTTATGACCTTTCTTTTTAAAAGTTTTTGTTGCTTTACCGAGTTTAAAAAGTTTTTCTTGCTTTTTTCTATTTGCCAAACGTTTAAGAGTAGCAACTTTTATTTTAACCTTTGACTCGGTTCTTTGATTATAACGTTTACTTTTAACTTTTTGAATAATTCCAGATTCTTGAACCTTTCGGCTGAATCGGCGAATAAGATTCATATTGCTTTCGTTTGCGTTTTTCTTTACTTCTATAACTGTTATCATAATTCGTATATTATCATAATAAATCCTCTGGGTCAACGTTTATTGAAAACGATGGTGGAAGTTTGGTGAGATTTTGATATAGTTCTTGGTTTGGTACTTGCTTTTCATCTGTTGGCAGTGGCCAAATCTTTGGGTCAACTTTAATGACGGTATTAGTTATGTATTGACCCTTATTACGACTAACAAACGCAGAAAATATTTGTGGTTCATAGTTTCCAAGAATTTTTTCAATAAAAGCTCGAGCTTTTTCTGTATCGCTAGCTGAGCCCTCAAATGTAATTTTAATGAGTCGTCTAAATGGTGGATAGCCGAAATCTTTTCGTTCGGCTAAGTCTTCTCGACAAAGAGGTAAAACATTTCCGCTTAATATATATTGTAAGATTTTATTTTCAGGTATGCGGGTTTGGATTATTAAATTATTTAAAGTTATATAATGTAATTTTTCAATAATGTGCAATATTTTTTGAGTGATGTTAAAACTAGGAATTGAAAAAAGCCCATCTAAAGAAATAATTGCGCTACTATCAATTTGCTCTTCTATATACGAAAAGGCCATTTCAGTTCCGATTAAGATACTTCCTGGGTTTTTATTAAACTCGGTAATTGCTTTTCTGGCTTCTTTACCTGTAGGAGTTGCTTCTTTGTCTATTTGAATAACTTTTGTTTTAGGATATAAATTAATTATTTCTTCATAAACTCTATCAGTACCTATTCCAAGTGGAGTAAGATTCCAACTAAAACAATTTGGACAACGAACTTCTGTTTTTTCTTTACGGCCACACTTATTGCACATAAAGATTCTAGGTGTGGTTGATTTATTGGCAGTTAATTGTTTTGTTCCATATAAAACAATCGGAGTATAACAGTTAGGGCATAAAAGAGTTTTACCGCAATCGTTACAGACGGTTATAGGAGCTAATCCTTTTCGGACTGAAAATAGAAAAATTGATTTATTGTTTCCGATAGCTTTACTAATTGTTTTTTTAGTAACTTCTGAAATTGTTTTGAAAATTTTTTTACCATTTTCATCTATTTCATTTCTCATATCAACAACAATTTGGTTTTCTGTTTGTGGAAGACGATACAGAGGTGGAGATATTTCACCGAATTGGCCCGTGCTATGTCTATATAAAGTTTCAGGACGTAAAAGAGTATCTCCAAAAATCAGTTTAATTTTATTGATTGATGATAAAACTTCTGCGAAACTTCTGATATCTATATATGGCCTATTAATCTGTTTGTAGACGTCTGAACTTTCATGTTCAAGTATAATTGTTTTTATATCTTCGCGTGGGACGGAAAGGAAAATGCCAGTTCCGATTATAAGAATAGGATGCACTTCGCTGATAGAAGAATTGTATGTATTAATCAAGATTTTTTTTGTCATATCAGAGTGAAAGGAAAAAACATATTGTTCAATACCTCTGGTTAATTCTTTTTTGAAATTATCAATGTCATAGCGAGTTGGAACACAAATAAAAACGGATTCTTTTTTTGCAAAGGCTTCTCGAATAAGAGTTCGGTAAAAAGCTAAACGGTCTGGCAAGGTTGTTTGGAAAATTAATTTTTCATGTTTGATATTTTGTGCAACCACTTCTTTTTCTTTTGTTAATTTTTTTAAACTACTAATATTTTCAATAAATACAGAAGGTAGGAGAGATTTGATAATTCCACCAGTATTACTGAGGGTATAATTTTTTAATTTTTGGCAGGCAACAAAAAAACTTTTATTAAAAGGAGAATCACCCTCTACATTGATTATTTTTTTTAGTTGAAAATCAGCATTTTTCAAATCCGATTTCATACTTCTTGCTTCTTCCATACTAATAACAATAGCATCTTGTGTTTTAGCTCTGACAGGAATAGTAACGATACTTCCAAGTGGGATATCTACTGCAGAAAAATAAGAAAGATATTCTTTTTGATAAGCTCCTTTTGTAAGTGGTATAACTGTTGCGATATACATCCGGTAGTGAAAAATGGCATTGGCTTTGCCCCCTTTATTATTATTTTAATAATATGATATTAATCTCGACATGATAGTATATTATTTAAGTATCCCGTATTTACGATGCAATTTTCTACTACGGGATACATACTAATATCGTATCACATGAGCATAAAATTATAAATTTTTAAATTTATAATTTTATGCTATAGTTTATTTGTAATCATTTATATATGGCTATTTTTTCTAAAAAATTAGGGATAGATTTAGGCACCGCGAATACCCTCGTGTATCTTCCTGGCAAGGGAATTGTTTTAAATGAACCTTCTGTTGTAGCTGTTTCTGAACAAGACAATACTATTTTGGCAATAGGGATAGAAGCCAAAGAAATGATTGGGAAAACACCAGAAAATATAATTGTTTATCGCCCAATGAAAGATGGAGTTATTGCAGATTATCGAGTAACGGAGGCAATGCTCCGATATTTTATTGGTAAAACTCTCGGTAAATATAATTTATTTAAGCCAGATGTAATGGTTTCAGTTCCAGCAGGAATTACTTCAACCGAACGAAGAGCAGTGGTAGAGGCAGCCATTAGAGCAGGAGCCAAAAATGCTTATGTCGTCAAAGAACCAATTTTAGCGGCTATTGGAGCTGGCGTTCATATTCAAGATTCACATGGTTATATGATTATGGATATTGGTGGAGGAACAACCGATATTGCTGTCATTGCTCTTGGCGGAATAGTTTCTTCAATTTCAGTGAAATGTGCTGGCGATAAAATTGACCAAGCGATTACTGATTACATAAAAAAAACTTTTAATTTAGCAATTGGTGATAGAACAGCCGAAGCAATTAAAATAAAAATTGGTGCAGCTATTCCACTTGAAGAAGAATTAACAATTACGATTAAGGGTCGCGATTATATTCAAGGTCTTCCTCGCACAGCACAAATTTCAACAAATGAAATAGTTAGGGCTATAGATAAAGAATTACGGACAATGATTAGTGCAATTAAAGATGTTTTATCACAAACACCACCTGAACTAGCAGCCGATATTATTGACGACGGAATTATAATGACTGGTGGTTCAGCTTTACTTAGCAATTTAGCAGATTTAATTTATCGCCGAACTGGAGTAAAAGCTAGAGTTGCCGAAGACCCGCTTTTATGTGTGGCCAAAGGAACTGGCGAAGCTCTGAACCATTTAGACACTTATAAAAAAAGTATTTTAAGTAAAAAATAATTAGATGAGCATTAATTTTAAAAAAATAAAACGAAATATTATTCGTATTTTTTTGTTTGGATTTGCTATTGTTGGCATAATTTTTTCTAGTGTATATGTGGCAATGCAGTATGGTTGGCTAAATGTGAAAGGTTCTATTTCAGAAAGAAATTCATATTTTAATATAAAACAAAATGAGCCGATAAATAGTGATGCAACTAATTTAGAAATAGTTTGCCGTATAAATGTTATAAGTAAATATGCTCCACTAACTTCAGTTAATATTTATAAAACATTGACGAAAGGTGCCAGTGATGAACTTATTAAAAAAATGATAGAAGTAGCATCTGTGCGATTTGCGAATGATTATTTGTTTAATAAAGATATGATTAATTGTAAAAATGCTATTTATAAAACACAAGAATTAAATATACCAATTTCGGCATTTAATTGGGCTGATACAGACCAGTGGAACTTAATGAAAGAAGTTTTTACTCGTGACCAAGAAATAATAAAAAAAGCAGGAAGCGATGCTCAGATTTCACCACGACTTATTTTAAGTGGCGTTATTGGTGAGCAATTTAGATTTTTTAATAATCGTCGCGAATCATTTAAAAGTTATTTTGAGCCGTTGAAAATTTTGGCGTCACTTTCGAATACTTCTTTTGGAATAGCTGGACTCAAACCGAAAACTGTCGGCATTATTGAGGATAATTTAAAAAATAAAAACTCAGCATTTTACCTTGGTCCAGAGATGGAGCATATTGTAGATTATAAAAGTGGTGTAGATATTGAAACCGAAAGAATGAATAGAATAACAGATGCTAAAAATCCATATTATTCATATTTGTATGCTGGTCTATATATGAAGCAAATAATCACTCAATGGCAAAAGGCTGGGTATGACATAAGTAAACGTCCAGAAATACTTTCAACTCTTTACAACCTTGGTTTTTACTATTCAGTTCCAAAAGAAAATCCAGCTGTTGGTGGAACAACAATAAATATAAATAATACGGATTATACCTTTGGAGACATTGGGTATGAATTTTATTATTCAGGAGAACTTTCTGATATTTTTGGAATTGAGGTACAATAAGTATATATGATAAATATATTTGAAAAACTATTTCCACAAAATTTATATCATAGTTATATAATAGAAGGAGAGCCGGAAACGACAGGAACAGAGTTGTTGAAGTTTTTGGAAGTGCGTGGAGATATAAAAAGTCAAAGTCCGGATGTTTTGTTTCAATTATATGAATCTTTCACTATGGATGATAGCGGAGAGATAAAAGATTGGCACAGCCGACTGGGTATTAGTGGTGGTAAAAAAATTTGTATTATCGCTACAAAGTTTATAAATCGCGAAGCTGAGCAGGCACTTCTTAAAATAATAGAAGAGCCGGGAGATAATACCCACTTTTTTATTGTTGTTCCAGATGCATCTCTATTGGCTGGGACGATTTTATCAAGAACTCACACTATAAAAACGAAACAATTAGCCGGTAAAGATTTGCAAAAGTTAGTGTCTACTTTTATTACTTCTTCACCGAAAGTAAGAATTGACCAAATTGTGCAAATTGTCAAAGAAAATAAAGATGAAGAAAATAGTGGTAAGTTAAGATTTTATGCAACTAGTTTTGTAAATGAACTAGAGAATATTTTTTATCAAAAATTTAAAAAAGATAAGAATGATAAAAAAATACAATTCATCTTGGGTGAATTACAAAAAGCTCGTGGTTACTTAAGCACCCCGGGTGCATCAGTCAAAATGATTTTAGAACATTTAGCACTTGTGATATAATATAAAATAATTAAGAATTAAGAATTAAGAATTATGAGTTACAACACACAAAATTTTAAAATAGAACTAAAGAAGATTGGGGAATGGTTGAGCAAAGAATATTCTCAAATTCATACGGGTCGGGCGACACCAGTGGTGCTTGATAGTATTATGGTTGAAAGTTATGGTAGTCATATACCAATAAAAAATGTCGCTGGGGTTACGATTGAAGACCCAAAGACCCTTCGTATTGCGCCTTGGGATAAAAATCAAATTAAAGATATTGAGAATGCTATAAATGCTTCAAACTTGGGTCTTTCGGTTGTTTCAGATAGTGACGGAGTCCGAGTAATTTTCCCAATGCTGACAACCGAGAACAGAACTAAGCTCGTAAAAGTTTTAAAAGAAAAACTTGAAGATGCTCGAATCAGTGTCAGAAAAGAAAGACAAAATGAAATAGATAAATTGGATGATTTGTCAGAAGACGAAAAGAAAAGGGGGAAAGAAGATATTCAAAAATGCGTAGATGAAAGCAATCAAAATCTCGAAGCAATTTTTAATAAAAAAGAATCCGATATTATGAGCTAACCAATTTCGCAAATGATAAAAAATAGGAATAATTTTTTATCATTTGCGAAATTCATATTTATATGTCAATTATTATTTTTCTTATTATTTTGTTAGTGTTGGTTATCTCCCATGAATTTGGGCATTTTATTGTTGCTAAAAAGTCGGGAATACGTGTAGATGAATTTTCTTTTGGTTTTCCACCAAAACTTTTTGGAAAGAAAATAGGAGAGACGACTTATAATTTTAATTTGTTACCACTTGGCGGATATGTAAAGATTTATGGCCAAGGGGCAGATGATTTTCCTGGTCAAAATATTGATAATGGGACTAAACCCATCGGAGATGGGTCGCCCGACGCTTTAGGTGAAGCGTTTAGGGAAAATAACGAAACAATTACCAAAGAGACAATTATTACAGAGTCAATTAAAGAAACTATTTCATCAAGTGGTGAAGTAACTATTACAGAAACAGAAACTATTAAGGAAAATGTAAAAATTAATAATGAAGAAAGTAGAAGTTTTGCTGACAAACCAAAATATATTCAAGCTCTTGTTCTTCTGGCTGGAGTTGCAATGAATTTTTTGTTAGCTTGGATTTTATTGTCTATCGGATTTATGTCTGGTCTTCCTACTTCTGTTGGTAATGTTCCCAGAGGTGCAGTTGTAGAAAATCAAGCTCTGACTATTACAAGTGTGTTACCAAATTCTCCAGCAGAAGTTGGTGGAATTAAAACAGGTGATAAAATAATATCTCTTGGAACAGAAACCGATTCAACAAAACTTTTATCTTCCAATTTTGGAACAGAAACTATCCAGAATTTTATAAAAACTCACAATGGTGAAGAAGTAAAAGTATCATTAGTCCGAGGTAATGAGCCGATGGAAGTTACAGTAATCCCTACGAAAAGTGCTACAAGTGATAATGTGATGATTGGAATCTCTATGGATATAATTGGGACATTGAAATTACCAATCCATCGCGCTATCTGGGAAGGATTAAAACTTTCTTCGGATGTATTTGTTGCGACAATTGTTGGGTTTTATAATTTGATTCATAGTGCAATCTTGGGTCAAGCTGATATGAATTCTCTCACAGGGCCTGTGGGAATTATTGGAGTAGTTGGAGATGCGGCAAAATTTGGTTTTATTTATTTATTATCATTTACTGCACTTATTTCTATAAATCTTGCAGTTATAAATTTATTACCATTTCCAGCTCTTGACGGGGGACGTCTTCTATTTATATTGATAGAAAAAATTAAAGGTTCAAGAATAAAACCGCAAATTGCAAATGTAGTAAATATGATTGGCTTTGGGCTTCTAATGATTCTAATGGTAGTCATAACCTATCACGATATTGTAAAGCTTTTATAGTGCTTGACAAAATATAGTAAATATGCTATACTATAAGAAAGTGATGAAAAGTTGTTCTTGCTTTTGGGGCAAGTTGGTTTTAAATCACAGAATCCGAAGTAATGATGGCTGGCTATGCTATCAAGAAATAGGATTCAAAAAATATTTTTTAGAATTGGAAACTGTCATTACATAATATGGATGTCAGTTTTTTTATTTTTGCGAATTTACTAGCTGATTGATAATTTTTAGTAAAAGTAGTAGTGTGAAAGAAAAAAGTATAAACCATAAAAGGAACCACTATGATTTCAAAAATAGTTTTGAATTTTTTTATTGGTCTTATTGGAGGACTAATAATTGAGTTAATTTACAGATCGGTAAATGCAAAGAGAGTAGTGATACCTAAATTTGTAAATTACCAAATGTATGGATTGACTGGGGCTTTTCTTTTTTGGTTATATTATATAAATATTCCAATATCTATTACATTGTTGTTAATATTTATATTTCCAACATTAGTAGAATTAATTACTGGATATTTATATCTTAAAATCAAAAAGGCTTATTTGTGGGACTATTCGAAAGAACCACTTAACTTCAAGAAACTAATATGCCTACGATTTTCAATTTACTGGTTCATTATTGCGGGTGCATACTATTATTTGTTGAATTTATTAATTAATTAAATATTTTATAGAAGAGTCTCAAAAGTGAGACTCTTTATTATTTCTATTTGGACATCTCACCTATTAATGTTTTACAATTTACAAAATATATGATATTATACAAATAGTTTTTCGCCTCGGGGCGTTTTTATTTTATGGAGATTAGAAATCCCAGTAGTAGAGCGAAGCTCACTACGGGACAAGTATAGCAACCCCAGAAGTAAAATTTAAAATCGAATGCGTTTTAAATTTACTACGGGGCAAGAAGTAATAATGTAAATTTTTGTAATTAATATCAATTTTAACTTTAGAATATATGGAGATAAGAAATATAGCTATAATAGCACACGTGGACCATGGGAAGACCACTTTGACCGACCAAATGATGAAGCAGTGCGGAATGGTGGAAGAAGGAGTCACGATGGATTCAAACGCTCTTGAACTTGAGCGTGGTATTACTATATATTCCAAAAATACTTCAGTCATTTATAAGGGGACAAAAATAAATATTGTTGATACTCCGGGGCACGCTGATTTTGGTTCTGAAGTTGAACGTGTTCTTCGAGCGATTGATTCAGTTCTTCTACTTGTTGATGCTCAAGAAGGTCCAATGCCTCAGACCCGTTTCGTTTTAAAAAAATCACTTGAGCTTGGTCTTAAACCAATTGTTATTATAAATAAAATAGACAAACCAGCTTCAAATCCTGACCGAGTTCATGATGAAATTTTAGAACTATTCCTAGAGCTTGGAGCCACACAAGAACAAATTGATTTCAAATATCTTTACGCGATTAGTCGGCAAGGGATAGCGGTTTTAAAACTTGAAGACCTGCCTGCGCAGGCAGGTGAATCAAAAGACCTCACTCCACTATTTGATTTAATTCTTTCCGAAGTTAAAGAGGCATCAGTAAATAAAGATGACCCTTTTCGAGCACAGGTTTTTAATCTTGGCTATGACAATTTTTTGGGACGTTTAGCTATTGTTCGAGCGTATGCTGGTTCTATTAAAACCAGTGCTCAACTTATTGTAAAAGATGCAGTAGGAAATTCACGTTCTGCTCGAATAACTAAAATGTTTACATTTGAAGGTATTAATCGAAAGGAGGTAAATGTCTTAAATACAGGTGACATTGCTATTATTGCAGGAATTCCTGATGTATATATTGGCGAAACTATTTGTGATAATGTAAATACAACGGCATTACCTTCTATTGAAATAGATGAACCAACTATATCTTTAAATTTTCTAGTCAATGACTCTCCTTTTGCAGGACGTGAAGGTAAGTATGTTACAAGTAGGCAGATAAGAGAGCGACTCGAAAAAGAACTAGAAATGAATGTAGGACTTCGAATAAATTTTGATGCACCTGACGAAGAAGAAATTCAAGAAGGCTTTCTAGTTTATGGACGGGGTGAATTGCATATTGCAATTTTGCTTGAGAATATGCGCCGAGAAGGATATGAACTTCAAGTGTCTCAACCTCATGTAATTATCAAGGATGAGAATGGAGAAAAACTAGAACCATACGAAGAAGCAACAATAGATGTCCGCAATGAATTTTCTGGTTCAGTTATTGAAAAATTAACTGCTCGTCGTGGAATTATTACAAGTATGCACGAGAAGGAAGGAATCGTTCGAATGTTGATAGAAATTCCTACACGAGGATTGCTTGGATATAGGGGGCAATTTATTGTTGACACAAAAGGAGAGGGAATTCTCGCTTCTCGATTTATTGGATTTAAAAGTTTTGCTGGTGATATAAAAAAAAGAGATGTTGGTTCGATGACTTCAATGGTCAATGGAAAAATTGTCGCGTTCTCACTTTGGACTTTGCAAGAGCGTGGAGTTTTATATGTAGAACACGGAGATGAAGTGTATGAAGGAATGGTTATCGGAAATGTCACAAAAGGAGATGAACTAACTGTTAATCCGACAAAAGGAAAGCAACTTTCAAATATGCGTTCAAGTGGAACAGACGAAGCAGTAAATGTAAAACCACCATTTAAACTCTCCATTGAAAGAGGTTTAGAGATTATGGCCGAAGATGAATATCTAGAAATTACACCAAAAAGTGTTCGATTGAGAAAGAAGTTATTAACTGAATTAAGTCGAGCAAGAGCAAATTCAGCTAGAAATAAGTAGGATTTTAAAGGTTTTTATAATACACTCAAAAATTAGTTGACTTTATTTAAGAGTAATGATATTATAGAAATAGGTATTTAATTAATAGATTAATTTTTTAATTCAAATGGCAAACACAGTTTCATTTAAACCAAAACAAGTTACTAAACATATGCTCTCAGGTCTATCACCACGTGCCCACGAAGTGATAGTTAATCGTTTCGGTATTACCGACAGTGCTGAAAGAAAAACTCTCGAAGCAATAGGTCAAAAATATGGAATTACTCGTGAGCGTGTTCGCCAAATAGAAAATTCGGCGTTAGCTTTTATTCGTAAATCAGAATCTTTCAAAAATGAAAAAGAGGTTTTCGAAGAATTGAAAAATTTAATGCACACACTGGGTGCTGTTGTTGAAGAGCAAGAATTACTTAATCATTTTTCTAAAGATAAACTAACTCAAAATCATATTCATTTATATCTTACTCTTGGTAATGATTTTATTAAACATAAAGAAGATGAACATTTCAAAACACGTTGGAGTGTTGATGCTGAAATAGCAGAACAGATTCACAAGTCATTAAAAAATCTTTTTGAAAATCTTTCAGATGATGAATTAGTAACTGAAGCAGAATTGATTTCACGATTTCTTGAAGAGGTTAAAGATTTATCTGAACAATATAAAAATGAAGAAATAGCTAAACGTTGGCTTTCAATGTCAAAAAAGATTAGCAAGAATCCACTCGGTGAATGGGGTAAATCCACATCATCTTCTATTAAAACTCGTGGAGTAAAAGATTATGCATTTTTAATGATGCGAAAACATGGTAGCCCAATGCACTTTAGAGAAGTTGCAAAGGCCGTTGCCAGTACTTTTGATAAAAAATGTCACACTGCCACTTGTCATAATGAACTTATCAAAGACGGAAGATTTGTATTAGTTGGCCGAGGGATTTATGCTTTGTCTGAGTGGGGATATAAGACTGGAGTAGTTCGTGAAGTGATAAAAGACCTTATAAAGAAAAATGGTCCAATGAAGAAAGAAGATATTGTAGACCAGGTTATGAAAGAAAGGTATCTAAAGAAAAATACTATTTTGGTCAATCTGCAAAATTCTAAATATTTTAAAAAGAACAAAACAGGACTTTATACAATAGCTTAAAAGAAAATCCCTCGACTGATGTCGGGGGTTTTCTTTTGTATGTGTTTATAGATGTGATATAATATTTATATGCAACGGGGCTCGATTTTGAATATTATTATAGTTATTTTTGGTTTACTTTTAGCAGCTATTTTAATTGGGGTATTTTCTAATACATAAATATATTATGATACAAGAATTTTTTGCTACCCATAATTTTAATTTAATTCAATTATTAATAGTGGCTATTGGTTATCTTATGCCGATTCCACTTGCATATATCGCTTTTCATTTGTGGCATCACTATCGGCAAGAACGTTTTATTATGAATATAAAATGGGTTTTACTTGAAATCCAAGTTCCACGCGATGTGATAAAAACTCCCGCTACGATGGAACTTATTTTTTCTAATGCTTTCTATCATAAGAGTATAAAAGGATTCTGGGAAGAATATATGATTGGTGCTCCATGGCTTTGGTTTTCACTTGAAATGGTTTCTATAGATGGACGAGTTCGTTTTTATGTTCGGACTCCGACTCGAATCAGAGATTTAGTGGAAACACAAATCTATGCTCAATACCCACAAGCCAAAGTTGTGGAAACAGAAGACTACGCATTGAATGTTCCTCAATATACTAAAGATGGCGACTGGAATATGTGGGGATGTGAATTCAATAAATTGGAAAACGATGTCAGACCAATAAAAACATATAAGCAAATAGAAGAGTTGAAAAGCGGAACTAAGGAAGAATTTAAAATTGACCCATTAACTCCGACAATAGAATTTATGGGTTCACTTGCAAAAGGGCAACAAATGTGGGTTCAAATAGTTATCAGACAAAGCATAAAGAAATATCACAGCGAAGAAACAGGCAAACATGTAAATTTTGAAAATTATGCCGAAGAATATATAAGAGGATTACTTAAACCATATACAAAAGTTGGTACAGGTCAAGGTCTTGGGGGTGGGAATTCACTTGAAGTGCGTGCTCCAAGTTTTCTTGACCCTATTATTAAGCAAATGGTCATAAATTTACAACAAATTCATTTTGACTGCGGAATTCGACTTATAACTTTGGCTGATAAAAGATTAATTTCTGATGATAAGTTTAATGAGCTTAGACGTTCTTCACGTTTGATTTTTCGTCAATTTGCTCAGCCATATGCAAATGAACTAAATCGTATTAGTTCTACTCAGTTCGATGCTCCATGGTCTGACCCAACGGGACTTGCTTTAACTAAACTAAAAAAACGTATGCTTAATTTTTATCGGATGAGAACTTTTTTCCATCCACCTATTCAATATGCTTTTAAATATCCAGCTGTATTTTCTATGTTTTTCCCTTCAGGTAAACCACAAATTTTTGTTCTTTCAAATGAAGAATTGGCGTCGCTTTATCACTTCCCAGGTATGGTTTCTGAAACTCCAAGCTTCAAACGTATTGAATCAAAGATTGCAAAACCACCTTCCAATTTACCTATATAGTGTATGCCTCCTTTAGATAAAGAAGAAAAAAATAAAAAAAGGAATAATTGGATATTAAACATTATTTTAATTATAGGTTTTTTGGGTCTGTTTGTTTACTATTTTTTATTTGCTCCATTTGGTAACAAGGATGTTATTATTCACGTTGCATCTGGTCAATCAACAGATTCTGTCATCAGTGAATTGGAAAATAAAAATGCAATTAGAAATGATTTTACATTAAAAGTTTTTATTAAATTATTAAAAAAAGGTAAGGGAATTATTTCCGGAGATTATCTAATTAAAAAAAGTTCTCCTGTTTGGGTTGTGGCTTGGCAGTTGGGCCGAGGACACCACAATATAGAACCAATTAAAATTACCATCAGGGAAGGTTTAACAAACGATGAAATTGCCACCATTTTTGCAGACAAAATAGCAAGTTTTCGCAAGGATTTATTTTTGGCTGATACACAAGAGAAACAGGGATATTTGTTTCCAGATACTTATTTTTTCTTTCCACTTGATACAACACCAGAATTAATTGATAAATTGTTAAATAACTTTGAAAATAGAATTAAAAATCTTTCTTCTTCAATAAGCACAAGCGGGCATAGTTTGCAAGAAATTATAACAATGGCTTCAATTCTAGAGGGTGAGGCCGGGGGAAAAGAAGATATTGAAATAATTTCTGGAATTTTATGGAGGCGGATATCTATCGGGATGTCGCTTCAAGTAGATATTGATAAATCTACTTACAGCCAAAAAGGATTACCTCTTAAACCATTAAATAATCCAGGGCTACAATCAATACAAGCATCTTTAAATCCGAAAGATTCACCATACCTCTATTATCTTCATGATAAAAATGGTAAGGTATATTTTGCTCGAAACTATGAAGAACACAAGCGTAATATAGATAATTATTTAAAATAGTGAAGTGGCACATAATTATTAAAATTTTTCCCGCTTTACCCTAAAGGGCTCCGACACGGATAAAAATTTTAATAATTATGTAAAACTAATCCGCCTTCGCATAAAGCTACGGCGAGACAAGCAAGTATGATACTAAAAACAGAAAAACAAAAAGAATATGAATTGCTTGACTCTGGCAATGGAGAGAAATTGGAACGATATGGTTCTTATATTTTGAAACGTCCTGACCCAGAAGCTCTTTGGGGAAAATCCAAAGATTCCTTGGTCTGGGAAAAAGCTGAATTAAAATTTATTCGTGAGGGAGCTAAAACGGGCCTGCCTCGCGACAAGGCGGGGTGGATTGTAAAAAATGGTATTCCTAAAAGTTGGAGTATCTTATATGGAGATTTGAATTTTTTAATTAAGCCCTCATCCTTCAAGCATACGGGTCTTTTCCCCGAACAACTTCCAAATTGGAAGTGGATGACAGAATTGATTTGCGGGGAAAGGTCTTGCCTTAAGGGAGCCCAAGGCAAGACCTTAAGGAGCGAACCATCAATATCTGTTTTAAATTTATTTGCTTATACTGGAGGAGCAACACTTGCTTGTGCCAAAGCAGGAGCTGAAGTTTGTCATGTAGATGGTTCAAAAACTGCAGTAGAGTGGGCAAAAGAAAATGCGAAATTATCAAATTTAGAAAATGCCCCAATTAGATGGATTGTTGATGATGTTTTGTCTTTTCTTAAAAGAGAAGTAAAAAGAGGAAGAAAATATGATGCGATTATTATGGACCCGCCATCTTTTGGGCATGGACCACACGACGAACTTTGGAAGATAGAAGAGCACTTTTTGGAATTAATGAAACTATGTAAAAGTCTATTATCTGACACACCACTTTTTGTTCTTATAAATGGTTATACCGCTGGATATTCTCCAATTGTCTACGAAAATAATTTAAAAGATATGATGAAGGATTTTAATGGTCAGATTGAGACAGGGGAACTTGCGATAGAAGAAAGTAATGGTGGACGACTTCTACCTTGTGGTATATTTGCAAGGTGGAAAAGGGGCTAATAAAAAAGTTAAATAAGCTCTTCTCGAAATACGCACATAATTTTCTACTGAAAATTTGCTATGCTCGGGCCGTCGCCCTGCGCAATGTATTTCTCAAAGACTTATTTAACTTTTTTATTAAAAAAAATTATGAATAAAATAAACAAAACTGTATTTGTTGGAGTTTCCCCGAAGCAAAGAGTACTTGCTACGAGGCAGGCGGGCGGAAATAAACCTGTCGTTTTTGTGGGTGTTTCAGGGGGTGTAGACAGTTCTGTGGCGGTAGCGCTTTTAAAAGAGGCTAAACCAAAAAATTTTAAAAAATTTTTTGGTCGCCCGACCCCAAAGGGGTTTAGGGGATATGATGTCGTTGGGGTTTTTATTCGTACTTGGACACCAGATTTTATAAAATGCACTTGGAAAAGTGAACGTCGCGATGCAATGCGAGTTTGTGCGCACTTGGGAATTCCATTTTTAGAATGTGATGCCGAAGAAGAGTATAAAAAGAAAGTAGCAGATTATATGATTGAGGAATATAAAAAAGGACGCACACCAAACCCCGATGTAATGTGTAATCGTGAAGTGAAATTTGGTGTATTTTGGAATTTTGCAAAAGCGCATGGTGCTGATTATATTGCCACGGGACACTATGCTAGGAATGATTACCAATTACCAATTACTAATTACCAATTAAAAAAGGGAAATAATGAAAGCAAAGATCAATCTTATTTTCTTTGGACTTTGACACAAAATGATTTATCTCACACACTTTTTCCAGTTGGGCACTTGAAGAAAACCGAAGTTAGAAAACTTGCCCAAAAATATAAAATTCCAGTTGCCGAAAAGAAAGATAGTCAAGGAGTTTGCTTCTTGGGTCCGCTTGATATGAAAGATTTTCTTAAACATTATATTAAATCCGAAAAAGGAGATACAGTGGATGAAAAAGGAAATATTATTGGAACTCATGATGGAGCAGTATTTTTTACACTTGGTGAAAGGCATAGTTTTACCATAACTAAAAAATCTGAAAAAGAAGAGCCACTATATATTATTAAAAAAGATATAGAAAAAAATACAATCACTGTCTCCGCTAAGCAGAATTCACCTCTCCCAACCCTCCCCTTAATAAGGGGAGGGCAAGGGTGCGGTCTAAACATAATAAATACAAATTGGATATTAGGAACTCCAGAAAAAGATAAGGTGTATCAAGCTCAAATTCGTTACCACGGAGAATTGCTAAATTGCCGAATTTCTGGAAGTCCGACTTCCAGAAATTCGGTGAAAATTATTTTTGAAAAGAACGTTTTAGTTGATAGTGGGCAGTCAGTCGTCCTTTATGATAATGATGTTTGCCTAGGCGGTGGAATTGCTAGATAGTGCCTAAAGCACTATCTAGCAATCAAATGAGCAAGGCAAGACCTTACTCAAAAATCCCTAGTCATATCACTAGGGATTTAATTAGATTTCCAATTATAAAAATTTTTGATATAATAAATATATGGAAAACTTTTTAGATATAACAACGTTTGATATCGTTATTCGTTTACTGGTTGCATTATTATTGGGGATGATTATTGGAGTTGAACGTGTTTGGGCGCACAAGACAGCTGGGATGCGAACTTATGCACTTGTTGCTATGGGAGCGGCATTATTTGTAATTATTTCAGAAATGATATCCGCTCGTTATTTAGGTGTTGGGGGTTTTGACCCAACAAGAATCGCTTCACAAATAATTGTTGGAGTTGGATTTTTGGGCACAGGTTTAATTTTTTCCAAAGAAACGAAACTGATGGGCTTAACAACTGCGACGGGGCTTTGGGTTTCAGCTGGCATTGGAATTGCTGCAGGATTTAAACTTTTTAATATTGCTATTATCGCAACAATTTTAACTCTATTTATTTTTATTGTTTTGTGGTTTGTACAAGAACAACTTAAAAAGACAAAATATTTTAAAAGAAATAATACAGAAGATATGAATCAATAAATTAGAAATAATTGTCTTTTTGTTGTATTATTAAAAAATGCAGTCAGATGAAATTAGGTCAAGATTTTTAAAGTTTTTTGAAGAAAGGGGACATGCTTATGTTCCTTCGGCTTCACTTGTAACGACAACTATCGCGGGAGCAATGGACGCGACGCTTTTTAATACTGCAGGAATGCAACCTTTTGTTCCATACCTTCTGGGTGAGCCACATCCACAAGGCGTTCGATTAGTTAATTTCCAAAAGTGTCTGAGAACAATAGATTTAAGTGAAGTTGGAGACAATACTCACAATACCTTTTTTGAAATGATGGGGAACTGGTCACTTGGTGATTATTTCAAGAAAGAAGCCATAACTTGGAGTTATGAATTCTTAACTGGAAAAGATGAAGGATTAGGATTAGATGTCTCACGATTATATATTACAGTTTTTGCCGGCAATGAAAAAATAGAAGCCGATAAAGAGTCGGTAGAAATTTGGAAATCACTTGGAATACCAGAGCATCGTATTTATTATAAAAATTCAAAATCAAATTGGTGGAGTGCAGGACTTAATTCTCCAGCTGGGCCAAGTACAGAAATGTTTTATGATGTGACAGGTAAACTTGGCGATATGGATGAAGAAGAATTCAATATTGCTGAAAATAAGCAAAAAGTTGTAGAGATTTGGAATGATGTCTTTATGACTTATAATCAAGTAAATGGTGAGATTGCCGGGGAGCTTCCACAGAAAAATATTGATACAGGAGCAGGACTCGAAAGGGTGACAACAATGGTTCAAGGCAAGCAAAGTATTTATGAGACAGATTTATTTCAACCAATTATAAAAAAAATAGAAGAATTATCTGGACTTTCATATGGAGATAAAACAGATGAAGAATATATAAAAGAAGGCAAGCATTGTTTTGTGGATACGAGAAGGCAGATTAGAATTGTTGCCGACCATATTCGCACAGCGGTTTTTATAATTGCAGATGGTGTGCTTCCGTCAAATACTGGACGAGGTTATATTCTCCGTCGAGTTATTCGTCGTGCAATAAGATATTCTGATTTAATTTCATTGAAACACGGAGCATTGTCTATACTTGCTGAAGTAATAATAAAAAAATATAAAAATACATATCCGGAACTTGAAAATAATAAAGAAATTATTAAAAAAGAAATAGATACTGAAGAAAGTAAATTCCGACTAACACTTGAACACGGAATTCGTGAATTTGAAAAAGGAGCTGACCCATTTATTTTATTTACAACATATGGATTTCCGATTGAGCTCATTGTCGAGCTAGCTACAGAAAAAGGGAAAACTGTTGACCTTGATGATTTCAATAAGAAATTGAAAGAGCACCAAGAGCTTTCTCGAACTTCTAGTTCGGGGACATTTAAGGGTGGACTTGCTAATCATAATGAAAAAACAATTCGTCTTCATACCGCTCATCATTTGCTTTTAGCAGGTTTACAAAATGTTATTGACCCAACAATAAAACAACGTGGAAGCAATATTACTGAAGAACGTCTACGAATGGATTTTATTTGTGACCATAAACTTACAGATGAAGAAAAGAAAAAAGTGGAAGATTGGGTAAATGATAAAATAAAAAGAAAATTAAATGTTATAAAAAAAGAAATGCCACTACCTGAAGCAGAAAGAATTGGAGCTGAAATGGAATTTGGAGCAAAATATCCTGAAATTGTTTCAATCTATCTTGTTCTAGATGAAAATGGTAATTATATTTCAAAAGAATTCTGTGGTGGGCCTCATGTCAAAAACACTAGCGAGCTAGCTAGTGCTTTTGACCCCGAAGGTAATCCGAGGGGTGGGGGTCCTTTTAAAATATTAAAAGAAGAAGCTGTGGCTTCCGGTATTCGTCGGATTAAGGCTGTTCTATTGTAATTTTCCACATTTTGTTAAGCTTTTTTTAATCCTGTGGTACAATATAGACACTATGGGATTTTTATTTGGAGTGAATAAAAAAGAACGAACTGTTGCAATTTTTGATATTGGCTCGGGGAGTGTTGGTGGTGCTATTGTTCGTATGCCTTTTGATAATAAAAAAATACCAATAATATTAAAATCTGTTCGAAGTGAAATAAAAACTCATAGCGATTTTGATTTTAATGTTTTTATGAAAGATATGCTTTCTTCTTTGGACGAAACAGCTAATTCTTTATATCACCTTAAAGCTGGAGCACCAGATGAAATTGTTTGCGTTCTGGCTTCACCGTGGTATTTATCTGAAACAAGAATAGTAAAAATTGCCCAAGAAAAATCTTTTATTTTTACAAAACGTTTGGCAAATGAATTAATTCAAAAAGAGATATCAGCTTTTAAAGACCCTTATAAAAGTAAATATGGTAGCTTGGAAAGTATTCCTGAAATGATAGAGCAACATACGATGTCTGTGTCGCTTAATGGATATGCGATAGGTGACCCACTCGGAAGAAAGTGCAAATTACTTGAAATGGATATGGTGATATCACTTGCACCAAAATTACTTTTAGACAAAATTCGGCAGGTATTATTAAAAACATATCATCATAAAAATGTTAGCTTCTCTTCTTTTACTGTTGCTACTTATTTTGCAGTTCGCGATAAATATGTTATCCCAGATTCATATCTACTACTTGATATTAGTGGAGAAATAACAGATGTGGGAATTGTGACAAAGGGAGTTTTGAAATCAGTCCTATCATTTCCATTTGGAAAGAAAACTTTCTTTAAATATATGTGTACTAAATTAGAAATTGAGTTACGTGATGCTAAAGAACTTTTTAAACTTTATAGTGAAGATAATCTTTCTGATGCTTTTAAGAAAAAAGTAGAACCTCTATTTAAATCAATTGAAAATTCTTGGGGAGAAGCATTCAGTAAATGTTTAAGCACCTTACCACGTATTCTTATTCTTCCTAACACTATATTTTTAACAGCAGATAATGATATTAAAAATTGGTTTGTAAATGTTTTACAAAATGAGGAAAATATTCAGTCGATGGTTTCAGCTCATAAATGTATTGTTTCTACTTTAGATGGACCTGAATTTTTAAATAAGTGTGACATTAAAGAAGGGACATGCGACCCATTCCTAATGATAGAAGCTATCGCGATAATGAGAAAAACTATTAAATAATATGGCAAGAATTCTTATAGAGGACATAAAAATAAAAAGAAATTCAAAAAAACTTATTCCTAAAAAAGAAGAAGTAGCGATTCCTGTTAAACCAATTGTAGAGAAAAAAATTTTAAAAGAAGAAAAACAGACAGAAGAAGAAATTAAAAAAGAGGAATCAAAAATAGATGAATATTTAAAAAATTTATCAAAGGATAGACAAAAAACGCAAACACAAAGATTACAAAGTACACCTCATGTTAAAAGAAAAAAACGAATTGTTGGTAGGTCAACAATTATTACTTTTATAATTGTCGTTATTTTAGGTGGAGTTTATTGGGGTGGAAATTTTTTTCAAAAAGTAAACATTACAATAACTTCAAAACATCAACTAATCACTTACAATAGTAAACAATTTTTAGCATCTCAAGACCCGAGTCTTAAAGCAGTTGATTTTGAAATAATGATTACATCAGATAAAAAAACAAAAAATATTATTTTAACTGAATCAAAAGAAGTTTCCATAAAAGCAGAGGGAAGTGTTACATTGTATAATGAATTCAGTACAACTTCACAAAAAATTGTTGCTGGGACATTTTTAGCAGATGAAAAAGGTAAATCATATAAAACAAATAATACGGTCACTATTCCAGGATACAAACTAGTTGATAAAAAAATTGTTCCCGGACAAGCAGTTGTAAAAATAAGCTCGTTTTTGCCCGGGGAGGCTTATAATGGTTCGCCAGAGAACTTTTATATAACTTCATTTAAAAAAACGACTAAATATAACAAAATTTATGGAAAATTAAAAACTCCACTTCTAGGTGGTGCTTCAGGATTAGTTTATATGATGAATGATACAGATAAAAGTACTATAGATAATATCGCGCAAACTTCTTTTAAAGAAGATATGATAAAAAAAGTTGAAGCTCTAGTTCCACCAGGATATATTCTTTATCCAAAAGCTTTTACTTTTTTATATAAAATAGGTGGAAATGTTTTATCAAAAACTCCCGAAGCGGGAATTGAAATCAATGGAGAGTTATCGGCTGTTTTATTGAAAGAAAAAAGTTTAGTAGATAATATATTAAAAGTTTCCTTACCAGATACTAAAGGGGATGAATTAAAAGAAATAACAATTCCTGACCTAAGTTCTCTTTCTTTTAGTTTTCTTAATAAAGACCAAATTATAAATAAAGAAGTTACTTCGATTCCTTTTATAATGAATGGAAGTGTTGATGCTGTGTGGATGCCAGATATAGAAATGCTCAAGACAAAATTAATTGGAATTTATAAAAATGAGGTTTTATCAATCTTTAGGCAAGACCCAGGAATTGCCGGAGCGATAGTTAAAATTTTCCCACCCTGGCAAAAATATATTCCAGACGATGTCTCAAAAATTAATATTGAATTGAAATAAAAATGTTTTTGTCGGTAAAATTTGACGCTGAATTTTTTATTTGTTATACTTTCTTTGTATAAATGAATCCCGATAGAAATTTAACAATCTTATAAATGTGGTAATAAGTTTTTAAATCGGGGATATATATTATTAAAATTATGCGAATTATTGAAAAATTTCACACGGGATGAATCAAAAAGATGACACAAATACAGTTATAGGAACTATTACCGAGGCACTGCCCAACACTCTTTTTAGAGTTGATATCGGAAATGAAAAAGTGATTATTGCTTATCTTTCTGGAAAAATGCGGATGCACAGAATAAAGGTATTGGTTGGAGATAGGGTAGAAGTCCTTCTTGACCCTTATGGTGGCAAGGGTAGGATTATTAAAAGAAATTAACTTGCCCCCACACCTATATTTTTATAGTTTTCAACGCAGTTCTAGACTGCAATAAAAATATGGGTGTGGAAGCTTGCCTTTTTTATTCAAGTAGTGTATGATAACCAAATATATGCTTTTACGTAAAATACAGGGTAGTAGCCCTATATTTTTCTTTAGCGTTTAGGTGTTTTGATAAAAAATGAATCCTGTAGTAGAAAATGGAATACTATGAAAATTAAATCTGCTGTTAAAAAAATTTGTACGAATTGTAAATTAATTAAGCGAAGTAGGCATCTTCGTGTTATTTGCTCTAATCCAAAGCATAAACAAAAACAATAATTTGATATGAGTCCCGTTAGAAGTCGCGATCGCAGTTAATTCAAAAATATATGTTAATAAAAATGATAAAGTTTAATAGAATAATCAAGTATCGTCACGGTTTATCGACCGCGATCTACTTCTAAGCGGGATGAGAATTCTCGGTATAACAATTCCAAATAATAAACATTTAGATGTAGGATTAACTTGTCTTTATGGTATTGGTATTTCTCGTTCAAGAAAAATTTTAGACGAAGCTAAAATTGATAGAAATATAAAAAGTGATGCATTAACTGTGGAGCAAGAAAACGCAATCAGAAAAATTATTGAAACAATGTCTATTGAAGGTTCGCTCAAGCGTGAGGTCGCTTCAAATATAAAAAGATTGAAAGATATTAAGGCCTACCGTGGAGTAAGGCATATGCGTCGTCTTCCAGTCAATGGCCAAAGGACTAAAACCAATTCACGAACAATCAGGGGTAATGTCAGAAAGACAATGGCCTCCGGTAAGAGAAAAGAAAGTAAAACCTAGGAAAGCTTTTTGCTTCTTGGTGTTTGCTGTTAGGAATTAAAAGCTAAAACCAAAAAGCATAAAGCAATAAGCAAAATTATATGGGAAAAATAAAAATTATAAAAAAAGAAGAAGAAGAAAAAAAAGTTGAAACACCGGTGGAAAAGGTGGTTGAAGAAAGTGTTTCGAAGTCAACTGTAAAAGTTCCAAAGAAAAAAATTGTTTCAGGAACTTTGCATGTGGAAGCGACTTTTAATAATACAAAAATTGTTTTGACTGATAAAAAGGGGAATACTTTATTTTGGACTTCTTCAGGTGCTCTAGGATTCAAAGGGGCCAAAAAGGGAACACCTTTTGCTGCTTCAAAAGCCGGAGCAGTTATTGGAGAAAAAGCTAAAGCTCTTGGAATTAAAGAAGTTGATGTTTTGGTTAAAGGAGTAGGTAGTGGTCGTGAACCTACAATCCGCTCTTTTATGGCCTACGATATAGATATTACAGGGATTAATGATGTGACACCAGTTCCTCATAATGGGCCCAAACCTAAAAAACCACGAAGAGTGTAAGATAATTAAGAATTAAGAATTAAGAATTAATAATTAAGAATTAAGAATGAAGCCGGTTAAAAAATATAAAATTGGAAGACGACTAGGAGCAGGTGTGTTTGAAAAATGTCAAACAACCAAATTTGCTATGTCTGAAGCTAGGCACGCGAAAAACGCCAAAAATAAACGCCCCAAACCTCTTTCTGGTTATGCACAGCAATTTTTAGAAAAACAAAAAGTTCGTTTTATGTATGGTATTAGTGAGCGTCAATTTTCAAATTATATAAAAGAAGCTATTTCACAAAAAGGAGTTTCTGCAAACGAATATTTATTTGAGTTACTAGAGAATCGATTAGACAATGTTGTTTATAGATTAGGTTTAACTCACTCCCGTCGCCTTTCTCGTCAGATGGTTTCTCACGGCCACATAATTGTAAATGGAAAGAAGACTACTGTTCCCTCATATCGTGTTTCAGTTGGGGATAAAGTAGCAATCCGAGAAGGAAGTAAAAAAAGTGTATTATTTAGTGATATGACAAACAAAATGAAAGAGTACACTTTACCAAACTGGTTAACTTTTAATGTAGATAGTCTTTTGGGGGCTATACAAGGTAAGCCCAAAAATACTGAGGGATATATAGACCTCAATACAGTGTTAGAGTTTTATAGTCGTTAAAGTAAGTGTGGTTAGTTTTTAATAAATAATTTGAGGGCCAACGGCTCTCCAACATCATAAACTATGTCTGATTTAAATATTATACTACCATCAAAATTATCCATCGTAAAAGAAGAGGGCACAAAAGGTGTCTACGAAATCGATGGTCTTTATCCTGGGTATGGACACACTCTTGGTAATTCACTTCGTCGTATTATTTTATCGTCTTTAACAGGAGCAGCAATTACGTCTCTTAAAATTGACGGAGTTGACCATGAATTTTCAGTTATCGATGGAGTCAAGGAGGATGTCATTACAATACTTCTTCGTTTGAAACAAGTTCGTTTCAGATTAAATACTGATGAACCACAAACAGTTAAATTAGAAGTAAAAGGACCCAAACAAATCACAGCTAGTGATATTAAAGTTACTGGGCAAGTAGAAGTTCTTAATGGCGATTTATATATTGCAGAAGTTACAGGTAAAAATGCACTTTCAATTGAAATGACAATAGAAAAAGGTCTTGGTTTTGTATCAAAAGAAATGCATCAGAAATCAAAAAATGAAGTTGGTGTTATTTCGCTCGATGCTATTTTCACCCCGATTCGTCGTGTATCTTATGAAGTAGAAAATATGCGTGTAGGAGATAAGACAAATCATAATCGCTTACGTATGACAATAGAAACAGATGGAACTTTAACTCCTCGGGAAGCACTTGAAAGAGCAATCACTATTATGGTAGAACAATTACAGGCCATTGTCGGTTTTACTATTTCTCATAGAACCGTTGAAAAAGAAGTTGAAAAGGAAGACCATAAAGCTAAAAAGGAAGATAAGGGAAAAGAAGAAAGTAATGAATTTACAGATATTTTAAAAACTAGAATTGATACGCTTGATTTGTCGACTCGAACATTAAATGCTTTAACTGGAGCAAATATCAGGACAATTGGAGGAGTTGCCAGAAAAAAGAAAGAAGATTTATTAGAAATTGAAGGAATTGGAGATAAAGGTATTCAGGAAATTAAAAAAATTCTTGGTGGATATGGAATAACCTTGAAATAATTAAGAATTATGAATTAATAATTAAGAATTAATATATGCGACACCACAATAACGTCAGAAAATTTGGAAGAAATAAGAATCAACGTCACGCTCTACTTAAGGGTCTTATGTTGTCGCTTATTGCACATGGAAAAATAGAAACAACTGAAGCCAAAGCTAAAGAACTTCGACCTCTGATTGAAAAAATGATTACAAAGGCCAATGTTGGAACACTTGCTTCACGTCGTTTAGTTATTTCACGTTTATATAATTTGACTGCAGAAGCAAATAAGCTTGTTGATGAAATAGCTCCAAAATACAAAAGTCGTGCCGGAGGTTATACACGTATTACAAAATTACCTCGTCGAGGTGGAGATGCTAGCAAAATGGCGATAATTGAGTTTATATAATAGCTTGTCCCGTTAGAAAATATATCTAGTGGGGCATAAAGATAAAATTAATAATTAATATTTTTTAACGGGATGACAAAGACATATACAATAGATGCGAGTGGAAAAGTATTTGGTCGTGTTGCAAGTGAGACGGCCAAAAATCTTATGGGTAAGAATTTACCAGATTATGTGGCAAACAAAGTTGCCGATGTTTTTGTGGTTATTACAAATGCAAGTAAGACAAAAATGTCCGAACGTCGGATGAATGAGACACTACACGAAAGATATTCCGGACAACCTGGAGGTTTTAAAAAAGAAACAAATGCTAAAATTGTAGAGAAAAAAGGATGGAAAGGATTATACGAACTTGCTGTTTACGGAATGCTTCCAGATAACAAATTAAGACCTCTAATGATGAAAAGATTAACAATAAATGATTAGCAACTAGGAACTAGTAACTAGCAAAATATAATTTAAAAAAATGGAAACAAAAACAAAAAAAATTACAAAGGTGGCAAAGGAGAAAGAATATTTTAGGGCTATTGGACGTCGCAAGACCGCTGTGGCTGTTGTTCGTTTAACTAAAGCAGTAAAGAATTCTTATACTATTAATGGAAAAGATTTTACGGAATATTTTAAAACGGCCAACTTGAAAAAGATTGTAACTTCTGCCTTTGAAACAGCTACACCATCTGTAAAATTTGAAGTTATTGTGACGACAAAAGGAGGAGGGATTAATTCTCAAGCAGAAGCTGTCCGGCATGGTATTTCTCGAGCTCTTGTATTACACGATGGAGAACTTCGTCATGTTCTAAAAAAAGCCAAAATGCTCAAACGTGACCCAAGACAAGTTGAAAGAAAGAAATTCGGACTCAAAAAAGCAAGAAAGTCACCACAATGGTCTAAACGATAAAGCCTCGATTTTCAAGAAGTGTTTATAAATAAAATATAATATTTACAAAATCCTTAATTTATATGGAGATTTTTGTTGTTTTTTATATAATTAAAAGATTTTAGGTGTTTGAATACTTTTATGTTAAAATTAAAATGTAGTAATAAAATATAAATTTTTTATGTTAGATAATCTTATTTTAAACAAAAAATCAATAGAAAATATTTATAAAACTCTTTGTGAATTTCACCAAAAATATTTAAAAATTTTTGGTGTTAAATTGCCAAAACTATATGATGCAAAAGGTAATTTTACAAAAGATGCTCTGGTTTTAATTTATCTTACTTATGATTATCCTAAAACAAGAATAGTTAGTAAAGAAGAGTTAACTAAATTTATCAGAAGTTACTATCCAAATACAAACGATGTACAACAAGCTAGACATCTTGGAGCACAAGCTGGATGGTGGATAGTTGCTGGTGGTCGTGATAATATAGTTTTGAGAATTAAAAGAGGATTCTATCAGTTGTATACATTAGAACAACCATATCCAGGTTTTAAACAGGGTCATAGAATAGCAAAAACTGATAATTGGGTTAAGATAAAAGAAATATATAATTTTCGCTGTGCTACTTGTGGTTCACAAGAAAATAAACCACACTTTCATTGGCCTGCAACAAAAACTAAATTACAAAAGAGTCATATGGACCCCAATAAACCATTAATTAGTGGTAATATTATTCCTCAATGTCAAAAATGTAACAGAGCAGACAGAAATAGATGGGTATATGACGAAAAAGGTAGAGTTATAAAATTAGCAGATGCTAATTTTGTTAAAAATTTTGATAAAGAAGTAAGAAAAAAACTTTACAAGATACTTTTTAAAGAATTTAATGGTAAAAATTTATATGCAAAATAATAGTTTTATTAATCAAATAGTTTTGGGTGATGCTATGGATATATTATCTAAAATAGAAGACAATTCTATTGATGTTGTTTTAACTGATCCCCCTTATTTTTTAGATAAAATGGATAATAATTGGCAATATAAGGAAGTTGAAAATACTAGAAATCAACAAATAATAAAATCGTTGCCAGCTGGTATGAAGTTTGATAGAAAACAAGGGCAAGATTTTTATAAATGGTATTTAACAGTATCAGAGCAAATTTTCAGAATTCTTAAACCTGGTGGATTCTTTTTTTCTTTTTCAAGTCCCAGGTTATATCACAGAATGGCATCAGCAATTGACGATGCTGGGTTGGAGATCAGGGATTGTTTTTTATGGCTTTATACTCAAAATCAGGCTAAAGCAATGAGTGTGAACCATTTTATAGATAAAATGGGAATATCAAAAATAGAAAAACAAAATCTTAAAAATAAATTTGAGGGATGGAAAACACCGCAATTAAAAAGTTGTTTTGAACCTATTGTTATGGCACAAAAACCAACGGATAGTACATACTTAAATAATATGTTAGAAAATAATGTTGGTTTAATGAATACAAATATAAAAGTAGGAGATAATATGTTTCCAGCGAATATTTTAACAGTAAATAATATAAATGAAATAATTGATAAATCTTTTTTAATTGGCAAACCAACAAAAAAAGAAAAAGGTGATTTTAATAATCATAAAACCGTAAAACCTATTGAAATATGTGAACATATAATTAAATTAACTGCTTTTTATGAGAATGCTATAATATTAGATCCTTTTGTTGGAAGTGGAACAACTGCAGTTGCTGCTAAAAAACTTGGATTAAATTATATTGGTATAGATTCAAATCCAGAGTATATAGAAATTTCAAAAAAAAGATTAAGAGAATTAGATAAAAATATAAATTTATTTAATTCCCAAAAAGGAGAGAAACAAACAAATATTAATATACAAACACAACTTCAATTTACCTAAAAATTGTTACCAAACTTGAAAAAGTTTGGTTTTTGATGATATAATAGTTATTATGATTAAAATGATATTGTTATCTGCAGTAAAATTGTTTGTTAATTATATTAAATATTTCTTTTTAACTTTTATTGTTCTTCTTTCTCTTTTGATGGTATTGTTTGTTATTTTAAATATTAAATCAGATTTTTCTTTTGATTTTTTGAAGTATTTTTCGTTTGTTAATGCTATTTTTAATAAAGAAACTTATGTTATGCATACTAAGGAAGTGATGCAAATATTTTCTATTATTTCTCTGCTAGTATATGCATTTATGGGTATTATAAAATATTTAATTAATAAAATATTTAACTTAAAATTAGAGGTAAGTCTCAAAAATAAATTAATTATATTATTTTCTTTTATAACTTTAGTCTTTTTTGTTACTATTTTTTTAATTAAATATAAAAAGATAGATAATGATCTGTACATTTCTTTTATTGCAGTCTATATATTTAATATTATCGTTACATTCTTTTATTTAACCATTTCTACTTTATCAAACTGGATTAATAATCAAATAATCAAATTTACAGAATAACAATATTTTTGTATACTTATAAAACTACTTGTCCCGTACTTAATTTTTGATTAGTTAAAAATTAAGAATAGGAATAGTGGGATGAAATAGTATAAATAGACATTAATAATTATAATTAAATTTTAGTACTGGGATGAATGACGAAGAAAATAAAAAAGAAGACGATGTCGACCCCCTCGCTTTGGCTCGGGATGATTCTGGTGAATCAGATTATACTTTTGTTGAAAGCACAGAAGATGGAGAAGCATTACCTGATAAAGATGTAGCGAAGAAATTACGTGAGGAACTTAAGGTCTGTCGCAAAGAAAAAGAGGAGTATTTGACTGGGTGGCAGAGAGCAAAAGCTGACTATATCAATCTTCAAAAAGAACTCGAACTTGCTCGGGTTAATGGTTCTATATTTGCAAAAGAAAAAATGGCAGAAAAACTTCTTCCAGCACTAGATAGCTTTGAAATGGCATTTGGAAATATTGAACACTGGGAGAAATTAGACAAGGAATGGCAAGATGGAATTAAATTAATTTATAATCAACTAATTTCTGGACTTGCAAATTCTGGTATAGAAAAAATAGACGAAGTTGATGTTCCTTTTGACCCAAGTATTCATCAATCAATAAGTATTGTAGAAACAAAAGACGAATCAAAAGACCACACAGTTGAAAAAGTCCTTCACACTGGATACAAAATAGGCGAGCGTGTAATACGTCCAGCCAAAGTAACTATTTATGAATACAAAAAAGTAGCTAAGTCGGAACAAGAATAGCTCTTCCCAGAGGGTACAACAAATTTCTTACTAGAAATTTGTCCAGTTTTCACGCCGTCGCGTTCAAAAGCCCCTCTGATAAGACTATTCTTGTTCCGACTTTCAATTTCTATTTTACAAATCCTTTTTCTTATTTGAGTGAGTTTAAAAATTCTTTTTTGGTTTCTTCGTCGATTTTGTTAGTAACTATGATAATCATTTCTGATTTTAACCCCAAATCTTTTTTTATGTTTATAAAAAGATTTTCATATGGATACATTGAAATCCAGACAGAATTTTTCATGCAAACAAACCCAGCTTTTTTTAAAAGGTAACGAAGGGCATCTCGCTCATTTTTTCTATCTTCTGGTAAGTCAAGAATAACAATTCTCCAATTTCCATCCCAGTTGTTTGTCACAAGAGCGGTATCATTGTCTATGGCGCTACTATTGATTCGCTTTTTCCCTTCTTCTGATAATCGGAAGTATGGCTGAGAGTCTGATTGAAAACACTCTACAAGGCCCAGAGAGGCAAGGTTTCTAATAGAGCGGGATATTGCGTATTCTGGCCTGTTTTTGCTCGTGTAGGTGCCTTTTATAGTATTTTCAACCTCATTTTTAAGCATATCTAACGAAATGGCCTTCTTTCGAGCCAAAGTTTTGAATATTGCCTTTTGAATTATGGGTTTTTTTACCATATTTTTTTATATTGACTATTATATCACTATCCTATATATTATACAATAGTTTCGTGGTCGTGAAATACTTGTCAAAATAAAATGATAGGTGTATACTTCAAAAAGTGAGTTCTTCTCCACCTTACTAAGGGGGAGATGCCAACGGCAGAGGGGGTCTGACCCCTCCTCAGTCCTCCCCTTGGTAAGGGGAGGAGGAAAACAAAATTATTTCGTTTTTATTAAAATTATTTAATTAATTAAAGTTTTAGTTGCTTCTTCTTATTACTAGAATCTAGAAACTAGAACCTAGAAACTAATCATGAGCAAAATCATAGGTATAGATTTGGGTACGACAAATAGTGCGGTTGCAATCATTGAAGGTGGTCAACCAAAAATTATAGAAAATATTGAAGGGGCACGAACAACTCCTTCGGTTGTTACTGTTACCAAAAATGGTGACAGAATGGTAGGGCTACTTGCAAAACGTCAAGCAGTCACAAATCCAGAGAATACGGTTTATGGAATTAAAAGATTTATTGGTCACTTATTTGATGACCCAGAAATTCAAAAAGATGACAAAACTACTCCATATAAAATTCAAAAGGGCTCTACTGGTGGAGTTGAGGTCAAGCTCGGCGACCAATGGCTACGCCCAGAAGAAATTTCAGCAAAAATTTTAAGTAAAATTAAAGCTGATGTTGAAGCAAAACTCGGAGAAAAAATTACTGAAGCAGTTATTACAGTGCCAGCTTATTTTAATGATGCTCAAAGAAAAGCGACTAAAGATGCGGGTGTTATTGCTGGGCTTGATGTTAAAAGAATTATCAATGAACCAACAGCAGCGGCATTGGCTTATGGTTTCAATAATAAGAAAAATGAAAAGATAGCTGTCTACGACTTCGGAGGTGGAACTTTTGATATTTCTGTTCTTGAAGTTGGAGATGATGTTATTGAAGTGAAATCAACTGATGGCGACTCACATATGGGAGGAGAAGATATAGACCAAAAAGTTGTAAAGTGGATTGCTGATGAATATAAAAAAGAATCAGGGATTGATGTTACAAAAGATATGCTAGCACTTCAGAGATTAAAAGAAGCGGCTGAAAAAACCAAGCACGAACTTTCCACAACAATGGAATCAGAAATAAATATTCCATTTATCACTTCAGATGCTTCAGGTCCTAAACACTTACTTCTTAAAATGACTCGAGCAACTCTTGAATCATTGGCAGAAGAGTATATTAACCGCTCAATTGAAATTACAAAGCGTGCAATTGAAGCTTCGCCATTTAAGATGAATGAATTAAATGAAATAATTCTTGTTGGAGGACAAACTAGAATGCCAGCAATTTATGAAGCGGTGAAAAAGTTGTTTGGGCGAGAACCAAATCGTTCAATCAATCCGGATGAAGTTGTTGCCCTTGGAGCAGCAGTTCAAGCTGGAGTTTTACAAGGTGATGTCCGCGATGTATTGCTTTTGGATGTTATTCCACTTTCGCTTGGTATTGAGACATTGGGTGGAGTTTCGACAAAACTTGTAGAGCGTAATACAACAATTCCAAGTTCAAAATCTCAGACATTCTCAACCGCAGCTGACAATCAGACCTCGGTGGAAATTCACATAACTCAAGGTGAGCGTCCAATGGCTTCTGACAATAAATCACTAGGAAGATTTATTTTAGATGGTATTCCTCCAGCACCTCGTGGTATGCCACAAATTGAAGTTACTTTTGATGTAGACGCAAATGGAATTCTAAATGTTAAAGCTAAAGATAAGGCCTCAGGCAAAGAGCAATCTATTCGTATTGAAGCAAGTTCAGGTTTGACTGATGCTGATATAAAGAAAATGAAAGATGAAGCAGAAGCTCACGCCGAAGAAGATGCTAAAAAGAAAGCACTAGCAGATGAAAAAAATACTGCCGAGATGATGATATTTACTGCCGAAAAATCTTTGAAAGAATACGGAGATAAAATTCCAGCTGAAGTAAAAACTGCAATTGAAGAAAAAATTACGGCGGTTAAAACTGCTAAAGAAGGATCAGATATTGGAGTTATTAAAACTGCTCTTGAAGCACTAACAACAGAATTATCAAAAGTTGGAGAGATAATGAATAAAGCTAATCAAGATGCAAATGCAAATGCAAATCCTACATCCGCCTCTGGCGAGACAACGCCTGAAGCTCAAAGTGAAGAAATAAAAGATGCCGAAACTACTGAAGGTAGTACAGGTGCCGACAATGGAGGTGCAGAAGTAAAAGAAGAAGGAGAAAAGAAATAATGTAAAGTATGGTTGATTTTTAAAATAGCTCTTCCCAGAGGGTACAATCAATTTCTTGGTAGAAATTGATCCAGTGTTCGCTCCGCCCGCCTGCAACGATGTAGCAACTTCGGGCAGGTCGAGTTCACAAGCCCCTCTGGTAAGACTATTTCAAAACTCAACCACAAAAACCTAGATTAAGAAATACTATGCAAAAAGATTATTACAACGCACTTGGAGTAGACAAGAATGCTTCCAAGGAAGAAATAAAAAAAGCATTTCATAAGCAAGCTCATAAATATCATCCTGACAAAAATAAGGGAGATGATAAGAAATTTAAGGAAGTCAACGAAGCTTACCAAGTTCTTTCTGATGACCAAAAACGCTCTCGTTATGACCAGTTCGGTTCAGCTGATGGTGGGAATGGGTTTGGGGGATTTTCCGCCCAAGGCGGACCAGCCTCGGGCTGGGATTTTTCTCAAGGATTTGGAGGTTTTTCCGCCCAAGGCGGACCAGCTTCGGGTTTTGATATGGGCGACTTAGGTGATATTTTTGGTGATTTTTTTGGTGGTGGAATGGGACGAGGGACGAGAAATGCCAGAAGAGGGAGAGACATATCGACTGAGATTGATTTAGCATTTGAAGAATCGATTTTTGGAGTTAATCGTAAAATTTTAATTACCAAGCAATCAAAATGTGATATATGTAAAGGAGGAGGTGGCAAGATTGGGACAAAAATGAATACTTGTAAAACTTGCGGTGGTAACGGCCAAATCCGCGAAGTTCGTCGTTCAATTTTGGGTTCTTTCTCAACAACAAAAACTTGTGAGGTTTGTCTTGGCGTTGGAAAAATTCCATCAGAGAAATGTTCTAATTGCCATGGTGCTGGTGTCGTGCGGAAACAAAATGAAATTGATTTGAATATTCCGTCCGGTATTAATAATGGCGAAATGCTCAAGATGACAGGTCAAGGTGAAGAAATTCAAAGTGGACATTCTGGAGATTTGTATATAAAAGTAAATGTCAAAACACATCCAGTTTTCAAACGTGATGGATTAAACTTAACAATGGATTTGCCAATTAAACTCACCGATGCTCTCACGGGTTTAGTTTATAATTTGAAAACGCTAGAAGGCGATACTGTTGAAGTGAAAATTCCTGAAGGAATTAATCATCATGAATTACTCCGAGTGCGAGGTAAAGGTGTCCCATCTAATCGCGGGCGTGGGGATATAATCCTACGAATCGTTGTTAAAATGCCATCAAAACTTTCTCGCAAATCAAAAGAACTAATTGAAGAACTCAAAAAAGAGGGGGTTTAATATGAATTTTTTAAATACACTCAACCTTGACTTAAATATAAATCAATGGTAATTTTAGTGTAAATTAGTAAATTCAAAATATTTCACAACACAAACAAATAAATAAATACAAATTATTATGAAAACACGTGACAAGTTTATCATTTGGGGAGTATGTTGCATTAATGCCGTTCTGGCCGGTTTAGTCTTTGGGGCTATTTGTCTCAATACAGGACTAGCCTTTCTACTCACTTCAATATTTTGCTTTGCGTTATCAGTTGTATTTTGGATCAATTCCAGAATTGATAATTCGAAAGATCCGATTAAGATTTTATTCACACAGTATGTCATGCTAATTATTTCAGCAATATTATCTGTTGTGACATTTCCGTATTTTACGAAAATATCTCTTTTTCAAACTCCGTGGCATTTTGTATTAATAATTATCTTTGTTCTTTCTATTCTTCGGCTATATTTTGCCAGAAATGTGTTTAAGAAAAAACTGACCGAGATGAACGAAACGTAATAAATAAAACGGGCCGGCAAGAAAAGCCGGCTCTTTTTAATACAAAGCGCCCTTTACATCTACGCTATTTTTGATACAATTTAATTTATTATTACTTATCGTAGGTCTTGGATACTCTGAGTAAACTCGAAGTACTGATGCCTGATACAAAGAAATGACAAAAAGTTCTATCGCTTCAAAGAAGCTTTGGAAGATTGGTTCGAAAGAATTTAATACCCAATATTTTGATTTTAATAAGGAAGGAGACCTGATTATTAAAGAAGGGCACAATATTTATAACGTTCGCTATTTAGCAGAGAAATTTGGAACATCACTTGAAATAATGATGCCTTTTATAATTGAGGAACGGTTGGAAGACCTTCTTGATATCGTGCAAGCATTATCAAAAAAAATGGGATATCGTGGTAAATTCTTTTACCATTTTCCAATGAAAGTTAATCAGAATAAAGAAGTTATAATGGCACTTGTTGGTGAAGGCGCCCATCTTGAGACATCTTCACATGCTGATTTATATTTGATTAAAAAAATGCTTGAGCAAGAGTCATTCAATCCAAACATTCGTATTCTTTGCAATGGTCCAAAGACAGACAGGTATATGAATTTGATTGACGAGCTTCAACACAAGGGGGTTAAAATTTTTCCGATTATTGAGGCACCAAATGAATTAAATTTCCTCCAGCATTCTCGCTATGATGTCGGTATTCGTCTTGATATGCCGATTAAAGCAAAATCACGTTGGAATAAATCAATCGACCGTTTTGGTTTTTCAGCAAAAGAAATTCTTGAAATGGGCTCATTCAAAAATCTTAAAATTTTACATTATCATATTGGTTCTCAGATTGAGAAGCTCTCGGATGTTGTTAGCCCAATCAAATATGCTCTTGATGTCTACTTCAAACTTAAAGCAAAAAATCCATCACTTGATACTTTAGATATTGGCGGAGGAATGCCCATCCCTTATGAAAGAAATAAAAGCTACCCTGTCGACAAGCTAATGCAGAAAATTTTGGAAGTTTTGAAAACTGAATCTGAAAAGAGAGGATTTCCTCACCCAAATCTTATTTGTGAATGGGGTCGTTATATTGTCGCTCCAGCTCAAATAAATGTATATAAAGTAATTGATACTAAGAAAATTCATGGCAGAAAAGCTGAAGCAGAAAAATGGTATGTCATTGATGGTAGCTTTATGAATGACCTTTGCGACACTTGGGCAATAGACCAAAAATGGGCTATCACTCCTATAAATATCAAGCAAGATAAGAATCTGTCAAAAGTTTGGCTAGCTGGTTCTACGTGTGATTCTGATGATGTTTATCGAGGTAGAGAAGGGCATGTAACCTTACCTGATTATGAATCTAATGGACACCCGATGTATATTGCCGTGCTCGATACTGGAGCTTATGAGGATGCACTTGTAATGCACCACTGTTTGCTGGCTGGACCAATGAAAGTTATTGTTGAAAATGGTCACCTTGTTGTAGCTCGTAAAAGAGAGTCACCGGAGGATATAGGTAAAAATTTTGGGTGGTAGAAATTATTAGTTAATTGTAAAATGCGTCACAAATTATATTCTAAAAAAAGTCCTCGGAGGAGGGAGGACAAGGTGCCAGACATTTTTTTATAAAATAATTTGTTCCGCATTATTATATGCAATGCAAAATATAAATTTAAAAACATTAGAATTTATTCTAAAAAATTATAAGAATTTTAATTCGAGAGCTTTGAAAGATGCTGTGATTGCTTATTGGCGACATATTGAAAAAGGAGGGAAAATGTTTTTTGCTATGGGTGGAGCAATGTCTTCAGCTCAACTTGGTATAACTTTAGCCCCAGCAATTAAAAATGGATTGATTCATGGTATGTCTGTAACGGGTGCAAATTTAGAAGAATCGCTTTTCCGACTAGTTGCACACAATAGCTATAAAGATTTTCCTGATTACAGATATTTCACCAAAGAAGATGATACTAAAATTTTAGAAGACCGTATGCGACGAGTGACTGATACAAGTATTCCTGAAGATGAAGCATTTCGAGTTGTTGAAAAACAAATTGTTCCTACATGGAAGGAGGCCACAGAAAAAGGGACAAGAAAATTCTGGCACGAATATTTTTATGAATTAATTGGGTCTATCGATAAAGAGCATCACGAAGGCAAAGCCGAAGAATGCTGGCTACTTGAGGCCTCAAAGAAAAATATCCCAATTGTTGTTCCCGGGCACGAGGACTCAACATTCGGAAATATTTTTGCTTCTTATGTTAAGACCGGCGAGTGCAGTCCGTCTATTGTTAAAAGTGGAATTGAGTATATGGCCAATTTTTATGACCAGTATCAAGAACTATCGAAAGGTGAAGGTATTGGATTTTTCCAAATTGGTGGAGGCATTGCAGGGGACTTTCCAATTTGTGTTGTGCCTTCAATAAAATATGACTTGAAAAAAGAAGCTAGGCCTTGGTCATACTTCTGCCAAATTTCCGATTCGACGACTTCATACGGCTCATATTCAGGAGCAACTCCAAACGAAAAAATTACTTGGGATAAACTCACCAAAGATACCCCAATGTTTGTTGTTGAATCAGATGCAACGATTGTTGTTCCACTTATGCTTGAAGCATTAATGGAGTGCAAGGCAAATCCGAGTGAGGCAAATAAATTAATAGAAAAGTATTCTGTTTAACCTCAGGATGAATAAAAAACAAACTAAAAAAATATTAGAAGAAAAAATATCCAAATTTAATCCAAGTGATAGTGGAGCACTTCACCATGGAATTTTTGGATTGCCATTTAATGTAGAAGAATCAAGGGTTATTTTGGTTCCAGTGCCATGGGAATCAACTGCAACTTATGACGCGGGAACCGCTTTGGGTCCAAAAGCAATTCTCGATGCATCACAGCAAGTTGACTTATATGACCCCATAAATCCCGATGGGTGGAAAGAAGGGATTGCCATGCAAGATATTCCTTCAAGTATTTTTTATAAAAATCAGCACGTTAGAGAAAAAACTTTAAAATATACTGAAAAATACAATGAAAGGCAGATAGATAAAAAATTACAAGGTGAAATAAATGCAGATTGCATAGAACTCAATAACTATGTTAAAGAAACGACAGAGAAATTTTTGAAGGATGATAAAATCGTCGGAATTGTTGGTGGTGAACACGGTGTGATTCTTGGGTATCTGGAAGTATTATCTAAAAAATATAAAGATTTTGGAGTACTTCATATTGATGCTCACTGTGACCTAAGAGATGCTTACCTCGGACTCGAATATTCTCACGCATCAATTTTCTTTAATGCACTGAAAATTAAAAATATTTCAAAATTAGTACAAGTTGGAATTCGAGATTATAGTCATGAAGAGAATGATTTTATAAAAAAAGAAAAAAAGAGAATATCACTGTTTACGGATTATGAAATTAAAAAAGCCGTATTTTCTGGGGTCACTCTAAAGAAAAAATTTGAAGAAATAGTAAAGAAACTTCCTAAAAATGTTTACATTTCTTTTGATATTGATGGTTTAATACCATATTTGAGTCCAAACACAGGCACACCAGTTGTCGGTGGTTTTACGATAGAAGAAATGGTTTTTCTTTTTGAAGAAGTAATCTCTTCTGGGCGAAAAATAATCGGCTTTGATTTGTGTGAAGTTGCTCCAGGCAAAGATGGGCAGTGGGACGGCAATGTTGGAGCAAGAGTATTATATAAATTATGTTTATTAACACTCAAAAGTCAGAAAAGTAAAACTAAAAATTAAATTTATCGCGCGTTGACAAATAATGAGAAAAATGATTTAATCTATTTAAACACAATCTCATTAAAAATTTAATAAAAAGGGAGGTTATATGTACCGCGAATTTAAGTCACCATTTTCAGCTCAGTTGGAATTAACAACTGAATGCAATAATCGGTGTATTCATTGTTATAATCACTGGAGAAAAAATTCTTCAGAAAATTTTACCTTAAAAGAATCAGAAATTGAAGCTATTGTAAAAAATCTTAAAGAAAGCGAGGTTCCGAGTTTATTAATTACAGGAGGAGAACCAATGCTTTATCCGGAATTAATGTTTAAGATATTTGAGTTATGCAAAAAAATGGGATTAAAATGCTCATTAAACTCGAATTTAACTTTAGTAACTGAAAATATTGCTAAACAATTGCAAAAATTTAAAATTAATGTGCTTACTTCTATTTTATCTTTTGATGCTGAGAAACATGATGGGATAACTTCATCACCAGGTTCTTTCAAAAAACTTCTGGAAGGAATTAAAATTCTTCAAAAATACGATGTTTTAATTGGAGCAAATATGGTAGTTATGCAAAAAAACGTGGATCAAATTTATGCCACTGGTAAATTTGTATATGGTTTAGGCATTAATACCTTTAGGGCAACCAAAGTACATCCAGCTCAAGGTTCTCTTGGTTTTGAAAAATTAAAACTACCCCCAGAAAAAATTTCTTTTATTTTTGATGAACTTTTAAGACTCAAAAATGATTTTGGGCTTAAGGTTGATTCTTTAACTACCTACCCTATATGTTTATTGAAGGATTTAGATCGTTATGGACAGTTTTTATTGAAAAGAAGCTGTAGTGCTGGAAAAACCGGGTGTACAATTGGTGCTGATGGACAAATTCGTCCATGCGGTCATTCTGATAATAAATATGGTAATGCAATTAAAGAGTCCATTCTAGATATTTGGCCAAGATTAAAAGAGTGGAGAGATGGTTCTTTATTACCTAATGAATGTAAAGAATGTAAATATATTATTCAATGTAGCGGTGGTTGCCGTATGGATTGTAAGTTTTATGGTAAAATAAACTCCATGGATCCATATGCAACCAGCAATAATTTTCTTTTAATTCCCCAAAAGCACAAAGATGTATTTCTTATAGGATTAAATGAAAATTTAATTGTTAACCCACAGTTAATATTTCGGAAAGAAAATTGTGGGGCAGCATTAATATTGAATGGTAAAGTTGTTGCAACTGTTTCGCCTGATTCTGCTGAATTGCTTACCAATTTATGTAAACACTCGTTTACTCTCAATGAAATTTTCAATGAATATAAGGTTGATGTTAATAACACACGTTTATTTCTTTCAAGTTTGTATAAAAGAAAAGTTATTATATCTTCCGATAACAAAGAATAGTTCTTTATAAATTTAAAAACAGAAAGGAGGTATATTATGTTAAACTTAGGTTACATTTCTGTTTCGATTGATGAAATAGAAAAAAATGATGCTGTTTCAAACTGTGATTCAGATTGTGACTGTTGGTGTGATTATGATAGTTGCAATGATGACCTATAAGTATTAGTATCATTTTATTCTAAAGCTCGATTGGTAAAACAATTGAGCTTTTTCTTATTTTATTATATAATTTATATAGTTTTAACTATATGAGTAAAAAAATAATATTTGAAATAAATAAAGAATTAGATTTTCAGAATCATTTAACTGGTTCAAAAAGAGTTTTACCAAACATGGATAAAATATCACCTGAAACAAGCGACTATTTTAAGAGTTTAAGGGATGCGAACGAAGAAGAAAAAAGAAAAATATTTGAAAAAAGGACTACTAAATTTTACAGTAATGAAATGACGGATATTCGTACTTTATTAGTTAAGCAAACCCAAGAAATGTGGGATTTAATTGAAGATAAATATTTTTCAAAAATGGAAAGCATTCACCATAAAAGTTTTCCACCGCAAACAATTTATGGGATATTATCTACTACACCCATGATTTATAGTTACAATTTTAGTGAAGAAAATCCTTGGTTTGCTTGTCCTTATGATTCTTCTATTAAAGCGATTCATACAGCTATGCATGAGATAATGCATACTTTTTTTCATGAATATTTTTGGGATGAATATAAAAATAAATTTGAATTGAGTGACGAACAAATTTATTTAATAAAAGAAGCAGTGACAGTTATTTTGAATTTAGAATTTAATGATATTCGACTTATTCCTGATAAGGGTCACTGGGGTCATGAATCAATAAGAGAAAAAATAAAACAAGATTGGCTTAAGTATAAAGATTTCGAAAAAGTTTTAAAAGAAGCTTGTCTTTATATTAAAACTATTTAATTTTTTGTGATATAATATTATACATATGGAACTTGATATTAAGACAGTAATTGGGATTATTGCTGGTGTTGTTGCTTTTAGTGCCTACATAATTTATATTGTCTCTATCTTTAGAGGAAAATCGAAACCCAACAGAGCAACGTGGTGGATTTGGGCATTTATGGGGTTGGTTCTTGCTTTGAGTTATAGGTTTTCGGGAGCAGATAACACTGTTTGGGTGCCATATGTTGAATTTTTAGGACCATTTATGATTGCTCTCTTATCTATTAAATATGGTGAGGGGGGATTAAATAATAAGACTGATCTATTTTGTTTAGCTGGAGCAGTTACAAGCATCATTCTTTGGATTATTTTTGATAATCCAGTCCTTGCTCTTGTTACTAATCTTGCAGTTGATTCTTTTGCAATTATACCAACAATTAAAAAAGCATATTTGCGCCCTGAGGGTGAAGATTTTTGGGCTTGGTTTGGCACAGGTGTTGCTGATAGTTTGAATATGTTTGCTATTGGTAGGGTAACATTTGCAATTCTTGTTTATCCTATTTATATGCTTTCTTCTGACTTAATTATAATATTTATACTTTTCCTAAGAAAAAATCATTTTATAAAAAATGTGGACTTTCTAGTTAAGCATGATTAAATTATGAAAAACAATTCAAAAAAAATTTATATTAGAAAAAGTAAAACTCACGGAAAAGGTATTTTTGCAAATAAGAAAATAAAAGGGGGAGAAATAATTTTTATTATCAAGGGCAAGAAGATCAACTTTTTAATTGATAACAAGAGACAAGCAGAAATTGCAGGAATGAATTGGATTGGTTTTGATAAGAATATATGGATAGATCCAACAAAATACGGGCTTTTTATTAATCATTCATGTAACCCCTCTTCTATTATTCGAGGTAAAGTTACAGTTGTTGCCCTTCGTAATTTGAAAAAAGGAGAAGAAATCACAGCTGATTATTCATTAAACGAAGCTGATATTTTTTGGAAATTTAAATGCCACTGTCATGAAAAAAACTGTCGAGGAATTATAAGATCGATACAATTTTTACCACCTGAAACTTTTAATAAATATAAAAAATACATCCCTAAGTATTTTCAAAGTGTTTATAAGAAATTTAATCTATCTAAGTTTAAAAATTATGAAAGTTTGCAAAATGAGTGGATAAGTTTTATTAAGAAAGGTTTTCGTGTATAATGCATGTTATATGATAGATAAGAAATCAAAAATTTTTCTTGGAATATTCTTTTTTCTGATAATGATATCGATTGTAGCTACTTATTATAAATATATCATAATTAAAGACTTTAATATTTTTACTGATGAAGAAGTATTTAATGAAGCCCTCTTAGAGGAGTAAAACAATGGAAACATCAATTCAAACATTTATTTATCTGTGTCAATGGGATACTGCAAAATTTTTGATTTTCTCCAATAATGTATTTGGAACGTTAATTTATTATTCACACTTTATTGCTCTTATATTAGCGTTAGTTGCTGGTTTTTTTGTATTTTTTAGAGATAGAAAGGTTCTTGTAAACAGATTGCTATTTTTAATAATGGTAACTTTTTCTATTTGGATATTTTTTGATCTAATCTTATGGGCAAACGAAAAAGACTACTTAATTATGTTTTTTTGGTCAATGATATTGATTGTTGAACCATTAATTTATGGTCTTTGTGTTTATTTTGTTGACGTTTTCATTGAAAAGAAAGATGCAAGTTTAAAGAAAAAAATCGGTATATTTTCTTTTTTATTGCCTGTAATTATTTTATTGCCTACGAATTTAACACTTGTTGGTTTTAATCTCACCAATTGTTATAGAGAACCAATCGAAGGTTTTGTTGCTACATTTTATATATATTTTATTGAAATTATTTATGCGGTTTGGATTTTAGTTTTTGCCATAAAAAAATATCGCAAGTCGGTTGGTGAAATAAAAAAGCAGATCATATTTGTTACAGTTGGTGTTGTTTTGTTTTTGATAAGTTTTGTTTCTGGAAATATTATAGGAAGCTTCACAGAAAATTGGACGTTGGCACAAGTTGGTCTTTTTAGTATGCCACTTTTTGTCGTTTTTCTAGCCTATATGGTTGTAAAATTCAAAAGTTTTAATATTAAATTAATTGGAACACAGGTTCTTGTTTTTGCACTTGGGTTCATGGTTCTTGCAATTTTGTTTATTCGTAATATTCAAGATGTCAGAATTGTTGTCATTTTCACCTTGTTATTTGTAATTATTTTAGGTTATGCTCTCATAAAATCTGTTAAAAGAGAAGTGGAACAGCGGGAAAGATTAGAAACACTTAGGTTACGTCTAGAGCAATCCAATCTTAATCTAGAGGTGGCTAATGATAAATTGAAAGGACTAGACCAGTTAAAGACAGAATTCGTGTCGCTTGCTTCACATCAACTTCGAAGTCCACTAACTGCAATTAAAGGTTATACTTCTATGTTGGTTCAAGGAGATTATGGAGAAATGGACCCTAAAGTTAAAGAAACAATTGAAAGAATTATGGAATCAAGTAATAATTTAACTCTTGTTGTTGAGGATTTACTCAATGTTTCTAAAATTGAGTCGGGTGGGATGAAATACGAAATGACGAAATTTGATTTTGGTGAATTATCTCTAGGTGTTGTTAAAGAATTATCTATTACCGCGGAAAAGAAAGGATTAAAATTAATTTCTAATATCAAAAATGATACAAAATATTTTGTAAATGGTGACAAAGAAAAACTTCGACAGGTTTTAATCAATTTGATAGACAATTCAATGAAATACACCCAAAAAGGAAAAATAGAAGTCGGTATGAATATTAGTAGTGGAAAAGTTATTTTAGATATTAAAGATACTGGAATTGGAATAGAAAAAGGGAAAGAAGAAGCCCTATTTGAAAAATTCTCACGTGGCTCAGGCACAAAACTTGATACTGGTGGTTCTGGAATTGGTCTTTATCTAGTTCGAGAGATTATGAAAGCTCACGGTGGGCGTGTATGGGTAGAATCCGAAGGAGTTGGAAAGGGCTCAACATTCTTTGTTGAAATCGCCGAAACAAAATAAAAAACAAAATTTTATTCGCGCTTAACCCTAAAGGGCTCCGACACGACTTATAAAATTTTGTTTTTTATTTTGGTGAAATTATAATTTTGAAATTATAAACCCGGAATCAGTGTCTTTTATTTCGTAGCCTAGTGAGTTTATTTTTTCTCTTAATTCATCTGATTTTATGAAATCTTTATCTTTACGAGCTTGCTCACGTTCTTTTGCGAACTTCAAAATTTCATCAGGAATTACTTCTTTAGTAATTTTATCTAAACCTAATCCAAGGACTTTATCAAAATTAAGTAAGGTTGCTTTTTTGTTAGCATTTGAAATTTTTTCGTCTTTCACTAAATCCCAAAGAACAGTCAAAGCTCTTGGTGTATTTAAGTCGTCCTCTAAATATTCTTTAAATTTCTTTTTGTAATCTTCATCAATATTCCCGACATTATTTCCAAGGTCATTATAAAGCCGATAAAGACGTTTTAATGCCATTTCTGCACCTTCTATGGCCTCCCAGTTGAAATTTATCCTGCTTCCATAATTTGCCATCAAACAAAGCAGTCGATAAGCCAAAGGATTGATATTTTTTTCTTTTAAATCGTTTAATTTTAAGAAACCTCCTTCGGATTTTGCCATCTTTTTATCGCCAAATAAAACCCATTCATTATGAAGCCAATATCGGACAAAAGGTTTTTTTCCCGTAGCGCATTCTGATTGAGCGATTTCGTTGGTGTGGTGAATATCTATATGCTCTATACCACCTGTGTGGATGTCAAATTGTTCCCCGAGAAATTTCATACTCATAGCAGAACATTCAATATGCCAACCAGGGAAGCCAGTGCCCCAAGGTGAAGCAAAACCTATTTTGTCGTTAAATTTCCAAAGAGCAAAATCTTCAGGATTTTTTTTCTCGTTATTTTTTTCAATTCGAGTTTCTTTTTCGTCGTGAATTCTTTTTCCACCCCAAAGAATTCCATAATCAGACATTTTAGAAGTGTCAAAATAAATTCCATCACTTGTTTTATATATATATTTTTTTTCTTCTAACTTTTTTATCAAATCAATATTTTCTTGCACATAATCGCTAGCAAAATAGAATCCATTTGGTAGTTCAATATTTAATGATTTTAAATCTTCTTTAAATTTTTCAGTATAAAATTCTGCGAGTTCTCGCATATTTTTTAGAGTTAATTCTTTTCCTTCTCGTTGTAGAGCTTTGGTCATTTTGTCATCACCAGAATCAGCATCACTCGATAGATGCCCAATATCAGTAATATTCATAACTTGTTTTACTTCAAAATCTAGATATTTAAGAGTTTGTCTTAAAATATCGGTAAAAACATATGCACGTAAATTTCCAATATGAGCATAATTATAAACTGTTGGGCCACAAGAATATAAACCAACCTCGTTTGGTTTGATTGGTTTGAAAACTTCTTTTTTGCGGGTGAGGGTGTTAAATAATACTAAGGCCATACTAAGCTATTGTAACATATAATTCATCCAATTTAATATCTTAAGAATGTCAAAATATTAAGCTTGCCCCCACACCTATATTAAAAATATAGGTGTGGGGGCTTGCATTTTTCAAAATTTTTGTGTAATATAACTCTTATCTGGTAAGTTCGTTTGTTTATAGGGTTACTGGAGTTAAATAAATTATGACTAAATCAGCAACAACAACTAAAAAAGCAACAGGGGAAAGCAAAGAATTTGCGGTGATTTTTACTGGTGGAAAGCAATACAAAGTTGCTGTTGGAGACATCTTGAAAATTGAGAAATTAGAAGGGGACTACAAACTTGGCGATAAGATTATTTTTGACAAGGTTTTACTTGTTGATAATGGGACGGACACAACCATTGGAACTCCATATATCACAGGTGCTAAAGTGGAATCATTATTTCAAAAATTAGGCAAAGGTAAGACCGTCAAAGTAGTTAAATTCAAACAAAAAAGTAGATACTTGAAAAAGAATGGACACAGACAACCATTTACAGAAGTAAAAATATCTTCAATCAAATAAAAAATTCATCAGAGACTGATGAATTTTTTATTGTCGATTTAGTAATGCGTTTTTTATTGTTTCTCCATCTGAATATTCAAGTTCGGTGCCGGTAGATAAACCACGGCCGAGGGAGACGATTTTAAAATTATATTTCTTTTGTAAGGGTGACATTTTTTCGCGCAAATACATATCGGTGTGCTCGCCTTGAGGATTTAGTGATAACGCTAAAATAACTTCTTTTAATTTATTTCCGCCTTGACTCGAGGCAGGTCCTTTGGCTCGAATTTCTACCGTATTTAATAACTCTTTTATTCTCACAAAGTTTGGAGTTTCTTTGGTTACAATAGGAATTAAACCACCAAGAATAAAATAAATTCCGGAATAATTTCTACTTCTTTTTATACTTTCATAATCTGCATCTTTTTCAATTATAAGAAGGGAAGTTCTATCTGTTTTTGGATTTTTACAAACATCACACAGTTCATCTTTTATTCCTTTAAAAAATAAAAAACAAGAGGGACATTGATGAATATAATCTTTCAGTGATAAAATATTATCTCCAAGTTCTTTTACATAACTTGGATTTTTATGGAGTAAAAAATAAACAAAACGTTTTGATTGACGCTCGCCGATACCCGGGAATTCTTTAAAATATTTTGATAACTTTTCTATTGGGTCTTCCATACTGTAGTGAAAAATGACATTATAGATTAATCATTTTTTTGTTTAATTCTAATAATTATTTGCAAATATATACATCTTTTTTTATTTATTATCCCGTTTTCAAAACAATGTCATTTTCTACTACGGGATCCATATAGATGTTATTTAAAATCCACCAATGTCCTCCGATTCAGGCGATTGTAGACTAAAATTATTTGATTTATCAACAGACATAAAGGTTGTAATTTTTTCATCAAAGTATAAATTAATTTTACCAACTGGTCCATTACGATGTTTTTCAATTAATATTTCAGCAATGTTTGTTCTCTCACTCTCATCTTTTCCTTTATCTTCTCGATGAATAAACATCACAACATCGGCATCTTGCTCAATCGAGCCAGAGTCACGAAGGTCAGAAAGTCGAGGTCGGCCACCACGAGATTCAACTGCACGAGAAAGCTGAGACAACGCAAGGACGGGGACATTGAATTCTTTGGCCAATGCTTTGAGCGAACGAGATATTTCAGTAACTTGATTGACCATGTTGTCATAATTTTTTGAAGTGGACATTAATTGCAAGTAATCAACAATAATTAAACCCAAACCATGTTCAGCCCTGATGCGACGACAAACAGAACGCATTCTAATAATTGAATTCCCGGCCATATCATCGACAAAGATAGGTGCTTTTGATAATCGGTCAAGAGAATCTCGAATTTTTGAAAATTCATTTTCAGTTGAGAGTTTACCGGTTCGCAAATTCCAAGCATTCACTTTTGATTCAGCAGCGAGCATCCTATCTACTAATTGCTGAGTACTCATCTCTAAAGAAAATATAACAGTTGGAGTTCCTTGTTTTAATGCTGCTTGACGAGCAATATCTAAAGCCAAAGTCGTTTTTCCCATTGAAGGACGGGCTGCCAAAATAACTAGGTCAGATTTTTGAAGTCCAGATAAATATTGGTCGAGATCGTTAAAACCAGTAGGAATACCACGAAGTTCTCCCTTATTCTCATGAAGTTTTTCCAATCGTTCCCATGCTTCAGGCAAACTATCTTTGAGAGACCTGAAAACATGACTACTAGAATTACTGTTTATCCCCATCATTTTCTTTTCTGCTTGGTCTAGAATATCAAAAACATCTTCAACTTCTTCTTGAAAACCAAGTTCAGAAATGTGGTCTCCAGCTTCAATTATTTTTCTAAGAATATTTTTTTTGTTTACTAAATCTCCGTAATATTTTATGTTTGTTGAAGCGGGAACTGAGTTAGTCAATTCACTTAAATAACTACTTCCACCAATTTGGTCAAGTAGTCCTTTTTCTCCTAGTTTGTGAGACATAGAAAGTATATCGATTGGTTCACCCTTGCTTGAAAGTTCCAACATCATTTTAAATATTTGAGCATGTTTAGATGCATAAAATGAATCTGGATTAATTGTGTCATTAATCTCGTGAATTGCGCCAGGACGAAGCATAATAGAGCCCAAAATAGCTTTTTCAGCATCAATATTTTGTGGGGGAATTCGAAGTTTTGATTTTTTATCTGCCATATGAGCCCCATTGTAGCATAAACCGCTAGGTCTCAAAATCGCTTATTTTGAATAAGTCTGTGTGTAAATCCCCACACCTATTTTCAAAATATTAAGATAACCTTAATTAGTAAATATGTAATTTAAAATTGGTGTGGGGATAAAATGTGCAAAACTATTTGTTTTTTGGTATTATTATTGATATGTCAAAAGATTTACAAATAGCACTTACTGGTGACCGCCCAACCGGGAAATTACATCTTGGTCATTTCGTTGGTTCAATTAAAAACAGAATTAAACTTCAATCAGAAGCTGATAAATCATTTTATATGATTGCGGATATTCAAGGATTAACCGACAACGCAAATAATCCACAAAAAGTTAGAGATAATGTGATTGAAGTTGCACTTGATAATTTGGCTTGTGGTATTAACCCCAAAAAAACAATTATGTTTATCCAGTCAGAAATTCCTGAAATCGCTGAACTCACTGTAATTTTTTTGAATTTGGTAACTCTCGCTAGATTAAAAAGAAATCCGACAGTCAAAGACGAAATGAAACAAAAAGGTTTTGGAGAAGATGTTCCTGCGGGGTTTCTCTGCTATCCTATTTCTCAAGCCGCGGATATTTTATTTGCTCATGCAAATTTAATTCCAGTCGGAGAAGACCAGCTTCCAGTCATAGAACAAGTTAACGAAATTGTTGACGATTTTAATCGTTATTATGGAAAAATTTTTGAAAGAGTAAAACATTTGACAGGAGACACGGGAAGATTAATCGGAATAGATGGTAATGTAAAAATGGGTAAATCGCTTGATAATGGAATTTATCTTTCTGACAGTTATGAAGAAATTTCAAAAAAAGTTATGAATATGTATACTGACCCAAAACATATACACGTAGAAGACCCGGGAACAGTCGAAGGGAATGTTGTTTTTACCTATTTAGATATTTTTGATACAGATAAAGAAGAATTAAAAGATTTAAAGAAACAATATAAAAAAGGTGGTTTAGGTGATGTTGTAATTAAAAAAAGATTAATAGATGTTTTAGAAAAAACAATTAGCCCAATAAGAACAAAAAGAGAAGAACTTGCTAAAAATCCTGAGGAAATTATGAAAATTTTAGAAGATGGGACACAAAGAGCTCGCGCAACAGCAAAAGAAACGATGGCCGAAGTTAAAAAAGCATTAAAAATAAATTATTTTAAATTATGAAATATCTTTTAGCTTTAGTTTTAGTAATTTTGAATATTATAAATGTCCCACTGAACATGCTTTATATGAAAGTCCAGAAGTGGTATTTACCGATGTGGCATAAAGACAAAATAATATATTTTGCCTTCGCTCCGTTTTATTGGTTACTAGTTGGATTAACATTTATATTTGGATATCCGACTGAACAATTAGCAAAATTAATACATTAATTAAAATTATTTTATGTTATATAGAGTATATATAAAAGATTTAAACAAATTTATAGGTAAAGAAGTAATAATTGCTGGTTGGGTAGATGTCAGGCGCGACCAAGGGAAAATGGTTTTCTTTGATATGCGTGATATGACAGGTATTGTGCAATGTGTGGCTTTACCAAGTCGCACTGAAGCGATAGAAAAAGCCAAAGAAATTCGCCCAGAGTGGGTTTTGAAAATCACAGGTATTGTCAATAAGCGTCCAGAAAAAAATATTAAAGCCGAAGTGCTAAATGGTGATGTTGAGCTTGAAGTTACAGCTATAGAAATTTTAAATAAAGCTGAAGTGCCAGGAATTGATTTATCGACAGATGGGTACGAGACAGGCGAAGAACATCGATTAGAATACAGATACCTAGATTTACGAAGAAAAAGAATGCAAAAAAATATTCGCAACAGACACAAAGTTGTAAAATTTATTAGGGATTATTTAGACAACGAAAATTTTGTTGAAATTGAAACACCAATTCTTTCTAAATCAACAGCTGAAGGAGCTCGCGATTTTATTGTTCCATCAAGACTTGATCCGGGTAAGTTTTACGCCTTACCTCAAGCTCCACAACAATATAAACAGCTTCTGATGGCGTCTGGTATGGAAAAATATTTTCAAATGGCAAAATGTATGCGTGATGAAGATTTGCGTGGAGATCGTCAGCCAGAGTTTACACAACTTGATATGGAAATGAGTTTTGTTACTCGTGAAGATGTAATTAATTTGAATGAATCTTTATTAATTGGAATTGTAAATAAATTATATCCAGAAAAGAAAATACAAGAAATTCCATTTCCAAGAATTTCATACAAGGATGCAATAGAAAAATATGGTAATGATCGTCCCGATATTAGAAAAGATAAGGAAGATAAGAATCTACTGGCTTTTTGTTGGGTTGTAGATTTTCCATTTTTTGAAAAAGCTAATGAAGAAAATAATCCACAAGCAGAAGGTGAGTGGACATTTACTCATAATCCTTTTTCAGCTACTCAACCCGAATTTCATGAAGATTTATTAAATAAAAGAAATATTTCAAATATTTTAACAAATCAATACGATATCGTCTTAAATGGTTACGAAATTGGTGGTGGTTCAATCCGCAATCACGAACCCGAAGCTCTTTTGGCCGTTTATGACATCATGGGAGTAAAAAAAGAAGAAGTTGAGAAGAACTTATTTTACATGCTCCAAGCTTTTCGCTCGGGAACTCCTCCACATGGAGGCATTGCCTGGGGTTTTGATCGCCTAATGATGATTTTAGAAAATGAACCAAACATAAGAGAAGTGATGGCTTTCCCTAAAAATGGTGAGGGCAAAGATTTAATGATGAAATCCCCATCTGAGGCGGGAGATAAACAATTAAAAGAATTAGGAATAAAATTGAGTAAATAAAAACTCCGAATTATAATTGAATTCGGAGTTAAAATTTTCACTCTTTTAAAAATTTAAGAAATAGTTCAGGTTCTTTAAGGTGTCTTCGTGCATAACTTGTTGCTATTTCTAAATTATTACGAAGTGTGCTTAACGAATTTATGGGTACTTTACCCAAACTTGTCTTTTTAACAATACATGCAGTTTCTAAATGATCATAACCCTTAATTCCATTTTGTAGATTCTGGCATAACCAAGAAGTTCCAATCCATTTTGCTTGAGTAAAACGCCATGAATTTTTTTGATAAAGTTTTCGCAAGGTTAATCCTGATGAAATTACATCATCAACAACAATTATAGTTTTGACATCAGTAATTAAAAACATTTCTGGCATAATAATATCAACAAAAACAACTGGGTCTGTGCCCGGTTGCCAAATCCTCTTTGCTTTGACCCCAACATATGAGTAATCTGTATAAATTTGTGATAGTTTACGTGGATAGTTTGATCCATTGCCAGGAAAAACGAAGAGTATATTTCTTTCATTTTTTACTATTTCTTTTATAATTTCTTCTAAATCAATAGCAAGTTGACTACCATCAAGAAATATAAGTTCTTTCTCATCAATAGTTGTAAGTTTTTCTAACCCCAAACGTGTTTTGGTGGATAAGGGTTCGTCAACAAGAATAATCCGCCCGTTGGTGATGATTTCTTTTGAGAAGGTTAATTTATTTTCCATTTTATTTAGTTTTATTATTTGAAAGAACAATTATTTTTTTACTTAAAAATACCCCCTTATAAAGAGGGGACAGATGTTCTTTTGATAAGTACAACTAACCTCTCTTTGTAAAGAAAAGGTTGTTATGATGCACATTATTTAAAACTATATAAATTGTTTTTTTCATTTTTACTTTAATCTATTATTTGCTTGTTTAATTGCTTTTTTTACAGCATCTTCGGGATTCAGGGCTTTAATAATTTTTGTAGTTTTTCTTGAATCCAAATATTCTTCATTTAAAACTTTAGATGCCCAACCAAAAGTTTCCGATAGTACAATTATCGGAATTCTATTCCTGTAACTAACGCAGATTTCTTGCAAAGTTCCCGCTCCACCACCTACTACAATAACAGCATCACACATTAGTGGAATAAATACTTCATCAAAACCAGAAATTTTTGATCCTGTGATTACTTCTATATCTATCCATTTATTTGATGTGCCCCTTGGCCCAGTAATAACTCCTATTGTTGTACCGTTATTTTTTTTTGCTCCACAAGATGTAGCTTCCATTATCCCTCCTTTTCCACCAGTAATGACCGTTACCCCCACTTTCGCAAGTAAATAGCCAACTTCTTTAGCTATTTCTAATTCTCTTTTTGTTGGCCCTCCACCAACTGAGTATTCCTCAGTCCCTGCCCAACCCAATACTCCTATTTGTAATTTTTTATTCATAATTTTTTATATTAATTAATAATTTCCCTTATAACTTTGAATTACAAAACCCCACAACCCAACTTTTCCACAGACACCAAAAATAACCTAAAATGTTTTTAGGTTTTAATACAAAAGTATAATTTTTCTTCTTAACAACTTCTTCTACCTAAGCACA
>Ga0247842_10000492_pt1 | contig 81558 bp, 68 predicted proteins | sample LaCruzMarch2015__3_FD_192411 | JGI IMG/M metagenome (GOLD analysis project Ga0247842, IMG submission 192411) | Freshwater microbial communities from meromictic Lake La Cruz, Castile-La Mancha, Spain - LaCruzMarch2015_19m | ecosystem: Environmental > Aquatic > Freshwater > Lake | place: Spain... | reverse complement strand
TTTTATCAGAGCGCGAATATGGAAGAAAGAATGCATCCAGAAGCATTCCCAGGTGTGATCGGAATCATTTTATCACCATGCACGGCGGATAAGAGAGGCACAAAAAAATAGAGGGAGGTAGGTTAATGTCGTACGCAGAAGAGTATAAGAGTAAACTGGTTACCCCGGAAGAAGCAGTGAAAGTGGTAAAGAGCGGAGACTGGATTGACTACGGATTCGGTCATACGAAACCGGTCGGTCTGGACAAGGCCCTTGCGGACCGTAAGGGTGAACTCAAGGATATCAACATCCGCCATTGTTTGAGTTTGAGTGCCCAAGCCTGTCTCGAGGCCGACCCTGAGGGAGAGGTCTTCACATTACAGAACTGGCATTTCTCTGGTTACGATCGCAAGAAACACGATCTTGGCCGGTGCTATTACCACCCCATGATCTTCCGCAACCAGCCCCTGTTCTACCGAAAGAGCATCAAGAGTGTCGACGTTGCCATGCTAAGGGTGACGAAAATGGACAAGGATGGTTTTTTCAACACGCACATGGGCAATGCGGCAGTGCGTGCGGTAATGGACGTTGCGAAGAAGATCATCCTCGAAGTGAACCCGCTCCTTCCCTGGGCAATGGGTGGCGCTGAAGAGACGGTGCACATTTCGGAAGTCGATTACGTAGTCGAGTTTGATTCCAAGTTAGAGGTCATCCCCCCGGCTGCCCCGACGGAGATCGACAAGCAGATCGCCGCTCACATTGTCCCCTTGATTCCCAACGGCGCCTGCATCCAGCTCGGTATCGGCGGGCTGCCCAATTTTATCGGCAGCCAGCTTGCCGAATCGGATCTCAAGGATTTGGGTTGCCATACAGAGATGCTTGTTGACGCATACTACCACATGTACACAGCGGGCAAGCTGACGAACAAGAAGAAGGGCATCGACAAGAAGAAGAGTGCTTATGCCTTTGCTGCCGGCAGCCAGTTCCTCTATGACTGGATTGACGAGAACCCCTCGCTGGCGTCCTATCCCGTTTCCTACACCAATGCGCCGCATATCATGGCTCAGAATGACAACATGGTTTCCATCAACGCCTGTGTTGAGGTGGATCTGTTCGGTCAGGTTTCTTCCGAATCATCAGGACCGCGCCACATCAGCGGCACGGGTGGACAGTTGGATTACGCCACGGGCGCATACATGTCTGATGGCGGCATATCCTTCATCTGCTGCAACTCCTCCTACAAGGACAAAAAGACAGGCGATACCAAAACCAGGATCGTACCTATGCTGCCCCAGGGTTCGATCGTGACGGTGCCCCGCACCCAGGCCCACCTGATCGTGACCGAATACGGCGTGGCTGACCTGGCTGGCAAATCCACCTGGCAGCGGGCGGAAGCTCTGATCAACATCGCCCATCCGGACTTGCGTGACGGGCTGGTGAAAGATGCGGAAGCAATGAACATCTGGCGGAAAAACGGTAAGTAATCGTTTAATAAATTAAGTAAGTTAGTTAGAGATTTATTTTTAACTGAAAAGCCCCGGGGTAAGAAAATCACCCCGGGGCTTTCTTATCCATAAAACACAACAAAAAATTCTCCCGGGTATTTTCAAATTTCCTGTTGACATCTCCTGCATATTGTGGTCAAGTGCATCTCATCATACTACATGTTGTATTTTATCTATTTAACTCACTTCTAATTATTACCGAGGGGAAAAAGAGAATGAAAAAAAAGACTTCCATGCCGCTGACGCCCGAATTCACAAAAAATGCCCTGACCGTTCTGGAAAGACGTTATCTGAAACGAGATCAGGATGGGATCGTTCTGGAAACGCCGTCTAATATGTTCAGACGTGTGGCCGGCGCTATTGCCGCCGCAGATAGGAAATTCGACGCCAAGGTCGATACGAAGAAAGTAGAAGACAAGTTTTACGATATGATGACCCGCCTGGAGTTTCTTCCCAATTCCCCCACGCTGATGAATGCGGGGCGGGAGCTGGGTCAATTGTCTGCCTGTTTTGTCCTGCCGGTCGGTGATTCCATGGAGGAAATATTCGACGCCGTGAAGTATACCGCCCTGATCCATAAATCAGGCGGCGGCACGGGCTTTTCCTTCTCCAGTTTGCGGCCGGCCAATGATGTGGTCCTGACGACCACGGGCATCTCCAGCGGCCCCATCTCCTTCATGCGGGTCTTCGATGTGGCCACGGAGACCATCAAGCAGGGCGGCACCCGCCGTGGCGCCAATATGGGCATCCTGCGGGTCGATCATCCCGACATCATGGACTTTATCATGTGCAAGGCCGACAAGAAGCAATTGAATAATTTCAATATTTCCGTCGGTCTGACGGAGGTCTTCATGATGGCCGTTGAAAATGATGAGAATTATGATCTCATCAATCCGCGGAACGGCAAGGTAGCCGGGACGCTCAACGCCCGGAAGGTATTCGACAGGATTGTCACGCAGGCCTGGGAAAACGGCGAGCCGGGCATCGTTTTTCTGGACCGTCTGAATCGGGACAATCCGACGCCTCATGTGGGAGTGATTGAGTCAACAAATCCTTGCGGCGAGCAACCCCTTCTTCCCTATGAGTCCTGTAATCTGGGGTCCATAAATCTGGGTAAAATGGTTAAAGACGGGCAAATTGACTGGGCAAAGCTTAAAGAGGTGGTCCATCTCGCCGTTCATTTTCTCGATAATGTCGTGGAGGTCAATAAATATCCCCTTCCTCAGATCCATGACATGACCCTGGGAAACCGGAAAATCGGTCTCGGAATTATGGGCTGGGCGGACATGCTGATTCTCATCGGAGTCTCCTATGACGATAAGGAGGCCATCGTCCTTGCCGAGAAAGTCATGCAATTTATCCATGACGAAGGTCACGCTGCGTCCCGGGAGCTTGCGAAAAAGCGGGGCCCCTTTCCGAATTTTACGGGATCCGTTTATGACCAGCGGGGCGAGGCGCCCATCCGGAATGCCACGATCACGACCATCGCCCCGACGGGTACCATATCCATCATTGCCAATTCCTCGTCCGGTGTGGAACCGCTTTTTGCCGTCTCTTACGTACGTCAGGTCATGGACGATGACATCCTGGTGGAGGTTAATCCCCGCTTCGAAATGATCGCCCGGGAAAGGGGATTTTACTCTCTGGAACTGATGCAGCGCATTGCCGAGCACGGAACCGTTCGGGACATGGAAGATATCCCCCCCGACATTCAGAAAATATTCGTTACGGCTCATGATATTTCCCCGGAGGTACACATCGAGATGCAGGCCGCCTTCCAGAAGTATACGGATAACGCGGTGAGCAAAACGGTAAATTTTTCCAATAGCGCCACCATCGATGATGTTGCCAAGGTTTATCATCTGGCCTACACGATGGACTGCAAGGGGGTGACGATCTATCGCGACGGATCGAGAGACAAGCAGGTCCTCTCGACGCTGAAAAAGGAAGATCAAACCCCGCGGATGTCCAGCGATGAAGAAAAGACGGTGATCAAGCGGGAACGACCCAAGGTCCTGAAAGGCTGGACATATCAGATGCGGACCGGCTGCGGCCCCCTTTATGTGACTGTCAACGAGGATAAAACAGGCATTTTTGAATTATTCACGACGATGGGCAAGGCCGGCGGCTGTGCGGCGTCGCAGAGTGAGGCCATCGGCCGCATGGTTTCCCTGGCCTGGCGCAGCGGGGTTCAGGCGCGACAGGTCGTCAAGCAACTACAGGGAATTTCCTGCCATTCCCCGTACGGATTCGGCGAGAACAAGGTGTTGTCCTGCGCCGACGCTGTGGCCAAGGCGATTCAATCCCATCTGTCGGACAATGGGGGGCAGGAAATAATCAAAGTGAAGATCGCCTTTGTCAAAGGGGCCTGTCCGGAATGCGGCGGTATTGTGGAGCACGAAGGGGGCTGTGCCGTTTGCCACCTATGCGGCTACAGCGAGTGTCATTAACTGAAGCTCTAAGACAGAACTAAACAAAGAAAGTGAGGCGACCTATGGCGAAATACGAAAAAGGCAAACTCTACACCCTTCCCATCATCGACTTTAAAGAGGACCCCGACCAGCCGCGGAAATACTTTGAGCCCCAGGCCCTCGCCGAACTGGCCGCGTCCATCAAAAAACACGGCATCCTCCAGCCCGTCCTCTTCCGGGAAGGGGAGCAGGGCTGGCTCGTCATCGTCTCCGGGGAGCGGCGGCTCCGGGCTGCCAAAACGGCCAATGTCCTCGCCATCCCCGGCATCTTTACCGACGGCGACCCTGCCGAGATTGCCCTGGTAGAGAATATCCAGCGCCAGGATCTCAACGCCATCGAGGAGGCGGAGGCGATGAATCGGGTTATCAAGCAGCATGGCTACACCCAGGACAACTTGGCCGGCATTATGGGAAAATCGCCCGCCGCCATTTCGGAGGCCATATCCCTCAACAATCTGCCCCAGGAGATCCGAGACGAATGCCGCATAGACCCCACCGTTCCGAAACATATCCTCATCGCCATCGCCCGGAACAAACAGGAGCGCAGCATGCTGACCCAGTACAGGAAATACAGGGAACAGCAGCAACTGGCCGGTGTGAAAAAAACCCGTACCGGCGGGAAGCGCACCAAGGCTGAGGCGTTCGTCAACACCATCGCCGTTACGGAGCAGAAGATCTCCTCCCTGGAGATTCAGTCCCTGTCAACCGATGATCAGGCGCTAGTCACCCAGGCCATGTCATCCCTGAAAAATACCCTGGAAGAGGCCCTTTCCGGGGAGAGCGAGCCGAGCAAAAATCTGGCATGAAAATGATCGGAGGTGTCGCCGATTCGTTAATGATATCAAGAAATTAACCTACTTCAGAGCTCTGAAGTTGTTTCAAAGCAGAGGCAAGGGGCGAAAGCAATAACCGTGTATGGGTCAAATGAAATCGTCAACCTATAAGGTGCTCCGCCTGACCAATATTTATGTTAAGTATTTGCGGTGGCCAAATCTACGATTCGCTATATAGGTAAATCACCACGAGAGAAAAAGCAATGTCGGCCTATTTTAAAGACTACCTAATCGCTGTCGAACATGCCCTCAAGGCGGGCAATGCTACCGAGCACACCCACCGGCCCGCCCTGAAGACCCTGCTTGAATCCATTGACATGCAAGTCACCGCCACGAATGAACCCAAACGCATCGCTTGCGGCGCCCCCGATTACATCATCACCCGCGCTGGTTTGACTATCGGCTACATCGAAGCCAAGGACGTGGGCAAATCCCTCGCTGAGACCGAACATACAGAACAGCTCAAACGTTACCGCCGCGCCCTTGATAATCTCATCCTTACGGACTATCTCGAATTTCGCTGGTACGTTGACGGAAAAATTCGCCAGGAAGTCCGGTTAGCCCAGCCCCAAGCCGACGGCAAACTCAAAATCGAAAAAAACGGCGTCGAAGCAGTTCAGGAAATGCTGCAAAATTTTTTAGTTCATCGGCCCCAGGCCGTCAACACCCCCAAAGACCTGGCCGAGCGCATGGCGCGCCTCACCCACATTATCCGTGACATCATTATTGCCGCCTTTGAAACCGACCAGGCTTCCATGCTGCTGCAAGGCTGGCGCGACGCCTTTGCCAAAGTCCTTATTGCCGACTTGAACCTGCCGGAAAAAACGCCCGAATTTGCCGATATGTTCGCGCAGACGCTGGCTTACGGCCTGTTCACTGCCCGGGTGATGGACGTTATCCCCCTGCAACGTGGGGAAGGGGGATTCACCCGGCAGAAAGCGCAATATCTCATTCCCAAATCGAACCCGTTTTTGCGGGATTTCTTCATTCAAATTACCGGCCCCCAGCTTGACGATGAACCTTTTGCCAGTTTTGTCAATGATCTGGTCAATCTACTGGACCATACCGACATGGAAGCCGTGCTGGCCGATTTTGGCCACCGCACCCGGCAGGAAGATCCGGTTGTCCACTTTTATGAAACGTTTCTGGCCGCGTATGATCCCAAACTGCGGGAATCGCGAGGTGTGTACTACACCCCGGAGCCGGTGGTCAGCTACATTGTGCGCTCGGTGGACGCCCTGCTCAAGACCCGTTTCAACTGCCCCCAGGGATTGGCCGACAGCAGCACCATCACCATCCCCAACTATGACCCCGGCCTGACGGTGAAGGGTAAAAAACAACCCCGTAAAACCGCCGAAAGCCATAAAGTGCTCATCCTTGACCCCGCTACCGGCACGGGGACATTTCTTTACGCCGTGATTGACCATATTCGCCAGCAATTCATGCAGCAGGGCAACGCCGGGATGTGGCCCGGCTATGTCAAAAACCACCTGCTTCCCCGCCTGTTTGGCTTTGAACTCCTGATGGCCCCCTACGCCGTGGCCCACTTTAAGCTGAGCTTGCAGCTTGCCGGCCGCGACCTTCCCGCTAGCTTGCGCGATCAGTGGGCCTATCACGCCACCGACGATGAAAGATTGGGCATTTACCTGACCAATTCCCTGGAAGAAGCCCACGAAATGACTGGTCTGCCCCTCTTTACTCAATGGGTGGCCGACGAAACCAACGCCGCCAACGAGGTGAAACGCCACCTGCCGGTGTTGGTGGTGATGGGCAATCCGCCATATTCCGGCCATAGCGCCAACAAAAGCGCCTGGATTGACGGCTTGCTCAAGGGGAAACTTCACAATGGCGGGAAAACCGGCAACTATTACGAGGTGGACGGTCAGCCTTTGGGAGAACGCAATCCCAAATGGCTGCAAGACGACTATGTGAAATTCATCCGTTTTGGACAGTGGCGTATCGAATGCAGCGGTGGCGGCATTCTGGCCTTTATCACCAACCACGGTTATCTGGACAATCCCACCTTCCGGGGAATGCGTCAGAGTTTGATGCAGACGTTTACGGATATTTACGTTCTGGACCTTCACGGCAACGCCAAGAAACGCGAAACCGCCCCCGACGGAGGCAAAGATGAAAATGTCTTTGACATTCAGCAAGGGGTGGCAATCGGCATTTTTGTCAAAGAACCCGGCAAATCAGGCCCTGCTAAAGTGTGTCACGCTGATTTGCGGGGAACGCGAGCGCAAAAGTACGAACAGCTCTTTGAGCAGGATGTGGAAATTACAGATTGGGCGCAGTTAAGTCCGCAATTGCCCTTTTACCTCTTTGCCTCACAGAATGTTGATTTGCAGGCCGAATATGCAGGAGGTTGGAGTTCTCTTGACATATTCCCTCTTACCACCACAGGGATAAAGACGCACCGAGATCATTTTGCTGTTGGTTTTGAAGAGGCTGAACTCCTCAATAGGGTTATTGATTTTAGAAATCTCCAAAAATCAAATGAAGACTTAAGTGCTTTGTATGAACTTAAGAATACTCGTGACTGGAAAATAGAAGCTCGCCGCATTTCACTTTCGAAGCAAACCGACTGGGAAAAATGTTTAGTTGAGTATCATTATCGCCCGTTTGATTTCCGAAAGATTTTTCACCATTCTGATATTGTCGAACTACCACGAACTGATGTCATGCAGCATCTATATCCTGAAAATTTAGCCTTGGGTATTGGCCGTCAAGGATTGGCAGTGGGAAGCGCATGGGACATTGTAATCGTCACAAGAAAAGTAATAGATACGAATGTATATAGGAGGGGTGGTGTGCAGGTTTTCCCGCTCTACCTCTACCCCACCGCAGCCGCCGCCAAACAGAAAACTCTAATAGATGTCGCGCCCTGGCCGCCGGATGAGGCCCACGGCGGGCGCACGCCCAATCTTAACCCGGAGTTTGTGCAGGAAATGGCGTCAAAATTGTGTCTTGCCTTCACCCCCTACGCCGCCGGAGATTTGCAAACCACCTTTGGCCCGGAGGACATCTTCCATTATATTTACGCCATTTTCCACAGTCCCATCTACCGCACCCGTTACGCCGAATTTCTCAAAATCGATTTCCCCCGCGTCCCCCTTACGTCGGATGTAGCATTGTTCCGGTCGGTTTGCGGGTTGGGGGAAGAACTGGTCGGCCTGCACCTGCTGGAATCGCCGCAGCTAGTGCCTTTCAGCACCCGTTACCCTGTTGCCGGAGACAACCGGGTAGAGAAAGGCTATCCCAAATACGTTCCACCCCAAAATGACCAACCGGGGCGGATCAACATCAACAAAAGCCAATTTTTCGAGGGCATATCGCCGGAAGTATGGGAGTTTTATATCGGCGGCTACCAGGTGCTTGATAAATGGCTCAAGGACCGGCAAGGGCGGAAGTTATCCTATGATGACCTCACCCATTATCAGCAAGTGGTGGTTGCCTTGCAAAAGACTATTGAATTAATGGGTAAAATCGACAACGCCATTCCGGAATGGCCCATTGAGTAGTACAAAAGGAAATACGGTCAGCGTCCTATGTTCAAACCCTTTCATGTGACCAAACAAGTGAACCAACCCGATGAGGAACCACTGGGCGAGTTTGCCGTTTTCATCCAGAAAGTCCGTGACCGTGCTTTCTCGCAATTTATCTATAGTGTTATGTCAAAATAAATATAATGGAAAAGGCACATGAAACTCACATTTGAATGGGATGAGATAAAAGAGCAAGCCAATTTCAAGAAGCATAAAGTAAGGTTTGAAGAAGGGAAAACTATTTTCAGTGACCCATTTTTATTTACATTTCCGGACAATGAGCATACAGAGAACGAAGAGCGTCATATAAATATCGGTACTTCTGCAAAAGAGCGCATTTTGATTTTGATTCATACTGAAAGAAAGGGTATAATACGTATCATCAGTTGTCGAAAAGCGACAGCTATAGAAAGGAGATTTTATGAAGAAGGCGGTTTCTACAGATATATCTGAAAACGAAGATATGAGATCGGAATATGATTTTTCAAGTATGAAGGGTGCGGTACGGGGAAAATACCATAAAGCGTATGGCGCCGGTCATAAAGTGATGATTCATAAAGAAGACGGTACTACCGCGGTCCAGTATTTTAAGCTTGAAGACGGGGCAGTTATGTTGGAACCGGACGTGCGAAAGTATTTTTCAAACTCGGAATCAGTCAACAAAGCACTCCGGTCATTGATTGCGATCATTCCCTCCAAGAGGCAAACATCTTCTCACCCAAAATGATATCAACTTGTTTAACAATCCGCTACCGCGGATCGCGGCTTGCCAATTGTGCACGGTGATCTTTCTTACGTTTGCATGAAAAAGGAAACATAAGGTTCATCATAAACCTGACTGAACGAAGCGAGTGATTTTACGAAGCAAGGGGGATAACGTCACCTGTCAGGATGACTTTATCGTCCTCAAGGGTAACAGCATAGGCGCTGTGTTCGACAAGTTCGTACAGATGTAGATATTTGGTCACTTCCGCAGGCTCACTGGTTTCTCTGCCGATTTTATTTAAGGACGTATAGGTGAATCCGTGCTTTTGACAATGTCCTCCGCGAGTATCGGTTCAGCTATATCTGAACCTACGTTCGGAGTGTGCGTTTTCATGTTGGCTTTCTGCTGTTTAGCCATTATGTGTCAAACTTCAAATCTGGACCGGTTTTCGGAGGACAGGTCAGACAATCACCAATGTAAAGATAAGGTCCATTCTTATTTAAGAAAAGGAAGGTGTCTGATTACGATGAAATGCGATGGTGATTATCTTACGTAGGAAAGAAAGCAGAACATCGCGCAAACCGGCGGTAGGGTGAATAAGGAATTAACAAAGGATGACCGGTATGCGAAGGAGCGGATTCCGCTTGACAATCTATATCTGTAGGGGCAAAATAAAATCGTGCTGGATTTTGGTCTTCTGTAATGATTTTCGGTAAGATCAAATTAAAATTAATCAAATTGATAAGTTACGGAGGAAGTAATGAAGATGAAGACATTTAAAAAGGTGCTTTCTGCCGTTGCAGGATTGCTTTGTCTGTTTTTTATTGTATCTGTCTCATTTGCCGGTCACCCGGAGATACCACGAATATCGATTGATGAGTTGAAAAACCTCATCGATGCCAAATCGGAGGTCATCATACTGGATGTCCAACTAAAGGATATGTATGACAAGGGCCATATCAAAGGGGCCTTATCGCTCCCATGGAAAGCAGAGGTGACTGACGCTGACGTCGATAAATTAGCTAAAGATAAGTTAATCGTCACTTATTGTGATTGTGGTCCTGGAGAAGCAGACAGTTCAGATCTGGCAAATCAGCTTATCGGGCTTGGGTTTGCAAACGTGAAAGTATTGGGAGATCCTGCCATAAGAGGCTGGAAAAAAGCCGGTTATCCGGTGGAGTGAGGTAGATGGTGCTATGATGAAGAACCGGGTTATTTTTCTTCTTTTGGTTTTTGCAGTCGGTTTTGCCTTGTTCGGCACTGCGCCGGTCGGTCATTCCCAACCTGTTCCAGAAGTGGGCTATGCCGGAGTACAGACCTGCGCCGGATGTCATGGCGATCGGGCGGAAGGCTGGCAGACGACACGTCATGCAAAGGCACTGGAAACCCTGAAAAAGAAATCTCAGGACACCCTCCCTGGCTGCGTGAAGTGCCACGTTACAGGCTTTGAAAAGGGTGGAGGATACGTTGATCAGGAACTGACCCCCGCGCTTGCCGGCGTTCAATGCGAGGCCTGTCATGGCCCGGCAGCAAATCATGCCGCCAATCCTATGAACAAGAAAAATCTCATAGCACGTCCAGATGAGACGATCTGCCGTGAATGCCACACCAAGGGTCAGGACCCGAAGTTCGACTACGCAAACAAAAAAGGGCTTGTTCACGGAGAGAACCAAAAAGGAGGTAAACCATGAAATTGATAGCTAAATTTTCCGTTCTAACCGGCGTACTTCTGACTGCCTTGGCCATCCTTGTTTTGACAAGTTACGCATTTGCCGCTGATGCCCTGCGTATTCAACCAACCAGGCAGGACTTCGGAACGGTGGAGGAAGGCGTGCCTGCGATAATGCTCTCTATTGTTGAGAACATCAGCAGCCAGGAAGTGCATATCAGCAATGTCAGAACCAACTGAGCTTGCACGGAAAGTGTACTGGACAAGTACACCCTGAAGCCCGGAGAAAAGACAGAACTGAAAGCAACTTTTGCGACCAAAAACGTCCCCGGCTCGTTTGAAAAAATCATAACAATTGAAACAGATGCTCCCGGACAGCAGCAGATAGAGCTGTTCATGACCGGAACAGTTAAGGAAGCGCCGGGTCCTAAGATAGCCATAACTCCCCGCAAGACTAACCTCGGCATTCTCAAGCCGGGTGAAAAGAAAAAACAGATCATTGCCGTAACGAATCCGGGTGAACTGCCACTTACGATTACCGCTGTAAGCACGAAGAAGGGGGCCAGCGTTATTGCTGTTGCAGAATCACTTCCTGTGACGATAACGGCCGGACAAAAAGCAGGTATCGAGCTTGCCATTACAGCCGGAAGACAAGGGGCATTTAACGAACGAATTATGATCGAATCGAACGCAAAGAATGCACCGAAGAGTGGTTTTGTTATTTTTGTGAACGGCAAGACAGAGTGATTTTAGGCAGGATATAGTGTCCTGTGAATAATGAAGCAGTAAAAAATTAACAAGGAGGTAAGATATGTATCAACGAAAATCATCGTTTATTCTTTGGATGATCATGCTCGGAATATTTCTGTTCGTTCCGCAGCTTGCAATCGCCAAAGAAGCATCCCAGCAATGGGAACTCGTCAACCCGGCGGGCGCCATTGAGGTAAAATACTTTAAACCAGCGCTACGGCTCACGTCTCTGGACGGCAAGACGATTGTCTTGAGATGGAATGAAAAGCATAACGGCGACAATTTCCTCAACCGGATTGCTGAGCTTATCAAGGAAAAAGTTCCCACGGCCAAAGTGATCAAACTGTATGAAGTCGACAAATCCACGGTCAAGATCAGCGGATCGGCCAAGGAGTCCGCTCGGATCGCCGAGGTAATCAAAGGTCTCAAGGCAGACATTGTCATTGCCTCACAAGCTGATTGAGGCTCCTGCACCTCATGGCTGGTGGTCGACCAGTCCGAAGTAGAAAAACGCGGTATTCCCACAGTTACTCTGGCCTCAAATCAATTTCTTTCACTCGCTAAAAGTACAGTTAAAAGCACCGGTATCACCGAGATGGCTTTTGTTGAATTCGAACATCCTATGGGCATGATTCCTCCTGAAGAGGTCAAAGCGAAGGCCGATAAGGCATTCCCGGAAATCATGAGAATGGCTACAAAATGGAAACCGACGACCGCCGTTGCAGCGGCTGCGAAGCCGCCCTATCCGGCGGAACGGATCAAGTTCAGAGGCACCTATGCTTCTCTGAACAAGATGTTTTATGAGAAGGGGTGGTCCCTTGGACTGCCGATTATCCCGCCGACGACGGAGGCCGTAAAGGCCATGTTGAAGGGGACAAAGCACAACCCCGGTGAAGTCGTCTGGGTCGTGCCGCCGCGGCAGGGTCAATTGACCGTTGAGCTTGTGGCAACGCTCGGCGCAATGGCGGGTTGCAAACCAGAGCACATGCCGCTGCTCCTGACTATCGTCAATGTCCTTAAAGAACCGGACTTTGACTGGCGCGGCAACAGTACGACAACAGCGCCTACGGCACCGCTGCTCATTGTTAATGGACCGGTCGTCAAGGAACTGGGCATCTCCGCTTCAACGGGCGCCCTGGGTGGAGAGATGCCCGTCAATATTGCCCTTGGATATTTTGTCAATCTGGTCGGCGATGTTGTCGGTGGCTCCGTTCCGCCTGATTCCGACAAAAGCACCCTGGGAAGCAGGGAGGATCTGGTGGCCATTGTTGTTGCGGAGAACGAGAGCAAAAATCCCTGGAAGCAATCCTATGCCGTAGAGCACGGATTCAAGACGACCGACAGCGTCGTTACGGGCTTTGGAGCCTATATGGGGACGAACAATACGGACCACAACAGTATCAAGGGGAAGGACCTCCTCAATACATTTGCCGTGGGTCTGGCAGGCGCATCCTGTGGTATCACCTCGTGCTTCACCAGGCAGGATCAGCCGTCCACCTGGCAGAATGGCGTGAAGTTTGCGTTCCTGCTAATCGGTCCCGAGCATGCCGATACAATGTACCGCGACTTTCCAGCCAAGCTGGATGTTCAGAAGTACCTCATCAAGAAAGCGGTCCTGCCGTACTCGGGGTATTCACCGGGACAATGTATTGTTCCCAAGGACTTTGGACCGTATGATGAAAACACCATGTTTCCGCGGTTCACACAGCCCGAGCAGATCCACATTGTTGTGACAGGCGGGTCGGGAAAGCAATCACAGATATGGATTCCCTTCTTGACGGATGCGAGACCCGTATCAGTGGTTATGGAAAAGTAAAGTTATTGATGCATAGAACACGGAAGGGGACCACCTGGTTCCCCTCCGTTGTTTTATAAGGAACAAGCAGATGAACCGGAGTAAATTATCGTTGTTTGGAGCCGTTGCCGCCGGCTTGCTTATCCTTTGCCTGTATTCGCCCTGCTGGGCGGCGCAGCGCACCGTCGAGGTCTACAATCCCGCCGGTCAACAACCAGACGGGGTTTATGTTGACAGGATCCTGAAAAAAATAATGGACGAAACCGGTGTGAAGCGTCCCCTGTTAGCAGGGAAATTCACCGGACAGAAAAAAGAACGGATCGGTATCAGTACCGATGAGTTGTCCGAAGTAAACGAATGGTTTTATCTCCGCGGGTGGACAGATGGGCTTCCCATTGTGCCTCCGACGGAGCAGCGGGTACGGGAAATGTTGAAAGGTACTGACCTGCCTGCGGATTTTGTGGTGGCCAATCTCGACCCCATGGGAGGGCAGGCAACGGTCGAAAAGATCGCCGTGAATGCGGTCATGGCGGGTTGCCGACCTGAATATATGCCCGTTCTGATTGCCGCGGTGGAGCTTGTGGCAAAACCGGAGTTTGATTTGAAAGGTCTTGCGACCACGACGAACCCCGATGCCCCGCTGCTGATCATCAGCGGTCCCATCGTGGGGCAGCTCGATATCAATTCGGGGACCAATACCCTGGGACGAGGCTGGCAGGCGAATACGTCCATCAGCAGAGCCCTCCATCTGATCATCCAGAATATCGGCGGCAGCTGGCCTGGCGTGACGGACATGTCAACCATCGGACAGCCGGGTGATATTGTCATGATGCTCGCCGAAAACAGCGAAGCCAATCCATGGAACCCACTGCACATGGAGCTCGGACATCCTCGCGCGGCGAATGTCTTAGCCGTCATGGCTGCCGAAGGCACACACAGTATCCTCGGAATCGGTCAGTCCGACGAAGGGTTTCTCAAACTCGTCGCGGCCCATCTGGCCGGACTTGAAAGGCCTTATCGTTCCACGATGCTATTAATCATCGCCCAGGATACCGCCAAAATGCTGGCCGGGAAGGGCTGGACAAGGGATAAGATCGCCGCCTACATCACCGACCATGCGAAGATTCCCTTCAAATTGTATAAAGAGCGGTACCTCGATACCTCGGTGCTGCGCAAGGGGATGCCGGACTGGGTTTTCCGGGTGAAGGATACCGATGCCATGATTCCCAGCCCCTTTATCGACAGACTTTTGATTCTTGTTGCCGGGGGCACAGGTGAAAAGAGCACGCTCATTCCCGGCTGGTATGACTCAGGGATTATGAGCAAGGAGATTCGTCTGCCTTCGAATTGGGATGATCTGCTTCAAAAGAAGAAAATGCCCTGAAGTATATCCATTCTCTTTCAGTCCGGGCATTTATCATTTCTGTTCTTGCCATAGTGGCTTTCTCAGTTTAGTCGTTGTAGAACCGGATCTTGTCGATCCACAGGGAACCTTTGACATCCCCGTTCTGTAACTGATGGATACCGATCTGAAACCCTTCCACGCGCTCGAGGCGCATGACTTGGTCGCCGGGTTTGGCCCCGTACATGGCTGCGGCCCCAACCTTGATCCATTGCCTGCTGACCCTCATATGGGCAAAAGGAATCCGGATCTTTTCCCAGGCTCGATCGACTTCGAAAGATCCTGTCCAGGCATCGATCCGGTTCGGGTCTTCGGGCAGGGATGTTATGACCATGGCCGTGACATGGAGACCTTCCGTTGCCCGGGCATAGAACTCGATCCCGTCATAGAGGGAGAGATCCCTTTTTTTCCGATTGTCCACCCGAGCCCAGGCGGGCTTTTTGCCGCGGACGAGCTGATAATCTATCCGAATGGAGCGCTTGGAGGCGTCGCTTCCTTATTAGGACGGACGCGCCGGCAGGATATAGCGCCGGTTTTTCCAACTCGACAATAACGGCATGTCCGCTGATCAAATTTGTCTCTATCAGGCCATTTTACCGGATGAACCATTTTTCCTTATGATTATGTCCATAGGGGCATCATTCCTTCACATCTCCGCCCCGCAATCGGGGCAGAATACGGTTCCCAAGGGCGCCTCATGGCCTTTTGGGCAACGGATCGTCGCTTCGATCTCAATGGTGGTCCCGGCAAAGAGCTCTTTGGCCTCTTTGCCGATCTTTTGGGTCATTTTCTTCGAGAACAGGCCGAAGATCGGAGCGGCGATGACGACCAGCCATCTGCCCGCCATCCTTTGGGTGATCTTGGCGGCGATCCGGAGGCCGATCTTTTGGGCGACTTTCTCGCTGACCGGGGCGCTCAGGGCCTTGATGATGAGCCGCACCCCGACCCGGCGCACCAGTTGGTTGCCGATGGTGAGGCCCAGGGCGTTGGCGAAGATGAGCAGGACGATGGACTGGTTGATGGTTTCCAGGTTTTTGTAATATTTGGCGATCTTATAGACGAGATCAATTTGTAGCTTGGTCACGGCGCCGATTTCGGGCAGAATGGTCGCCATACCGAAAGGGCCGGGGACGGCGCTCAGGGTGGTGCTGACCCAAAAAGCCTTCTGCGCGGCCTCCTTGATCATTTCCTCGGGCGTTCCCGTGACGACGACCTCCTCCGGTTTGGGGGCAAACTTCATCAACAGATCGAAAAACCAGTGGCCGCTTTTTACATCTTCAAGCATTTGTTCGGATTTCACAGGTAATTTTCCTCTTACAACGCCCGCCCGGCCTTGAAGGCCTTTTCCCCGGTGAACGATTCGACCAGCCGTTCATATTTTTCATGGATCATCTTCCGGTCAAAGTCCCAGAATTCCCGGAGCATCCGCTCTAATTCCTCGTCGCTGAAATACCGCTGGCATTCATGGAAGAAGGTTTTGTCTTCTTTGGCGATATGGCGGGGATAGAATGTCGCCAGCTCCTTCAGCAGGGCGACGACTTCCATGACGGCCCCCTGATCCCCCTGGACGTACCGCTCTTTGGCGGCGACGAGCTTTCCCACCGTTTTGCGGGAATAGACATGCTCCTGGATAAGCTCGTCCATGATGCGGGCGTGTTCCGGGGTGAGCCTTTTCTTCACCAGTTCCCGGAACAGGATGTCCTCCTCCTTGCCGTGGTGGGTCCGATCGGCGTAGCTACGGATAAAATCGACGGCGGTATCGATAAAGACGGGATTCACCCGCCGGGTATTTTCCATTTCTTCGGCCTCTTTTACCACCACCTGGAGCATCTTCTCGATCAGGCGGTGTTCCCACATCAATGGTCCAATCGGTTTCATGATTCTCTCCTCCTCTTAAAGAATTAATAATAAATTCCTGCCGGCCTAATCCTTGCTGAGAATTTCCGCGGCTTCCGCCAGCTGCTCCGGCTCCTTGAGCAGGGCGAGGGCTTGGGGCGATTCCTGAAAATTCTCCAGGGCGTTGAAGAAGCGATCCAAAACGTCGCCACTGTAAGTGGGGATGAGAAAGAGGTGGGTGTGGGGAATCCGCCTGCCCCGGGCGTAGAGAAATACAAAATCGGGGTTGAATTTCTTCATCATCCGGTTGGCCATGAGCTTGGCCGTATTGAAGAGGCCGGCATTCTCCTCGTCCGTAAGTTCATGCCACCAGGGAACGTGGCGCTTCGAGATGACGAGACAGTGTCCCTTGGTGTAGGGATGTATATCGAGGATGCACATGGACAGCTCATCCTCATAAACGATATGGGCGGGGGCCTTGCCCGCGATAATGTCGCAAAAGGTGCAGGTTTCCTGGGTCATCGGGGTTCCTTGCGGCCGGGGTGCCTTCATGGCAACTCACGGATTATTTCCGGAAATTGATCTTTATATCCTATACATAACGATCAATGTCAAGGAGACATCCGTCAATCCTCTTCCCAGGTTTTAAAGAAGCTTTTCTTTTAACCGGTCGTCAGACGGCGGCCCGCCGTTTCCAGATCAGCCAGCAGCCGCCGTATACCTTCCGTGCGCCCCGGTGTCTGGGAGAGGAGGGCGTCGATGGTGGTCATTTCATCATGGATATAATTGGCTGCCTGTTTCCGCATTTCTTCGATGGCCCTGTTGATCCGTTCTTCCCACTGGGCGGCAAGACGGGAGGTGTTGACATAGACCTGATTGGCAAGCTGACCGACAAAATGCCGCTCGAAATGGCCGCGAAAAATGGGCATGGGGATAAGAAACCACAACAGATCAAAATGGAAAAGGAAAACCTGCCCGATGCTGATGTCCGGGCGGGCGGGGGGCGTCACTTCGAGCTTCCACTCCGCCGGGGCCATTTTAACGCCCAGGACCCTTTCTATATTGGCGCCCAGGAGGGCGCGGAAGGACTCCAGATAGCGGTCCAGGCCGGCATGGGCCTTCATCAGGGTGCCAAAGAAGTGTTTGTGTTCCTTTGCCGAAATGTCATCGAGCTCAACGATCAGATTCTCCCGCAGCCATTCCTCATAGCGGCGGGTAAATTTCCACAGGTTCCCACGCCATTGGGGCATTTCATACTGTAAGGCAGCCACGAGCTTATCGTGAAGCGGCCGCTTGAAGCGGTCGAGATACTTTTCAATATTAGTGCGGGTGTGAATTGACTGGGCGCGGGTAATGACGATCAAGTCTTCATGAATTTGCGAGTAGTTTCCCTTTTCTCCGAGGATCTGCTCTTTCAGGACCTCCCGGTCCGTATCGGCCTGCCGGGAGGTCTTCAGGGCGATCTCTAAATAGCTCTGGCAGCTTTTCGCCAGCGATAAAGCCTTATACTGAAGAATCCGTCCGAATTCCGCATCCCGGTTCGCCGACAGTTTATAGAGGAGCTCCATCTCCATCCGATGCTTGAACTTCTCCACGTTCTCCCGGTTCGAATAGAGGAAGATGGGGAATTCCTGCTTCAATTCCCGCTTCAAGGTGTCCTTGAAGAATTGGACAACCTCTTGCTGCTGATCGGGTTGCAGGAGATCCGCTTTGGTCAGCAGCAGGACGATGCGCGGCGTGTATTGGAGAAGGTCCCGGATCAGGGCCAGGTCGTGCTCGGAAAGGGGACGGTCGGCGCTGATGGCCAGAATTGCCGCCCCTACCTCGGGTAACCAGTTTTCCGAGGTCTCCATGTGATACTTGAAGACGCTGCCCAGGCCGGGGGTATCGACGAGACGGAGACCGGCGTAATCTTCCAGGGACGGGAGATCGATATCGACGACGGCGACGTCCTTCTGATTGGCGGGGTTCTTGGCCTCCGAGGTGTATTCGGCAAGATCGTCCAGGGAAATCTCCGCCTTTGAGCCATCGAAATGGGACACCACGGCCCGCTCTTTTTCTCCGTGCCGGATGCGGGTAATGACGGTGGTGACGGGAATTACTCCCACGGGCAGGAGGCGCCTGCCGATCAGGCTGTTGAGAAAGGAACTCTTCCCCGCCTTGAACTGTCCCAGTATGGCGACATCGATGAGGGGATTCTTGTGGACCAGGGAACGGCAGACAGCGGTGGAACGTTTGAGGGAGATGATCTGCAAAGTATCACAGACCTGTTGGACGACATCCAGGATCTGCCCGGAAGCCGTCTGGATCAAATGAACATTCTGGGTCATCGCTTCCATAAAAAAACTCCTCCAGGTTGGCCTCCTGCAGGAGCATCAGCTTTCGGTGGCTGCTTTTCCGACCCCTGCCAGGACGGTCTTTCTTGACAGGAGTTATCAGCCGATAGGGCGGTTGTCAGGTGAACTCCATCACCTTTCCGGGATATCTTTCCGATGGTCGCCGGATACTACAAAATCCCGTTTCCTGTCAAGGCAAACGCCATCCTCAACTTACGGGCGGACGCCCAGCACCTCCTCAATCAAAACCGGAAGCTCCCGATGGGTTTGGAAATGCAATGATCAAAACCTGCTTCCATGATGCGCTCATAGACGGTGAGGTAGCCGTCGATCATCTTTTCCAGGCTGTGCCGTTCCCGCGTTTCCCTCATGATCCGCCGGATCTGCGCTTCCCGCAGGCCGGGAGGGCGCCGGTGAAAGGCGACGCTCCGGGACAGACCGTACCAGAGGCCCCCGGCATCGTAGTCCCAAAAAAGAAAGCCGTTGCCCCGGTCTTCCGGGGCGCCGTCGGCCTGCATGGACATTTCTTCGATCTTGTCGTGATACCCGCCCGTATCGCGGTTGGTGGCCGTAGCCCCGTACAGATTGCCCAGTTGATCGATCTGGCCGCATGGTTCGTAAAGGGAGGCCCCAAAGACATCGTGGGCCGCCGCGAATCCCAGCATAGACAGGGGTTCGCGAAAGCGGTGATAGGCGATCCGTCCGCCGGAGGCCCAAGCGATCCGCCCGCAGATTTCCTCGTGGGTCCGGTCCGATCCGACGCCATCGCCGACGATGGCGATCTGGACGTCCCCGTGGGCGTTGACGAAATGCTGGGCAATGTCTTCCAAGAGTTGGATGCCTTTCTGGGCGGGGTCGAGGCGCGACGGCCAATAGAGCAGGATGGCCTCCGGATCGACATTCAGGCCGGTAAATCTTTGAAAGGCAAGAAGATTATCTCGCTTTGCCGACAGGATGTCATCCTCCGGGCCGAAGTTGCGCACTAAATGCGAACACTGTTCCGGATACATCCCCGGGGCCGGTGCGTTGAGGATGGCGGGGGTTTGACCGTGGTTGTATTTATGTTTTATCTCGTCCCGGACGCTGGGGGAGATGATGTCGACGTCGGTAAAATGGTCGTCGATGATCTCCCGGAGAAACCGGCAACCGACAAAACTGACGTTGGCGGCGTTCTTGATGGCTGTAGCCTGACTGTCGAGGCAGGTCTCTCCGTGCTCTTCCGATAAATATAGATAGGGCTGCAGGCGCCGGAGATCGACGCCGAAAAGCATGGACAGGGGAATATGGCCGGTGTGGACGTTATGGACCGTATGGAGGACGGGACAGCCGGTACTTCGGGCATAGGCGGTTACCACCCCGCCCGCCATCCAGTCGTGACTGTGAATGATGAGTCGCCCGCCGTTCATCGCCCGGACGCGGGTAATCGTATGATTCACAATCTCTTTCTGGAATTCGGCGGCGTTGCGGAGGGGATTGCCGGCGTAGGCCCCCGGCAGATCGGAAAAGACGGCGGAAGTCACCAAATGGATACGTTCCGGGTTGATGCAGTGGCGCAGGGCGTACCATTGGTCATCGTTCAGACTGCTTTCCTGTTGAAAGCGCTGGCGGAGGTTCAGGGTCGCCACATAGCATTCGACGCCCCGTTCCGTAAGGCCCTCGCAGAGGGCGGCGATTACTTCTCCCAGCCCGCCGCTCTTGCCGGAAATGAAGGGCGCCAGCCCACCCATTCCTTCGGGCAGCCGTCCTGTCTCCGGGGCCAGCAGGAGGACCGCCGTTCTTTCTTTCTTCCCGCTCATCGAACTCTTTCACCATCAACAGTCTCTCGGTAGTTTTGATATTAATCTCCGCTGCGGCCGGAAATCCCGGCCTGCGCCCTGCGGGGACAGGACGTCCTCGCAGGGGCGTATGTTAAAAGAGAAGGGCGATCCGTCAGGCCTCGACGCTCTTGAAGATCGGCATGAACGGCACTAAATTCCGCCATAGTTCATACCTCGCCACTGCCTGTTCTTTCATGGCTTCCTGGCAGGCCTTGGAGAGGTTGTTGTTTGCTTCCAGGCATGTTTCCCAGACCTTTTTTACGTCCCCGGAACGGCCGGCCTCGCCAAGTTTCCACAGACAGTCGATCCAGGCCCGGGAAAGATCCAGGCAGTGCTGCTGCCGGATCTTCGTCAACTGGATAAAAGGCTCCATCGTCTTGTTCTGCCCGGCGAAGGCCGGAAAATTGTTGAACATATTATTAGACATATCCGCCCATGTTCCGCGCTGCTTCTCTTCACTCATTGCTTGTTTTCTCCCTATAATATTTTTACGTGCAGCTTATCTTCTATCTCCAGGTAAGACAATGCTTGACGATTCACCGTTTTTTACGGGGGAGATACTGTGGATTTGAAATGGATTGGGGGCACTATTTTTCGGCAAGGTTGAGCAGGAAGGCCCTGAGGCTGGCCTTCTTATGTTTCAAACCGAGCTTATTGCGGATGTTGTCCCGGTGAAAATCGACGGAACGAGTGGATACATTGAATAAGCAGGCGATTTCTTTGCTGGTCTTTCCTTCCCTGATCATATTGGCGATCTGAATCTCCCGGGAAGTAAAGTCGGCGTAACGGGCGGACAGATTTCTCAAAAACGGGGCGGTTACCTGATTCAAATTGGCAGCGAGGACCTCCATGCAGTTTAACTGGGGGGTGTTAAGGTTGAGATTGCGGAGCTTATCCAGTTGAGGAAAAACCAACTCATGGATATTGTACATCATCTTGTTTTCTATCTCCTTTTGATCCGCCTCCCGCCGTTGCAGCAGCACCCGCAGGGTGGTGTTGGTATCCGCAAGCTGGAGGGATTCGGCGGCCAACGCCTCTTCCGCCCGCTTGCGATCAGTGATATCCATAAAGATTCCGAACACGCCGGTGATCTCACCCCCTTCACCCTGCACTGGCGCCTTGACGGTGTGGACCCAGACCTCGCAGCCGTCCTGGATGTATTTCTCCTCGATATGCTCGATGCGGTTCGTCTGCATGATTCGCTGATCATCCGCGCGGTATTTGTCAGCCAGTTCCTTCGAAAAGAAATCGTAGTCCGACTTTCCCATCACCTCCTCGGGCCGGATGCCGAGATCACGTGCATAGTTTTCGTTGACCGACACGTAGTGGAAGTCTCGATCCTTGATGAATATCTTTTGCGGGACATTCTCCAGGAGCGTCCGATATTTGATCTCACTCTTCCGTAGCGCCTCTTCCGCCCGCTTGCGATCAGTGATATCCTCCACAATGCCCTCGTAACAGATAATTTTACCATCTCTATCGACAATGGCCCGGGTGCTATTGGAAACCCAGATCGCTGCACCGTCTTTGCGACGTGCTTTGAATTCAAGATTTTCCACGTTCCCTTTCTCCTGGAGAATCTCCATATAGCGGAGCCGGTCCTCATGGTTCACATAATACTGTTGAGAGATGTTGGAAATGGTAGATATGAGTTCTTCCGGCGACGCATATCCAAAGATTCGGGCAAAGGCGAGATTGACGTTAAGAAAGTGGCCTTCCGGTGTACTCTGGAAAAAGCCTTCGACAGCATTCTCGAAGATGGAGCGGTACTTTTCCTCGCTCTCCCGCAACGCCTCCTCCGCCCGCTTACGTTCGGTAATGTCACGTACGATGGCTATAAAGTAATTTTTCCCCTCCAGGTTAATGGCGTTCAGGCCGACCTCGGCATGAAAGGGGGTTCTGTCATATCGACAATGCCCCCATTCGAAAAACTGGGCATGACCGTCCAGGGCCGCTTGGATCTTCTCCTGCGCTTTTTCCCTTGAATTGCTGCCATCGGGCTGTCTTTCCGGGGAAAACCAGTAGGGGGGATGATTTATAATCTGTTCCCTGGTACAGCCGAATATATCCAGAGTCTTCCGATTACAGTCGATGATCAACTCTCGATCCACCAAAAAGATGGCATCATTGGCCGACTCGAAAAGAGTGCGGTACTTCGTCTCACTTTCCTTCAATTCTCTCTGCATGCGGATACGTTCCGTGATATCCCGGCCGATTCCCAAGCGACCCGCAAACCTTCCCTCCGCATCAAATAAGGTGGTCACATTGAATTCAACAGATTTCTGCGTCCCATCTTTAGTAACCATGTCGGTAATATAGGGAGGGCTCTTTTCCCCTTTCATAGATTTCTTGAAGCGATCGATAAAGGATTCGACCAGTTCAGGAGCCAGGATGTATGTGAAGGACCTTCCGGTCAAATCCTGCAGGGAATACCCCAGAAATTGTTCCATACAGGGGTTCACGTAGGTGAAGAGTCCCTTTCTGTCCGTCATGAAAATGATGTCCGGTGTGGTTTCGACAAGGGTGCGGTATCGTCTCTCACTTTCATATAGTATTTTCTCCACGCGCTTTTGTTCTGAAATGTCTTCCAGCGTTTCCATGGCACCAACGAGATTTCCCTTGGAATCCCTGATGGCCGCTGCGGTAAAATGAAGCCAGCGGCCATTCTCCCCAAGATCGGGAAAAAAATCCGTCGCCTCGTAGGCCTCATCTATCAGAGAGGACTTTCTGTACTTCCCCTCGTACCACTGCGGTATTCTGTCAAAGGTCTCATCCACAAGCAGATCCGCCAGACAGGGTCTCTCCGCCATGTAAAAGGCACGCCATTGCTGTCTCGTCCCAATAAATCCCCCGGAGGGGATCCCGCTCAATCCCTCCAAGGCCTTGTTCCAGGATATGACCCGGTGATCCTTCCCGATCACAAACATGGGAATCGTGGACCCCTGGATAATGCTGAAAAGCCTCTGCTCGCTCTCCCGCAGGGCCTCCTCCATCTGCTTCTGATCGGTAACGTCAATGAGCGTTCCAATGGCACCAATAAATGCGCCATTTTCTATCCTGGGTTTTGTTCGCGTCCGCACCCATCTGATCTCACCGGATTTATTTTTCATTCGATAGATCACCGGGTATTCCACTCCGGTGCCGAGTTCCAGAAACCGCTGCGTCAAAAGACTCCGATCATCCGGATGCACAAGTTCAATGAAGTTCTTTCCGATGATATCTTCCTGATCACCTCCCCAAATATCTTTCCCAATTGGGCTTAAATAGAGAACCACCCCTTGATGATCAACCTCAAAGATGACATCATTAATGCTTTCCACCATCCGCCGAAATTGTGCTTCCCTCTTTCGCATGGCGTCCTTCTCCGTCAATGCCTCCGATAGGTCGCACTCCAACTTAGCAACTCGGCTTCTAAGCTGCGAGAGTTCAGCTATGGATTGCGCTGAGATTTTTGCTTCATCATTCATGATCTGAATATCCTCGTAGCTGCTGTGTTTACAACAAAGCTACCGTTAAAAGGCTGGTTAGACGTATGCAAATGTAAATTATACTCACAATCCCAAAATAATTCCCTATTTTTTGCGATTGCCGTCAGCATTTATTACCTTCGCTCCGGGCAGTTTATTGTTTTTCATTATCTCTTTTATTTTTTTCTCATTGTCGCCCATACGCCAGATTCCAATCTCATCCGCGAAGCCCTCATAAGAGTTCTATAATTACCGGGCTCGGGGCCCAAGGGACAGACCTTCTCTTCCGACATACTGAAAATGATTTTACCAAAAAAGAACGAACTCGAAAACATACACTTTATGCTAACTTTCAATATACGAGGGACATGTTGTTGGGGTTTTCTCCCCTTTATTTGGACAATATTTCATTTAATGATATGATTCGATATTCGTTTTACTTGTTACCGTTTTAATAACCCTTCCACCTATGAAGCGCCAGCGGACGTTCCCGACTGTAAATCAGTTAAGTATTTGATTTTATATTCCAGTTCCGTAATGCGGAGTTCCTGGCCGCCCATCATTTCCCGCAATTCTTTATTCTCCTGGATGACCTGGTTAAACTGCTGTTCACGCAACAGGACTCGCTTGAAGGCGTTCAGGTTGGCCTGGATGGCGGGGATAAGAATCGGATCGCCGCTGGCGAAGATGTCCTTGATGTCGGACATGGCTTGGATGGCCGGATCGATGCCGCCGGCGCCGCAGTCCGGTGCAGGCATGATAGCGGCGGCGGGATGTGGTAGCGGCGCGGTGGGCGGAGCAAGCCGGGACTGCATCACCGGTGGTTGCCGGGTTTCTTCCGGGCCGCAGACTTCCGGGTGTTTGGCGCGGGCGCCGGGGAAGGGCTCGCCCTTGCCTTTGAGAAACCAGACCTCACTGAAATCAAACTTTTTACAGAAATTACTTATGAATTCAGCCTTTGGCGAGGTAGTCATGGACCGATAATTAGCCACCGTCCATATTTTTGAGTCTATTAAGGGCGCCATCGTCTCATTAGTAAGATCATGGACATCTGCGGCATAATTAATCGCCCACCTGGCCCTCCTCCTCAAGTCCTCGCCTACGAGAATAACTTTCTTGTCGATGGATTTTTTTGGGCGCTTTCTCAAGCTAAAATCGGTCATAAATCACCCATTGCCCTTTCGCTGTTCCGTGCAGAACTGCGAAAAGAACTGTGAAACACTGCGAAAATGCTTATTTTCATTTTAAACACGCACACTTATCCTTAATATTTTGTTAATTTTTTAAAAACACTGCGAAACGACATTTCACCTTGACAACTGTAAAATTATCATTTATAGGTCTTATCAAAAAGCCAATCAGTTTTAGACACCAGCTTCCTCTCCGGGTAGCCGCCCGGGAGGAGGAACAAAAAAGGAACGGGTCATGCCAGACGAAAACTTTCCTTTCAGCACTTATCAGGACCTTGATAGCTTTCTGGCCTCTTACCCTTTCCCCCGACGATCAATCGCAAAAATGTACGCGTAGCGCTATCAGGATCGGGTGAAAGAGTTGAAGCGGGATCGGCTGCTCGCTCTGCCAGGAATTCAAGAAAAACATACCCTGCAGTATCTTTCTGACGGCAGCTTTCGGCTTGTGACTTCAAAACGCTGGAAATTGTCCCGGCTAAGTCAGGTTCTCGGATACATAGCGCGCGGGTTAGTGTCTCGATGGCAAGCAACAAAGGAAAGATGCGCTGCTCCGCCACCGCTTCTAATGCGGTCGCTATCAGCGCTTCCGCTTCGGATCTTTCGATCGTCATTGCTCACCTCACTAAGGAGATTAGTCCCATGACACCCAATAGAATCATCTACCTTCTCAAAGAGAAGGGTATCGCCCAGAAGGACATTGCCGAAGAGATCGGCATCGGGCCGATCACCGTTTCCAGAGTCATCAACCGGAAGGCCGTCTCCGACCGGGTCATGCGCAAGATCGCCGAGAAGCTGGGATGCTACTATTGGGACGTCTTCCCGGAATACTACAAGCAGAAACCCAAACGCCGGACATCGAAGACGCTGGAGCCTTTCGTCGTTCCGGAGCCGAAAGCAAAGAGCAGCGCCAAGAAATCCCAAGCGGCGTAGCTTATCAATAAGCCAAAATAAGGGAATAAGTCAATGGCAGAGGGCAAAGCGCAAGGAATTTTTAGACGAGCTTCAGGATTGTTTTGATTTTGATTCACCCATCGACCTTTCTTGACCTGTTTGAATATTCGGTCGCAGAGCTCGACAAACCGTTGACACCCATCGTTACGTTTGCAGATCCTGGCGTAATCCTCGACATTACCGAGCGCAAGCAGGCGGAGCAAAGGTTAGGCGAAGAAATGGTTTTAAAGAACTTCCTGCTCGATTTGAACGAGAAAGCACCTGCGTTGACAGACAAAGAACTATACGACTACGTTCTGGATCACGTGGTCAGTTTAACCGACAGCACCATCGGCTTCTTTCACCTCGTGTCCGACGACCAGGAGAACGTCATCCTGACGACCTGGAACACGGAAGCGCTCAGGAACTGCACGGCAGCTTATGCAACCCTTTATCCTCTCGACCAGGCAGGCAACTGGGTTGATTGTGTGCGCCTCAAACGTCCCGCCCTGTATAATGATTTTCCCGGCTCTCCCAACCAGAAAGGGCTACCGGAAGGACATACCCCCGTAAGACGATTCATGAGCGTCCCTGTTGTGGAGGGGGACAAAGTCCGGATTATATTCGGTGTGGGAAACAAATCTGAAGAGTACAGTGAGTTTGATGCCATCCGGATCCAAGTGGTGGCCAATTACCTCCAGCGGATCATAGCGCAACGCCGAGCGGAAACAGCCCTAAGCAGCAGTGAGGCCCATTTCCGATCGCTCATCGAAAACGCCCCCGACATCATAACGATAGTGGACGGCGACGGCATCATTCGCTACATAAACCCCTCATTGAAACATGTGGTGGGGTTTGCACCGTCAGAGTTGACCTGCCGAAACATCTTTGAATATGTCCATCCCGATGACGTATCCGCGGCAACGGATATCTTCGCTCGCGCAGTTCAAACCCCGGGAGTCACTTTATCTGCAGAACTCCGTATGTGGCACAATGACGGTTCATGGCACAATTTCGAAATAGCTGCTCAAAACCTGCTGGAAAATGAGGCGGTGAAGGGAATTGTCATCAATTCCCGGGACATCACCGAGCGTAAACAGGCGGAAGAAGCCTTGCGGAAGGACCACCGTGAACTCCGGGAGTCCAAAGACATGCTGGTTCAGAGCGAGAAGATGGCGGCCTTGGAACAACTGGTGACAGGCGCCGACCACGAGTTCCGGAACCCTCTCCACATCATGTCCATGATAATTGGGTTGTTGAAAATGGAGGGAGGCCTGTCCGATGACATCCGGCAGAATCTGGAGCTTCTCAAGAGCCAGATCCGGCGGATCGTGACGATTTTGGATGGATTGCGTGATTTCTCCAGTATGCCGCAGATCAAGAAGGTTCCGAACGACATAAACGAGATTGTCAGGAGAATCATGGCATTCAATGCCCGTGGTCTGGCCAGGGATGATATCGCTGTGGAGGCCCGATATGAAGACGACCTGCCGCCGGCGATGCTCGATGCGGACATGATGGAACGCGTGCTCACCGTTCTGATCATCAACGCCGCGGATGCCATGCGGGGCCGGGAAAACAAGTCGCTCCGGGTCATTACCCGGTCGGTCCAGGCGAAAGACCATCAACGGTGGATCCAGGTTGTCGTATCGGATGTGGGTTGCGGGATCAAGGGCGAGGATTTGACCCGGATCTTCAATCCCTTCTTTACCACCAAGGATCCGGACAAGAAGGGAAAGGGGCTCGGGCTCTCCATTGCCTATCGAATCATCCAGGACCACGGCGGCAGGATCTGGGCGGAGAATAATGAGTGGGGAGGGGCGACATTCTTCATTGAGCTGCCCTGGAGTTGATCTTTGCCCGAGTAACGAAAAAATCAGCCGCGAGTGTAACGAGTCGGCTTCGCGGGATCGTGCGGGAAGCGGTTCATCACTCCACCCACTTCACCCGCCTGTAAACATCATCCCAAAACATGTATTCCAACTTCATTGCGGTCTCATATGCCTTCTTCATTTTCAGCCTGTTTTCGTCAGTTGTCGCCCGCATGTAATTTTCAATAAAATCTACGGCTTTCTTGGTTTCGCTGGTCTCCCAGGGACCTTCCCAATATCCGTCAATCCATTCCCGGTATTTGCCGCGCTCTGCTTTTTCAGCCTGTTTCATGTCAACGCCAAGTTGATAATAAATCCAGCGGCAAGGCAACGTAGCCATCAATCCCACCTCAAAGGGTTCTATCGTCGCGGTCTTGATGAGGAAAGAGTTGTAAAATTCCGTACTGGGATAGGAGGGCGAGTTTATCAACTCCTCCTTCGCTATGTTGAACTTCTCAACATAGAGGTTGTGAATCTGTGCGATCTCCTTGTCTATTTCGTTAATCAAGTTCACGATGAATTTCATTGCCGCCTCATCAGGGGCTTTTGCAAGCAGAATCCCGTGAACCTTTTTGTAGTTTTGGAGATAATGATAATCTTGGATGATGTAGTTTTTGAACACTTGTTCATCTAGTTTGCCACTGAGCAGCTCCTGATTGAAGGGCAGGTTCAGGATTTTCCGGTAGAACGGATAATTTTCACCCCAAATCAGCCACGTATGACTTTTTGAAGGATTAAGCTTGTTATTTGTTGGTTTTGTGACTCTGTCCTGTGCAAATGTTCCACCTGCATGCAACATAAAAACTGCTACCAGAACCGCAAGCACCCTTTTCATGCTTCCCCCTTTTTTAACAACTCCAAAATTATATTTTACCCAAGAATTAAATTGATATGGTTGATAAGGCATTGCTTGTTCGCGAGGATAGCATATGTAAAAAGATCTTGTAGATCAAGGGCATTCTTGAAATAAAACATAGGCTGTTGATGATCACCCTTTCCGTGCCGTTTGGCAGGTGAACAGACCAAAAGATGCGTAGATTATACATAAGGACGGATGTTGCATATCGCATCGGCACTCTCATCGGTACCGCACCCCACATTTTGTCAAGCTTTCCTTGACATACAAGACCGCGTCCTATACTTTCTCATAAAAAGGAAGTTATCATAAAATGCGGAGGCTATTATGAGTCGTTTTGATGTTAGGACAGCGCATCGTACATTTGGAGCGGGACTGACCGTCCTGTTTGCGATTATCTTGATTGCGGCGTCGGCCCAAGCCGACACGCTCACCATGGAGGGCAACACCGACCGTATGGGCGGCGACTATCGCCGCATCGATGGTAGCCCGTCGGTAGAGGCATGCCATTCCGCCTGTCTCGCCGACAAGGAGTGCGACGCCTATACCTACGTGAAGTCTGCGCACCACTGCTGGCTGAAGAGGGGGGTGCCTCCCGGGCCGACCCCCAACAACGATACCGTATCCGGCATCAAGAAACGCGCAGTCGGGGGTGGCAGCTGCGTGACCGTGGATGCCGTGACCTGCGAGCCCAACACCGACCGTATGGGCGCGGACTATCGAAGAATCGATGCCGCGCCTTCGGTGCCGTTCTGTCAGAACCAATGCGCCACGGATCCCAAATGCGTCGCTTACACCTACGTGAAGTCTGCCTACCATTGCTGGTTGAAGACCGGCGTGCCCAATGGAACGAGCAACGGCGATACGGTATCCGGTGTGAAACTGCGCGGGCCAGCTCCTGCGACGGCACCCGCAAAAGAATCCATGAATTCTAAAACATATCTTGATCCAAGGATCAATGGACACTATGTGGATAATTGCCTGAACTGGGGAAGCAACTGTCAAAAGCCGGCGGCAGACTATTTCTGTCGAAAAAATGGTTTCTCCGGAGCGATTTCGTTCGAGCTTGCCAATCGTCGCCCAACGTGGGTAATGGGAGATAACAAGGTGTGTAACGAGGACTTCTGCGTCGGATTCTCGCGTATCTTATGTGGGGGCACAACACCGAGCACCCCTGCCGATCGCAACGGCTCTGATGACAGCGGAATGAAGACCAACAAACTAGGTAAAGAATCGGTTATATTTTACAACGGCAATATCGGCGGTGTTTCATCGGGAGGAAGAAGTCCGCGTTTCAGTATCGACCGTCCGGTATGGATCACCAATATGTTTACCTATCATTATGGCTACAGAGGGGTACCGGGAAATATACGGATAGTGAACGCAACAGGCGCCGAGATAGGGATCTGGCATGCGCAGGGGAGATCAGGAAGCCCTCAGCCCTCCTTTTATTGGGAGGTTACACCGGAAGTTGTACTGCAGCCGGGCACCTACCTGGTTGAAACCTCCAATCCCGGCTCATGGTCGCAAAACGCGGGATCAGGGGGCAACGGTATGCTAGAGATCAAGGGCATTTATCTAAATCCCTGAGGCCAGACTTTTTTGATATACCGACAGACGATTAAAAGGAAGCGCAGGTGATAGTAATTATCCGTTTGCTCACCACAACCTGTATAGTCTTACTGCTGACCATGGGAACAGGATTTTTTGATCTTGCGGATGCCGCACCAAAGAAACTCAAACAGCAAAAATCAGATAGAATCTCATCAACATGGAGAAAAACCTTCACGACATTTAACAACTATCGTGCAGCGGCTATTGCCACCTCAGACGGCGGCTACCTGATAACAGGATCAAAGGGAGAAAACGCCAAAGACGCCGGTTCCTCTATGTGGGTTATGAAAACCGATAGTCGTGGCGGGGTAATCTGGGAAAAGCGATTTTCACCTCACAAAAACAGTTCTAATCACGGTTACGCAGCCATTGAAACAGCTGATGGCTATCTGGTGACCGGCACCAAAAACTTATCCGCGCTGCATGATTGGTCAGTCTGGAACGAACTGTGGGTGATCAAACTTGCCAAAAACGGCGCTACCATCTGGGAAAAAGCATACGGCTGCCAATGGGGGGCCAATACCTCTGCCGGCGAAGGGCGCTCCATCCTCCAGACCGATGACGGCGGCTACATTGTGGGTGGATTCGGCAGCATTGGAGGGGCAGTGACGGCATGGTTGGTGCGGCTTGACAGAAACGGAAACCGGCAGTGGGAAAAGTTTTTGGGAGCGGCTGACGACGGAGGAGGCGGCTTTCCGGTTTCCGTTGCAAAGGCAGCAGAGGGGCACTTCTATGCCTCTTTTACCATTCCCGATGTACATGCTGTTGTCCTGAAGCTTGACTCTTCCGGCACTATTCTGTGGCGGCGGCAAGTTGATCAGTACCAGCGCAACGGTGCGGGGTCACTCATTGCAACAAGCGATGAGGGAGTTGTTTTTTCCGGTTCAGGCGATCATGATGGCCTTCTGGTGAAGTTTGACACCAACGGCTCTCTCCGCTGGCACAAAACTTTTGGCAAAAACCAGCAGGGGAGGAGTGCCGGGCTGTCTGCTGTAACGGAAACAACGGATAACGGATTTATTGCAACCGGTGGTGTGGGAGAAGGAAAGTCCCATCTCTGGCTCCTGCGAACCGACGGCCGGAGAAATGTTGTTTGGGACAAAGAGATGTCGGACAAGGACCTGGTAACCGGATACGCCGTTGTGCAGGCTTCTGACGGCGGCTATGTTGTGTGCGGACGTGATGACAAAGGGGTGGCGGTGTGGCTGCTCAAACTGGATGCAAATGGTAATCATGGAAAGTAATCACGGCTTTGGCGTCAGGAAGTTGGCAAAATCATCGCCGCTGCGTCGCAGGTTTTACATCGGGATTGCGGCCTGATGGCGGTACTCCACGCAGAGCCCTTCCCCGAATTCCACCACACGCTTCTGATGACAGAAGGGAGCAGAAGTGATGCCGCAGAGAATATGATTGCGAAGCTCAATCCAGCCGCTTATGGAAGCGCAGGACGGCGGCGGTGAAGACCGCCAGACCCAGGATGGTCAGGGCGACATACTGGGGCCAGAGGACGTGCATGCCTACGCCTTTGAGGAAGATGCCCCGGATGATCACCAGGATGTAGCGAAACGGATTCAGGTAAGTCAGCCACTGGACGACGACGGGCATATTGGCGATGGGAAAGACAAACCCGGAAAGTAGAAACGACGGCTGGATGAAGAAAAAGGTCGTCATCATGGCCTGCTGCTGGGTGGCGGAAATGGTCGAGATGAACAGGCCGATCCCCATCGTGCTGATGAGAAACAGGCAGATGGCGAGGAAAAACAGGGGTAGGCTCCCCCTGATGGGCAGCTCGAACCAGTAAACGGCAAAGACGAGCACACAAATCATCTGGATCAGGGAGATGATGATGTAGGGGATGGTTTTCCCCATGATCAGCTCATAAGGTTTCATGGGCGTAACGATAAGCTGCTCCATAGTTCCCCCCTCCTTTTCCTTGATGACGGCCATGGAGGTAAAGAGGAGCGAAATCAGCATGACGATGAAAGCGACGATCCCGGGAACGAAGAAATGCCGGCTGTAAAGATTGGGATTGTACCAGGTTCGCAGGCGGGCATCGATGCGGCCATAGGTCATCTGTATCGGGTAGAGATCCCTAAGGAACTGGCGATTCAGGCGTTCCATGACCGTCATGACATAGGAGACCCGGATCGCCGTCATGTTGCTTACCGTGCCGTCGGCGAGGATCTGGATTTCCGCCGTTTCCCCCCGGCGGATCTTCCGGGCGAGATCGGGACCGATCTTGAGACCGATGTCCACTTTCCCGTGCAGGAGCAGGTCTTCCATTTCCTTGGGATCCGTGACGACATTGGTGATCTGAAAGAGGCGGTTGGCGCTGAAGGCATCAACAATCGTCCGGCTTTCCACAGTGTGGGAAAGATCGAGGAGGGCGACGCGGATGTTGGTGATGTCAAAATTTACCACATAGCCGAAAATCAGGATCTGAATAAGCGGAGCCATGATCAGGATAGGGCGGTTCCGCTTGTCCCGGAACAGTTGAATGAATTCTTTACGGACGAGTTCCCGTATCCGCAGGAAGTTCATGTTACATTCCCTCCCGCTTCAGGACGATGACATTGAGGACGGCGAGGATTGCGGCCATGACGAAAAGGACGGCGAAACTCGGCCAGAGATAGGTGATATCAAGGTTCTTCATATAAATTCCCTTCAGGATGTCGATAAAGTACCTGGCCGGAACGATGTAGGTGATGGTCTGGATTACCGGGGGCATGTTCAGGACGGGAAAGACGAAATCGGACAGGAGCATGGAAGGGAGAAAGGTAACCAGCGGCGCAACCTGATTGGCGACGAGCTGGGATTTTGTGGCGGAGGAGATGAGAAGACCCAGGGTGATGGCGACGGCCAGATACAGGGACGAAGCGGTGATCATGAGCCAGAAATTTGCCTTCATGACGATCCCGAAGAGGACCTGTCCCATAAGGACGGCGAAGAGGACGTCGGCCAGGGTGATAAAAAAATAGGGGATCGCCTTGCCGACGATAAATTCCCCGGCGCTTATGGGGAGGGACTTGATCGTCTCCATGGTCCCGTTTTCATACTCCCGGGCGATGACCAGCGATGTCAGCATGGCCCCGACAATCATGATGATGACGGCAATGATGCCGGGGACTATGAAATTACGGCTCTCCATATTCTCGTTGAACCAGATGCGGATACGGCCCTCAAGGGGCGGGTTCATCTGCTCTTGCCCCTGGCGATTCAGGAAATTGTGGAGATATTTGGTGTTTTCCCGCTCCAGGAAGGCGGTTATGTAGCCTGCCGAGATATTGGCAAAATTGGGATCGCTGCCGTCAAGGAGGACTTGCAGCGGCGCCTCCCGGTCGGCCTGGATGTTCCTCGTCCAATCCGGGGGGATGACGATTGCCAGGGTTGTCCGGCTGTGATCGAGCCAGTCCGCCGCCTCCTCGGAGTTCTTCAGGTGGGCGACGACGTGAAAATAGGGGGAAGCGTCCAGGCGACGGACAAGATCCCGGCTTTGGCTGGTCCCGTCGTAATCCACAACTACCGTCCGGACGTCTTCCACGTCGAGACTCAGGGCGTAGCCGAACAGCAGAATCAGGATCAGGGGGATGGCGAAGGCCAGATAAAGACTGCGGTAATCACGAATCAGGTGATAAAATTCCTTGCGGGTAATGGCGGTGATCTTCCGTAAGTTCATTTTCAGTTTTTCATCAAGGTAATAAATGCGTCGTTAAGATCTGCCCCGGACTGGTCCGGGCATACCTTCCGAATGATCTCGTCCGGGCTCCCCGCCGCGACGATGGCCCCCTGGTTGATCATGACAATCCGCTCACAATGGCGGGCTTCGTCCATGTAATGGGTAGTGACGAAAATAGTAATGCCCTGGGAGGCCAGCTGGCGGATAAAGTCCCAGAAATGCTGCCTTGTCAGGGGATCGACGCCGGACGTCGGCTCGTCCAGGAAAAGAATATCCGGTTTGTGCAACAGGGCACAGCCGAGGGCGAGGCGCTGGCGCCAGCCCTGGGGCAGTTCCCGGGTCAGGCGGTCTCGGACGTCGCCCAGTTGAGTCATATCCAGTACCCAGGAGATCCGCTCCTCCCAGAGGGTTGGCGAGACGTTATATATGCCGAGGTAAAAGCGGATATTTTCAAAGGGACTCAGATCCTCGTAAAGGGAGAATTTTTGTGACATGTAACCTATTGACTGCTTGATTTCCTCCGGCTGCCTGAAGATGTCATAGCCGGCCACAGTTCCCTGCCCGGCCGTGGGGGTGAGAATGCCGCAGAGCATGCGGATGGTCGTTGATTTGCCGGAGCCGTTGGAACCAAGAAATCCGAAAATTTCTCCCCGCCGGACGCTGAAGGTTACCTTATTGACGGCCACAAACTTGCCGAAGCGTTTCTCCAAATCTTTGACTTGAATAGCGTCGCCGTTTCCCAATTGCCGAATTGTAGGAGTATTCATATTTTTTACGTCGTATAACCCCATTCCTCTCCCAACCTCCCCTTGAAGGGGGAGAAGATAACGCACCCCGCGTCAGGAGACATAACGTGCTCCTCTTCAGGAGTGATAACCACTATTCCCCTCCTTTTCAGGGGGAGGGTCAGGGTGGGGGTGGGCTAAAAATGTATCTTGTGCAATGTCGGCATCCGCCTCCTGAAGACGACTGATCATGGCCGCCTCCAGAGTAGGGAAGGAGGACCGGATCGCTGCCGGCGTCGCGATATCAATTACTTGTGACTTGTGCATCATGGCAAGATTATTGCATTTTTCTCCCTCATCGAGATAGGCGGTAGAAACGATAATCGTCATCCCCTGTCGTCGCATTTCACCGAGAATATCCCAGAATTCCTGGCGGGAGACGGGATCGACGCCGTTGGTCGGCTCGTCGAGGATAAGGAGACTTGGCTCATGGATCAGGACGCAGGCCAGCCCCAATTTCTGCTTCATTCCCCCGGAGAGGGCGCCGGCCGGCCGATCGGTAAATGGCAGCAGGTTGGAGAAGCCCAGATACTTTTCCCGTCTCTTTTTCCGTTCCCCCCGGGGAATGCCGAAGATGTCCATGAAGAACTGGAGATTCTCATCCACCGTCAAATCCGGATAAAGCCCGAAACGCTGTGGCATGTAACCGATAAGATTTTTTACTTTTTTCTTTTCGGACGCGACGTCCGTGCCGGCGATGAGAATCTTGCCTGCCGTGGGCTTGATCATCGTGGCGACCATCCGGAGGAGGGTGGATTTGCCTGCCCCATCCGAGCCGACGAGACCGAAGGTCTCTCCCTGTTCAATGAGCATGGATACATCCCGGACGGCCTCGACTTCTCCAAAGCGCATGGAGACATGATCGATGGCTACGAAAGGGGAAGAGGATGGTGCCGGTTTCATTTAAGCCAGGCGTCGGCAGGCATGCCGGTTTTTAACTCGTAGCCCGGATTCGGGATTGAGATCTTCACGAGATAGACGAGCTTTACCCGCTCCTTTTGTGTCTGGATGATCTTGGGGGTGAATTCGCCTTCCGGGGACACAAAGGAGACAGTTCCCTTGAAGATCCGATTCGGAAAAGTGTCGATCCTCACATCCGCCGCCTGTCCAGGTTTGACCTTGCCAATGGCCGTCTCTTCCACGAAAATTTTCAGATCGACATTGGACAGATTTGCCAGGTTGAAGACCTCCCGGCTGGGAGAGACAACCTCGCCAGGTTCGATATTTCGACTGGTGATTACGCCATTGAAAGGGGCGAGCAATTTCGTGTACGCCGTCTGGATGGTTGCCTGCTCGCGGACCGCCCTGGCAAATTGGACCTGGGCCCTGGCGGCCTCGATGTCCTTCCTGGTGATCTCGATTTTTTGTAGATTGCTCTTGGCCTGGTGGAGGATTGCCTCCCCTTCCGTCAGCCGGGAAGATGCGGTGTCATAATTAAGCCGCACGGCGTCCCATTCCTTTTCCGCGACGACCCGCCGCTGATACAGGGCATCATACCGTTCCTTGTTCTTCCTGGTATCTTCCATAACCTTCCGGGCGCCGGATACGTTCGCCTCCGCCCGCACGACATCGGCGGGTAGGGTGCTCTTATAGACATTGAGGAGCGTCTCAAGCTGTTGCTGGCCTTTAATGGCCCGGTCGAGAGAGGCCTCGGCCTGATCATGGCGGGTCTGGAATTCCGAGGCGTCGAGTTCGGCCAAGACCTGATCCTTCGTGACGGCCTGTCCTTCCTTGACATGAACAACTGTCACTCTACCGTTTGCCTGGAAGGCAATCTTCGCATCCTTGGCCTCGATGACGCCGGAATAATAGAGTTCGCTATGCTTGTCCTTCCATTGTCCGTAATAGACGTATCCCCCCACGCCGAGGAGTAGGACGATGAAGATGATCAGAATTATCCTTTTTTTCACCGAAAATGCACCTCTAAGTATTTGATTTAATATATCTTACAGTAAAACACTCCTGTGTAGCCCTTTATTCTATCCCTATTTGATTTCCCCCATCGCCCTTTCCAGACGGGCTTGATTGATGAAATAATCCCCCAGGGCCGTGAAATAATCCGATTTTGCCTTGGTGAGCAGGGTCTGGGCGTCCAACACATCTGTCGAGGTGGCTACCTGTTCTTTATAGCGCTCGTTGTTGATGCGGAAATTTTCCTCCGCCTGATCGATCGACTTCTGGGCGACAAATACCTGTTTTTCTGATTCCCGGACAAGGATATAGGCCGCTTTTACTTCAAAGGCAACTTTGTCCTTTTCATGGGTTAACAGGCTGGTGGCTTGATTTTGCCTTGCCTGCCGGGAGTCCACCTGATTCTTCGTCTTTCCCCATTCCCAGAAGGCCCAATCGGCCCTGGCCATCAGGTACCATGTCTCCATGCTTTTGTAAGCGCTTCCCTGGAGACTTCCCGAATCGCCGAAGCGCTCATAATGCCCCACGGCGCTGACGGTGGGGAAGAAATCGCCCTTGGCTGCCTTGACGTATTCTTTGGCCTGTTCCACCTTGAGGGAGTGCGCCCTGATTTCGGGACGTTTATCAAAAGCTGTCTGAAAGCAGGAGTCGACGGTTTTCTCGAAGGGCCGGTAAGTCAGGATGTCCTCCACCTCGACGGGAGCGTTGATGTTACGCCGCAGCAGGGTGTTGAAGCGGGCCTTGGCTATTTCAACATTGTTTTCCGCCTTGACCAGATTGTGTTCGCCGTTTGCCAACTGGACCTCCGATTGGAGGAGGTCATTTTTCGGGATCAGGCCGACGTCAAAGAAGTTCTGCGCCTCGTTACGATGTAATTTCAATTGTTCCACCGCTTGCCGGGCGACTTCAAGAATTTTCTCGGTCTTGAGAATATGGAAGTAAGACGCCTTGACCTCTTCGACGATATTTTGGGTGGTGGCGGATTCATCAACCCTTGCGATGTCCTCGCCTTTCTTGTTGGCTTGGTAATTGGCCACAATGGCCCCGCCGGCGAAGATCGGTTGCCGGAACTCCAGAGCCCAACTGTAATTGTCCTGAGTGCCCATGGTAATCTGGCTGGGTGGAATGGCGACCAGGTTGCCTCCCATGTTTATTATCGACCCGGGAGTATTCGCCCAGGGCGCGTCATTGAGCCGCATGTAGCTGTACGAAGTGCTCAATTTGGGCAGAAATCCCGTGAATGCCTCTTTTTTCTGGGCCTCCGCTCCCTTGACACCTTCCTTGGCTGCCTGGATGACCATGCTCTGGTTCAGGGCCAGATCGATGCTGCTCGCAAGTGTGAATTTGCTGGACGATATGGCGGCGTTGGTTCCTTTTTTTGGAAATCCCTTGCTTTCTTCTGTTTGTTGACTGATATCCGGCAGTATTGCCGCCTTTACATCCTGAGGAATTGCTGGCCGTATCCCTGCCGTTCCTAGTCCGCTGTCCGGTGCCTTCGCTGGAGGTCCGGTCTGTGCCGTTGCTGATGTTACCGCCAGCCCAAGGACGATCACGAGCGCTACGGCCAGAAAGAAGAGAGACATCCCTGCGATTCCCGTGTTCTTAGAAGTGAGTGATGGCACGTACTGGAGGCTTTCTTGCTTTCTTCCTCTGGATGCAGAGTTTAAAACAAGGGCGCTGCTATCGGGGTTTGGCATCCTCATCTTACGACACCTCGTTTTGTTTCATTTTTTTAAGCCGTTATCTGGCTCTTTCTTGATTCCCTGCAATATCAAATTTGAAATTTCATCGACGACCCGCTGGGAAACGTTTACATCCAGCATTCTGATGAAGTCGGGGATGGTTGCCTTTTTTGCCCGGATGGGACCGCTGGCTTTATACATGACGGTGGCGCCTACGACCATCATATGGAGGACGAAGGGCGTCACTTCATTAAATACACCTTTTTCTTTGCCTTCTTCAATGATGGCGGTCACAATCCCGATGATGCGGGCAAAGTCCTTGACGACCAGTTCCGGAAGATTCTGTCCTCCCGAGGCGACTTCTCTGAGCAGAATAGGGCCCATACGGGGATTGGCTTCGGCGGCGCCGGCGAAAGCGCTGATGTAGGCGCGCAATTTTTCCTCCGGCGTCGAGGCTGCTTCGATCTGGCCCGAGATGGAATCGGCGACATGGCCGATGGCGCTATGGAGAACTTCCGCGTACAAGACCCCTTTATCGCCGATGTGGTAATAGATCATGGCCTTGTTCACGCCGGCGCGCCGGGCGATTTCGTCCACCCGGGCGCCGTTGAACCCCACCTCGGAGAAGATGTCCGTCGCCGCCTCGAGAATCCTCCGGACCGTAGGGTGTTGATTGTCTTTCATGGTGATACCATCCATTTAGTTTAACTAAACGGTTAGTATCTTTATCGGGCGATTTTGTCAAGAGAAAAATTATCTCTCCAAGGAATTTGAAAAAAACCCTTATGTCATTCCGGGCTTGACAATCCTGCCCTAGCCTTCGCCGGAATGACATAAGGGAAACTGAAATGGAATTTTGCACCTTTCACTCTCCTTCACGGTGCGGGAAAAGTGGGGATGGGGTTTCTTCCTATCCCTTTTCGAGGGCGATTTTCAGGACATCCAGCATGTCTTCGACGAAATGAAAGTCGATGTCCTTGCGAATCTTGGGGGGAATATCGGCAATGTCCTTCTTGTTCCACTTGGGCAGGATGATGGTCTTGACGCCGGCACGGTGGGCGGCGAGGACCTTTTCCTTGATGCCTCCGACCGGGAGCACCAGCCCCCTGAGGGTGATCTCGCCGGTCATGGCCAGATCCTTTTTAACCAGTTTGTTGGTCAGCAGCGACGTCAGTGCCGTCATGATCGTTACCCCTGCCGAGGGGCCGTCTTTTGGTATGGCCCCGGAAGGAACATGGATATGGATATCCACATCTTCAAAGAAATCCTTTGCTATGCCCAGAGACTCGGCGTTGGTCCGAATGAAACTCAGGGCCGCTGTTGCCGACTCCTTCATGACATCCCCCAATTGCCCCGTCAGGGTCAGTCCCTTTTTGCCCTTCATGGCCGTCGCTTCAATGAACAGCAAATCTCCGCCCACAGGCGTCCAGGCCAGGCCCATGACAACGCCCGGCTTGGATGTCCGGGCGGTGATTTCCGAGGTGATCCGTTCCGGTCCCAGATACCGGTGAATGTCCTTGTGGCGGATCGTTGCCTCTTCCAGTACCCCTTCCGCGACTTGGCTTGCCACACCTCGACAGACGGCGGCAATCTCCCGCTCCAGGTTTCTTACCCCGGCCTCCCGGGTATAACTGCTGATGATCAGGCGGATGGCCCCCCGGGTAAAGGAAATCTGGTCCGGCCGCAGACCGTTTTCCGAGATCTGCCTGGGAAGCAGGTATTTTTCGGCGATGTGGAGCTTTTCATCGACTGTGTAACTCACTAGTTCAATGATTTCCAGGCGGTCCCGCAGGGCCGGCGGGATAGTATCCAGAATGTTCGCCGTGGTGATGAACATGACGTGGGACAGATCGAAAGGGATGTCCAGGTAATGGTCCATGAACGAAAAGTTCTGGGCCGGATCGAGGACCTCCAGGAGGGCCGAAGAGGGATCACCACGAAAGTCGCTACCCACTTTATCGATCTCGTCAAGCATGAAAACGGGATTATTGGATTCCGCCCGGCGGATGCTCTGGATGATCCGGCCCGGCAGGGCGCCGATGTAGGTTCGCCGGTGTCCGCGAATCTCTGCTTCGTCCCGGACGCCTCCCAGGGCAATGCGGACGAAATTTCTTCCCAGGGCTCGGGCAATGGACTGCCCCAAGGACGTCTTTCCCGTACCGGGCGGTCCGACAAAACAAAGGATCGGTCCTTTCGCGTCGGACTTCAGTTTCCGGACGGCAAGATACTCGATGATCCGCTTTTTCGGTTTCTCCAGGCCATAGTGATCTTCCTCCAAGACCTTCCGGGCCTTCCGGATATCCAGATTATCTTCCGTCCCCTCCCGCCAGGGCAGAGTAAGAATCCAATCCAGATAGGTTGAGGCGACGGTGTATTCAGCCGATGATGGATGCATCCGGTCCAGGCGCTGCAATTCCCGATCCGCCTCCTTTTTTGCTTCCTCGGGGAGGTCCTTTTTAGCCAGTTTCTCCCGGTATTCATCCACCTCCACCTTTGTCTCATCCTCTTCGCCGAGTTCCTTCTTGATGGCCCCGAGTTGCTGACGCAGGTAATAATCATGTTGGCTCTTATCCATATCGTCCTTGACCTGAGACTGGATCTTGTTTCCCAGTTCGAGGACTTCCACCTGATGATTGACGAGGCGTGTGACCTCTCTGAGCCGCTGTTTGACCTCGATCAGCTCCAGGATCGTCTGTTTTTCTTCTGTCGGGACATTGATGATGGAGGCGATAAGATCGGCCAGTACGCCCGGATCTGTAATGGTCTTGGCCATGGAACCGAATTCCTGGGGAAGGAAGGGGGTCAGTTTTACGATCCGTTCGAAGAGTCCCACGAGGTTTGCCATGAGAGCCTCGACCTCGATATCCTTACTATCCTGATCCTGAATGGATTCAATGCGGGCCTGAAGATATGGTTTGCCGGTTACGATTTCACTGATGTGGAACCGTTCGATGCCCTGTACAAGGAGTTGCGCTTTGTTCTCCGTGGTTTTGGCCATCTTCAGGATGACGGCGCTTGTCCCGATGGTGTAGAAGTCCTCGGCTTGATAGGTGGTCTCCGGCGGCGATTTCCTCGCCAGAACCAGGCCGATGATCCGGTCCTTTGCCATCGCTTCATCAACAAGTTGCAGGGACTGATCACCAAAAACCTCCAAGGGCAGCATCATCTTCGGAAAGACGATCATATTGAAGAGAGGCAGAATCGGCAGTGTTTCCGGGATGTGAATGATCTTCATTTCGTTCGCTGTCTTTTGATCCGTCATGGGTTGTTTCCTCCTCTTGGCCCCATCACCGGAATGCGCCTTTCCCGCTCCGCTGGTATTTTCCCCAGGCGGACTTCGAGAAGCCCGTTTGCATAAATCGCCTGGACCGTTTCTGTATCAATAGGTGCATGCAGGGCCAGGTGTCTTTCGAAATATCCATAAGGGATTTCCGCGAGGTGGTAGCGCGTCGTTCCGGAAAGATAATTCTGATCGCGCTTCCCGGAGATTTTGATACTCTTGCGGCTTACCTCGAGGCGAATATCGTCTCTGGCTACCCCGGCCAGATCAAGGAGGACGATAATAAGATCCGGCGTCTCATAGATGTCCGTGTGGGGACGCCAGATATGTTCACAAAGGGTAAACGTGGGGCTGGCGATATGAAACATATCATCCAGCACATCCTGGATTTCCTGTTCGAACTTGCCGCTGTCGTTTCTGAACTTAATCTTTATGGAACCCATCTTAGCCCCGATCCCCTTTCCTGTTTATCCATATTTATTTTTTTCATCATATACAATGATCTTAACTTGTCAAGAACCAACAGGGGGACGTTCTGGCCCCGGCTTTCACCGGGGTGACGACAGGAGAGACTTTTTGCGAAGGCGCCAATAATCATGTAGTGCTGTGTAAACAGGGTTGCCTGTCGAGCAAAAAGCTATTGCACTGTCTCCGTATTTACCGTATGAGTCTATCTCGTCCTCATATATTTTAAACATGTTAGGCAATTTTAACAAACATTCCAGACCCTCCCACCTCGGATGCTTCTGTAACCGGGGGAGCGGAGCGGTATTTATCGAAGGCGATCTATCATGAAAACCATTTTTGTCACCGGCGGCGCCGGCTACATAGGAAGTCATACCTGTGTGGAGCTCCTTCAGGCGGGCTATGACGTCGTAATTGCGGATAACCTCTCCAACAGCAAGATAAGTGTCCTTGACCGTATTGAAACAATTACCGGCCGTCGACCCGTCTTTTACCATGCTGACTGCCGGGACCGCGCTGCCCTGAAGGCCATTTACGCCGCCCATCCCTGCGACGCCGTAATTCATTTTGCCGGTCTCAAGGCGGTGGGTGAATCCGTTGCCCGGCCCCTGTACTACTATGACAACAACATCGGCTCGACCATCGCCCTCTGCGAAGTGATGGCTGAGTGCGGGCTCAAGCGGATCGTCTTCAGTTCTTCCGCAACCGTTTACGGCGATCCCGCTACGGTCCCCATCGGGGAGGAATTTCCCCTTGCCCCTGCCAACCCTTATGGGCGCACAAAAATGATGATCGAGGAGATCCTCCAGGACCTCCGGATTGCCGATCCCGCTTGGCAGATCATCCTTCTGCGCTATTTCAATCCCGTGGGGGCTCACGAAAGCGGCCTGATGGGCGAGGACCCCGCCGGCATCCCCAACAACCTCATGCCCTACATCAGCCAAGTCGCCGTCGGCAAACTTTCCCGGCTCAGCGTCTTCGGGAATGACTATGACACGTCCGATGGAACGGGTGTCCGGGATTACATCCATGTTGTGGATCTCGCGCGGGGCCATTTGAAGGCCCTGGAAAAGATCCAGCACACGGCCTTCGCTACTTATAATCTTGGTACGGGCAGAGGATACAGCGTTCTTGAGATGATCAAAGCCTTTGAAAAAGCATCCGGACGGCCCATCCCTTATGACATTGTCGCGCGCCGGCCCGGCGATATCGCCGTCTGCTACGCCGATTCCAGCCTTGCAAAAACCAACCTGGACTGGACAGCCACCCGAGGGCTCGATGCAATGTGCGCCGATAGCTGGCGCTGGCAATCCCGCAATCCCAACGGTTATCCTGAGGAACCGAATAAACCCATTTGTAAAATGCCGTAATGTATTGAAGCAGAGAAGAGAGTTGAATCGAAATAATAATGGAACCCCCCATGAAAAAAGCTAAAAGGCAAGACCTGACCCCCGGCGAACTTTACCAGGCTCAGATGGAGATCCGTTTTCTGAAGGAAACGATCGCCGCCCTCAGGGAGAAACTCGAGAAGGAAAGGATTTGCCGTGATGATGATGTTCAGAAGGCCTTGGCGGATGCTCACGATAATATCAAACAGCTCAAGGAAACGGTAAACTCACTCCGCCACGCAATGGAAAAAATGGCCATCGAGCATGACAAAGATAAGCAGAAGGTTATCGCTGATAGCCATGATGAGGCGAATCAATTGCGAGGCATGATTGACGCCATGAGGTATGAAATGGAAAAAAGAAAGATTCAATATGAAGACGAAGTAGCAGCCATTCGCCGGACTGACCGGGATGAAATGCAGCAATTGCAGGAGGCGATTTATACTTTGCGCCGGAAGCTGGAAGGTTATGAAAAATAATAGGTCTCTCGATACGGATGTAAGGCTTCACCAGGCGGAACTGCTTCTTAATGTGGCCCAGACTATGGCGACATATGAGACCCTCGATGAGATGCTCACTGTCCTGGTAGAAATTACCACCAGGGAAATCCATGCCGACAGGGGAACAATTTTCCTGAACGATGCAGAAACAGGGGAGTTATACTCACGGGTCGCGCAAGGGACCTTCCAGCGAGAAATCAGAATCATCAGCAATACTGGTATTGCCGGTCACGTTTTCACCTCCGGGGAGAGCATTATTGTCCATGACGCTTACAAAGATGAACGGTTCAACCGTTCTGTGGATGAGAAAACCGGTTATACAACCAAGAGTATCCTCTGTGTGCCCATTCGCACCATGAAAGGGGAGATCATCGGCGCCGCCCAGATGCTCAACAAGAAAAAGGGGCGATTCAGCAAGGAAGATATGACCCTCCTCGAATCGATGACAACCCAGGCGGCAATTACCCTGCAGAGCATCGGAATTGTCGAGAAGATGAGAAAATTCCGGGCCAAGGAGATGGAATTTTTCGATCTCGTCTCCAACGTAACGGCGGAGATCGACCTGGGAAGCCTTCTCAATAAGGTCATGTCGGAGGCGACCAGGATGCTTAATGCCGAACGCTCGACCCTCTTTCTCAACGATGAGAAGCGAAAGGAGTTGTTTTCCAAGATCGGAGAGGGACTGGGGGCCATGGTAATTCGCCTGCCTAATCACATGGGCATCGCCGGCGCCGTTTTCCAATCGGGAGAAACGATCAATATTCCTTACGCCTATGCGGATCTGCGTTTCAATCCCGCTTTTGACAGGAAAACAGGTTTCTTCACCAGGTCGATTCTCTGCGTGCCTGTTGTCAACAAAAGCGGCAAGACCATCGGGGTCACCCAGGTTCTCAACAAGCGGGGAGGGCCTTTTACAAAGGACGACGAATCCCGTCTCCGGGCTTTTACCGCCCAGGTTTCCATCGCCCTCGAGAACGCCAAACTCTTCGATGACATCCAGAACATGAAGAATTACAGCGAGAGTATGCTCGAGAGTATGTCCAACGGCGTCATGACCCTCGACGAGGAGGGAAAGATCATCACCTGCAATGCCGCAGGGCTCGGGATCATGCAGATTGAGGCTCGCGACATCATTGATCATGCGGTTCGGGATTTCTTTACGGGAAAGAACGCCTGGCTCGTGGATAAGATTTACCGCGTGGATGAAACAAGGAAATCCGAAATGACCATGGATGCCGAACTGGAGTTCGGAGAGAACAAGGTTTCCGCGAACATCGCCATTCTTCCCTTGACCAGTGTGGACAAAAAAAAACTGGGCGTCATGATCATCATGGACGACATAAGCTCTGAAAAACGTGTAAAATCAACCATGTCGAGATACATGGACCCGGGCCTCGCCGATCAGCTCCTCGAAGGGGGGGAGGATATCCTGGGCGGGAAAAGCACCCGGGCAACGATTCTCTTTTCCGATATCCGCCAGTTCACAACCCTGACCGAAGAGCTGGGGGCGCAGGGAACGGTGTCCCTGCTGAACGAGTATTTTACGATCATGGTGGAATGCATTCAACGCGAGGGCGGGATGCTGGACAAATTTATCGGTGATGCGATTATGGCCGCCTTCGGCATTCCCCTTGCCCATGACGATGACGAAGACCGTGCCATGCGGGCCGCTATTGCCATGATCAACGCCCTCGAACACTGGAACCGGGAGCGCGTTTCCCATGGAAAGCGACCGGTGAAAATGGGACTGGGACTGAATACCGATGTGATAGTTTCGGGGAATATCGGTTCGCCGAAAAGAATGGACTACACCCTGATCGGGGATGGCGTCAATCTTGCGTCGCGACTGGAAAGTTTATGTAAAAAGTATCATGCGAGTATCCTGATCAGTGAAAATACATATAGGCGTCTGCGGGGAACCTACCGGATCAGGGAAGTGGACCGGGTGGTGGTCAAGGGTAAGACGGAAACCGTAGGTGTCTATGAAGTCCTCGATTACCATAGCGCCGAGAGCTTCCCCAACCTGATGGAAGCGGTCAATCATTTTCAGGATGGGCTTCAGAAGTACAGAAATCAGCAATGGGACCGGTCAGTTCAGTCCTTTGGCAAGGCTCTGGAGCTTAATCCGGCCGACGAAATTTGCCGGATGTATATCGACCGCTGCAAATTCTGGAAAGAAACCCCTCCTGCCGAGGGCTGGGACGGCGTCTGGATCATGGATTCCAAATAAAGACATTTTTAAAGTTTTCTATACGAAAAAACGGGTCCATTCGTGGGAATAAGCCCGTTTCGTTGTTTCTTGGAGCCGATGGCCAGAATCGAACTGGCGACCTGCTGATTACGAATCAGCTGCTCTGCCGGCTGAGCTACATCGGCGTGATGAGGTGCTCCTTTTAACTCAACATTCGCATCTTGTCAAGACATAAGCCCATTTACCTTGACAATACACATGGTTTTCATTAGAATCCTGAAATATTTCTTTCCGGAGGGATGACCATGAAGGAACTGATGAAAAAGCTGCTGTCCCTTTCGCCCATCAAGATCTCTATATTTCTGGTGATCGTTGCCTTAGCCCTGTTCTTCATGGATCTGCCATTTCTTCGTTTTATGGAGTTAAAATCGCTTGATTTGCGTATGGTGTCCCGGGGGCAGTTGCCGACAGGAGGGGAAGTTGTCATCGCCACGGTCGATGAAAAGAGTCTCTCGGAAATCGGCAGATGGCCCTGGTCAAGGACAGTGACCGCGCGTCTTGTCGATACCCTGAAGGGCTACGGCGCCAAGGCGGTGGGGTTTGATATTGTCTTTGCCGAGCCCGATCAGAACGCGAGTATGCAAACCCTTTCTGAAATCTATCAGGATGCAACCAAGATGGGGATTAAGGATCCTCGTCTCATGGGCATTCTCGAGGATAAGGCGAAAGCGGCTAATACCGACGCCATTCTTGCCAAGTCCATCGAAAAAGCAAAGAATGTTAGTCTCGGCTATTTTTTCCATACGACGGCAAAGGATGTCGGTTTTATCAGTGAGGAATATATTGCCGCCGCCTCATCTTTAATCGGTGGTTCCATGTATTCCATGGTGCGGGCGAAAGGTCAGGTGGGAACATTCAACATCATCCAGGCCTATGCCCCGGTTCCGAGCATCAAGGAGATTGCGGAAGCGGGAGAGAACAGCGGCTATTTCAATGCCTTTCCCGATCCGGACGGCGTCATCCGCTGGTCCCCGCTGGTCATCAAATTTCAGGAAAATTATTTCTATCCCCTGCCCGTAGCCCTGCTCATGCAGTATCTCGATTTTCCAATGATTGTACTGAACCTTGCCGATTTCGGCGTGGACGGGATTATGCTTGGGGATTTACGGATACCTACCGATGAAAGCGGACGCTTGCTGATCAATTACCTGGGGCCGGCTAAGACCTTTCCCCACTATTCCATCACCGACATCCTGAACGGCCGCCTTGCTCCCGATCTTTTCAAGGGGAAAATCGTAGTTGTTGGCGCTACCGCCACCGGCATCTACGATCTGCGGGTGACCCCCTTCAGTCCCGTTTATCCGGGGGTGGAACTACATGCGACGGTAGTCGACAATATTCTGCACCGGAATTTTCTGGAACAGTCGGCGTGGACGACCTTTATCGATCTATGTAACATCGTCGTGTTCGGCATGATTATGGGTATCGCGGTCCCGCGGGTCAAAGCGGTCCAGGGCATCATCCTCGCCCTGATCCTCATCGGCGGTTTCGTTGTCGGCAATACCGTCATTTTTGCCAAATACAATACCTGGCTCAATATGATCTATCCCGTGTTGACCATGATGATGATTTATTTAGTCATAACGGTATATCGGTACTTTACGGAAGAGCGGGAAAAGAAAAAGATTCGCGGGGCCTTTCAGTATTATCTGACGGCCTCGGTCATCACTGAAATCCTCAAAGACCCGTCCAAGTTGAAGTTGGGAGGCGATAAGAAAGACCTGACCGTCATGTTTTCGGACATCCGGGGCTTTACGACGATCTCGGAAAAGTTGACCCCCGAGGAACTCGTCCGTCTCCTAAACGAGTATCTGACGGTTATGACGGACATCGTTTTCAAATATGAAGGGCTTCTCGACAAGTACATCGGCGATGCCATCATGGCCGTCTTCGGCGCGCCGCTGGAGCAGCCGGATCACGCCCTGCGCAGTTGCCGGACCGCCCTGGAGATGATGGCGGAACTGAAGGTGCTTCAGGAGCGATGGGCGCAGGAGGGAAGACCCTACGTGGATATCGGCGTCGGGATCAATAGCGGCGATATGGTAGTCGGCAACATGGGTTCAAATATGCGTTTCGATTATACCGTCATGGGCGACAATGTCAATCTCAGCTCCCGCCTCGAGGGGATCAACAAGGAGTACGGAACCCATATCATCCTTAGCGAATTTACCTATGCGGTCGTCAAGGAGGAGATGTTCTGCCGGGAGGTCGACTCCGTGCGCGTCAAGGGCAAGAAGCTCCCCGTCAAGATCTATGAGTTGATCTGCGAAATGAAGGATGCGGCGCCGCACGAAGAATTTGTAAGACGCTTCCACGCCGGTCTGGAGAAATACAAACAGGCCCGGTGGGATGAAGGCATTGCGGCCTTCCGGAGCGTCCTGGAAGTCCGTCCCGACGATCCGCCGGCTCAGCTTTACATCCAGCGTTGTGAGGACTTGAAAGAACATCCCCCGGAAGGGGAGTGGGACGGCGTGTTCACCATGACAAAAAAATAGGGAAACGTAATAAACTTATGCCTTATCAGGAAGTTCATAAATACCGGAGCTGGGTCGAGGTTGACCTCGATCATTTTGCCAGGAACTGGAAGGAGCTGAAGCGTCTGGTCCGGCCGGGCGTGAAGATCCTCCAGGTGGTCAAAGCGGATGCCTATGGTCACGGGGCCATCGAAATTGCCGAAGTGGCCCTGAAAAACGGCGCGGTCTATCTTGGGGTGGCCAACGCCGATGAAGGCGTCCAGCTCCGGGTAAGCGGCGTCATGTCTCCGATCGTAATCCTCAGCCCCTCCCCGGAAGGGGAAATCGGCGATATCATCAAATACAATCTTACCCCTTCCGTCTCGGACCTGCATTTTGCGAGGGCCCTCCAGGACCGCTGTGAGAAGGCCCATATCCGTATACCTGTTCATGTCGAGGTGGATACGGGGATGGGAAGAGGCGGGACCCTTTACTATGAGGCATTTCAGACCATTAAGGATATTCTCGCTCTTTCGAATCTTATCCTCGAAGGGATTTTCACCCATCTTTCCTCGAGTGAGACGCTTCTGGAGTATAACGATGGGCAGGCACAGCTTTTCAGTCGTCTCCTCGCGCAACTGGAAGAGGCGGGAATCCGCATCCCCATCCGGCATATGTCCAATAGCGGCGCCATCCTTAACTATCCCCAGTTCAATCTCGACATGGTGCGTCCGGGGCTTATGTCCTACGGTATCTATCCTTCCCCGGAGACAATGGATAAAGCGGACCTGCTGCCGGTGATGTCTTTCAAGACGAGGATCGTGCTGCTGAAGGATTTTCCGAAGGGATACAGCATCGGTTACAATCGTACTTACATCACCGAAAAACCGACCAGGATCGCAACGATACCGATCGGTTACGGCGATGGCTACGGCGTCATTCTTTCCAATCAGGGAGAGGTTCTCACCCGGGGGAAGCGTGTACCCGTCATCGGCCGGGTTTCCATGGATATGTGTACTGTGAATGTGAGCTCTATCCCCGATTGTCAGGTTGGCGACGAAGTCGTCCTCATGGGACGGCAGGGGCAGGAATCAATCTCCGCCAATGAAATTGCGGGTCGGGTGGGGAGCATCAGCTATGAAATCCTTTGTGCCCTGGGGAAGCGGGCACCCCGGTTGTTTATCCATAAGGGAAAGGCGGACACCGTTCTCCCCCGGCTCCGGCGCATCTATATTCCTGATGAAGAGCGGTCCATCGACCGGATCGACAGCATCATTCGACAGTGTTTTCAAACCCGAGCCCGGAGCGAGGAATTAGGGGATGCCATCTATTACGAAATGTTCGAGACCCTCTTCGGAAAAGAGGATCGACAGTTGGAATTGCGGGAAGACTTCCGTTATGATATTAGCGTCGCCGAGTCCGATGTCGAAAAAGATGAGACAGCGGCCCGACGTGGTGACGTCCTGAATGTTACCACCCGGGTGTCTTATAAGAAAACCTTGAAAAACGACGCCTTCGTCATTGGTTGCGCCTTTGACAATGAACAGTTGGCCGCGTTTTTCGAAGATCCCCGGTGCGAGTACCGCTGGCTGATGAGCCGGGGAGAAAATCTGGTGATGGAGAGGGATTTTCGCGTTGCCAGGGTGAGCATCGATGGCATGGATGTCCCCATCATCCGCACCGAAATGACCTCCCGGGGTTATGAGATCTGGTGCAGCCATGAGGCCCTGCGGGAAAAGCTCAATACCCAGGTTGAAGTGGCCATCGAAATATTTACGAAGAAATCCCGGACGAACAACATTTTTTCCGTCTATGTCGTTTATCCAACCCGGGGACTCGATATTTCCTTCAATTATGAGAAGACGGGTTTCCGGCATGTCCGGGAGGTGAGTTTTTTTGCAGGCAAGCATCCTTATCCGGAAGTCATTCGGGAAAAAGGCAAATATATCCGTCTCCGGGCACCGAATCATACCTGGATTTTTCCGAACAGTGGTGTGACCTTCGTCTGGGATGCTTAGAGCTTGTCCGTAAATAATGTTACCTGAAATCGCGCCCAGATTTACGTCAGGTTTTTCTGGGTCGATTGAGTAAAACCGCAGGCGTAGCAGCGCTACGTCGAGGATTTTAAGATTGAGACCCGGGGGGAGATGGTGTGAAGATGGGATGCGAGTTGGGAAGGATTATTTACGGACAAGCTCAAAGGAGGCAGTTTGGGGTTGATGAGTAAATTACGGGTGGGTATTATCCTGGGGGGAATGTCATCGGAGCGGGAGGTTTCCCTTAACAGCGGCCGGAATGTCTATGACAATCTCGATCCGGAATACTATGAAGGGATGCCGCTCTTTATGGACGGAGACGGTGGTCTCTGGGAGATCCCCTGGCAACTGGTATCTCAGAATACGACCGTTGATATTACGGAACGTCTGGCAAGCGAAGCTCGGAGGATGCCCTACGAAGCATTGAAAGAGAATATCGATTTTGCCTTCATTTCCCTCCATGGTAAATACGGCGATGACGGATGTATCCAGGGTCTCCTCGAACTACTCGGGATTCCCTATACCGGACCGGGAGTTTTGGCGTCCGCCTTGGGGATGGACAAGCATATCCAGCAGAAAATATTAGCGGCGGCGGGGGTTGACGTCCCGAAAAGCATGGTTGTGTATGAGGATGAGTGGTTGCGAACGCCGGATTTGGTACAGGAAAAGTTGCGGGGAAATTTTACCCTGCCCTTTTTTGTCAAACCGGTCCGGGAGGGATCGAGTATTGGGGTGGGCAAGATCCAGGATATGGCCGCTCTGGATGGAGTCATAAAAGAGGCCTTGCGCTGGGATCGGGCGGTGCTGATCGAGGAATTTCTCGAAGGGATCGAGTTTTCCTGTATTGTTCTGGAACGGGACGGTGAGATTGCGCCCCTCGATCTAACGGAGATTTATCCCCAGAGCGCCTTTTACACCTATGACGATAAATACATGCCGGGGCGTTGCCGGAAATTCACGCCGCCGAAAAACATTCCCCGGGAAACGGCGGAGATAATCAAGGCGGAAGCCGCGCGAGCCTTTGAAGTGCTCGGGTTTCGATCCTATGGCCGAATCGACGGGTTCTATCTGAAGGACGGCAGGATTTTTATTACCGATCCGAATTCGTCCTCGGGAATGGCCCCGTCTTCATTCTTTTTTGAGCAGGCGGCCAGCGCCGGGATGCTACCGTCGATGATGATCTCGACATTAATTCAAAACGCCCTTGCTATTCACAAGGGGGAAAGAGGGCCGTTGTAGGAAGGTAACAGGCAATAGGCAACAAGGAATTATTTACATATTTCCTTCCCCTTCAAGGGGAGGGCAGGGTGAGGATGGGGTTGATTATGGCAGGTGACATGGTATCGAAAAAGCTAAGAGTCGCGGTCATCATGGGGGGCGTGTCCTCGGAGAAGGAGGTTTCCCTGGAGAGCGGCCGGAATATATTCAGCAAGATGGATCGGAAAAGATTCGATCCCTTGCCGGTGTTTATGGACAGTCAGGCCCGCTTCTGGGATATCCCCTTGAAGCTCCTCATGAGAAACAGTACCAGGGACATCGAAGATGACCTGGAAACAGAAGCCAGACGGATTCCCTATGAATCCCTGAAGGAGAGCACCGATCTCGTTTATCTGGGCCTGCATGGCAAGTATGGGGAAGACGGATGCATGCAGGGGCTCCTCGAGTTATTGCACATTCCCTATACAGGTTCGGGGGTTCTTGCCTCGGCCCTGGGAATGGATAAATATATCAGCCGCCGTATCCTATCCATGAGCGGCATTGACGTCCCCGCGACCATTCCTGTTTTCAGGCGGACGTGGGATTCGGAAGGGCGGGAAAAGATTCTTGCCCGGGTGGAAAAAGAGACAGGTTTCCCCTGTATTGTCAAGCCTACCAGGGAGGGATGCAGCACCGCCGTGAAGAAGGTCGTCTCCATTGAAGGAGTCGCCTCAGCTATAGAGTCTGCCTTCGTCTGGGACAATGTGGCCCTGGTGGAGGAATTACTCGTCGGGATGGAAGTTACCTGTGGTGTGCTGGGGGACGATCCACCGCTGGCTCTCACACCGTCGGAAACGATTCCGACCGACGATATTCTTTCTTTGGAGGACAAGTTTCTGTATGGTCAGGGGGAAAACAAGACCCCGGCCAGGGTACCGGAGGATGTCCTGAAAAGAATTCAGGAGACGGCGGTCGCAACCTTTCAAGTCCTGGACCTCAAAGGTTATGCCCGCATTGATATGTTTATCCGTCCCGATGGGCGGGTAGCGGTTCTCGAACCTAATACCCTGCCGGGGATGACGCCTTCGACAGTATTGTTTCATCAGGCCGCCGCCGCCGGCATTACTCAGGCCGATTTTATCAGCCGGGTCATCGACGCGGCGATGAAGGCCCATAGCTGTAAGCGGGGGCCGCTGTAAATGCGGCTTCTGGCCGCCATGATCGATTCTTTGGGGAAGTCTGTCCTGCACTCGGTGGAAGAGATGGGCAGGATCATCCTCCTGTTTTTTTCCGTGTTGGGGTGGATGGTTCGGCCGCCCCTGCGCCTCCGCAATATTTTCAGGCAGATGGAATTCGTCGGTGTCCACTCCATTTTCGTGGTGGTTTTGACAGGCATGTTTACGGGCATGGTCATGGCCCTGCAGGGATATCACGGTTTCCGGATGTTCAGCGCCGAGAGTATGGTAGGCTCGACAGTGGCCCTCGGCATGACGAGGGAGTTAGGGCCCGTCCTCACCTCCCTGATGGTGACGGCCCGGGCCGGATCGGCCATGGCTGCAGAACTTGGCACCATGAAGGTGACGGAGCAGATCGACGCCCTCTATGTTATGGCTGCCAATCCCGTGCAATATCTGATCGTGCCCCGTGTCATCGCCGGCGTCATTATGGTTCCCTTTCTGACCATTATCTGCGATTTTGTCGGAATCCTGGGGGGATATTTCGTGGGGGTCCAGCTTCTGCACATCAATTCGGGCATCTTTGTGAAAAACATTACCAAACTGGTGGAATTGAATGATATTTACAACGGTTTGATCAAGGCGGCCTGCTTCGGCCTCATCCTGTCTCTGGTCGGCTGCTACAAGGGATTCAATACCACCGGCGGTGCGGAAGGCGTTGGCCGGGCAACCACCGAAGCTGTCGTCCTGGCATCCATTACGATCCTGATCAGCGATTATTTTTTAACGGCCCTGATGTTTTGAGTATAAAGATATGATAAAACTTATTGACATCCATAAATCCTTTGGCAAACAGAAGGTCCTCAACGGGCTGAATCTGGAGATAGAAGATGGTAAGACCACGGTCATTATCGGCCGTAGCGGCGGGGGAAAGAGTGTGCTCCTCAAACATATCATCGGACTCATGAAGCCCGACTCCGGGCAGGTGCTCGTCGATGATGTGGACATGACGAAGCTCAATGACAAAGAACTTAATGAAATAAGGAAGAAATTCGGGATGCTCTTTCAGGAGGCCGCCCTCTTTGATTCCATGAACGTGGGTGAAAATGTCGCCTTTCCGCTCCGCGAGCACGCCAAACTCAAGGAAAAGGAGATCTGGGCGGTTGTCGCAGACCGGCTCCGGTCGGTCGGGCTGACGGGGGTGGAGGGGAAAATGCCATCCGAACTGAGCGGCGGGATGCGGAAAAGAGTCGGCTTGGCGCGGGCGATTGCCCTGCACCCGCAGATCGTCCTTTTCGATGAACCGACCACGGGACTCGATCCGGTCATGGCCGAAACCATCAATCATCTGATTACGGAAACCCAGCAGAACTTCAACCTGACTTGTATCGTCATCAGTCATGATGTCCAGTCCATCTTCCGGATTGGTCATAAGATTGCCATGCTCTACGAAGGGGGCATTATTGCGTATGGAACGCCGGAGGAAATCCGGGCGTCTGATAATCCTGTTATCGAGCAGTTCCTCACCGGCAGCATCGAGGGACCGATCAGGATCATGTAAGTAGGGAGGCTTTAATGTTTTCAATTAGTTCCGAGGCCAAGGTTGGTCTGTTCGTTCTGGTCGGATTGATCATTCTTGGCTATATGTCGTTCCAGGTGGGTCAACGGGGTTTTACCTTCAAGCGCGGTTATATAGTGGAAGTAGAATTCGATAATGCCGCCGGTTTATCCAATGACGCCGCCGTTCAGATTGCGGGCGTCGAGGTCGGCCGGGTGGAAAAGATCCGCCTGAAAAACGGCAAGGCGCTTGTGACCCTCCGCTTTCCCGGCGAGGTCAAGCTGGAGAAGGATGTGACGGCGGCGATTAAGACCCACGGCATTCTCGGTGACAAATATATTGAAATCGTTCCGGGGACGAAGGGGGCCGCCTATCTCCAGGCCGGTGAGAACATATCCCGGGTGGAGCGCCAGGCGGATGTAGATAAACTCCTTAACCAGTTATCTTCTATTGCCGATGATGTTAAGATGGTTACGGGTTCTCTCAGCAAAGTCATGGGGGGAAAGACGGGTGAGGAATCCATTGGGGCGATCCTGGAGAACACCCGCCTCCTCACGAGGAATCTCAATGCCGTTGTGATGAATAACGAAGCTACCCTCCGGGCCATGCTGGAGAATACGAAACAGTTGACGGGTAATCTGAACCGGGTCGTGGTCCAGAATGACGACAAGATCAGCCAGGTTATCGAGAGCCTGCGCGGGGCTTCCAGCCAGATGGAGAAGACCTTTACCTCTCTGAATGACATTACCGACGGTATCCGTCGCGGAGAAGGGACGATGGGGCAACTTGTCAAGGACAAAGCGATGGCGGACCGCTTGAATAAGACGATGGCCAGCCTGCAGGAAGTCTCGGATAAGATCAACAAAGGTCAGGGCACCCTTGGGAAGCTCGTCAATGACGACGAAACGGTCAAAAATCTGAATCAGACCCTCGGCGGGATCAATAAATTTGTCAATAAGAGCGAACAATTCCGAACCTTTATAAGTTACCGGGGAGAATATCTCACCGAAAAGAGCGATGCGAAAAGCTACCTTGATCTGAAAATACAGCCGCGGCAGGATTATTTTTATCTCCTCGGGCTGGTTACGGATCCCCGGGGACGGCGTACCGTCAAGGATATCACCCAGGGCGGCACGACCACAGAGATTACCGAATGGGACAAGAGCGGGCTCCTCTTTAACGCCCAAATTGGCAAGCGTTACCAGGATTTCGTCATTCGTGGCGGTATATTTGAATCCACAGGAGGCGCGGGACTGGATTTCATGTCCTTCAAGGATAAACTGAAGCTGACCTTTGAGGCCTTCGATTTTGCTTCGGACCGCAATGCCCACCTCAAGGCGGGGGGGGAACTGCGGCTCCTGAAGAATATCTACCTTAACGCGGGATGGGATGATTTTATCAATAAGAGTAACCAGTCACCCTATGTCGGCTTATCGCTCCGGTTTGAAGACGATGACCTGAAATATCTGCTGACATCCGTCCCGGTGCCGACAAAGTAATGAAATCATTTATAAAGATATCTCTTGACAAGTTTGGTAAAATGCATAAATTACGGGTACCGAGTAAAATAATAAGCGGTACGTTTTGACGGAATTGTGGTGAGGGTCAATGGGCCGGTATTTCAATCCAGCACAAATATCCTTGGCGGGTTCGGTCTTTCAGCATGCAGAGAGGCTGACGAGCGAATATTTCCGTTTGAGCCCGGAGAAGATCAAGTCTCATCGCTATGACGTGAAAACCCTAGCGTTCCTGGAGGAACATGAGGTCAGGGAAGGTGCTTTTGCCCATCTCTGCAAGTATCATTACCATAAAGAGGAGGAACAGGGGCAGGAGCGGGGCTTCCATTTCTACCGGATCTGTCTCCAGGACGACCGGATTCTCGACGCCGTGGAACGGGCCCACTCTTTTATCCGGTTGAGCCCGTTGATGCTTTATATCGCGGCCCATGAACTGGTTCATGTCATCCGGTTTGACAACGGGGAGACGGCATTTGATCTTTCCGTCGACGAGAAGAGGCAGGAGGAAGAAAAGGTGCACAGTATCACCCGCGACATGCTGCAATCCTCTCTGAATCCGGACCTGAAACTGGTTCTGGACTGCTTCAGCAGTCGCTATCATATCGGAGAAATGTTTTCGTAAAATATTAATTGGGAGGGCAGCTTATGCCAATTTATGAATACAAATGCAGGAAATGCGGAAAAGACTTTGAGTTGTTTCAGAGGATTACTGATCCTGCCGTCAAATCTTGCCAGTTCTGCAAGGGCCCCGTTCAAAAACTGATGTCCCTGTCTTCTTTCCACCTGAAGGGAAGCGGCTGGTATGCCACAGACTACGGTGGAGTCAAGGCACCGCACAGCGAGGCGAAGCACGAGGAGTCGGCCTCCACCGAGACGACGGTTACGGAGACCGCGAAAACGGAATCGTCCGGCGAAGCGAAATCTTCAGAATAAAAAGCATCTTAAAGCTAAGGATGAACAAACCGGAGCACAGCGATATATGGCTGTCTCCGGTTTGTTCTTTTTCTGTAGCAAGGATAAATCTTGACAAACTTGCAAAAAGTCCAAGATACTAACTTTCATTATTCCGGACTTGACCCGGAATCCAGTATCTTCAAGACGTTCTGGACCCCAACGGGAGTCTACCCCGTACCGCGATACGGGGCCGGGGGTGACAGCGGCGGTCTCGCCTGATATTAATATCTTACTGTTATTTTATCCTTCCATACCCGCCGGGAAGGGTGCAACACAAACCCGGTCTTTCCCGTTCTTCTTCGCTTGGTACATAAGCTGGTCAACCCGGGTTACGAAGGCCTTCATGTCTTCCTGTGGCTTACACTGCGCAAGGCCAATACTCATCGTCAAATGGACATCTTGACACGGCGCCGGAGAGAAAGTCTCCTTCTTGAATTCTGTTCTGATTCTTTCCGCAGTGACGGCGGCATCCTTGCTTGTGGTCATGGGCAGAATAATCGTAAATTCTTCGCCGCCATACCGATAGGCGGAATCTGTCTGGCGCAGGCATCTTTTGACCACATTACCAATTCTTGATAATACTTTGTCTCCCTCGATATGTCCGTAAGTGTCGTTGAATTCCTTGAAATCGTCGAGATCGAGAAGGAGAAGCGTCAAGGGCTGCCCATGGCGGTCTACCCGAGCGATCTCCATCTTTAGCTGATCGTAAAAATATCTGGAATTGTAAAGCTGGGTGAGATCATCAACAATACTGAGTTCTCGGTACCTTTTTTCGCTATCCCGCAATTTTTCATCCATTCGCTTACGTTCGGTGATGTCGCGGGAACTCATAACAACGGCCGTTGCTTTGCCTTGTGCATCCCTGAGAAGATCACCTATCGTCTCCAGCCATAGATAACGGCCGTCCGCATGTTTTACCCTGTATTCAACCTTTATGACTCGATTGCTGGCGAGGCCCTCTGAAAAAACATCGATAATCTTTTCTACATCCCCGGGGTGGACAATATCGAAGCCAGATTTGCCGATACGCTCTTCCTGCTTGTAGCCGAGCCCTTTAAAATGAGAAGGACTTACAAATAAATTGTTGCCCTGCAAATCGGCAACTCTGATCATATCTGACATGTTTTCAGCAATCACACGCAGCATTTCCTCACTTTTTTTCAGCGCTTCCTCCGCACGCTTACGCTCGGTGATGTCTTGGTATATTACTTGAAATTGTCTTTCACCGTTCCACAATATTTCCTTGCGGGAGACCTGGAGATGGCGGACTTCACTATTTTTCCTGACAATGCTTATTTCGTATTCGGATGGGTGATAATTACCCCGTTTTCTTTTCTCCCTTCTGATCAGGAATTCGGCATAGCTCTCTGAGGTATAGCGCTTCTTCACGGGGGTTGTTTTCAACTCCTCGATGCTGTCGTAGCCATAGTTGTTCAAAATAGCCTGGTTGGCATAAATCGTCTCACCTGCTGCTGTCGCGATGCGTATTCCCAGCGGGGACTCATCCAGAGACCGGCGGAAATTCTCTTCGCTTGCCTGTAATGCCTCCTCGGCCCGCTTGCGCTCGGTGGTGTTACGGATAAAGCCGCCCACGCCAACCCTGTTGTGCCCCAGTTCTACGGGAAATTTGAGTGTTTCATACCATTGATCTCCGACAATCTCTTCAGAAATGAAAATAGATTGGTTTGACAGGGCTTCCAAATCTGTCTGCCGGCATTTTTCCGCGGCAATTTGCGGCATCAGTTCAAAGTCGCTTTTACCAATTATCTCTCCCTCCGGTTTGCCAAAAAATGTCGCCAACGACTTATTTACCACTATGTTGCGGAATAGTTCATCCTTCAGAAACACCATGTCCGAGGTGGCATTTATGAAGGTACGATATCGTTCCTCGCCCTCCCGTAGCGCCTCCTCCGCCTGCTTGCGGTCGGATTCCGATTTTTCAAGTTCCCGGATTCTCTGTTTCAGAACAGATATCTCTTTGATCAGTTCCGCATTTGTCTTGGTTTGGTCGTTCATCTGGACTCTCTCTCCGGAAGTTCCAGAGCTATATGGACCAGGCCGCCAAGGCCGGGCAGACTTCCGTCCAGAAGCCGAAGGTATCCAAGGAGCGCGCCCTGATCGCGAAAACGGACAATCTTACCGGTGCGCTGGATGGACTTCCCTGGCGGGAATGGTCGGAAGACGACAGTCATTGAATTTTATGTAAGTATATGAAACTATTAAGAATTAATTATATTTGTCTTCAGAATCTGAAAAATTCAACCCTGATTGAAGTAAAATGGAACTGAACGTACCGACAGGAATGATTTTTCTTAGGTGGGGAACGATTATAATGTGTCCTACCTTGCGATAATTTATCCCCCTTTTGAAATTAATCAAAAAGCTTCTTTTTCGTTGTTCGGCGCCCGCTTCCTGTTCTTGACCGGGCGCTTCTGTCGCAGGCGCTGGACCAGGAATTGTTCGACCGACTCCTGGGACCATTCGCCCTGAAGAACCTCTTTGAGGGTTTCCAGGGGAATCTCCACCCGGGCGGCGCTTTTGTGCCCTCCGGCGCTGCCATACTTGCCGAAGGCCTTTTCGGCAATGCTGCCGCAATCCTGGCGGTATCCGTCGCCTCGAAAGACAATAATCAACCTGTCCTTGATGACCCCCGCGATCACGACATAATAGATATCGACGATGCGAAGATAAAAATCGGCGACCTGGACGCAGACGTCCGGGCTGTCAACCTTTCCCAGGAAGCTGGTGATCCGGTCACGATAGCGACGCCGATGGGAATAGGCGTGTTCAAAAGACTTGAGATAGCGCTCGGGAATCTGGTTGAGTTCGATACGGCGGATGAGCTGCCGGTTTGCCCGGGCGGAATTGAGATAATAGGCACCGATATCCTCGAGAATGGAATCCCTCTCGAAGTTATTGGTATCGCTTTTAATGCCGTAAAGTAAAGCCGTGTAAAGCAATTTGGGAATGCGCACCTTTGCGGCGAGGAGATATTCCGTCATGATCGTGGACAGGGCGCCATACTGCGGTCGGATGTCGGCTAATTCGGCGTGCCAGACCGAGGTGACGGGATGATGATCGATGACGATCTGGGGATGAATGTTTTCGCAGACCTTGCCGAAAAAGGTCGGTTGGGCGTCGACCAGCGCTAGGAGCCGGTATTCCTGAAGGTTAACCTTGTGGAGAAGTTGGATTTCCACTTTCATGGCCCGAATGAATTCCTTGTTCTGCTGGCGGAGCACCCCTTCGGTGGCCACAAAGGCAAATTTTTTCAATCCCCCCGTTTGTTTAAAGATTTCCCGCAGGGCCATGGCCGAGGCAACGGCGTCGGGATCGGGACTGCCATACATGAGGATCGCCAAGGTATCGTCCGGCCTGGCCATGGATTTGAGCTTGAAGACGTTGAACAGGGTGTCTTCTTTTTTAACGAGGAAGGATTCAATGCGTTTCATAGGCTGACGAGGATTTCCCCTTTTTTTTCACCGGTTACTTCGCCGACAATCGCGGCGTCCTTAAGACCGGAACGATGAAATTTATTCAGAAGCCTGACCGCCTGTTCCGGAGCGACAGACAGAAACAGCCCGCCGGCCGTTTGAGGATCGAAGAGGATATCCAATAACCACTCCGGACAGTCAGAGCTTACCTCGATGCGGGACATGCGGAATTGCCGATTGCGGTGGAGACCTTCGGGAAGAATTCCCATTTCGGCAAGTTCTTTAAGACCTTCGAAAAAAGGGACCGCCGCGGCAAAAATATGCATTCCCACGTCGCTGTCTTCGATCATCTCGCAGGCATGGCCAAGAAGACCGAAGCCGGTGATATCGGTGCAGGCATGAACATCCGGTGTCTCCATAGTGATTTCCGCCGCTCCTTTGTTGAGGGTCGTCATGGCCGCGATGGATTTTGCGATGAGATCGGCAGGGGCCGCGCCGGCCTTGGCAGCGGTGCTCACGATGCCGGTCCCCAGAGACTTGGTCAGGATAAGCTTATCCCCTGGCCGGGCGCCGCGATTCATGAGCACTTGATCCGGATGGATGACCCCGGTCACGGCGAGTCCGTATTTGGTTTCATCGTCTTCGACGCTGTGCCCCCCCATGAGGAGGACACCCGCCTCCCGCATTTTGTCCAGGCCGCCGCGCAGGATATCCCGCAGGATGGACACGGCAAGTTTCTTGATGGGGAAACAAACGATATTCATGGCCGTCAGGGGTTTGCCCCCCATGGCGTAAACGTCGCTCAAGGCATTCGTTACGGCGATCTGGCCAAAAGTATAGGGATCATCCACAATCGGGGTAAAAAAATCCACGGTCTGAATGATGGCAAGATCGTCCCGGAGCTTGTAAACGCCGGCGTCTTCAGAGTGCTCCATGCCGGTCAGGAGGTTGGGATCCGTCATGAAGGGAAGATCTTTCAATGCTTCGTAAAGGTCACCCGGACCTATTTTGCAGGCTCAGCCCGCGCCGTGAACGGTTTGGGTCAGGCGGGGCCGGTTTTCTTCAGTCATTAGATATTCCTTTGCCGAATGGGTTTATGCATGTGCTTAGCGGGAGCGATTATCCGCCGAATTTGCGCTGTTGTCAATCAGGAAGATATGCTTGACGGCTCCGCAAAAAGTCCATATGCTTTGAAAAATTTGAGAATGTCCTTATTTGTTGGAAATTCAAAGATCTCACAAAAATTACAGGCTTGCAAAAGGTCTCATACCCCGTCGCACCGGCAAAAGCCGGTGCCTAGAATGAGTCGAAAATCTGGATTCCGGCTTTCACCGGAATGACGAACCGATACGAAATCCGACTTTTTGTGAGAACGTCAAAAACGAGAGAAAAAAGGAGATATTAATGTCAGCTATGATTCGCTATTACAGTACGAATAGAAATCTTGCCCATACTCCCGGTTTTGTGCCGTTCCGGGAAACCGTGTCCTTTCGCGAGGCCCTGCTTATGGGACAGGCCCCCGATGAGGGGCTTTTTATACCCGGTGCGATTCCTTCCTTGTCTATGAACGAGATTATGGCTTTAAAAGGGAAACCTTACGCCGAGACCTCTTTTCTGGTGGCCAAGAGTTTTCTGGCCGGGGAAATTGACCTTGATAAATTACGGTGGATAGTTGAAGACGCCTATAATTTTGACGTTCCCCTGGAGCGGGTACTGAATGGTAAATACGTCATGCGCCTGGATCAGGGGCCTACGGCCTCTTTCAAGGATTTTGCCGCCCGGATGATGGCCCGGTTGATGAGCATGGTCCGCGACCCTGAGAAATGTCTCAATGTCCTGGTGGCCACCTCGGGGGACACGGGCAGCGCCGTTGGCGAGGCCTTTAAGGGAGTACCGGGTATTGATGTCACGATTCTCTACCCCCGGGGCGAGGTCAGCGGGCGTCAGAAGAAACAGCTCGATACGATCGGACAAAATGTCCGGGCGATCTCTGTGGACGGGAAGTTCGACGATTGCCAGAATCTGGTCAAGCAGGCCTTCGCTGATCCTTCCCTGGATGATCTCAACCTGACCTCGGCCAACTCCATAAATTTTGGCCGCATTCTTCCCCAGACGATCTATTATGTCTATGCCTACAGCCAGTTGGCGGTTGCGGGAGAGGAAATCGTTTTCTCCGTTCCCTCGGGAAATTTCGGTAATGCCCTGGGTTGTGAATACGCCCGCCGCATGGGACTGCCGGTAAAGACCCTGGTGATGCCCACCAATGAAAACGACGAGTTCCCAAGGTTTTTGGAGACGGGGGCCTATGAGAAGGTGTCGCCCTCCCGGGCCTGTCTCTCCAATGCCATGAATGTCGGCCATCCGAGCAATCTGGCCCGTTTCTTCGATCTCTTCGGGGGGACGGTGGATCGGAACGGGGTGGTTCACCGCTACCCTGATCGGGAAGAGATGAAAAGGCATATCTACTCCGTCAGCATTACCGACGCCGAGACGAAAAAGACCATCAAAAGGATCTATGAAACCTATGGGGTCCTGTTGGAGCCTCACGGCGCCGTTGGCTGGCGGGGGCTGGAGGATTATCTGGAAAAGCGGGGGAATTTCCCCTTATGCATTTCCCTCGAGACAGCTCATCCGGCAAAATTTCCAAATGAAATAAATGAACTTCTCGACATTGACCCGGAGTTGCCGCAGAGCATGAAAGACGTCGATGCCAGGGAAGGGGAACCGGTGTTTCTTGATGCCGATAAGGACGCCTTTAGAACTTATCTGAGAGAAAATTTAAAGAGTTAATAGGGGATCAGGCTTAGTTATTGACATTTAATGCTTCATGACAAATTTCTGTTCTTCTTTGGGAACATACCACTTGATAAAGTTATATGTGATTCCCTGGGGGGCCGGCTCTATACCCCGGAAGCGGGCATGGATCATCGGCAGGGCGTCGGGGACGTAGAGGAACAAATAGGGCTGTTCCTCGGCCAGGATCTCCTGGATACGATCATAGTACCTTTTTCTTTCTTTTTGGTCAAAGACCCCCCGAGCCTTTTCAATCAACCGGTCCACCTCCGCGTTTTTGAAGGAGATGAAATTGAGCTCCTCCGGACCCGTCTTGCTGGAGTGCCAGACGTCATAAATGTCAGGATCCTGGGGGATCGTCCAGCCGAGGATCGTCGCATCAAAACGCCGCTTGTTGATAAAGTCATTTACGAAGGCCGCCCATTCCAGGACCCTGATCTTGACCTTGATCCCCACGTCGGCTAATTGTTTCTGAATGATCTCGGCGCATTTTGCCCGGACTTCATTGCCTTGGTTGGTAATGATCTCGAAGGTGAAAGGCTGTCCATCCTTGTCCAGGACGCCGTCCCCATCGGTGTCTTTCCAGCCGGCCGCGGCCAGCAGCGCTTTGGCCTGCTGCGGATCGTAGGGATAGTTTCGGACCTGGGGGTTATATGCCCAGGTTCCCGGTTTGTAAGGACCTGTTGCCGCTTTCCCCAGACCTAAAAGCACCCCCTGGATCATTTCCTCTTTGTTGACGGCATGGGCGATGGCTTGCCGTACCCGCTTATCCGAAAAGAGGGGGTTCTTGAGATTATAACCCATGTAAACATAGGAGAAGGAGAGATAGCGGTACTTGTTGTAATGCTTGCGGAAGAGATTGTTTTCCGTCTGGCGGGTGTACTGCAGGGGTGTCAGCCCCATCTGATCGATGCCGTTGGCCCGCAGTTCGAGAAACATGGTGGCCGTATCGGGGATGATCCGCAGGACATATCCGTCGATATAAGGCCGGCCTTCGAAATAATCCATGTTGGCAACGAGGACGATTTTCTGCCCTGACAGCCATTCCTTAAAACGGTAAGGGCCCGTACCGATGGGATGTCGGGAAAGGGGGGAGGAGGTGATGTCCTTCCCCTCCAGCAGGTGTCTCGGCAGGATCGGGGACCCCCAGCTCATGAGGGCCGGGGCAAAGGGTTTGTCATAAGACACGCGGAGGGTGTAATCGTCCAGAATGACGACTTTTTTCACCTTGAGAAAGTCCCCGGCGTAGGCGGTCGGCGTCTTGGGGTCGATGGTGGTTTTGTAGGTGAAGAAAACGTCCTGCGCCGTGAAGGAGTGACCGTCATGCCACTTGACACCCCTGCGCAGATGAAAGACGATCGTGAGGCCGTCTGGTGAGATCTCCCAGGATTCGGCAAGATCGCCGACAATCTTGAGGTCCTTGTCGTATTTCACGAGGCCGTTGTAAACCAGGCCGGCGATCTGGTGAGAGGTGGAGTCGCTAGACAGGATGGGAATGAGGTTGCTGGCGTCGCCGATGGACCCTTCGACGATAATGTCCCCAGATGCCGGTCCCGTGCCCGTGGCGGATCGGGATGACAAATCGGAGTTTTGACTGCTGCATGCGAGCAACAAGGCTACTAGTAGCATGCACAAAATAAAGCTGATGATAATACGATCGCTGTATCGACCTGCCTTTTCCCGCTTTTTCATAGGCTCAAATCCTAATAGATCGGCAGGAGATTTGCAACGGGGAAAATCGAATATGCACATTTAATCATTGATGACATTTCCCCGGCAATTATGGTACGCATCGCTACAGAAAAAATATCATGAGCATATGCGGTTTATTCCATTAAGTAATTAGCAAAAGGATGGAGCCATGAGTAACAACCAGGCGAATACTCTTGATGGTTTCCTCTCTCACCTTGAAAGCGTCTTTACCGTCACCCTTCACGATTCCCAGGAAATAATCGGCAATTTTCACCAGGAAATGCGGTCTGGACTGGCAGGGATGAAAAGTTCGCTCAAAATGATCCCCTCTTTTGTTGGCCGTCCAACAGGAACGGAAAAAGGGAAATATCTCGTCCTCGATCTTGGTGGAACGAACATCAGGGTCCTGGCGGTGGAGCTTGATGGAAATGGAAACACCGCTCTTGCGGCGGTCAGCAGATTTGTCATTCCCCAGGAGATGATGTGCGGAACGGAGCATGGACTCTTCGATTTCATTGCTGATTGTATCCAATTGTTTTTCAAGGAAAATTGTTTTGGCAGACAACATACCTACGATCTTGCCTTTACCTTCTCTTTTCCCGTAGAGCAGAGTTCTCTTGCTTCCGGAAAACTCATCGGATGGACAAAAGGATTTACCGCCCCCGGAGTGGCGGGCAGGGATGTCGTGGTGTTGCTCTCCAGAGCGCTACAGCGCAAGGAGATGGGATTTATCCATGTGGCGGCATTGGCGAATGACACCGTGGGAACGCTTGTGGCCAAAAGCTATTCTGATCCTTCCTGTGATATGGGAGTGATACTTGGCACGGGAACGAACGCCTGCTATCCGGAAAAGGTTGCCCGTATCCTGAAGTGTCCGGAGCTTGGCCCTTCCGGAGAGATGATCGTCAATATTGAGTGGGGGGGCTTCAGCAAACTTAAGACGAATATCTATGATCAGGACCTGGACTGCGCCTCCCATAACACCGGTAAGCAGCAGTTGGAAAAGATGGTTTCGGGGATGTATTTGGGCGAAATCGCCAGACAGGTTATCGTTGAGATGATGACTCTGGGACTGCTGTTCAGGGGAACGAGTCTGTCCGCTTTTTCAAGGGAATATATGCTGCACACGGAGCATCTTTCCCTGATCGCCCAGGGATCCGACTTTTTTGCGGACTTTGGTCTCAGGGATGTTTCGGCAGTTGATAGAAAGACTATCCGGGAACTCTGCCGCATCGTTTCCACCAGGTCTGCCAAAATAGCCGGAGCGGCAATTGCCGCAGTCGTTGCCTGGATGGATGCAAATATTGAATCGAATCATGCCATCGCCATTGACGGGACCCTCTTTGAAAAATATCCGGGATATCGTGAACAGATAATAAGAACCCTTTATGAGCTGTTCGGAGAGCGCGCAAAAAGAATAAAGCTCGAGCTTGTCAGGGATGGATCGGGAATTGGTTCCGCGATTATTGGCGCCGTGGCGGCTTCTACCAGGCACGTAACGGTTGCATGATCTTATCCGGGGAATACCTATTGACGGAACATATCATTTATGCATATGCATACATACACAATATTTGATTGAAAGGAGAGTGCCTAATGAGAACAACGCTTAACATAGAAGATAATCTGTTGGCGCAGGCGGCTAGAATGACCGGCGTTGTGGAAAAAACCGCTCTGGTCAGGCTTGGCCTTGAGGCCTTGATTGCAAGAGAAAGTGCTCGCAGGCTCGCTGCGCTGGGGGGAACAGAATAACAATTAGAAGTGCCACGCCGCAGAAGAATCAAATAGGCATAAAATGATCCTTGTGGATACGTCGGTCTGGGTAGCACACTTTCGAAAAAGAAATGACGGGCTTGCATTGCTCCTGAATAGCGGTCAGGTGTTATGCCACCCTTTAGTTGTTGGGGAATTGGCTTGCGGAAATCTGAAGCAAAGGTTGGGAATCCCCTCTCTCCTGCGTGCGTTGCCCTCGGCGGTCGTGGCTGAACACAACGAGGTGATAGATTTTATTGAAAACCAACGTCTGATGGGGAAAGACTTGGGGTGAGCCTCAAAATGAAGCGCCAAAAGAATGGCGCCGAATGAAGAAGGCGGGGAAGGCATGGGAACATTAATCGACCTTAAACTTGGCGAGATCGGCGTTATTATCGGAAATGGCCTGGATACAGAAGGCGCATTAAAAATTCTTGGTCTTCTTGATGGTCCAACATATCCGAAAGAATTCCTGGAAGAGCTGACCCTGTATAGCGAACTGCTTCCTTTAGGGCGTGAAAAGCCTTTCACCCCGGAGCAACGCTATCTTCATTTTCTATGGGATGCTTTCGACAAGCTTCCAATATGTCTGAATGCCGGCTTTGGCATCCTTTTCAGGAGGCTCATTGCTGAACGACTTTTCAAGAAGTGTGGCATCGGCTTTACTGCTGAAGAGAATTTCAGATTCAATTTCGGACAAAATATCGAGATCGGTGATTTTGTCTTTTTCAATCGCGGCGTGTTTATCGACTCAAAAGGAGGCGTGTCCATCGGCAATCATGTTGGACTGGCTGAAGATATTCGGATATTCACACATAGTCACTCAGAGTCATCACACATCATCAGGGAATACAAGCCGGTAACAATCAAAGATTACGCCAAGATTTATACCGGCGCTGTGATACTTCCAGGTATCACCATAGGGGAGCAGGCAATCGTTGCCTCTCACTCCCTGGTTACAAAAGACGTTCCCGCTAATACGCTCGTTGCCGGGATGCCCGCTCAGATAGTCAGGGAAAGGAAAACAGATGGAAAATCCGGTGAAGAACTGGATCATATCTGGCTATTCTAGGCTGGGGAGACTATTTCCAGGAGTTTTCTACATCATAAACCCTTAACCTGCCAGTTCTTTCCTTGGTCAGATCGGTCATGCAGTTCGTATAGGCCAGGCCATACATTGAGCCGCCTTCATAGATCGACGCCTCAGCCTCACAGCAGAGATCCCGATAGTTGATCCAGGCCAGTTGCGCCTTTTTCAGCCGTTCTTTGCCGGCGCTGTCGCAAGTTGTGCTTGCCATCTTATAGATCCTGTTCATCTCTGTATCTGCCTGTTTGTATTTCACCCCCGCTTCTTCTTTCATGTCAATCATGGTTTGGGCGTTACAAAGAGAGCCAATTACAGTGATGGACACGGTAAGCAACAATGCTGAAAACATTTTCATGATCCTTCACCTCCTGATTTCTCTGTTACAGAAAATCATATCAGATAAAGTCCGATAATCCAAATCATGCAATGCTTAATAAGCAATCCACCTGATTCCCATCGGTAATTCATCCTCCGGCTGATTGTTATAAAACCAGTCCTGCTTTATATTGCAATCGAGAGAAGGGAAAACCAAGGAGGTGCGGAAATGATAACCACAAGGAATGAAAGAATCGAGTTCAATCCTCAGAAGAATCTCCTGGGCTGGATGTTGAAAAGAAAACAGAATCGTCAGATCGTGACGGAACTGAACTGATCGAAGGCGGCGAAGATGAGACAAACTCGTACGGCAATCAAGAGGACGGAAAAAGCGACCAGGCATAAAGCCAGGAAGGTCGGGGGGATCTGGGTTGATCCCATGAGTTTTCCGATTCTTACTGAATAAATCAATCCCTTTCAAAATATCTTTCAAAAAGCAGCGCCAACAGACCAAAACGTCCCTGCATTTCCTGTTGACAAAAGAACTCGAACCGATTATAAGTGGTGGCGGGTAAGGAAATTATCATGAACGGTAAGAAACTGAACGCGATTATCGGCATTATTATTATCGGCATAATTAGGCCGGAAAATACCGGGGCCTGATTGTGGTTTAGTGTTTAGATAAGAAAAAACATTCACAAAATCCGTTATCAGGTTCCCTGGTAGCGGATTTTTTTTAAGAGAAAGGCATTTTATGATCACGCGGGAAATAATGATTTACGATACGACCCTGAGGGACGGTTCGCAGGGAGAAAAGGTTAATTTTACCGCCGAGGAAAAGCTGCGCATTGCCCGGCGCCTGGACGAAATGGAATTCCCGTATATCGAAGGCGGCTGGCCGGGTTCCAACCCCAAGGATGTCCGCTTTTTCGAATTAGCCAAGGCTGTAACATTTCATAATGCCCGCCTGACGGCCTTTGGCAGCACTCGCCGGTCGGACTTGCGAGTGGAGGAATGCCCCAATATTCATGCCCTTATCCAAGCGGAAACCCCTGTTGTGACTATTTTCGGAAAGACATGGGATCTTCATGTCACGGACATTCTGGAAATTTCCCGGGAAGAGAATCTGGCCATGATCGGGGAATCCGTCGCCTATCTGAAAGGGAAGGGGAAGGAGGTTGTTTACGACGCCGAGCATTTCTATGACGGATACAGACAAAATCCGGCCTATGCCCGGCAGACGATCGAAGTGGCACTGGGTGCCGGTGCCGACTGGATTGTCCTCTGCGACACCAATGGCGGAACACTGCCCCACGACGTTCAGAGGATGACGGAAGCAGTAGCCGTCTTTGTCCCGAAGGAGATACTGGGGATCCATGCCCACAATGACGGTGGCCTTGGGATTGCCAATTCCCTCGCGGCGGTCCTGGCCGGGGCCAGGATGGTCCAGGGAACAGTAAACGGTTACGGTGAGCGCTGTGGAAACGCCGATCTCATTCCCATTATTGCGAACCTCCAGTTGAAGATGGCAAAACATTGTCTTTCCGACGAGTCCATCCATCACCTGAGCAATCTGTCCAACTATGTCGGCGACGTCGCCAATATCTCACCCCTCAACTCCCGTCCCTTCGTCGGCCGTAGCGCCTTTGCCCATAAAGGCGGCGTCCATGTCAGCGCCATCCTCAAGAATCCCATGGCCTATGAGCATATTGCTCCGGAGTTGGTAGGGAACAAGCAGCGGGTTCTTGTTTCCGATCTGGCCGGGAAGAGTAACATCGAATACAAGGCCCGGGAACTGGGTATTGACCTGGGGATAAACAACGGCGCGAGTCGGCGGATCGTGGATGAGATAAAGAGGATGGAAGACGAAGGGTATCAGTTCGACGCTGCTGAAGGGTCACTTTCGTTACTGATCAAGAAGGTTACCGGCGAGTTTGTGGAACCTTTTACCCTGGAGTGCTTTAATGTCATTGCTTCCAAGACGGCTCACCATCCCTCCCAGGCCCAGGCAACCATCAAGATCTCCGTGGGCAATGAGGAGGAACTCACGGCGGCGGAAGGCAACGGTCCCATCAACGCCCTGGATAATGCCCTGCGGAAGGCCCTGACCAAATTCTATCCCCAGATCGGGAAGATGCACCTGACGGACTTCAAGGTCCGGATCGTCGAGGGCAGCGAGGGAACGGCGGCGAAAGTCAAGGTGACTATCGAATCCCAGGATGAAGAGGATACCTGGAGCACGATCGGTGTTTCCGAGAATGTTATCGAGGCGAGCTGGCTGGCCCTGGTGGACAGCATCCAGTACAAGCTAAGCAAGGACCGGGACAACAAAAACAAATAATGGGGGTCAGACTTACTAATTGACATTTACCAATGTCAATTAGTAAGTCTGACCCCCATCCACCCGGCCCCGTCGCATGGATGGTCATATTCTATTGCTAATCCCCTCTATTTCTGATATAGAGTTCAGCGTTTAAGGTTAAGGGATTACAAAAACGATTATGCTGCTTGCCGTCAACAACCAGAACCCTCAGATGCGTCTGATCAAAAAGGCTGTGGACATTCTGCGGAGCGGGGGAATAATTATCTATCCGACCGACACGGTCTATGGGTTGGGTTGTGACCTCTTCAATAAAAGAGGCATTGAAAAGATTTACGATATCAAGAAGCGAAACAAAAAACAGCCTTTCAGCTTTGTCTGCGCCGACCTCAAAGACATCAGCAAATACGCCTTCGTGACGGATTACGCCTATCGGACTATGAGGCGCCTGCTGCCGGGGCCGTATACCTTTGTCCTGCAAGCTTCCCGTCTCGTCCCAAAAATTATACTTCCCAAGCGTCAGACCACGGGAATCAGAGTTCCCGACCATCCCATCTGCCTGGCTTTGGTGAAGGAATTAGGACAACCGATTATCAGTACCAGCGTCAAGTCGGAAGACGGGGAAACCCTGAACAATCCGGACCTCATTCGGGAGAGATTCGGTCACTGTGTCGACCTTATCATCGATGGGGGTCTTTGCCCGGGAGGTCAATCCACTGTTATCAGTATCGAGGATGATACGGTGGAAATTATTCGCATAGGAAGAGGCGATGTATCCGCCTTTATCTAAATAAATATGGGGTCAGACTTACTTATTGACATTGACGCTAAATGTCAATAAGTAAGTCTGACCCCAGCTAGGTGAAAGAAAATGGGAAGACAAATGCTTATTAATGCCGTCCATCCGGAGCAGAAACGGATGGCGATCGTCGATGACGGCAAGCTGCTGGATTATAACATCCAGATGGCCGTCAAGGACCCCATAACGGGGAACCTTTACAAGGGTATCGTCATGAAGGTCGAAAGAGGACTTCAGGCAGCCTTTGTCAATTACGGTGGCAAGAAAGATGGTTTCCTGCCCCTGCGGGATGTCAGCCAGGACTATTTTACGGAGCGGCGCGATGGAGATAATGGGCAGGAGGGTGGCTACGCACATGGCCGGCAGCACCTGAAGGTTGGTCAGGAAGTCCTCGTCCAAGTCATGCGCGAAGTGAGCGAGCGAAAAGGGGCTCTGCTGACCACCTACATCTCCATGCCGGGACGTTATATCGTCCTTTTACCGAACAAACAGGGCGGCGGCATTTCCAGAAAGATCGAGGATGAGGAAGATCGTAAGCGCCTCAAGGAGATCATGGGGCAGATCAAGGTGGAAGAGGGAATGGGATTTATCATCCGGACCGCAGGGATGAACCGGACCAAGCAGGAACTATCGAGGGATTATCAACATCTTACCCGGTTGTGGAAGGAGATTCAGAAACACGCCAAGGCAACCACGGCCCCTGCTGTAATCTATCAGGAGAGCGACTTTGGAGTCTGCTCCCTCCGGGACTATTTCACCTCGGAAATAGAAGAGATCCTTGTTGACGACACGGAAACCTTCCGGAAAATGAGGGCCTACTGTAAAACCGTATCTCCCCGGACGGTTAAGATCATCAAACTCTACAAGGATATGGTTCCCATCTTTGACAAATACAGCCTCGAAGACCAAATCCGGGTCATTTACCAGGAGCGGGTGGATCTCAAATCCGGAGGATACATTATCATCAATCCCACCGAGGCCATGATTACCATCGATGTCAATTCCGGCCGGGGTTCGAACAAGAGGAATGTGGAAGAAACCGCCTTCCGGACCAATCTCGAGGCGGCGGAGGAAATTGCCCGCCAGTTACGCCTGCGGGACCTGGGCGGTCTCATTGTCATCGACTTTATCGACATGATAGACCGTCAGCACCAGCTCGAGATTGAAAGAGCTTTCAAGAAGGCCATGAGTGTAGACCGGTCACGAATCCAGATGTCCAAGATCTCGAAATTCGGTATGCTGGAACTGTCAAGGCAGAAGAAACAATCGACGATCCAGGAGATCAGCTACACCGCCTGCCCCTTCTGCAAGGGCACCGGCTTCCGGCCGTCCCTGGAATACACTGCCCTGAGTGCGTTCAGAAAAATAGAATCCAAGGCCGTCAAGGGAACCTTCGCGGGATTGAAGGTGGGCATGCCCCATGCCATATCGGACTATCTTCTCAATCAGAAACGCCTCGAAATCAGCAAGCTCGAATCGATGTTCGATATGTACATCCATATTTCCGGTCAGGACGATATGCAGTGGGACGATGTCAGGATCGAATTCGAGACCCGGGAAGTAGTGCCGGAACCGGTCCCCGAAAACGACAAGGCAGCAGACAAGCTAAAGGAACCTCATCCGGAAGCCGCCGTCAAGGCGCGAGAAAGGGACTTGGCCATTAAAAGTCCGGAAGCTGCGGAAGGTGCCGCCGCTGAGCCGGCCAAGAAGAAGTCCCGCCGGAGATCTCGCCACCGCAGGAAAAAACCTGCCGAGGCTACAGTACCGGTCAGTGAAATGCCAGTTGATGAAACTCCGGCTGGCGGATCATTTATTATCGAAACAGCGATTGGTGGCGCACCTGTCAAGGAAACTCCGGCTGGCGGATCATTTATTATCGAAACAGCGGTCAGTGGCGCACCTGTTAAGGAATCGCCCATCGGCGGAGCAAATAAGGGTGGACCAAAGGCAATCAAATCGCCGCCCGCCAAACCACCGACCATAAAATCCCCGGTCAGGGAGGCGCCGGTAAGTGAAACCTCAACCAGTGAAACTCCGGTGAGTGAAATGACAGAAGACGAAACGCCGGTAACTAAAGCTCCCCGTCGAAAAAGACGTTCCCCGAGCCGGACCGCCGTGCAGCGTAAAAAAGCATCACCCCCATCGCTGTCGCCCGTGGGTGATGTCACGGCGGCCGCCCCCGGGGAGGAAAATGCTTGAAAGGGTAAGGTAATTATTATTTCTGATTGCCCAGGGCCTTGGAACGCATGGTCGCCGCTTCTACGGCGGCCATCAGGGTTCCCCTGATCTTGCCGTCCTCAAGGACACGTATCCCGGCAATCGTGGTTCCTCCGGGGGAGGTGACCATGTCTTTCAGCTGTCCGGGATGCTTTTCTCCACAAAGAAAGAGTTTGGCGGCGCCTTGAAGGGTCTGGGCCGCCAATGTCAGCGCCGTGTCGCGACTGAGCCCCATGTGCACCCCCCCGTCGGAAAGGGCCTCGATCATGATGAAGGCGTAAGCGGGCCCGCTGCCGCTGAGACCCGTCACGGCGTCCATCTGATCTTCCTTGATGATAACCGTTTTCCCGACGGCATTAAATATGTGCTGGGCCATTGCTAGATCGTCCTTTGTTGCCGCCTCGCCGGCGGCCAGGGCGGTCATCCCTTCGCTGATTATAGCCGGGGTGTTGGGCATGGTGCGGATAATTCGCACACCCTGCTTGAGACGCTCGGCGATAAATTGAATAGTAATTCCCGCGGCAATGGAAATGATCAGCTTCGACTTGTCAACAACGCCGGAGATGTCTGTCAGCACGTCCGCCATATTCTGAGGCTTTACGGCTAAAATAATCACTTGCGCAGATTTGGCGGCCACTCTGTTGCTTTCCGTCGTCGCCACGCCATGGGTTTTCTTCATTTCCTCCCGCTGCTTCTGGTCCGTATCAGCCACGATGATTCCTTCCGCAGGGACTAGATGACGGGCAAGCATGCCCCCGATGAGCGCCCCGCCCATTTTCCCGCCGCCGATAACGCCAACCTTTTTTCCTTTCAACATGACAGCTCCCCCCTTTTTTTAAGTTAGACGACATCGCAAAAAGTTAATAATCGCTGTTTTCGTCATTCCGGACTCGATCCGGAATCCAGTATTTTGCTCGTGGTTCCCGGCTTTCGCCGGGACGACGTCTGGACCCCGCCCCGGTTTTCTCCGGGGTGACACGCCGGGGCGACGGCGGCGGTTCCTTTTTGCGTACGCATCAAGTATGAGAATTTTTTTAATCCTTTTTTGGCCATAGTGTCAATAGGATGATTACAGAGAAAACACCGGTTGCGTAAATAAGCGAAAACGTGTTACGAAAAAACGTATGACAAGCGACAAAATTACGCATGAGGAGGTCAGGATGATCGCCAAACGGGATATCGACGGAGTCAAGATCGCCTGCTGGATGAACAGCAGCGCTTGGCAGGAAAGCAACCGAACCCTTGTCTTCATTCATGGTTCCGGTGGAGACTATACCAACTGGGTCTATCAGTATTCGGTTTTAAAGAACGATTTTAACGTCTTGGCGGTTGAACTGCCCGGACATGGACAGTCCGAAGGCCACGGGGAGCAGAGTGTCTCCCGCTATGTTGAATGGGTGAAAAAGATTCTTGATGCCTACGGTATCAAGAATCCGGTCCTTATTGGTCATTCCCTGGGTGCCGCCATCAGCCTCACCTTTGCCATCCAGTACGGCGAGTTGCTTGCCGGGATCGTTCCCGTCGGCGGAGGCGTGACCATGTGGGTCAACCCGGCGATTCTCGATGGTCTCCTGAAAGATCCGGCCCCCATCATCGAAATGGCGGCCAAGCTTTCTCTGGCCAAGCAGAACCGGGATAAATTTTCCCCTGCCCTCAACAAGGGTTTTTCCAAGGCAAATCCATTAGTCATGCAGGGTGATTTTTTGGCCTGCAACCAGTTGAACCTGACCGATGACATCGGGAAAATCAATATCCCGGTGCTTGTCCTCTGCGGGGCCGAGGACAAGATGACGCCGCCGGAAAATTCCCGATATTTGAAAGATCATATTCCGGGGGCTCGCATGGCGTTGCTTGAAAACGCCGGTCATTTTGTCATGATGGAAAATCCCGAGGCCTTTAATCGGACCCTCAAGGAATTCGCTCTTTCCCTGTAAGGTCATTAATTGAGGAAACCGCCATGTTTGTAATGGGTAATCTTATCGTCGCCCTCGCAAAGATCATCGATCTGGTCTTGGGGCTCTATGTATGGGTCATCATCTTCCGGGCCGTCATTTCCTGGGTCAATGCCGATCCCTACAATCCCATCGTCCGCTTCCTGTACCGGGTAACGGAACCGGTGCTGGCGCCCATAAGGCGTTGGATGCCTTTCGGCGGCATGGGCATTGATGTGTCTCCCATCATCGTGATCCTGGTCATCTACTTTCTCCAGTTTTTTTTGGTGAAAACGATGATTCAGGCAGCTGTATACTTCAACTGATGATCAAGGAAACCTCAGCGGGTATCCTATTGACGCTCAAGGTGCTGCCGCGCTCCTCCCGATGTGAGATCATCGGGCCCCACGGCGACGCCCTGAAGATAAAGGTTACCTCCCCACCGGTGGAAGGCCGGGCGAATGAAGAAATCGTCGAATTTCTCGCAGAAACTCTCGGGATAAAAAAGGGCCAGGTGGCCATCGTATCCGGTCACGCCTCCCGGCAAAAGACCGTTGCCATTACGGGATGCAATCGCCATGAACTGGAACGCCTGACAGAAAAAAAATAATTATTTGGTTAATACGACTTCCTCCCATTCCCCCAAACTTTATACTATGCCCCAACCACAAAAAAGCAGAGAAAATGAGAAGGTTGCCAAGGCGGCGGGTGTAGTCGGTCTGGCCACGATGCTAAGCCGGATCTTCGGCTTTATCCGCGACATGGTCGTGGCCGGCATTTTTGGCGCCGGCTTGGTAACGGATGCCTTTTTCGTCGCTTTTCGGATTCCCAACCTCCTGCGCCGGCTCCTGGCGGAAGGATCCCTGACGGTGTCCTTTGTGCCCGTTTTTACCGAGTATCTCAAACAGCGATCCCGGGAAGAGGCGCTTGAGCTTGCCAATGTGGTCTTTACCGCCCTGTCTGTGATCTTAGTGATCGTATCTGTCGCCGGGGTAATCTTTTCTCCCCTCATCGTGACCATAATGGCCCCGGGATTTCTCAAGGTCCCCGAGCAGTATGAACTGACGGTCCTGCTGACCCGCTTCATGTTTCCCTATATATTTTTCATTTCCCTGGTGGCCCTGTGCATGGGGATACTCAACTCGTTGCGCCATTTCGCCGCTCCGGCCCTTTCTCCCGTTGTCCTGAATATCTCCATGATCCTGGCGGCGCTGCTGCTGCGGGATCTCTTTGGAGAGCCGATCTACGCCCTGGCCGTAGGCGTCATGATTGGCGGAGTACTTCAGTTGGCCATGCAGTGGCCGTTTTTGATCCGAATGGGGGTCCGTCTCAAGCCGGATTTCCACTTCCGCCATCCCGGCCTCAAGCGGATCGGTCTCCTCATGATGCCCGCCGCCTTCGGCGCCGCCATCTATCAGATCAACGTCCTGATCGGAACCATTCTCGCCTCCCTGCTCCCGAAGGGAAGCGTGTCATATCTCTACTACGCCGACCGGATTGTGGAGCTTCCCCTCGGAGTATTTGCCATTGCCGTGGGAACGGCGGCCTTGCCCAGCTTTTCCGATCAGGTGGCGCGGGGTGAATTTGACGATTTCAAAAAGACCATCTCCTTTTCCCTGCGCCTCATCCTGTTCATTACCATTCCCGCCACGGTTGCACTGCTGGCACTGCGGGTGCCCATCCTCTCCGTCCTGTTTCAGCGGGGGGCCTTTGACGCCGCCTCGACCATCCAGACTGCTGATGCGCTCCTCTATTATACCTTGGGCCTGTGGGCTTTTTCGGTAATAAGGATCATCGTCTCCGCCTTCTATTCCCTTCAGGACACCAGGGTTCCCATGAAGGCGGCGATTGTCGCCTTGATCGTAAATGTTGTCTGCAGCGTTGTCCTCATGTATCCCATGAAACACGGCGGTCTGGCCTTGGCCACCTCCATCGCCTCGGCCGTCAATGTAATCATGTTGGGGATCATCCTGAAGAAGAGGATCGGGTCCTACCTGAATCGCGAATTTTACAACTCCTTGGGCAAAATAGCCGCCGCTTCCCTGGTGATGTGGGGGGGCATCATGCTGGTTGAAATCGTCATTCCCTGGAAAATAACGGGGCCTTTTGATGGACGCCTGCTTTTCCTCGTTGCCAGCATCAGCGTCGGCATGGCCACTTTTTTCTTCATGTCCTGGCTCCTGAAGTGTTCTGAAATGGTCATGGTCATCCGGACCATCAAAGGCAAACTTGGCCGCAGAGACAAAGGGGTTGACTTCAAGCCGCCAAAGTGATAGCTATTTTAGGTCGTTACGAATAGCGGGGTCAGACTTACTCGTTGATATTCGGTGTTAATGCCAATGAGTAAGTCTGACCCCGATAAATAAAAGGAATATATTTATGTTGGACATTAAATTCATTCGTCAGAATACGGAACTGGTCAGAAAAAAGATGCTGGAACGAGGGCAGGAAATGGACATGGCCCCTTTCCTCAACCTGGACACACGCCGTCGGGACATCCTTCAGGAGGTGGAGAAACTCCGTAGCGACCGTAATACCGTATCCAAGGACATCGGAGAGAAAAAAAAGAAAAAGGAAGACGCTTCCGAACAGATTGCCCGGATGGGCGAGGTGTCCGCCCATATCAAGAGCCTTGACGACGAACTCAAGAAGGTCGAAGAGGAACTCAATGCCATGGTCATGGTGATTCCCAATATTCCCCATGAATCGGTGGAGTATGGAACCAGTTCGGAGGACAATCCGGTCGTTCGGGTATGGGGCGAAAAGCCGCAATTTTCCTTTACCCCGAAACCACACTGGGACATTGGCGAAGATCTGAAAATCCTTGATTTCGAGCGGGGGGCAAAGATCACCGGCGCCCGCTTTACCCTCTATATGGGAATGGGGGCCATGCTGGAGCGGGCAATAATCAACTTCATGCTGGATCTCCATATCTTCGACCATGGTTATACCGAAGTGCTGGCACCTTTCATGGTCAACCGGGATAGCATGACGGCGACGGGACAGCTTCCCAAGTTCGAAGAGGATCTCTTCCGGGTGAATCAGGTGGATTATTTCCTGATCCCGACGGCGGAAGTTCCCGTGACTAACATCCACCGGGATGAGATCCTCAGCGAAAAGGACCTGCCCATCTACTATGTTTCCTATTCTCCGTGTTTCCGGGCCGAAGCGGGTTCCTACGGCAAAGACACCCGGGGCCTCATTCGCCAGCACCAGTTCAACAAGGTAGAAATGGTAAAATTCTCCCGTCCGGAGACGTCATACGATGAACTGGAAAAGCTTACGGCTAACGCTGAAGAAGTTCTCCAGCGCCTGAACATCCCCTACCGGACCGTAAGCCTCTGCACGGCGGATCTGGGATTCTCTTCCGCCAAGACCTACGATGTGGAAGCATGGCTTCCGGGGCAGGACGCATATCGTGAGATCTCTTCGTGCAGTAATTTTGAAGATTTTCAGTCCCGCCGCGCCGCTATCCGTTTCCGCCGGGAAGATACGGGGAAGCTGGATTTTGTCCATACCCTGAACGGATCGGGATTAGCCGCGGGGCGGACCGTGGTGGCGGTTCTTGAGAATTATCAGCAGGCCGACGGCAGCGTTGTAATTCCTGAAGCCTTGCGTCCTTATATGAAAGGGATTGACAGGATTCCCGCAATAGGGTAATGGCCGCCTACAAGTTCTGTGAAAGACGCTGGAGGGATGGCCGAGTGGTCTATGGCGGCGGTCTTGAAAACCGTTGGGCGAAAGTCTCGCGGGTTCGAATCCTGCTCCCTCCGCCAGTATTATTTCAATCGCGGAGAGATGGCTGAGTGGTCGAAAGCGATCGCCTGCTAAGCGATTGTACGCCGTAAAGGTGTACCGCGGGTTCAAATCCCGCTCTCTCCGCCATTTTTTTAGTCCATTATGCGCCCGTAGTTCAGCTGGATAGAGCGCCAGACTACGAATCTGGATGTCGGAAGTTCGAATCTTCCCGGGCGTACCAATAAAATCAAGGGGTTAGCCGAGCATGGGTTGGCCCCTTTTTTTATTAGTCCGACGGTCGCACTTTAATCACTCATCAAGATGTCATTTAAATCAATTGGTTAGTCAATCATAGATTAGGTTGTTTTTTTATCTGAGTGTGGATTAAATTATAAAATTTTGTTTTCTACTTTAAAAAACATCTAAAGTACGATATTTACGATGACGCCTTCATCGCCCGCATGAAGATAACCGCCCATCTTTTATTGATCGGCCTTTTCTCATTTTCTCACAAACAGGGCCGAAGACAGGTTGCTCAGTTCGACCTGGAGTGACTGTCTGGCCACCTGAGCGCCCAGGAGAATGGCCTGCTTTACATCCACCTGCCCGGCGCTGTCCGGGGCGGAGACGACCAGAACCCCGTCCTGGGTGACTGCCGCTGTCATTCGGAGTGTCATGCCGTTTTCCAGGGTCAGGCTGAAGGGGGCTGACTTCCCGGTGGTGCTGTCCAGTAACACCGGGGTGGCCATGGCCTGACCGGTGGGCGTTGTCGGCGTCAGGGAAACGGAGTTGCTGCTTTGGGAGACTATAAAGTTCCCCTGGAGGGCTGGCGGGGCGCCTCCAGTCTGGGAGAACACGGGCAGGGTGCCTACCACGGTCATCGGACCTGAGGCCGCTGCTCCTACAACGGCCAGGGTCATCGTCTGCCCAGCCTGGCTGATGGCAACCGGAGAGGTAAAGGTCGTCGTCGTGAGCACTGCGCCATTTGTTGCCGGTGTAGTCAGCACCGACACCATGATTACATTGCCGCTGCCGGTGCCGGCACCTATAGAGGTCGTACGGGGTGTGCCGGGATTGCCGCCCTGGTTTTCCATCGTTCCGTTTACACTGTTCTGGGTGCTGATCTGGCTTGCCTCGACGGCTTCTACCTCTTTGTTCATTGGGCTTCCTTTAATTGTCAAAACGCCGTTGACAAAGCTGATCTCGTAGTTGGTTGAGGTGAGGCCCAAGGGGTTGATGCCATATGTTCCGGCGCTGACGGCCCCCTGGCTAGTCCCTCCGTAGGCCAGTGACCCGTCCAGTACACCACTGGTTTCGCCGTTGACGAATCCGGAGTAGGTGGCGCCGTTGCCGCCGCTGTACGCAACTCCGCTGTATATTTTCTCGTCGTTGCTAGCCGTCACCTTCAGGGAGGCCGGGGTGATGTCGGCCTTGGAGGTTGCCTGGTCGGTGATGGTGTAGTTTTCCACATCGTCGCCGGTGTAATTACTGGACAGATTGACGGTTTTGCCCGAACCGGCGTTCTTGTCGTCGAAGAGGCCCGTGGCGGCGACGGTGACCTTGTCGTTTTCCACGAGGCCCGTATAGACGGCCCCGGTGGTGCTGACTGCGGCGGTGGTGTTGCCGTCGTAGATCTTGTTCGCGGCGGCGATGCCGGAGAGGGTCAATGCCTTGGGGGTGATATCCGCCTTGGTAGTGGCGGTGTTGTTCTGGAGGCTGTAGTTAGTCGCGTCGGTGCCGCCGAGGGCGATGGCGGCGACGTTGATTGTCTTGCCCGTAGCGACGTTCTTATCAACGAAGTCAGCGGCCTGGGAGAAGGTAACCGTATCTCCGGTAATGATGTCCGTGGAGGAACCGGAAACCGTGGCCGTGGTCTTGCCGTCATAGATCTTGTTGGTCCCGGTGTAGGCGGCGGTGAGGTTTTTGGGGGTGATGTCGGCCTTGGTCGTCGCCTGGTCGGTGATGGTGTAGTTTTCCACATCGTCGCCGGTGTAATTACTGGACAGATTGACGGTTTTGCCCGAACCGGCGTTCTTGTCGTCGAAGAGGCCCGTGGCGGCGACGGTGACCTTGTCGT